>ERZ1034768.461-NODE-461-length-13807-cov-4.941899_pt1 | contig 13807 bp, 8 predicted proteins | sample MGYA00520691_ERZ1034768 | MGnify/ENA primary metagenome ERZ1034768 (study PRJEB33766, sample SAMN09781704) | gut metagenome | biome: gut microbiome | host: Homo sapiens | place: Madagascar | study: EMG produced TPA metagenomics assembly of the PRJNA485056 data set...
AAATATGTAACGCAAAAGCTAGTGCCGGCAGCTTATCGGCAAGTGCATTCCGAAAGTGATTTTGACCATCCAGACGAGGTTAAATATCAGGAGGCTCCGACCGGAAAATTTATAAAAGTATATAATTTCAAAAAATTTTTGACCTATAGCCATAATCCTGAAGAGCGGAAAGCAATTGAAGATTATAAAAAACTTCAGACTTCAAAAGATGATGTTTATGCTCAGTTTGAATATGCTTTGACGCATATCGAATGGAAAAAACTGCTGCTGTACGGGGAAAAATATAAGAATCCTTTGCTTTCGGATTTTGGAGTTGGAAAATTTGAGGAAGGTTTGGATGTCAGAGTGAGACTGCTGTCGGACGCCACTACTATTAACGGACAGAAAGAGTTTTATGCAGGACTGCAAGTCAATACGGAAAATAATAAGTTTGTATTGGCCAATAATTTGGCAAGTGATATGCAAAAGCCTCGGATAGATTTGCAAAAATCCAAAAATTTGGAAAGCTATCAGGTTTTGTATCCGGCACCGCAGAATTCTGTTTCTTTTCCGTTTGCTTACAAATATTTCGGCAATTTTCTCATTCCGATAAAAGTAACGGTAAAAAATCCGGAAGAGCCTCTGCTGCTGAATGCTAAAGTAAATATGACGGTATGCGACGGAGCTTTGGCCTGTTTGGAACAAAGTTTTGAGCCGAAACTTATTGTTTTGACCGGAAAGGATTTTTCGTTTACCAACGGTTATCAAAATTTCTTTCAGCAAAACATAAATATGCTGCCGAATAACGAATCGGAAAAGCTTAAATTGGAAAAATTTGTGGTTGATAAAGATGCTGACGGCGAATCTTTGCGGCTGGAATTTGAGTTGAACGGCGATATGGAAAGTTTTAATATTTTTATTGAAGACACAGACGGATATAATTTATTTTCGGTTCCGTTTATCAGTATTCAGGATAATAAAATTTTTGTCCGTTTTGAGCCTCTGAATAAGCATGCAAAACTGGAAAATACCGAGTATATAATCACAACCGTGCTGAACGGTTATGATGCTTACCGTACAACCAGACTGGTGGCGCAAGCAGCATTGTTTGACACCGAAACGGCCTCTTTGAGCTTGGGACTGCTGTTGCTTGCAGTTTTGGGCGGTTTTATTCTTAATTTTATGCCGTGTGTATTTCCGGTTTTGTCGCTTAAAATTATCAGTTTGAGCCGAGCGCAGTCAATGCAGCAAAAACGTCTGAAAAAATCGCTTTTTATAACGATATGCGGCATTTTCAGTGGATTTACAATTTTGATTGTGCTGTTGCTGGTGGCAAAGTTTGCCGGATATTCTTTAGGCTGGGGCATGCAATATCAAAATATGACATTTTTAGTTATAATGTCGTTTGCTTTGGCCGGTTTTATGCTGATTTTACCAAGACTGCAAAGTTCAAGGCTGCAAAATATCAGTGTTTCGCAAGAAAAAAAACTTGGCTTTTTAATAGGCAATCTGATTGTGTTGCTGTCTACTCCGTGTACCGGACCGTATCTGGCGACAGCTGTAGGTTTTGCTCTGGGTGGCAGCTATTCCGATATTATCCAGATAATGTATGCTGTGGCTTTGGGCTTGAGTATTCCGTATCTGCTCGCTTTGACGATAAATAATCCGGAAACTTTGCTGCCAAAGCCCGGAAGCTGGCTGAATGTGCTGCAGAGTTGCATGCGCTTGATGCTGTTTTTGACTATTTGCTGGTTTGCCGTGCTGATTTATAATCAAACTGATTTTAATTGCGTGTTGATTTTGGCTGTATTTTTGCTGATATTTTGCGGAGTATTTGTCTTATATCGCCGTTTTACGGATTATTTAGACGGAGTTTTTGATGAAAGCGTAACGCTGGAAGTTATTGAGCGTCTGCGCAAAATCAGCCGAATAGCAATTTGCGGCTTATTTGCGGTTTTGGTTACCATAATGTCGTTTTATGCCGAAAATTCGCATCAGCATAATTTGCTTGAAAATGCCGTAACAAGGCAAACATTTTTAGATAAAAAAATGATTGCCGAAAAGCTGGGAGCAGGGCGTTCAGTACTGTTGGAGATTGGTGCTGATTGGTGCTTGACCTGCCATTATAACGGCGTGATGACGCTGACGGATAAAAATTTAAAAATTTGGAATGAAATCTATAATATGGACTTTGTTAAAGTCGATTGGACCAATTATAATAAAGAGGTTTTGGATTTTATGGCTAAATACGGTCGCAAAGGATTGCCTTTTTATATTCTGTATACGCCGCTGATGCGCGATGGTCTGGTGTTGCCGGAGATTTTTACAAGCCGAGAGTTGGAAAATATTTTGCAGACATCGGCGCTGCGATAAGGCTCTGATATATAAATTTACATGCGGCTGTTTTGAGCTTTTTGAACAGCAGTTTGACTTTGCTGAAAATCTTTGGCTTGAGCGTAATAAGTATTATTGCCGCCGAGGTTGGCAAATTCAATAACTCTTTTATCTCCGCCAAACCAAGCGTATTTAGGAGCTTTTGCCGCAGACGGTGCTGTTTGGCAGTGTTTTTTGAAATTATTTATGGTTTGATTGTCTTTTTTCAAAACCGTATAGTTGCCTTTTGCATCTTTTTTTAAAACATCAGTAACTTTTAAGCCGCGCTGACCGCCGACGTAGAAAGCGTTTATATCCGCAGGCTGTAGATATCCCATATAAGTATAAAGCTCGGCGGCGCGGCGGATGGCTAAATGATCAACAAATTTTTCTTTTTTGGTAGAAACTCTTTTCATAAAATATTTTTCAATCGCGGCTTTATCATTTTTGTTAATAGCTTCAGCCAGCGGAGATTTTTTGCCGTTTACTCCCAGAACACTGGTGCCGCTGTTGTAGCACAGGCTGACTATAGCAGCTGTTTCATTTGGGGATAATTTGCGCGTAATATATTTATCCATAGCCGGATATACTTCTCTTTCTAGATGAGAAATTACGTAGTTGTAAACTTGATCGTTATTTATGAGACGGTCGCGTTGTGTTACTCTTTCTCCGCTTGGGCGTTTGGTGTTGCCGATGCCAATAGTCCAAATTCCGACTTGGTCTTTATAAGCTTTGCGGACACAACCTTCATAAAATACCAGCTGCTGCATTATTTGGCTTTCGGCGGGACGGTATTTGGCATACTTATCGGTATTGACCGTGATTTCTTTTTTATTTGGTTTTACTGATTTTGCGGCTGCGGCTTGAGCTTGTAAAGAAGCTGCAGGCGATAAGGCAACGGACGAGGCTAACAGCGCTGTAGCAAAATTTCTTTTTCGAACTGAATTTTTGTTTTTGTCATTTTCTAATTCGTCGGTCATTTTATCCTCCGTATGACTTATTTTTTAATTATAGCGTAAAAACAAATGAAGGTCAATCAAATTATACAAAAAACAAAAAATTGAGGCTGTTTTGACAAGCAAAATACTTATTTATATACCTCTATAAATAAGATGTTATATGGAGAAATAATATGCTGAAAAAACTTATTTTGTTGTTGGCTGTTTCCGGTATTGCCGTCGGCAGCTGGTATGGTTGGCAGGAGTACAGTGCCAATCGGGAGAGTGTCTTGAAAAGCCATATTGAAAAAGACTTTTCGTTTGACAGTGTTGTCCGCAAAGCACGGAAATTGGCCGGCGAACCGTATCAAATGCCGAATACTTCACTGCCGGAAGAATTAAACAATTTAAGCTATGATGAACACCGCGATATTCGTTTTGTACGTGAAAACGGTCCGTGGTATAATCAAAATCTGCCTTATGAAATTCAATTTTTCCATTTGGGAAATATTTTTCAGATTTCTGTGCCGATTAACGAGGTTATAGACGGTGTTTCGCAAAGCATTAAATATTCCAGTAAGTTTTTTGACTACGGCAAAAATAATCTGCATACCGAACAGTTTGAAAATTTAGGCTATGCCGGTTTTAGAATCCACAGCCCGCTCAATACGTCGGCTTATTTTGATGAGCTGGTAACATTTTTGGGCGCCAGTTATTTCCGCGGCTTGGCAAAAGGACAAAAGTACGGTCTTTCGGCACGCGGCTTGGCGATTGATACGGCGGAAATGACCGGAGAAGAATTTCCGGTATTCAAAGAATTTTGGGTGGAAAAACCAAAGCCTAAAGATAAATTTATCAAGCTTTATGCGTTGCTTGACAGTAAGAGCGTAAGCGGCGCCTATAGCTTTAAGATTATTCCGGGAACAAACACTATCATGGATATTGAAGCCCGCTTATTTGCTCGCGCCGATATTAAAAAAATTGGCATTGCACCGCTGACATCTATGTTTTTGTTTGGCGAAAATAATAAGCATGAATTTGACGACTATCGTCCGGAAGTGCATGACAGCGATGGTTTGCTGATTCATAACGGCAATGATGAATGGCTGTGGCGTCCGCTGGATAATTCTAAACATCTGCGCATCAGCTCGTTTATGGATAACAATCCAAAAGGCTTCGGTCTGCTGCAGCGCGACCGCGATATTGAAAACTATTTGGACTTTGAGGCAAATTATCAAGACCGTCCGAGCGCTTGGGTTGAGCCGTTAAACGATTGGGGCAAAGGTTTGGTGCAGCTGGTGGAAATTCCGTCTTTGCAGGAAATTCATGATAATATTGTGGCTTATTGGGTGCCGGAACAGATGATAAAAGCCGGCGGAGAATATGATTTTTCGTATCGTCTGATTTGGCTGAATGAAGTTATGAAAGAGCGTGAGTTGGCCGCTGTTGTGGCAACACGCACCGGAGTCGGCGGCGTTTCAGGCATCAATTTAGGCAATACCGACCGCAAGTTTGTGATAGATTTTGCAGGTAAAGGTTTGAATGCTGAATTTGCCAAAAATAATATCAAACCGCAGGTTTCAGCAATTAAAGGTAAAATTAACGGCGTCAGCAGCATATACAATCCTGTTACCAAAGGAATTACCGTTTATGTCGATTATCATCCTGAAGACGGCGATGAAATTCGCGTGCTGCTGACAAAAGATGAAAATCCGATTTCAGAAGTATGGAGTTATCAATGGTTAAACTAAAAGTTCAGAGCGCTGAAGATATTGTTGCTGCATATCTGACTTGTTTGGGCTTGAAAAAAAGTGATGCGCCGCAAGTGCTTAGCTTCTATCCGCAGTTGGCAGAATCCGGTAATATTATGGCTGAGCTGGATGATATAATATACCAGAAAGCTAGGAGTATTTATAAGCTGAAAATGTCAAAAATTCAGCTTGTTGCTGTGTATAAAGCAGCATTTGCGGATATCGGAGCTGCTAAAGAATACGGAGCTGAAGCATTGTTGCCGGAATTTGATGATAAAAATTTTGCAGCGGCGATGCGGCAGGCTTATATTGAAGCTGCTCCATCGTATAAACTGACAGAAATGCCAACACAGAAAATTGAAACAATTCAGCTGCATAAACACAAATCCAAGGGAGAAAAAAAGTGATGAAAACCCGCCCGATAAGCGCCGCGCAAATCACGTTCAGGCGTGTTTTGATTTTCGGCTTGATGATTTTAACGACAACGTTTTTGACTTTTAAATGGGCTGTTTCTATGCCGACTGACGCCAATATGTTTGCGCGCGTGGTTATGACTGTGTTGTTCGTGCTGACAACCGGTTGGATTGCTTTGTTCTTTTGGGCAAGTATTTTCGGCTTTTTTGAACTGCTTGCCGGTAAGAATATGCCGGGGATTATTTGGCCTGAAAAGAAAACGCCGCTTAAAACCAAAACCGCTGTCTTAATGCCGATATATAATGAGGAATGCGATATGGTTTATGCCCGTTTGCTGGCGATTGCCAATAGTTTGGTAAAAACAGGGCAGGCGCAGGCTTATGATATGTTTGTGCTGAGCGATACTACAAATCCGAAAATTTGGGTAGAAGAAGAAAACGGCTGGATTAACACCAAAAAACTGATGCCGAAAGAGATAAATCTGTATTACCGCCGCCGTCCGCTGAATGTGGCACGCAAAAGCGGCAATATTGCAGATTTCTGCCACAAATGGGGCGCACTCTATGACTATATGGTGGTGCTGGATGCCGATAGCTTGCTGGAAGGTAAAACCATTGTAGAAATGTCGCGTTTGATGGAAATCAATGTTGATACCGGCATTATTCAGGCACCGCCGCAATGCATTAACAGCCATTCGCTGTTTGCCCGCGTGCAGCAATTTGCCGGCAAGGTTTACGGCAATATTGTTTCGGCAGGTTTGTGCTATTGGCAAGTACATGACAGCAACTATTGGGGACACAACGCCATTATCCGCGTCAAAGCTTTTATGGAATGCTGTGGGTTGCCGATTTTGAAAGGCCCAAAACCGTTCGGCGGTCATATTTTGAGCCATGATTTTGTGGAAGCAGCACTGATTCGTCGCGGCGGCTGGTATGCTTGGCTGCTGCCGGAATTGGGAGGAAGCTATGAAGAATGCCCGCCGACAATGATAGATTTTGCCACCCGCGACCGCCGCTGGTGCCAAGGCAATATTCAGCACTTGGAAATTTTGGTATCAAAGCATATTCACCCAATCAGCCGCATTCACTTTACTATTGGCATTATGTCTTATCTGTCGTCGCCGCTGTGGTTTATCTTTTTGGTAGCCGGAATTTTAGTAGCGCTGGGGCATGTTTATTTTCCGCCTGAATATTTTCCTAACGAGCAGTCATTGTTTCCTAATTGGCCGATTTTTGATAAAATGGGAACAATCACGCTGTTTTTGATTTCTATGTTTATGCTTATTTTTCCTAAGTTTTTAGGTATGATTATTTATCTTAAAAATAACAAGTTCAAAAACATTGGCGGCTTTTTCGGTACCGTGAAAAGCGTGCTGGCCGAGATTGCTTTTTCAGCTTTGATTGCGCCGGTTATGATGGTTTTCCAAACTAAATTCGTCTGGGAGATTCTGACGGGGCAAGATGTGGGCTGGAACACGCAGAGCCGCGATGGTTACACTACATGGAAAGAGGCTTTTGAACGCCATATCGGACACACTATTTTAGGTGTACTGACAACTTATGTGGTATATACTCAGTTGCCGGCGCTGTTTTATTGGATGCTGCCGGTAACTTTGGGTTTGATGCTTTCCATTCCGCTTTCGGTGCTGTCTTCATACGAGGGATTGGGGCGCTTTGCCTTTAGGCATAACTGGTTTGTGATTCCTGAAGAAAAACATGCTCCGGAAATTACCTTAACTGTGCAAAAAGAAGCTCCTGTTTTGCAAAAACAAAGCAAAAAGCGCGGAGTTTTGGATGTGATAGAAGATAATTATCTGCTGCAAATTCATATGCTGATGCTGGAGGTCAACGGTCCGGCTCCAGATTTTGGCAAATCGGTTTTAAATGAAGCGCGTATAAAGCTGGATAATTATTTGCATTACGGTAAGGAACCGGATTTCAGTCGCGAAGAAGAAATTGCCCTGTTGTACGAACCGGCAATTTTGGAAGAAGCCAGTTTGGAACTGAAATTAAAGTAAAAAGAAATAAGAGCCGGAGTTTTATTTCCGGCTCTTATGTTATAAATTTTTACTGATTTCAGCGGCTTTTGCCTTTAGTGCGGGCTGCTTTATTTTCAGACTGAAGCATATCGGCCAAGCCGTTAATGGCAATATAGGCCATTTGCGGACGGTTGTTGACTTCATAGTTTACTTCATACAGATTTTTGCGCAGAACTTCAAGTCCGAGCCAGGCTTCTTTGAGACTGCGGCCGTTTAAGACCAAGCGTGAAGATTCATCTATCAGTGGTTTAATGGCTTTTTCGGCATAGCTGCGGCGGGATTTTGCACTGATTTCGTCAGAAGCTTCTGCCACAAATTCTTCTACGGCGGCGTTGCCCAGATATCCTTTAATTGAACGGTACATACCGGCTAAATCGCGGACAGAAACATGCTTTTGCGCACGTTCATCCAGCGGAGCTGCCGGTTCTCCGGCAAAATCTATAAAACGCAGGTCATTATCTTTTGTCACCATAACCTGTCCCAAGTGAAAGTCTCCGTGAACGCGAACCAAAGTGTCTTGACTGTCAGCTGTACCGTTTATCAGCTTTTGCACATAGTCTTTAGAAAGTTTATCCCAATTCTGCAAAAGATGGGAGGCCTTTTCTTTGGTCGGTTCAGGCAGATTTTCCAGATTATCGATGATGGCGGCTTTTGTTTTGGCAAACAAAAATTCCAAATGTTTTTGGTAGAGATGCACAAAACGTTTAGTAATAGGCTCCGGAGTAAAAGCCGGATTATTGTCGGGATGCGATAGACATTCCGACATTTCGGCAGTCTTTTTACCCAAAGTTTTCATCAATTGAATAAAATGCGGATTTTCATCCGGCGTCAAATCTTTTTGCATCAAATAGCCGGCAGTCAGGCGCTTTTTCAGATAAGCCTGAGCATAATTCCACAAATCTCCCTGATTTTGCACATATTCCTGAATAATACCGGAAGAAGCCTGAGTGTTGTTTTCGGGATTATGCAAAACCAAGTAGCCATAGGTTTTCGGCATAACCGAACATTCTTCTCGCATCAATTTTTCGTTCATCTCAAATTCGGGATTTTCTTTTTTAGAAAACTGCAGCATGCGTTCCAGTTTGAAAGCAATTTCATTGTCGCCGACAGCCAACGTGGTGTTGCTTTGCTGAACGTCGAGCGGATGGGAGGCAGAGCTGCGGTGCTGTTTCATAAATTCTGGAGGCACTAAGCTTTTATATTCCAGTTTCCAACCGTTCGGAAAGGTTACACTGTTGTTGTTTTGGCGGAAAAATTCATTCATTTTTTGCCAGTAATCCGAGCACTGCAGGGCGTCAATATACGGTTTGCCATCAATCATTATCACATCAGATTTATCTTTCTGTGCTTTGGCAACCGGCATCATAAAATAGCGTATAGGATCTTCATTATGTGGCGAAAGTGTAACTTTGCCTATAGTCAGCATTTTATCGCCTTTGTCAAACGGCAGAGACATAAAACTGAGGTTTTCTATTTTGTTCAGGCGAATTTCTTCTTTAAAATTGCACCAACGCTGACGGAAAAGGTAATCCGCTGTATTTTTATCCGGTACCATACTGTTCTCCTTTTTTATGGAATGCCGATAATATAGCACATAAAATAGGGGTTGTAAAGTAGCTATTTTCTTGTTAGGATAACAGCAATTTATAAGGAGAATGAATAATGCAAAAGCTGCAAGAATTGGCCGAACTCGCCGGAATATCGTCATCATACGTGGATAAAACCGGAAAAACTCATTACACGACAGACGAAGTCCGCCGCTTTTTTTTGAAAAATATGGGGTATGCCGCCGATACGGAGGAGGAGATAGAAAACTCTTTGCAGGTTTTGAAAAAACAACGTTTGCTGCCACCGGTTATGTCTTTTTATGAAAATGAAAAAATTGAATTTTATATAAACGGCGAGGGAGAATATGAGCTTTTGCTGAAAGATGAAGTTCAAAACACTGTGCAAACTCAAAAGGTATTAGGAGGGCAAAAAATCCGACTCGGCGGCTTAAAATTTGGATATTATACAGTGCTGGTGCAAGCCGGAAATCTGCAATGCGGAAGTTTTCTGATATATGCTCCGCAAAAGTGTTGGCAGCCTGAGTTTTTACAAAAGCATGAACATATTTACGGTACGGCGGTAATGCTATATGCTTTGCATTCTGAACACAGCATGGGAATCGGAGACTTCGGCGATTTGACGGAAATTGTAAAGCTGACTGCGCAAAACGGCGGCGATGCCGTAGGTATAAATCCGCTTGGGGTAATGAGCCCGTTTACGCAGAATGAAGAACGTTTTGCCACAGGCAGACAAAGCGATGTTTCGCCTTACCGCACGTTAAGCCGTTTGTTTGTAAATTATATCTATCTGGATTTGCCTGCAGAAGAAGATTTTAAAAATTCCGCTTTGGTGCAGGCGTATATGAATTTGCCTGAAACCAAAGAAAAACTTGCCAGATTAAAGGCTGGTAATAAAGTGGAATACGCCGCAGTTTTGCTACTGAAAAAACAGATTTTGGAAATGATGTTTCAGCACTTTGAAAGCACTGCTTCGGCCGAGCGAAAGAAAAAGTTTGCGGCATATATTCAGGAAAAAGGTGTTGAATTAGAAAATTTAGCGATATTTGAAACATTGCTGGAAAAACAAGAGCCGGCAGACTATTGGCGTTTTTGGCCTGAAGCCTATAAAAATGCAAAGTCGCCGGAAATAAATATGTTCAAGCACGAACAGCAGGCAAAAATCAAATTTTATCAATATTGTCATTGGCTTGCCGATAAGCAAATTAAACAGGTGCAGAAATTGGCCGTGACTTTGAAAATGAAACTGGGGCTTTATACTGATATGCCGATTGGCGCAGCCTCTAACGGCGCTGAAGTTTGGGAAAATTCGGATGTTTATGTTTTGGATGCCGGTATCGGCGCTCCGGCCGATCCAATGCGTCCGCGCGGGCAAAGTTGGGGGTTTACGCCGTATCATCCGCAGCGGTTAGAGGCTCAGCATTATGCGCCGTTTATTAAATTGGTGCAGGAAAATATGCAGTATTCGGGCGCTCTCCGTATTGATCACGCCATGGGGCTGCGCCGGTTGTTCTGGGGCTTTTTTACAAAAGATAATCCGGTAGTGCAGGGGGCGTATGTCTATTACAATATCAAAGATTTAGTGGCAATTTTGTGCTTGGAAAGCAATCGTCGCCGCTGCTTGGTTATCGGCGAAGATTTAGGCACGGTTCCTGAAGGTTTCAGAGAATATATGGCTGAGCATAATCTGCTGTCGTATAAGGTATTTTGCCGCCAAAAAGAAAAAAACGGAAGCTTTATTGCACCGGAAAAATATATGTATTTATCGCTGGCTCAGCCTTCTACTCACGACCAAGCAACAGCCTGCGGTTTTTGGAAAAACGAGGATATAGAAGTGTTTAACCGCAGCGGACTGTATGTAAACCATATGCAATATCTGGATAATTTGGAAGGTCGCCGCAGCGATAGAGAAAATATGCTGAAAGCCTTTGAGCAGCAGCGTCTTATAAGCGTGGACGAGCAGCGGCAAATGCAGCAAAGCGCGGTCAGCGGTACTCCGGCGCCGGAACATATTCAGCTACGGATAAATGAATATTGCGCCAGCACCAACAGCGCAGTGTTTTTGGTGCGTCTGAATGATATATACCGGCAGCAAGCTTTGGATAATGCTCCGGGGACGGTGCAGGAATATCCAAACTGGCGTATAAAAATGAGTGTTTCAATAGAACAAATAAAACAGTCAAAAGAGTTTGCGGAGATGATGAGGCTGATTAAGACTAACCGTCCGCATAAAGGAGAATAAATATGGAAAAGCCTGAAACAGAATTAGAAGTATTTTCGGCTTTGTCGTTGCTGGAATATGTGCGACTGATGACGGCGGCGCACTATATCAATATGGGGACCGATTCCGGTGCGGCGCGTTTTGTTATTTCGCCTGAAGATTTTGCCAAAATGGAGGCTGAGCCGCTGCAAACGCCGCTAATTGGGTTATCGTTGAATTATAAATCTGATGAAAAAATTTTAGAAGTGACGGCTGATGAAGCTTTTTTGCATTTGTATGAAAATAAAATTATGAACGAAGTGGCGCGGGTGTTTGCCATAAACTATAAAAACCGCTATGCTTCAAGAATTATGGCTGAAAATGTATGAAGAACTTTTTGCCGCATTAGCTAAATCAATATTCCGCAGTCGATTTCATTTGAAAGGCAAAGACTTGGAATATGCCAAAGAAAAAGGTTGCGGAGTTTTGCGCCGACATGCCGCAGATTTTGTGTGTAAACGCTTAGCGGCTCCTGCAAGTTTGATGAAAAATGACGGTAAGCAAACCCCAATGCACGGACATCCGGTGTTTGTGGCGCAGCACGCTTGTGCCTGCTGCTGCCGACAGTGTCTGTATAAATGGCACCGCATAGAGCCGAATCATTGGCTGAGCGAGGCTGAACAAGTTTACATCACGGACGTTTTAATGAAGTGGATTGAAAAAGAGCTGGAAAACACAAAACAGCCGCCTTATTGCTAAGACGGCTGTTTAATTTTATTATTCTTCTTTTGAAATTTGTTCATAAAGCTGTTCAAGTGCTGAAAGATGTTCAGTCCCAAGAGTTAAGCCTTTTTGCCAAAAATCAGATTTTGAAGCGTCTACGCCGAAATGCGCCAAGGCTTCGCGGTAATTTTCCACACCGCCGTTGCGCAGCATTTGCATATATTTTTCCGCAAAGTTATCAACTGTTCCTTTTTGGTAAATTTCATACAGCGTATTGACTACGCAGCAAGCAAAGCAATAGGAATAGACGTAGAACGGATATTGGAAAAAGTGCAAAATTCCTGCCCACATTGGTGCTAAATTAGAAATGTCAACGCTTTCACCTAAATAGCCTTTCATTGAGCTTAGCCACAATTTTTCGAGCTTGACGGTAGAAATTTCTCCATTCAGGCGTTTTGCGGCGGCACAGCTTTCAAAGCAGTGAAAAGCAATCTGTCGATAAGCCGTGGAAATCATATCTTCAAGATGTTCTGCCAGCAGACAAAAACGCTCTTTAGGCGTTTTAGCCTTTTTCAGCAGCAAATTGAAAACCAGCTGTTCGGCAAAAATAGAAGCGGTTTCAGCTTGAGCGCAGGCTTTTCTGCGTCCGAGTTCACCTTGCTGTTTGCTGAGATATTCATGCACGGCATGTCCAAGCTCATGCGCCATGGTAATAACGCTGCCGGTAGAACCGGTAAAGTTCAAAAATACCATCGGCATGGCATCTCCGGCCATTTCCATGCAATAAGCGCCGCTGTCTTTGCCTTTGTAAGGACAGTAGTCTATCAAATCCTCATCAAAGAATCGCTGAGCAATACTTGCAAATTCCGGCGAAAAAGCGTTAAACGCTTCCAATACCAAATCCTTGGCTTGTTCAATGGTGTAGGTTTCCTCTTTTACATCGGCAGAAAACGGATACGGGGCATTTCTGTCCCAGTAAGAAATTTGCTTAACACCGAAAGCTTTTGCCTTCAGTGTATAGTAACGCTGCGGAACAGTGTTGTTACTGAGCACGGTGTTGACTAAATTATCCAAATCTTCGTTCTCAATGTTGTTTTCCAGCACTGATGGTTCTTCCGGATAGCTGTAGTTGTGCCACTGAGTGTCAATCTGTTGGCAGCGCAGCAAAGCATTATAAATCAAAGCAAAGGTCGGGCGTTTTTTTGCATACTCTTTAGACAGAGCCTTGCCGGCTTCTTTGCGGAGTTTTGCATCGCCTGAGCTCATCAGCGCTAAAGCGTCGCCTTCGGAAAGCCTCTGGCCTTTGATTTTGAATGTCATCGCCGCACGGGTTTCATCATAAAGACGAATCCAATACTGATTGATGCTGTTTTCTTCTTCAAACAGCTGCTGAATTTTAGCGTCAACAGTGTGTTTTTTGAAGCGGCGCAGCTGTTTCAGCCAAACAAAAGTACCGGTCGGCAAAACCGACTTTAACTCGTCGAGATTGATATTTTCTCCGGTTTTGAGCCAGTTTACAAAAAATACCAGCTGCTTGTCAAATAAACTTATCTGGTCGCAAACGTTTTGATAAAACGTTGAAACAGAATTGTTGTTCAAATTTGTAGAATGCAGCAAATAGGCATAATCGTTGACTCGTTCGACGCCAATCAGCAGTTCGATATAGCGTTTAAGTACTATGTCAATAGCTGCAGCTGACAATGAAGCTAAACGATACTCATAAAAAACTTTAAAGTCTTTTACTTGATGCATTACTTCAGCCAGAGCCTTTTTTGCTTCGGCCTTTGAAGTGAAAACCACATTTAAATTCCAATTAACATTCATAA
>ERZ1034768.466-NODE-466-length-13724-cov-7.524032_pt1 | contig 13724 bp, 9 predicted proteins | sample MGYA00520691_ERZ1034768 | MGnify/ENA primary metagenome ERZ1034768 (study PRJEB33766, sample SAMN09781704) | gut metagenome | biome: gut microbiome | host: Homo sapiens | place: Madagascar | study: EMG produced TPA metagenomics assembly of the PRJNA485056 data set...
AAACAAAAAGGACTTCGCAAAATTGCGAAGTCCTTGTAAGTGCTATTGGGCAACACCATCCAGATCTCCTGTTTTGGAAGATTGAATTGTTACTATTACTTTATGCGGCAGACAAATAATCGTTTCTCCATTGCTCCGAATCTCTTTATGATGTACACAGATCTTGTCCGGACAATCTGCCTTTTTCATGAAAACTTTCCCATCTTTTATCTGCACTGTATTCGTGTGGCCCCCATCCGACGGCACATCCACCGTCGCATCTTCCTTCAGCGAAAGTGTCTTATATACATTACCATCAACGGTAATCTCCACAATCGCTGCTCTTCCTGTCGATGCAAAATAGAGCCGATACACGCCAAAACTCACCAACGCAAGCATTAGCGCAATACCTACTATCATATAATCTGCTTTCTTCACACTACTTCTCCATGAGCTCGCCATACTAGCAATAATAGTTAAACAACATACCGCTGTAGAGGGATGTTGTATAGGCATATCCCACTGCCGGCTTGCTCGTATTAGGATAGCTCACTAATGTTTTGTCAACATATTCCATAGGATCCAGCTTAACATAATTCATCTTTGCAAGCATTCTGCTGCTCAATCGTGATCCTGCCCCAAACAATTCTTGAAAAGAACCGTCCATAGCCGACTGTTCTGCCAAATAATCATCCATTTCCAAATATCCCTGATCATTAAAGGTCAGACCACAGGATTCCAAATCTGACTGGAACGGCATCAACACACTTTGCATTTCACGCACAAGTTTCGGTGTATGTCCGCTCTTCTCTGCATAATTCCAAGAGCTGTCAATCATCTGGTTATAATGATCCACAACGTTTCTCACACCATTGATAATCTTATCACTATCCGGTGTGTATGTAATCTGTGCCGGTTGTTCCGAAATGCGTTTCATCTGTATCTGTAAACTTCCCGCAAGCTTAAATTGATTGGACATGGAATGTTTCTCCACACCATTGATCTCAAATGATGCATTTTCCGGATTCTGAACAATCCGATTTAACCCATAGTATGAAGTAATTCCCTCGGAATGCTGTCCGTCAGGTCGATCTTCAAACGATAATATCGGCTCCCCATCCGGGCTTCCTGTCATATCCGTTGAAATCCTCATTGCGATCTTACCGGCTTCTCTCGAAACCGGCTGTGCCTGAATGCCTATTCTCGCTTTCGTAATGAAATCCGCCAGTCCACCGATCACCTCTCCGTGTCTGGCATCTTTCTTAATATTATATTGAAAATCATAGGAATCATCATTCACTCGGATCCGAAAGCGGTACAATCCCTCTTCCAGGCTCCTGCTGGAATCATAAAACTCTTTGCTCACATTGACCTGCTGCTTCGCTAAACCGTGCACTTCCATCGAAAACGGTGACGGCAGCTTCTCATAATCTTCCGTATCAATATTCACCGATACATCCCCAGCCTGCGAAGAGACTGCCTTCCGTCCACCAAAGACTGAACTGTCATCTTCTGTCATCAAATCCTCAAATGCATCATGCAAAGCAATGGAGGACTCTTTCACATTCAAGGCATATGCCTGTTTGTCATCAGAAAGTTTTACGAGATAGATTGGTGAGGACTTTGTACGTTTCGCAATGTCGCGCACAATGGAACGAAGTTCTGATGTCTTATGCGCACCATACTTCGAAGCTGCCGGTTTCGTGTTATATCCGGTCATGAGATAATTATATACATTTAAATCCATCGCCATACCGCATCTCTCCTTTCCCTGGAATCTTACAATGAGACATCCTTGCCTCTGCATCGGTCAAACATCTTACTCTGCAGTACTCCTGAGAGTCTGCCACTATTTATTTTATTATACGTAGCAACCCAAAGGACTGTCAATTGGTAAACCTGCACAAATAAATACTACAATTGGATCCGCTTAATTTTCATATGCAATCTTTTCCTGATGCTGCATCGGATAACGAATCAGTTGATCCCGTTCTAACATATCCGGTCTCATACGAACTGCTGTAATCTGACGATTTTCATATGTTGTGTAATAAAAGATTCCCTGAGATGCATTACAGCAGGACGTATAGATGGTATACTCATATTCACCATCCCTCACCTCACAGCATCCTTTTTGCTGCGAAATTGTTTCCATTATGTGAAAATATTGACCCACCTGTGATTCCTCTGTCTCACCACTGATCGCATTTAACTTTGTAAATGCTGCTCTGACAAAACGGGATGTCGACGATAGATCTCCCGGCAGACCGAGTGCTCCCATTCCTCGGCTGTAGGTGCCAAGAACGCCGGGTGCCAAATGATTTTCAGGCTGTTTTGGTGATAATTGCATATAATTGTTCAGCAAAAACATCTGCTTGTCAAAAGGCGGATTGTTGGTAAGTACCCCAACCGGGTTGTCATAAATACGCAGACCTTCTTCCACCATCTCCACGGTGATCGACTGCTTTTCATCCGCAATAAGCCAATGCAGGGAAGATGCGGGATATTTGCCGGCAAATGTCTCCCCGATCAGATTAAGACCGATCAGATAGTCTCTCACCTGTTCCACACTCTCACAAGCCCCCAATACCCACGGAATAAACTCATATGTCGCCACATTTTTGGCATTTTCCTCATATTCTCCATAGCAGGCATTCCCAACAAAATTCAATCCTGCCATTCCCAGACCTTTTTCATTTACTGCTTCATAATATAATGGATATTCCTCCGCGACGTGTGCCATTCCTATCATGGCATAATGCGTTGTGCATTCTCCCATATGTGCATACGAAAACTGATAATGCCGCGGTGTGATAACCACTTCTTCACCATATGAACTCTCATAATCTAATGTTCTTCCAAAATAGAAATCCTTTGCTTTATACGATATTGCAGTACACATACAATCACTCCTCTCTATGACATATAATTTACTGAAACTTCCCACACCTCATTATCTCACGCAACCACATATTGCTTATTATGTCAAAGCATGCTAAGTGTTTTGCAGCCACAATATAGCGGCTTCTGCCGACAGAGAACTATAGTAATTGCCTTGCCGCTTTATCGTTGTATAATGATACTTCTTCTGCGCAAAAGTTTTAATTATATAATACGTGGGATTGGCACATTTTGCAAGATTATTCATACAGTAAGGTAAGACACATGAAACCATCTTTTTACAATTATCGATTATGCCGCTGCAACAAGCGGCAGAACGGAGGTTACTATGGCACGTTTTACAAATCAGGCACAGCTTCGCTACGGTAATGCTGTGACCAATTCCAATGTTGCAGTTGGTGAAATTTTGGAAGTTTTATCTGCTACCAAGACCGCTGTAAAAACCACTTACGGACAAAATGACACTGTCACCTATATTATCAGCATTGTCAATTCCGGTGCAACAGCATTCAACGGACTTACTTTAACGGATGATCTTGGTGCTTACACATTTGGTACCGGTACAGTTACACCTCTTACCTATATTCCGGGAACCATAAATTATTATATCAATGGAACGCTTCAGACTGCTCCTACAGTTGAAGCCGGACCGCCACTGACCGTATCCGGTATTAGCGTTCCTGCAAACGGCAATGCAACGATTATTTATGAAACAGCCGTAAATGAATTTGCGCCGTTTGCAACCGGTTCTGATGTTGTAAACACCGCAAGAATTACCGGTGGCGGCATTACACCGATCACGATCTCCGAAACGATTGCTGCAGAAAGCACGCCTATCCTTAACATTACCAAATCTGTCAGCCCGGTCCCTGTTACCGAAAACGGCATTTTAACTTACACTTTCCTGATCCAGAATATGGGAAGTGCACCTGCTACCGTCACAACAGGTGCCACGATCACGGATACGTTCAATCCGATCTTATCCGGTCTGACCGTAACCTTCAACGGAACCGCATGGACTGCGCCGACTAATTACACGTACAACGAAACAACCGGTTTGTTTGCCACTGCCGCTGGTCAGATCACGGTACCTGCTGCCACCTTTACGCAGGATCCGGAAACGGGGGCTTGGGTTACAACACCCGGTGTTAGCACATTAGTTGTCACAGGCACGATCTAGCGATAGCCTTCAAGCTTTTGATGTGCTTCCGGCAAGATCTAACAATGGCATTCAAACCCTTGATGTGCTTCCTTCTTTCGAACACTACTTTCACTAAAAAGAGCAAAACCAGCGTTTTGCTTTTATCACGCTACACAACACCCTAATCCTATCAATTAAAAAGGGGCTGCGCACTAATTGCTTAGTGCGACAGCCCCTTTGTCTTATCCTATATTACCGTTTGCAATACTTACGTATTGCGATCATTGCCGGCAAACTATTATTTTGCACGGCCACAGCAATATTTGTATTTCTTCCCGGATCCGCATGGACATGGCTCATTACGCCCAACCTTGCGCTCCTTAACAATTGTACCGGACTTTTTCTGCTCACGATAAAGCTCCTTGCGTCGCTCCGGTGTCAACAGCTCATCCCACTCCGGCAGTTCATATAACCAATCAGCACCCGCTTCTACCATATGATAATATAAGCTTTCCAAATCAATCGGCAATTTTACAACCGTGTCAGCTTCCATTTCCTCGATTGGGTTCGGTTCTTTCAAGCTTTCATTGATTCCATCTAAGAAACCTACCATATAATTCAATTCCATGCCGTATTTATCTGCTAATTCCTGAACAGTACCGGATACCACTTCCTCCGGAGCCGCAAGTAACTGCTGATAAATGGCTTTTTCCTGCTCGAAATACTTATCCCAAATTGCTTTTCCCTCTTTGGAGTTCAATTCTACGCCATATGCGTACTCTCTCCATTCCTGTAATAATCCCATAATTTCCTCCGATTTCTACTGCTGCCTGCTCTGGTATCCACCGAAAAGACAGCGAATTTTCTTCTTGTGCGATTACTCGTCCACGCAGCTACACGCCTGACAACGTTTCATCCCTGTAGCATTATACCTGTTTTCTCGGCAGAAGTCCACACTTTTTGATATTCCACTGCACAGACTGCATAGATACTCGCTAACCATGACATCGCGCTCATTGACGAACAAATCCAAAAACAGCTCTCTACTTCTGTTCCGGCCGTATCCAAGTCCCGCTCGCTTTCTTATGTTTCCACGAGTCTTTGGATGCTTGATATCCTGTCACCGTCATTACCTGATAATCACTCTCCGTCTTCAGCGAGCGATAAATCTTTTTGAGTGCAACCCACTGGCGATTATGCTTAGGATCACCGGAATCTCCCAAAAATACTGCATCTTTCTGTTTGTCATATAAAAAGACGGTAACATAATGCCCCGGTGTATTTTTCCAATAGCAAGTTGAGTTACTGCTGCTGACAAGTACAATCGCTGAGTCAATGGACGCGATCATCTTTTGAAACTTGCGATACGATGTCGGTTTGCGTCGCAGGGATACCTCAAAGCCAAGACTCTGCATAGCACTTTCCATATACTCCCAGGCAACTGCACCGCCACCACCGTAAATCGTATTCCTCTTGGTATACTTATAAATATCTACCGGAGAAGCCTCATAGGTTGTCTGCGTTGAATAGATATTGGCCATACAACAAAATCCGCAACCGAATGCACCGAATTTGCCATCGTCATAATACGTCTCTGCCCATTTCCCGGACCAAGTCAAACGTTTACCCCAAGACTTCGGTCCCTGCAAAAACGTATACACTGCATCCTCCGGTTTTACCACGTTGTTCTGTCCTGCTGTTTGGATAGATTTTCCTGCTGTTTGCGGCATATCTCCCGTGCTGTTTTTGTCCCCGACATTTTTAACAGTCCCGGTCTGCTTCCCGCCACTTGCCGTTATTTTCTGTGCGGACTTTCCCTTATCTGTCTGAGAAGCTGTCACACGCAGAGCAAGTCCCACGACCACAACTACCGCCAGCAATACAACGAAGACACTTTCTTTCCAATAGTTCATACGTCCGCATTTTAGTACATCCCACTTGTTTCTTAATGACCTCATCTTTCACCTTCCTACCGTTATCTGCTTCTGGATTTTTCACTTTCTAACTGTCACTTACCGTGCAAAGCTCTTACCTTATCACCGTCTACTCGTTACTCAAATATCTCGTCTTTCACTTTCCATACAGATACATCATCTTTTTGCCAGACCACATCTGCCACTTCATACAATCCATTCACGTCAACATTATACGTGCCATACTCTTGATTGCTCAAATAAATATAATTGACATCATACTTCCGGAACAACTCCTTAGCACTCGCCGGACTCGTATACATCGTTTCGACGTCCTGTTCATTTTGCTGATAGTTCAAACCATGATAATACAAAAACGAAGAGGAACCACACACGATACTGCGTCCTGTCAACGCCGGGACCGGACTGTTATGAGCCGTTGATGTCAAGATCACATCCCACGGCGTAGTTTCATCCTCAATATATCGACACGCTTTTACCGCTGATGCGGTATATAATTCATAATCAGATACCCATTCCCGGCCCATCGTCAAAAAGCCGGATATTGCACTAACAAATAACATACAGGCACCCAAAAGCACTACACCAGCCTTTCCGATAGCACTGCGCCAATACACTGCGCCATACCGTTCATAAATCTGAACTAACGCATCTGCCGCCAATCCGCATATAAAGACCGCTCCAACGAACAACAATTTATTGTTATCATAGTCATTCGGTTGGAAAGCCGCAAGCTCAGCCACAAACCAAATCAACAAATATGGCGCACCTATCTTTAAGTTTCTCGCACTGACCACAAAGGAGGACAGCAAAAGCAGCACAAATGGCAGTCCCAGATTTTTAAGATAAAATACGATATACTGATCACCATTATTGGACCAATTGAAATGACTGCGCACAAAATTATCGCCGGAGGCCTGTGAAAATGTCCACATAAATAACTGTGGAAGTGCAAAGATCAATACTAAGATCAAAAAAATGCCCCACGTAAATGCCAAACGTTTCCACGTTCTATTTTGCAGATAACGCACTAACTTGTATCCCAAAAACAGGACAAACAGCGCAACCCCAATGATCATGATCGCTAATCCATGTTTGTCTGCAAACTCATTCGAGCGGTTGATCATCTGCATCACGCTAAAGAACGCCAGTCCAATATAAAAAGCATATCGAATCCAGCTGTCTGATGCCGTTGCCGTTGCATCAGCACTTGAGCTTCCCCTGCGATTTCCGGTTGACGCAGACACGTTTGCACTTCTCCGACTAGAAGATGTCACTTTGCCATTTCTACGGCTGGATCCCCTGCTCGCTGACGCTGCTTTCCGACCATATGCAGCTTTTCCTGTCACAAAAAGACTATTTTCTGTCAGATCCAATAGCAGCCATACCGCACAGATCATCCCCAACGCCAAAAACGAATGCGTATGGATCATTGGCAGCGCACCTGCCGCCACGCCCGCCATAACAAACAATTTCTTTTTACGCTCCGCTATCGCCCGGAACAAAAACGCCAACAGTGGAAACAATATGGCCCAGCCAAATAATGTCGCACGCTGCGGGATCAGCATGTCAACTATAACCTGTACCCAGCGCAGATTTTTATCCAAATAATTCGTTGGTGTCATATAAAATTCCGTAAAGATTTTATGTATCTTTTCTGCATTGTCAAAATACACAAATCCAAGTCCACCATTCCAAAAGAATAGGATCCAAGCGATCAACGCTGTCGCTGATCTGCCAAACCAATATTTGATCAAGCAGTAAAATCCCATAAACACCTGCAAGATTGCTCCGAGCATCGGCAAAACATACGCCAATCGTAGACTTGCGCCTATCAGATACAAACTGGAACTAACACTGTCGCACAGAAACGGATAGGATAATTTATGCCCCGGCAGCAAAGAATACTCCGGCGGAAACGTCTGCTGATTTGCAATACTGGTAATAAAGCTAAAATGCATATTCATATCGCCGTAGGTAGACTGCCCCGTGTGCATACTGCCATCAGCATTTCCTACGATCGTATGTGTATACAGGCAATAGCAAAAAAAGGCAAAAGTAACTGCCATCAAGATCCAAACCGGATTTTCTCGGAACAAACGTTTCCATTCGTTCACTTTCCGATATGGATGCTGCTGTAGTGAAGATTCTGAACAATGACATCTCCAACCAACCAGCACACATAGAACTACCTGTAATAGCAGAGCCAATACATGTGCTGTCATCGAAAAATCAAACACAAAGGCAAAAAGCAAAGGAAACCATTGTAATGCCAAGACACCGGCGACACTTCCCACCAGATACTGCATCACAATACTATATCGTTCTTTGCACAAAAGTTTTCTGCCAATATACATTCCACTGCCCAGAAACAACGCATAATAACCTACCGCTAAAACTGCCCCTGTCACTCCATTTCCATCAAACATACTTTATACTCATCCTCACTTTAATCACTATTCATCACTCTGCGCCAAGACAGCCAAAAAGCAAGGCAATCCCGTTATCTCCATGCACAGAGGGAAACTCCGTTTCATATAAACATCAGAATACCGTAGTTTCATTTCTTTGTCAAACAGCTTGCCAGACCGGCTCTTTCCATTCTTTAACAAACAGCTTGCAAACCCACGCTTTCCTTTCTTTAACAAACAGCTTACCGGACCGGCTCTTTCCTTTCTTTGGCAAACAGCTTACCAGACCCACGCTTTCCTTTCTTTGGCAAAATAAAAACCCCTTAAGCGAGACCGGGATATTTGCCCTGTCCGCTTAAGGGGAAACACTTTAATACACTCTTTTGTTATTACAGAGTAATGTCAACACTTGTTGTACCTGCTGCTGCCTCAACAGTCTTGCCTGCTACCGTAATCTTAAAGCTCTTGTCTGTTGCAGTGTAAGAAACAGTAACCTTATCACCATATCTTGTTGCTGCGATATCAGTAAGCTTGTTGGATTCCTGATCGTAAATAGTTGCTGTTGCAGTCTTACCATCTTCTAATCCATAAACTACTGCCTCTGCATCCTGCAGATAATCATACAATACATTCATTGCACCCTCTGCATCGAAATTACCATAAGTAACAATGCTGTTTGGACGAGCAAGGATCGGTGTCTGGAAGTAATCACATTTTCTTGTGTAATACTTACCACCTTCGTATGTCTCACCGCTCTGGATATCTGTCCATGTTCCACAATCCGGTACATAGAACTCTGCAACGCCTTCTTCGTTCATAACCGGAACGATGCACAAGTTATCGCCGAGCATGTACTGCTGATCCAGATACTTACAAGCAGTATCATTAGAGAATGCGATGATCATAGAACGCATCATTGGTACACCAACCTGATGAGTCTTGTTAGCCTGTGCCCAAAGATAAGGCATCATCTTACCCTTTAATACAGTGTAGTGACGAAGTACATCACATGCCTCTGTATCGCCATCCTTGTCATAAGCCCAAGGCACACGGTAAGAAGTAGATCCATGCAGACGGCTGTGTGTAGACAACAGACCGAATGCACACCATCTCTTATATACATCAGCAGGAGCTGTAGCCTCGAATCCACCCATATCATGGGAGAAGAAACCGAAACCGGATGAGCAGAGAGAAAGTCCACCACGAAGTGTCTCTGACATTGCAGAATACTCTGCGTAGCAGTCACCACCCCAGTGTACCGGGAACTTCTGTCCACCAACAGTCGCACTACGAGCAAAGAGACAAGCTTTGTCCTTACCATAATACTCCTCTAATGCTTCAAATACACACTTGTTGTAAAGGTATGTGTAGTAGTTATGCATCTTGATCGGATCAGATCCATCGTAATATTTTACCTTAGTAGGGATTCTCTCACCAAAGTCTGTCTTGATGTTATTAACACCCATATCAAACAGCTTCTTCAAAAGACCCTTGTACCAAGCACAAGCCTCTGGGTTTGTGAAATCGACAATTGCCATACCAGGCTGCCACATATCACACTGGAATACGCTTCCGTCCAGATTCTTGATGAAATAACCTTTTTCTTTACCAATATCAAACAACTTAGACTGCTGTGCAATGTAAGAGTTGATCCATACACAGATCTCCAATCCCTTGTCGTGCAGTCTCTTTAACATTCCCTCAGGATCCGGGAACATCTCATCATCCCACTCAAAGTTACACCACTCGTAACCCTTCATCCAGAAACAGTCAAAGTGGAATACCTGCAATGGGATCTTACGCTCTGCCATACCATCGATAAAGCTGTTTACTGTCTTCTCATCATAGCTTGTTGTGAAGGAAGTAGACAACCACAGACCGAAGGAATATGCCGGTGGCAATGCAGGCTTACCTGTCAATGTTGTGTAGTTCTCTAATACATGCTCTAAGTTCTCACCACCGATAATGAAGTACTCTAACTCTTCACCCGGTACCGTAAATGTTACCTTGGAAACTGTATCGCTCATTACCTCGAAAGATACTTTGTCAGAGCTGTTGACCAATACACCATAGCTCTTAGATGAGATATAGAAAGGTACTGTCTTGTAACTCTGATCAGAACATGTACCACCATCACAGTTCCATGTCTCTACTGTCTGACCATTCTTTACGAATGGAGTGAATTTCTCACCGAAACCATAAATGCACTCACCGATGTCTGTCTTTAACTGCTCACGCAAATATGTTGTGTGAGGATCCTGTGGGTAGTTGAAGAACTGATCGTCCTCCTGTGTGTTCATGCGTGCATTTGCTGTATACTGGCTCTCGTTGATGATGGATGTAGATCTCCATGCACCGCCTGTCAAAAGCTTATCTTTGTAGTAATACTGTACTTCCCAATCATCTGCGATCTTGATCTCTACACGAGTATCGCCAGACTTCAATGTTACCTTGTCCTCTGTGCGAGTGATCTCAGGAGTATATCCTGTATCCTCGTTCAACTCATAACGAGGAATGTTGTCCAATCCTCCTCTGTAATGATCAATGTGTACCTTGATGATATTCTCTGATGTAGAAGAATATGTAATCTCAAGGTTTGGTCCGCCCAATGTCATACCACGATTCAAAACCGTATATGGTGTAGCTAATACTTTGATGGAATTTTCTGTTGTCTCCACCTTGTAAGCTTGAGAAGCGTAGTTCACATTGTAACCCTGTTTGCTTAACCAAAATCCGTCTGCTACTTTCATGTTTCGTCTCCTTTCAAAATACCTTTTCTCTAATTTTGATGATTTTATCCTCACCTGTCAGATCAGTAAGATGAGATCATCTGCTTGCGTATATCTTGCGACTTGATAGTTCTATTATACTTGCATGTATTTGTTTCGTCTATAATTATTAGGGCAATTTATAACATTATTTTGATATTTCATGCTAATTTTGGTGAGAAGTTCGCTCATGACATAAAAAAGAGCAAAGCCAGCGCTTTGCTATGCAAGAATTACTAAAGCAATTCTTGGTGATGTCACGCTGCATAACAGCATTTTCCTACTCCATAAAAAGACCGCGATCCGATCTATGATCGAATCACGGTCTCCCTTAAAACCAATGTTTTGTGTTCAAGAATTTGTTTGACTCAATTCCTTCTAATTTTCTATCGAAAATTATTTGAATTTCTTGTATCCACTCTTTTTGAGTTTCTTAAGCTGAGCTTTCTTTGCCTTCTTAGATGCAGCAGTAACTTTGATAGTCTTCTTGCAGCCCTTGAATGCGCCCTTCTTTACAGAAACTTTAGCTTTCAATGTAAGTTTAGAAAGCTTCTTGCAGTTCTTGAATGCACCTGCCGGGATAGACTTGATCGTCTTACCAAGAGTAACTTTCTTAGCCTTAGCACCCTTGAATGCATTCTTACCAAGCTTGTTGATCTTGTAAGTAGCCTTAACCTTGCTTACAGTCTTAGATACACTAGTACCTACGCTAAGCTTAGAAGCCTTCTTACCCTTCTTGGATAAGCCAACTACTGTTACAACACCCTTTGTCTTCTTAGAGCTTGTAGCTGTTGCAACCTTTGTTACCTGATATTTAAAGTTACCAGACTCGAACTTAGCACCCTTCTTGTAGCCAATTGTCTTAGCTGCTTCGAAGTTAGCACCTTTGAGCTGGAATGTAATCTCCATGCTGCTTGTAGGAAGAGTTGTTAAACTGCTCAGTGCAGAACTTGCATCTTTTCCCTTAGGATAAGCTACATTCTTGATTCCGTCATCTTCTGAATATCCATCAGCTACCATGAACTGATAATACTCATCAGCATCCGGCTTGTTAGGAAGTGAGAAACCACTCTTAACAACCTTGCCATCAATCTTTAATGTAGCATTAACAGCAGTTACACCCTTCTGAGTCAAAGGAATCTGAGTTGTAACATAGAGCATTGTGAAGCCCTTAGCTGTCTTAGCATCTTTCTCAGCACCTTTGAGTGTCTTCATGTTTACACCGGAGATAGATACTGTATAGTTCGTTCCATTTGCTTTCATTGTAGCATTAGCAATCTTAGCATTGTATGCTTTTGTCTTACCACCTGTGCTAAGTCCAATCTGAGAATTGTACTTAACATCCTTGTTCTTCAGACCATTGCTGGAGTTCCATGGATCACGGAAGATGTAGTTATCCGTCTGGAATCCAAGGTATGCATCATATGTCTTCAATGCCGGTGCCTGTGTAGGAGCAGCGGTTGGCTTTGGAGTAGGTGTTACTACAGGTGCCTCAGCAGATACTTCAAATGTAACTGCGAATGTATCACCTGCGACAACCTCAACCGGATCGCCTGCGTTTGTCCATGTACCATTAGCATTTGTCATAAATGGGTTTGCTTTCTGGAACTCGTCTGCCTTACTTGCGGATGTGCTGCAGTAGTTATTAACAATACCAGCACGAAGCTTTCCTGTTACTTTATTACCATCGTTATAAACGCTTGCCTTAGACCAATCAAGTGTCTGCTTAACTTTACCGTCAGCGCCAGTGATTGTGATCGTCTTAGGCTTTACAGAAAATGTGCTAGGTACAACATAATTCTTCTTGCCGGATACATCCTTTGCACCCAAAGTACCAAACTCAAGTCCAAGATAAGATGCTTCTGTCAAAAGGTCATCTACGTCATCCTCTGCTACTGCAGATACTGTATATGTGCCTGTCGTAGAGATAGCACCTGAAGATGCTACAAAACCACCAGTAACCTCTTCTGTCTCACCTGTTGCAAGTTTGTAGGTATCATCAACCTGCTTAACAGCACCTGTGCTGTCCTTCACAACTCTGTCTGTTGTGTTGAAAATCTTACTGTTATTCTGCACAAGATATGCAGTAAATTCTGGTGCGATCTTAGTTGCATCTGCAGCTTTAGACTTCTCACCAGTCACACCAGCACCTAAAGAAACAACCATAGCTGCTGTGAGAATCATAGAGAGTAAACTCTTTGACTGTTTTCTCATGAATATTTTCCTCCTTTTCATTTTGCAATGTTTTGGTCAAACATTGACACGTTCTTGAACATTCTGGTCAGGATATCATACTTGAATGCTGATGTCCCCCAAATCATGTACTATTATACAAAATTTTCTTTGAAAATTCCAGCCCTTTTTCCTTTGAAAAAAAGGCTTATTTTACCTACAAAAATAGAGAATCCTCGTGATGCACAGACTTCTACGATCTAAAACCACTCAACAAAAGCAAAGCCAGCGCTTTGCTTTGCAAGAATTGCTAAAGCAATTCTTGATAGCATTACTCCACACAACAGCATTTTTCGATATAGGAACAAAAGCAAAGCCAGCGCTTTGCTTTGCAAGAATTGCTAAAGCAATTCTTGAT
>ERZ1034768.468-NODE-468-length-13693-cov-4.179132_pt1 | contig 13693 bp, 10 predicted proteins | sample MGYA00520691_ERZ1034768 | MGnify/ENA primary metagenome ERZ1034768 (study PRJEB33766, sample SAMN09781704) | gut metagenome | biome: gut microbiome | host: Homo sapiens | place: Madagascar | study: EMG produced TPA metagenomics assembly of the PRJNA485056 data set...
AGCTGGCGGAGACCTTGGCTTTCCGTATTGCGAGCGCCGATCGCACCCCAGCTGACCGCGTCGGAAATGTATTGCGGGCTGGTTGGTTCCAGGAATTCCGTGGCGGCGGCCAAACCTGCGTCCAATACGCCAAGCAGTGTACGACGGGCCAAAAGCAGGCCTTTTTTGATATTGCAGCTGCCGTCGATGTCGGGATCGTTGATCAGGCCTTTCCAACCGACCGTCGTACGCGGTTTTTCGAAATACACGCGCATCACAATCAGCAATTCTCCGCCCAGCTCGTCTTTCAACGCGGCCAAGCGACGGGCGTAATCGAGTGCGGCAGCCGGATCATGCACGGAACACGGACCGACGATCACCAGCAATCGATCGTCCTGGCCGTACAGGCAGGCACGAATCTCATCGCGTGAATAGGCGACGATCTCTTGCGCCTGATCGCTGAGCGGCAGGTCCCCCAACACCTGCGCCGGCGTGGGAAGCACCTCGAATTCGAGCACCCTGCGGTTCACAATGCGGCTGATGCCGACCTGGTCTTCCCAGCGTGGCACATCCGTAGCCACCAGCGGATTCTTTCCCTCATCCATGGCCTCGCGGATGGCGCGAAGCTCTTCAGGCGTGTTCAGCTGCTGCTGCATTTCACTGCTCTCCTTGACAATCACCTATCTCCCCAAGAATATCAATCAAATGGCAGTCGCTATGCAAAAACCGTGCGATTACGCAGTTACGCGTATTCCGCACGGTTAGTTATTTGCGATTCCTTGCGATTATTTGCGATTATTTGGCGAGTGCGCGACGGCTTTCGACCGCATCGGCAAGCGTGTGCAGCAACTGTTCAGTACGTTCCCACGGCACGCAGGCGTCGGTGATGGATTTGCCGTACTCGAGCTGGTCGAGCGGAGCGGGCTTCTGATTGCCGGCTTTCAGGAAGCTTTCCATCATGATGCCGCTGATGCCCGACTCTCCCGTTGCGATGCGGGAGGCGATGTTTTCGATCACTTCGGCTTCGCGCACTTCGTCCTTGCCGCAGTTGCCGTGCGCCGCGTCGATGACAAGACCGTGTTCGCTCGGGCCGGACGCCTTGGAAACCTTCAGATCGGCCAACGCCTTCGCCACGGATTCGGTATCGTAGTTCGGGCCGTGCGAGGAGCCTCGCAACACCAGATGGCAATCGGGATTGCCCTTGGTTTCGGCGGAAATCACACGTCCGTCAAGATTGATGGACAGGAAATGATGCTCGAAGGCGACCGCGAAGCAGGAATCCGCTGCCGGCTTGATCGAACCGTCGGTGGCGTTCTTGAAGCCGATTGGCATCGACATGCCCGACGCGAGCTCGCGATGCACCTGGCTTTCGGTGTTGCGAGCGCCAATCGCACCCCAGCTAATCAGGTCGCAGATATACTGCGGGGTGATCGGGTCAAGCCATTCCGTGGCTGCCGGGAGTCCAAGGCTCAGCACATCGGCCAGCACCTTGCGTGCGAGCCACATGCCCTTGCGAATGTTGAACTGGCCGTCGAGATCGGGATCGTTGATCAGACCCTTCCAACCGATGGTGGTGCGTGGCTTTTCGAAATACACGCGCATCACGACGACCAGCCGATCTTCCAGCTCTTTTTTGACGGCCGCGAGCTTTGCGGCGTATTCGTGCGCGGCTTTCGGATCATGAATCGAGCATGGGCCGACGATGGCAAGCAGACGATCGTCTTTGCCGTTGAGCACATCGCGGATTTCCTGACGGGACTTCAACACCAGATCGCTCATCTCGTCGGTAAGCGGGATTTCCTTCAGAAAATATCGGGGAGCCGGAATCGGGTCCAACTGTCGAATATTGACATCCACGGTCTCCGGAAACACGGCGTTATCCAACAACTGCGCATCCTTCGAACTATCTGGACCGCGAAGACCTGACATCTCTTCTGCTCCTCCTTATGCCTGCATACCTGCTTCATGCATACTGTGCATGGATGATGATCACCGAAGTTACCTTAACGGATAAAAGTGGAATAACACGAATGCCGACTGCATGCTGGACTTTTTGCGAAGTCCCATGCAGTCGGCATTCGTCAATCGGTTTGTCGGTTTACGTATCAGTCAGCCAGAGCGCCCATCGGATCCCATGCGGGGAGCATGGTGGCTGGCTCGTCAAGAGCGGCCTGATATTCGGCAGGGAGCAGCGCCTTCGGCACGGCGACCTCGTACACGTATTCGGTGAACCAGTCGTCGCTCATGGTGAAGTAGCCCTTGTCTGCGATCTTGTCGCCCCAAGAGTTCTCCACACGCCAACGACGGGTGGTCGTGCCGTCTTCGGCCACGTCCACGCCGACGAACGCCATAGCGTGGTTCATCGCGGAATCGGCGAAACGCACGCGATCTTCCTTGTTCAGATCGAAGTCGACGCCATACACCTTGCCGTATTCAAACAGATCAGTAGCCCAAGCGCCGTTTTCACGATCCATCATCGGGTGGCAGTCGGCACCGAACCATACTGGAATGCCCTGCTCTTCGAGAATCTGACGCACGCAATCCTTCATGAACTGGTTCGGCACGTTCAGGTATTCGGTCGGGTCTCCCCCGGCCACATTACCCAAGTGCTCGATACCGATCTTCTTGCCCTTCGCATGCTCCTGACGAGGATCGTCGACCAGGCACACGTAGCTTTCCAAATCGGCGGAACCGACGTACTTCTGCCAGAATTCCACAGGCGTGATCTCACCATCGCGGTGGAACTCGCCGTCCTTGTCGGTCCACTCCCAGTCGAAGCTCTTCGGCGGCTCGCCCAAGTGGATCGTCAGAATGCGGTGGCCGGCGGCGGTCGCTTCGGCGATCACCGAGTCAATCGAAGCCGGATCGGCATACATGTGCGCGACGGCGGTATGCAGCAGGCGACGCAATTGCACGTTCATTTCGCCGGTGTTCTTGGAGGATTCGGTTTCCGGGAACAGATCCTTCGGAACGGCACCGTACTTCTTATACACGTTCATGGCCATGGTCCACTGACCGCCGTCGCCCATCACGTCGGCGAGCAGATGCTGGATCAGGCGGGAGTCGGACGGCTCGCCGGCCTTCACCAGTTCGGCCACGTCCTGCAGGAAGTAGTTGACGCGCTCGAGCTTGTCGTAGTACATGGCATAGTTCTGGGAGAACTCGAATTCCTTCAGACCCATGTTCTTCTTGGCCACGAAACGGGCCACGTTCAGCGAGCTGAACAGCCAGCAACGGCCGGAACGATCCTGATGGGTGGCGGTGCCATTGTCGACAATGGTGGAGAATCTGCGCTGCATCAGGCGGGCGCGGTCATAGTTGCGTGCCACCTTGTTGATGCCCGCCGCGGTGACCGCGTTCATGGCCATACGGTTGTGGTCGCTGGCTTCGAAATCTTCAACCAGCGTTGCCAATGCATCAGCGCTCAACGGCGTGATGTCAGTCATTGTTCTGTTCCTCCTGTGCTTCCTCGCCCTGGTCAGACTGCCTGTCTTCGGACGGTTCTTCAAAGTCGTCATTATTCTGCTGTTCGTCGGAGACAACATCCTCGTCGAAGGTCACTTCCGGTTCGCCCGCAACAGTTTCGCCACTCTCGTCGTGCGATTCCGCCGGAGTTTCAGCTTCAGCTGCGGAATCATGCTGTTCGCCGTCAATGGAATTGACCACGGACAGGCCGTTCGCACCGAAACCGGAGAACGCGTTGGCGAACATGGCACGCAATTCGCTGACACGCTGCGTGATCTGCGCTTCACGGGTCTGCAGGTCGGCAATGCGCTGCTGCACACCTTCAAGCTCGCTCTTGGCTGCCTCACGACGCTCGTTGATCTGCTCGTCGGCCTCTTCGGTGGCCTGCTTGAGAATGCTGGCAGCCTGCTTGTCAGCTGCCTCACGCTTGTCGGAAGCGTATACCTCGGCCTCATCGCGCGTATGCTGGGCTTCGGAAATCAGCTCGTCGGACTGCTTCTTGGCGATTTCACGGCGTTCGTTCAGGTCGGCGAGCAGCTCGTTGACCTTCTTCGTAGCCTCATCCTGCTGGGCGGAAATGTCGGCGCGGATCTGCTCCACCTCGGCATTGACCTGGCTGATGGTCTTGGTGCGATGCACTTCGGCCTCGTCGGTGATCTCCTGTGCCTTGGCTTTGGCGGTATCCGTGATTTCCGAGGCACGTCGCTGCGCGTCCGTCATCATCTTGGACACCTGTTCACGCACATCGGCCAGCTTCTTGTTGGCTTCGGCCAACGCGGATTCGATCTGGTCGTTGGTCTCGCTTTTCATGCGGTTGATCTCGTCATTGGCGTTCTTGCGCTGCGCCGCGATCTGCTCGGTGGCTTCGGCGCGCAGATCGGAGAGCTCACGCTCCTGCGTGGCGCGCTCCGATGCGAGACGCTTGTCGTGCTCCTCACGGGAGTTCGTCAATTCCAGATCGACAGTCTGGCGTTGCGCCACCACGGCCTTCTGCGCTTCGCCACGCAGCTGGTCCGCTTCGCGCTGGGCGTTGGACTTCAACGTGTCGGCATCATTATTGGCCTTCGACAGCACCGCTTCGGCCTTGGCGTTGGCCTCGTCGAGAATACGCTTGGCGTCGAGCTTGGCATTGTTTAGCAGGGTTTCGGCCTGAAGCTGCACCGTGGCGCGTGCCGCGGAAGCGTCTTTCTTGGCACGATCGAGCAGCTCGGCGCTGGTCTGTTCCGCGCTGGCGAGCATCTGCTGCGCGTTGGCGCCCAGAGATGCGAACGAATTCGGGTTGGCCTTCTTGTTTTTCTCTTCCTGCAGCTGTGCCTGCAGTTCAAGGATGGTCTGATCGTCGGCCTTGACCTGCTCACGCAGACGATCCACCGTCTCCTGAGCCGAAGCGAACGCTTCATCGACCCTTTCCTTGTCGTACCCCCTCAACACGATTGGGAACTGCTCAACCATGGTATTCCTTTCACGAATTCCCTTCCATCGCGCATCTTGCCCGCGCCTATCCGTCTTGAACTTTAGCGCAGGAAAAACGTTCGGCACACGGCAGTCGCATAATTCTCACAGAGAGCACAGAAATCGTTCGAGGAAACGCCGACGTCGTTCAGCCGAGCAGAATCTCACTTGAGGATGGCTGCAGATAATAACGCACCGATTCGCGGATCACATCGTTACCTGCGGCGATTTGCTGCGCGATTGACAGTCCATGTTGCGGATGTGGCTGCTCGTTGACGATCGGCAGGCTTACGAAACCCGACAGAATGCGCTTTTCCTGCGCTGCAGACCAGTCGAGCAAATGGTAGAACAGCGAATTGCAGACGAACGTGCCCGCATCCGAACTCAACGCGGCGGGAATCTCATGTTTGGCGAAATCGCGCAGAATCGAACGCAATGGCAAGCGTGTCCAATATGCTGCCGGACCTTCTGGATTGATCGGACGGCGAGGCGGAATCACATTGTCGGCGTCAGGCTTGGCCGCGTCCATCAGATTCGTGGCGCATCGCTCCAACAGCACGCCGCGAGCGGACCGCTTCAAACCGGTGGCGATGACAATATCAGGATTCGCCTGTTCGATGGCGTTCAACAGCATGGGCCAGGCATTGGCGAAACTGACCGGAAGCGTCACCGTCGTCACGCTAATGGAAACATCCTGCAGCAGATCGTCGGACAGCGCCACGGATTGAGATGGATCATTCCAATATTCGGCGAGCGCCACGGGAACAAGTACGGCCGGATTCACGTCGATGCCGTCGTACGGGGTGAAACCTGAGATGACGATGTTGATCTGCTGCATGTGTTCCAGTGTACGTGGTCGAAAGGTAGGTTCGTTTACGATCAGTGCTTATGCATTTGCGAGAATGCTTCGGCGAACACCGCGTGCATGCGCGCTTTCGCTTCTTGTTTGGCGTGTTCCGGGTCGAGGCTGCGCGCGATGTTCTCGGCAATCGGCATGTCGGCCTGCGTGGTGATTTTGAGATTCGTTTCGGATCCGGCGACAATGGCGACCGGCTCATTCGGCAGATAGTCCACCACCACGCGAGTGTCGTCGGTCGGGTGGAAGTCGGGATCGGCGGTGGCAAGCTCGTAGGCTTTGGTGATGGTACCGAAGCGGAAGGCCTGCGGGGTTTGCGCGCGGAATGCGTTCGTACGATCTGGCACGGAGCGCACCACCTTGCGCTCTCCAAGATCTTCGGTCAGCAGAATCGTGTCGGTGGACGCGTATGCCACGGTCGCCGCGTTGAACTGGTCGAGGCTGTCGATGCAACCGTCGATGGATTGCTGTTCGACGAACGGTCGCACGGAATCGTGGATGAGGATTTTCGCGCCATCGGGAATGCCTGCCTGCTTGAGCAGGTCAAGCGCGGCTCGGGTGCTGTCCACACGCTCGGAGCCACCCGGAATCACGGCACGCACCTTGGTATAGCCGGCTTCGTCGATGAGCATGTTCACCATATTGCTGACACGCTCGTTGACCACGACGATGATGTCGCTCACGCGATCGTTACGCTCGAACGCCTCGATGCTCCAGCAGACGATTGGCTTATTCCCCACCGAAACCAACTGCTTGGGATTGTTCTCATCGAATCGCGTGCCGAAACCGGCCGCCAACACCACGGCCACAACCGGCATCTTCTGTTCCTGCATCTGCTCTCTCTCACTCATACGTCCCACCGTAAACCCCCGAATCGGTTTGCAACGCGTTTTGCCTTACGTTCTGCACGCAATCCGCAACAGCGCGCCGCTCTCCCACTATTCGCGTACGATCAGCGCAAGCATACGGCCTTCGTGCGCTTTGCCTGCGATGGTGGCACGGCGATGCGAGAACCAGAGCGGATTTTCCAGCGTGCACAGGCTACGGCGGATTTTCTTGAAACGTTCCGCGAGCTGCGGTTCGCCTTCGCCATCGGACTGGCAGATTTCCGCCAATTCCTCGTCTTCGGAAAGATACTGGGTGGCTGCGTTGACGCGGGCGCGGGAGGACACGACGTTGTCAGCAGGCACACCGGATTTGGCGAGCTCCTGCAGCGCGGCGGCCGCGATATCGATGCCCGGCTGGCCGAAACGGCTCAGCGTAAAGGTTCCGGGGAACTGTGTGTCGAATTCGTCGGCGATGTCTCCGCCAACCTCGTAGCAGTCGCCGCAGATGCACGGGCCGAGCGTGGCGACGATACGTTCCGACTTGGCTCCCTTGGCCACCATCTTTTCGACGGTGGCGACGATCACACCGTTCTGCAGTCCACGGCGACCACAATGCGCGGCGCCGATCACACCGGCTTCCGCATCGGCCATGAGCACCGGCAGGCAGTCGGCCGCGAACATGCCGAGCGCCACGTTCTTCTGCGCGGTCACTTGGCCGTCGGCCTCGACCACTGCCGGCTCATCCGCGGTTTCGCCCACCTGCCGAGCTGTTTCGCCCTTGCTGCCGGACACGTCGAAACCGAACGGACGGTTCATTACGAACAATTCGTCCACATCGACGGCAACGCCGGAATGCACCTGGCTGACCAGGCTCAGTTTCGCATCGATAGCGTTGGCGAGCGCCACACGATTGGCGAGCACATGGTTCGGATCATCGCCGGTTTTACCCCCGAGATTGCAGTGCGCATAGTCTCCTTCGCTGGTGCCGCCAAGTCGCGTGGTGTACACGACTTTGACGCCCGGCGCAAGCATGATCGGAATGGTCACCGGAATTGGATTGCCATCCACGTCGGTCGGGTCGATCGCATTGCTGTCAAGAATCGCGTCATCATACTGCTTGTCAGTCATTTTTTCCTGTTTTCCTTGATTTTTCTACGATTATTTCAACTAATTTCTGCGTCTACACGATGTTTTTCGCAATCATTCCGCTTTGAGCGTCGGCTTTTTGGTGCGCGATCGGATGGCCGCGTTCACCGGTACTTCCTGCGGGCATGGCATGGAGAACACATGCGCAGGATTGTTGATGGCTTCGACCCAATGTCCGTCGGCGTCGCGGAATCCGCCAGCCGGAACGGTATAGGCGAGCGGAGCCGCACCCGGAAGCACGAATTCAACCTCTTGACCGGCTTCGATCTTGTTGCGGCTCATAATGGTCACGCGACCGCCGTCTTCCGGACTCCACGAAAGCACTTCGCCGACCACCAGCCATGCGCGGAAATACGCGGAACGATCGGTGCTTTGCTGCACTTTGTGTTCCGGATAGTAGAAGCCGGTGGAATAGTCGCGGTGCGCCACCTTGTCTGGCTCTTCCAGCAGCCAGTCGGGCAGGGACACGTGTTCCGCGGGACGCACTCCGGCGTGATACCAGCCTTCCGGCAGGATTTCGGCAGCCGTGTTCGACTTACGCCTTGTGCTGCGGGCATGGTAGCTCAGATCATCCGGTTCACCTGCGGAAGCGACGGGAACGGCTGCAATATCCGGCTTTCCTGCGAATGCGCCATCCGCATGTTCCATAATCGAATCGGCGGTTTCCGGCTTGCCGTATTCCGGATCGGACGGGCGAATCACACGATCGTGGAACGGCTTCAGCACAGTGCCATCCTCGTCTTCAAAACCGCGTTGCACCATGTATGCGTCAACGGCGGTCTTGTAAGCATTCGTCATCGCCGCAATATAGTAGGCGCTCTTGGAACGTCCTTCGATCTTCAGACTGGTCGCACCCGAATCAAGCAGATCGTCGATATGCGCAAGCATGTTCATATCCTGTGAATTGAACAGATACGCGCCTTCTTCGGTCTGTTCTATCGGAAAATACTGGCCGGGGCGCTTTTCTTCGACGATGGAATACTTCCAACGGCACGGTTGAGCGCATTCGCCATGATTGCCGTCGCGTCCGGTCAGATAGTTGGAGAACAGGCAACGACCGGAGAATGCCATGCACATCGCGCCATGCACGAAGCATTCGATGTCAAGATCGTCGGGAATGCGTGCGCGAATATCTCGCACGGCCTGCAGATCCATTTCACGGGCAAGCACCACACGGCGTGCGCCCAACTGGTAGAAGGCGTTCGCGGCCTGATAGTTGGTGACTCCGGCCTGCGTGCTCACATGCAGTTCAAGGTTCGGAGCCACTTCACGGGCCATAAGCATCACGCCAATGTCGGAAACGATCAGCGCGTCCACGCCGGTATCTTTGAGCTGGCCGATGTATTCGCGCATCGCTTCGACTTCATTGTTGCGCGGCAACACATTGCAGGTCACATACACGCGAGCGCCACGCTCATGCGCGTACCGGGAGCCTTCCTCGAAATCCTCCAAGCTCAGGTTTTTCGGCGCCGAACGCATGCCGAACGCCTTGCCTCCGCAGTAGACGGCGTCCGCACCGTAATCGACGGCAGTTTTCAGTCCTCGCAGATTGCCTGCGGGAGCCAATACTTCAGGCTTGTTTCTTCTTTGCACGCTTGTTCCTCTTACTCGATTTTTCCGCTCTATATTCTCAACTATTCACGGGACACTTCTGCCGCATCCGGGAAATACATACACAGAAAAACACATGCGGAAAAACAAAGGCGTCCATCGATAAGACGGACGCCTTGACGCAAATCGTTGCGAATCTGACACTCAGCTGAGTTTGGCGAGTTCCTCTTCGGTGAGTTCGAGCTCGTCGGCCTTGAGGGAATCGAGAATGGTTTCCGGTCGGTGGGCGCCGGGAATCACGAACATGTGGTCGCCCTTGGCCAGCTCCCATGCGAGCACCACACGCTGGTAGCTGACGCCACGGGCTTCAGCCACCTCGCGGAACGGATCGAACAGGTGCTCGTCGTACGGGTGACGGTAGCCGCCCAACGGACTCCAGCACACGAACGCCAGACCCTGCTCGGCGCAATAGTCAAGCGTGTCTTGGGTGTCCAGATGAATCGGCGAATACTGGTTCTGCACGGCCACAAGCTTGTCGCCGAGGATCTCCTGCGCGATCTTCAACTGTTCGATGCTCACGTTGGAAACACCCGCCCACTGGGCCACGCCCTGATCGAGCAGCGCCTTGATGCCTTCGCAGGACTCGTTGTACGGCACTTCCGGATCATGACGGTGCAGGTAAAGCAGATCGATGCTGTCAACGCCAAGCGCCATCGCGGACTGCTTGCCGTATTCGATCAGATGCTCCGGCTTGCCGTCACGCGGCCAAACCGGCTTGTCATCCTCCCAAGCGCGGCGCAAGCCCACCTTGGTGGCCACGGTGACTTCCTCACGCGGGCCCTTCCACGAGTCAAGCGCCTCACGCACCAGCTTTTCGCCGGTCTGTTCCTCTTCGCCCGGCGTGTAATACGCCCAAGCGGTGTCGATGTGACGGCATCCGGCATCCAACGAGGCGTGCAATGTTTCGATACCGACATCGTGACCACGATTGTTTTCAATGGTCAACGGCATTTCGCCATGGCCGATGGCCGTGGTGTGGAACGGTCCAAGATTACGGAACAAAGCCATCCCGATCTCCTTCAACAACGTACAGAGTGTCTTTCCGAATGCAACCTTACCAGCCGACCCGCCTCAGCAGACAGCAAACCCACCAAACATGCGCGTAATGCCACAGGTCAGCGACCGCCGAAGCTGCCGCCACCGGAACCACCGGAGGAACCGCCGAAACCACCGCCGGAGAAGCTACCACCGGAACCACTGTAACTGCTGGACGGAGATGCCGCGGCAATCGTCGATTGAATATCAGCAAAACCTGATTCCAACTGCGCGCCAATATCACCAAAATTGGCGCTCGGCGAGAAATCCATCGAATTCGTATCAAACGAGGCAGGACCGGCGTAATGATGATTGAAATACCATGAACGGTAACTCCAGTAGAGCAGCGAATCGGAAGCGTTGGCATCAAGCCAATTCGGGTCGGCAAGCTGCGGGTACGCCTTGAGCAGCTGCTTCATCGCCTTTTCGGAAATGCCGAACGCGGTGGCGTACACCATGTAGCGACCCCACAACGTCAGATCAGCCACACCACGATCACGGAAGTCGCTGAAATCCTCCATATACCGTTTCAAACCGACCACCTGACCGGCAAGACGCTGACCATTGTCGTTAAGCCCCTTCAATTTGAGGTAGCTCAGCGCAAACACGGACGCGAACATCATCGGCGCGGAAATCAGCACGACCAACGCAAGATTGCCGATCACGCCAAAATACACTATGGAAAGGAACGCCAGGATCGCGGCGCAGATGCCTGCGGCGAACGCTCCCCCGCCGCATGCCGAAGTGGCACCCAACATGGAGAATTCGCTACTGCACGCATTCGTAAACTTTTCCTGATACTTGTAGCCCTTCGACCAATCGGAGAAATTCTTGTCCATCTGTTTCAGGTCGAACACCGGAGAACCAATACGTTCGGACGCCTTCACCATCAGGTCGAGCGCGGTACGTTCGCTCTGGCTCAGCGCCAATGACTGCGGGTTATCGAACACCACCGGCAGTATCACGATGGTGCTGGTTTTGCCTGCATCACGCGCACGGGCTGGATCATTGGAAATCAGCTGCGCGATATCGGCATTGCGAGACCGACTCATATCAATGCCCCGATACATGGCGGCCGGCCCCGGGTAAATGGCGATTGCTCCACGCGAAGCGAGCGAGAGCACGGAAGCCGACATTTTTCGGCTCGACAGTGTTTTCGAATGCTTGTTGTCAACGATATACAGCAGTTCCGCAGCGCTGGCGGGGCTCATTTCCGGCTCGTCACGCCAATACTCGATGTCACCGTGGTATTGCGAACGATCGAAACTGCGCAATGCGAGCACAACGGCGATCACACACAAGATCAGCCCGGCCACGGCAATGGCGATCCACGTGATCAGGCGGATACGCGCTTTTGTGCGCTGCTGGTCACGCCACTGCTGCTCCTGTTGGGCCTCGCTTTTCATAATGCCGTTTTTGATGGTGGTATCACGAGTGCGTGCCACACCGCTGGTCGCACCGACGTCGAACATGGCGACCACGTCAACATAGTCGCCGGCACGAACGTCGTGCACGGTGAACTGCAACGACCCCTTATCACCACGTTCGGTGGTGGACGTACGTTCGGTGTGCAGCCAAGCCCATGAATTATCCGCCGTAATGCCATCCGGGAACGTGACGGTTCCGGTGACTTTGCCGATGGGAATCTGATTGCTCACGCCGAGCGGCTCCCATTGGAACGTGGCCACGTCTTGATAGGCGGTGGTCACGCCCTGCATGGTCATGGTCACATCGAATTTCAGGCTGCTCGCCGACGTGGTGGCGGGAATATTCCAGCCGATTTCGATTTTCTTGGAACGATCGTCGGTATTGTCGGCAACAAGACCGTCTTTTGCGGGATCGAACGGCTGCGGATTGCTGCCACCTTGCGAAACATCGGCGATATACCACTGCCCCGCATGTTCTCGATTCCATTCGTCGGTGCTATAGCTGCTTGGGATTGCGATATCACCCTGCTGGTAGGTCTCTCCCGTCGTCGCGTTGCGCACGCTGATATCGGTGATATTGGCCAGGTTGCTTTCCTTCAGCGTGTACTGCTGGTACAGCTGCTTCCACGGATGGTCGCCGTCGTCATCGCTGCGGTCGGCGAGTTTCATATCGATATGTTGGGTGATTTTCAAATCGCCATTGCTTTGCACCTGCACATCGTAGTCGAGCGTTTTGTAGCTCAGATCGGCCCCACCGTCATCCAATGCGATGGCCAGCAATATGGCCGCTACAACGCCAATGGTGACGACGATCGCGATACCGAAGCTGCGCACCGCTCGCGACGCATGCTGTTTGGCCGTCATAATCCCTCTTTCTCGCTTCTTCTTCCCTCAGATGGCCGTACAACAGATGGCCGTACAAGCCGAATTGAACAGTAAAGCCCCATCGTCATCGGACGGGGCTTTACATGCATGTCAGAACTTGACTTGCGGAACCTGACGATCCGCTTCGTCCACCTGGAAGTAGGGGGCCTGTTCGAAATGGAACAAGCCGGCGATAATATTGGTCGGCACAACCTCGGTCTGGGTATTGTACTTCTGCACGACATCGTTGTAGAACTGGCGTGCGTAGGCGATCTTCTCTTCCAACGATTTCAGCTGATTCTGCAGATCCATGAAATTCGTATTGGCCTGCAGCTGCGGATAGTTTTCGGATACTGCCTGCAGATTGACAAGTGCACGGCTCAGCTGGTTTTCCGCGGCGATGCGCTGCGCCACGTCACCGCTTTGCGCGGCCTGCACCACGCCGGCACGGGCCTGCGTGACCTGCGTGAACACTTGTGATTCGTGGGCCGCATAACCTTTGACCGTTTCCATCAGGTTCGGAATAAGATCGGTACGCTGCTTGAGCTGCACGTCGATCTGCGCCCAACCGTTCTTCACACGATTGCGTAGCGTGACCAATCCGTTATATGCGCTGACGGCCCAAAGCACAATAAGTACAACGATGACGGCAATGATAATGCCAACGACCATGACGACTCCTTCGTTAATGGCTCTTCACACCATTCTTGCATGCGCCCAGGTACGTTATGACAAAACTCATGCCCCCGTGTCTCATTTTCATGCAATCTGCATGGAAACGCAAAAGTGCCCCGTACCTTCCGGTACAGGGCACTTCAGTCAGTCAGTCATGCTGCGAAGGGTCCTTTTCGAGGCGTCAGTCCTCAAAAGGATCAAAGTCGCGGCGGACGCGGCGGCGAGGACGCTCGGAACGCTCTTCGCGATCGGCACGGTACTCGTCGTAGTTCTCGTCGGCTGCGTAACGCGGGTTGCGATCGTCACGGCGGCTGCTGCGGCGACGGTCGGAACGACGATCATCACGATCGTAGTCA
>ERZ1034768.472-NODE-472-length-13613-cov-7.849757_pt1 | contig 13613 bp, 10 predicted proteins | sample MGYA00520691_ERZ1034768 | MGnify/ENA primary metagenome ERZ1034768 (study PRJEB33766, sample SAMN09781704) | gut metagenome | biome: gut microbiome | host: Homo sapiens | place: Madagascar | study: EMG produced TPA metagenomics assembly of the PRJNA485056 data set...
GCGACCGAACGGTCTTGCCAAAGGCAAGATGGAGGGGCCCCGCCCCGACAAGTTCGCGTTTGTGGAGCGAAGCGGAACAATGAAGTCCCCAGCGGGGACTTTAAGCGACCGAACGGTCTTGCCAAAGGCAAGATGGAGGGGCCCCGCCCCGACAAGTTCCTCTTTACAAAACCGGCAAGAATCGTTACAATCAAATCAAATCCGTTTGCGGTGCGCCGGGCCTCACCGGTGCGCCGTGTCTGCCGTGTTTTTTGCGGCTCCGGCGCTGTGCCGGGCCGAGCTTTTTGTGCAGGAGGTTTTTCCTATGAAGATCACGCGCCGTGCCGTTCTTCGCCTTACCGGTGCCGCTGCCGCCTCGCTGGCTTTGTCCAGCTGCAGCGCAAGCGGCACCATTCTGGGCAGCAACTTCTCCGCCTGGCTCCAAAAAACGCTGGGCGGCTCTGCCTCGTCCGCCGCATCCAGCGATGCTGCGTCCGATCTGGTCGTCTCGCCGCTGCCGGAAGGGGAACAGCTGGACCCCGGCTTTGCCGTGACCCCCGCTTACGACGCCGACCCGCTCACCGGCGAGGCCCGGCGCAGCGGCGGGCGCATCGTGGGCGTGATGGTGAACAACATCTCCAACACCTCCCGCCAGAACGCCCGCCCGCAGCGCGGCATCGGTTCGGCGGACGTGCTCATCGAGTGCAAGGTGGAGGGCGGCATCACCCGCTTCTGCGCGGTGTTCCACGACGCCGACGCCATCCCGGAGATCGGCCCGCTGCGCTCCGGCCGCGACCAGTTCCTGCAGCTGCTGATGCCGTATCAGGCGCTGTACTACCACGACGGCGAGAGCGCCGCCTGCACCAAGTTCATCAGCGTGTACGATTACTCCGGCCTGAACATCGGCGGCAAGAGCTACTTCAACACCCCGGTCCACCCCCATGTGGCCCACCGCGACAGCCGCGGCCGGGACGTGGCCTACGAGCACACCGAGTTCACCTCCGGCACCGAGATCAAGCAGGCTGCCGCCAACGCAGGCATCGGCCTGGACTACGCCTGCGACACCACCTTCTTCCGCTTTGCGGACTACCGCACCGGCGCCGAGAACGCCATGAAGGGCACCGCCTCCGGCAAGAGCGTCAGCATCGTGCACTCGGACCACTACAAGACCAGCTTCAGCTACAACTGGTTCGACCACACCTATAAAATGCAGATGTACAGCCGCATCTCCGGCCAGTTCGAGAAGGCGGTGGACGAGCTCACCGGCAAGCAGCTCAGCTTCGACAACCTGGCCGTCTGCTTTGCGCCCATCGCGGCTTACCCCGGCGACTCCGGCGACGTGCAGCAGGTGAGCTACATCTCCGGCGGCGAGGTCTATTTCTTCAGCCGGGGCGGCATGGTGCGCGGCACCTGGCAGAAGGCTTCGCCCGAGCACCCGCTGCGCCTGTTCGACGAGAGCGGGGCCGAGCTCATCTTCAACCGCGGCAAGACCTACCTTGCCATCGTGGACGACGACGAGTGGTCCAACTTCAGCTATCAGTAAACGAGGAAACGCCATGAAACGCATCTGGACCCGGGCAGCGGCGGCCGCCGCGCTGTGCGCCGTATTGTTGAGCGGCTGTTCCTTTTCGTCGGAGATCCTCTCCGACCATTCCGCGCCCGCCGACCCGCTCACCGGGCAGGCGCTGCAATACCCCGGCGAGCGCGCCGCTGCCGTGGTCATCGACAACGCCCCGGCCAGCACCGTGCAGTGGGGCATCGGCAGCGCATCGGTGGTGCTGGAGGCCCAGACCGAGGCCGACGCTCCCACCAGCCTGTGCCTGGCGTACCCTGCAGTGAGCGCCATGCCCACGGTGGGCCCGGTGACCCTGGGACAAGACCTGTACTGGCGGCTGCTCAGCGGCCAGCAGGTGCTGCCGGTGCAGCGGGGCGCAGGCCAGTTCGCCCGCAACTATCTGGATTACTACAATCTCCGCGCCGTGGACGCGCTGGAGGTGGGGCGCAACGCCTTCACCTGCGACGCCGACTGGAGCAGCGCCCCGCTGTGGCGCACCAGCGGCAAGGCGGTGCTGGGCGTGCTGGACAGCCTGAACCTCTCCAGCCAGCTGGATGAGCTGGCGGCGTCGGCCTCGTCGGCGGTGACGTCCGACAGCACCGGGGCGGACACCGTTCTGCCCACCCTTCCGGCGCTGCTGCCCCAGAAGGCAGAGCCCCGCCTGCCGGAGCCGGACGCCGAGGACGCCGCCGCCGTGCAGGTGCACTTCGGCACCCAGAGCACCACAGCCTTTGCTTACAGCGCCGAAAGCGGCACCTACGGCATGCTGCACGCCGACGGCACCGCCCAACTGGACGCCAACACCGGCACCCAGGCCCAGTTCGACAACCTGCTCATCCTGTTCAGCTCGTCCACCCTGCGGGACGATGGCCGCACGCTGGATTACGACCTGACCCTTGGCGGCGGCGTGTGGCTCAACGGCGGCCGCCTGTGGCACATCACCTGGACCCAGGGCACCGACTCCACCTTTTTGTTCTACGACTCCGACGGCCGGCAGCTGAGCCTTTGCACCGGCCGCAGCTATCTGGCTCTGGTATCCAGCGTCACCGGCGAAGAACTGGCTGTGCAGAGCTCGGCCGGGGAAGAACTGCTGGCACACACCGCCGCATAACAACGCAAAAAGCCATCTGCGACTTCAACCGTCACAGATGGCTTTTCTTATGTTTTGCGTTCTTTCCACCCGGGTGTAGGGAACACATTCATGCGTTTCGCTCCCTGCAGAAAACCGGCTGCCTGAGAGGGCCCCTTTTACAGGTCCACCACGCTGCCCACCTCGGCGGGGCAGGAGGGCACAGCGCCCAGAGCCACCTCGTCGGTGCCGCGGTGCACCGTGAAGGTCTCGCTGCGGCCTGCGGCAAAGTCCGGGTGCCAGGTCAGCTCCAGCGTCTGCCAGTTTTCCGGCACGGCGCAGAAGCAGTGCACCAGCGCGCCCCTGCCTGCGGCAAGGTTCAGGGTGAACACCGAAGCGTCTGCCGCGTTCTCGCCGTAGAGCGGGGCGGCAAAGCTGCCGCAGCGCACGGCGGTGCCGTCGCACACAGCAGAAAAGCCGGTACCCATGCTGTACAGGTCCGCCAGGGTGCGCACCTCACGGCTCTGCAGGTAGCTGGCGTCCACGGGCAGGGAGGAAGCCGAGAGGTTCTCCACCGAGAGGTACACCAGCACATTGCCCATTTCCGGCGCAGGGGCATAGCCCAGCAGCTCCACAGCGGCCTTGCCGTCCAGCAGGGCAGGCTCGCCCGCAAGACGCGGCTGCTGCGCCGCAGCGGAAACACCGGTGAGCAGGGCAGCGGCAAGGCTGACCGCACCGGAACCGGCACATTTCAGGAATGACCGGCGGGAAATGGACTGGGACATGGGGCTTCCTCCTCAAAAATCGTTCCTTTATACAATAAAGGATTGCGCGGGTTCTGTCAAGGGATGGGCCGGGATTGTAACCGAATCCTTACTCAAAGGCCTCGTTTTCCTCGGTCTCGGCCTGGCCGCGCAGGGTATCGGCGTAGCCGAAGGGCACGATGTCGATGGCCTCCACCAGACGGTCGCGCATCCACAGCTGCACATCGGTCTGCACGGTGTAGCCGCAGCCGGGGTCGGCCATCCACTGCTCGGGGCGGCGGGTGGGCACGGCACGCTGGCTGAGCATGCTCATGATGACGCCGCCGTGGGTCACGCAGGCGGCCTCGGTCACATCCATGCGGATCATATACTCGAACAGCTTCATCAGGCTTTCGGCGCAGCGGGCGTGGAACTGGTCGGTGGGCTCGGCCCCCTCGGGCACATAGCCGGAGCCGGGGGTGATCCACTTTTTGAAGTCCTCGTCGTGCACCAGTTCCTTCACGGGCTTGTTCTCAAACTTGCCAAAGCCCGCCTCCCGCAGATCGTGGACGGTGAAGGTGTGCTTTGCGTCCGGGAACAGGATGTTCGCCGTTTCCACCGCGCGCAGCAGGGGAGAGGAGAACACGGTGTCCACCTGCGGGTACTCGAACCGCTCCTTCAGCTCGGCCAGCTGGGCACGGCCCTCGTCGCACAGCGGCAGGTCGGTGCCGCTGCCGATGTAAAGGCCCTGCAGGTTGCCGGCGGTCATGCCGTGGCGGATGAGATGAAGCTTAAAGGTTTTCATGAAAACACCTCGTATCGTTTGGGGAATGCCCCGCCCGGCAAACTGCGGACAGGCGCTGAATTTTTATTATAGCACAAAAAGAAAGTTTTGAAAACCGGGGTCAGTCGTAGTAGTTGATCTGGACTGTGCTGGGGAAGGCATTCGACGCCACATTACAGTTCTTGCTGATGGTGACGGATTTTAAAGAAGTGCATTCCAAAAATGCTTCTTCCTCAATTTTCTTCACACTTCTGGGGATCGTGATGTTATTCAGTTTTTCACAGCCCCAGAATGCTCTGTGCCAGATTTCTTCCACGCCTTCCTCAAGCGTGACCGTTGTCAGATTGTCATTATAAGCAGCCAAATAACTGTCAACCACTTTTACCCCGTGCGGGACCGTGAGTTCCTTGATTGCCGTAAAGCTCACCGCGCTGGATTCCAATTTTGAAAGTCCAGACGGGAGCTCAAGCGAGGGCAATGTCCAACAGGAATCAAATGCATCATAGCCTATACTGGTAACGCTGTTCGGGATGTTAATCTTCTCCAAATCGTAGCACCCAGTAAAAGCCCCGTCTCCTATACTTGTGATTCCTTCTGCAAGCTCTGCCGAGACCAGTGATTCACAATCTGAAAATGCATCATTTCCAATCGAGGTGATTCCGTCTTCAACGACCAGCTTTTTGACGCTTGCACTATGTGAATCATGCCAAGGCGCACCCGTGGTAACAATTTTTGTTGTTTCGTTATAGTTCCAGTTGTAATCCTGCATCGCGCCGGTGCCCTTGATGTACAGGGTTCCGTCCTTGTACAATTCCCAGGTCGCATTTTTTCCGCAGGAGCCGGAGTCGATCAGGTCTGCCGCGTTCTGGGACAGGCTGGAAGCCGTCGTGCTGCTGGCCACGGTACTGGAAGCCGCTGCACTTGCCGCCTGACTGGACGCCGCCTTTTTACCGGAAGCCTGTGCAATGCAGTCTGCAGCAGCCTTCTTGATGGCGTCGCTGGTGAGGGTGGCACCGGTGTAGCCGTCCACATCGGCGCTCTGTGCCTTGAGGATGGCTTCCTGCAGGGGCTCTGCCGCTTCCTGTCCAATGCCCTTTGTCTGCTCGGATGCGTCAATGCTCACGTCCGTAATGGCATCGTCACTGAAGGTCATTTCAACCACAACGCTGCCAATATCGTTTTCGGCCGTGGCGGTATAAGTGCCCGCCGTATAAATGGCTTCTGCCGTGCTGGCAGCTGCTGTGCTGGATGCACCGCCCCGCCCGGCCAGGGCAAAGCCGCCCACGGCCACCACGGCGGCAACGGCCACGCCGCCGATCGCCAGCGGCAGCTTGCTGCCCTTCTTCTTGGGGGCGGCGGGTTCCGCCTGCTGCTGGGCTGCCTGCGCCGCAGCGGCCTGTTCGGCTTCTGCCTTGCGGGCGGCTTCTTCGGCAGCGGCCTGCTCTGCCGCGCGCTTCTCGGCGCGGATGCGGGCCAGCTCCGCTTCCTTTTCTTCAGCGGCCTTGCGGCGGGCGGCTTCCTCCGCTTCCCGCTTGGCCTGCTGTTCCTGACGGCGCTTTTCGGCCTGGGCTTCAAACAGGAAGGTGGTCTTGTCGCTCTCCTGCACGTTCTGCACCGGCTGCACCGGCACGGCCACGCGCTCGGTGTGGTCCTCCGCCGGGGTCTGCACCGGCACTGCGCCGGGCATCAGCCGCACGGTGCTGTCGTCGGCCGGGGCGGCGGGCTGGGCCGTTTCCACCCGCACGGTCTGGTCCGCTGCGGGCTCCTGCGGCACGGCAGGTGCTGCCGGTTCTGCCGCCGGGGCAGGCTGCGGCATCGGTTTCAGGGTGAGGTCCAGCGCGTCGGCTTCCTCTTTGCTCAGGCCGGAAAGCTCCCGCAGGGAGAACTGCTGTTCCAGCGGGACGTCATCCCTTGCGTTTTTCAGGCATTCCGGCAGGGTTTTCTCCGCTTTGGCGGGTTTCTCGCTGTCGGCGTGCGCCTTTCCCCACACTGGGCGCTCCGTCTCCCCGTTGGGGTCATTTTCCTCCGGGGCGGCCGCGCCGCCGGTGCTGGGCACAGGCACGGTGTCACCCTCCGGGTAGATCATCTTCGCCTCGCCCTCGGTGTAGAGGATGGCTTCCAGCGCCTGCCGCATCACGGTGGGGCTGTCGTAGCGCTGGGCCGGGTCCGGTGCGCAGGCTTTGAGCACGATCTCGGCCAGACGGCCCTCGGCGTTGGCCGGGGGCGGCAGGGCCGCGCCGGAAAGCCGCTGGGCCTGGGCCCGTTCCCGGCTGGACGGGGTGATGGGCTGGGGGTAGGGCGGGTAAAGCGGCATCCGGTTGTTGTTCAGCAGCTGGTACATCACAAGGCCCAGCGAGTAAATGTCCACATTGCTGGTGTACTTTTCACCCCGGAAGACCTCCGGGGCCATATAGTTCACGGTGCCCGCACGGGTGGAAGCGCCGGTGGACGCGCTGGCGATGCGCGCCACGCCGAAATCGCCCAGCTTGAAATCTTCCGTCTCGGAGATAAAGATGTTGGCGGGCTTGATGTCGCGGTGGATGATGTTGTACCGCTGGCAGATCTCCAGCGCGCGGCACAGGTCCATGCCCAGCTGGATGACCTCGCGGCGGGTGAAAGTGTGGTTCTGCTTCAGGTAGCTGGTGATGGGGGTGAGCAGCTCCATGCGGATGAGGATGTCCCAGCCCACGCCGTCTTCGTGGGGGAACATCTTGTGGTCCTCGTAGCTCACGATGTTGCTGTGCCCTTTCAGCTTGCTCATCAGGGCGATCTCCCGGTTCAGCTCCTTGACGTAATCCCGGAAGTAGGTGGATGCGCCGTTCATGTCCATGCCGTCGGCCAGGATCTCGTCCAGCTCCCCCTGGCTGGACGGGATGGTCACGGCCTTGAGCGCACCGGTGTACACGGTGTCGAATTCATCCCGGCGTTCGATCTCGAACACCCTGCCGTAGCTGCCCGCGCCGATGAAGCGCTTGATGCGCCACTCGCCGAAGAACGGCTCATACCGCTTGTAATACTCGTTTTCCATGCTGATCCCTCGTCTTATTTTTCTGCCTGCAGCGCTGTTTTTGGCCAGAATGCCCGGCAAACGGCTGCAGACCGTGCCAAAGCGCCGAATTTTTTGGTTTTCCCGCAAATCGCGCGCCACTAAATGTATGCGCTGATGCTTTCAGTTTAGCATAGATATGGTATCCGGTGCAATGGTTTTGACAAAAATGACGAAATTTGATGAAAAATATCGTCATTTTTCTTGCTTTACAAGTCGTTTTCCGCTGTGTATAATCAACCTGTTGTAAACCAAAAATCAGGATGTCCCCCAACCATCCGACGCATTGAGGAGTCAGTATCATGGAATTCAACCGTATCATCAAGCTGCTGCGCAAAGAGCGCGGCATCACCCAGAAGCAGGCCGCCGAAGACCTGGGCGTCTCGCAGGCGCTGCTGTCCCACTATGAAAAAGGCATCCGCGAGTGCGGCCTGGACTTCGTGGTGCGGGTGGCCGATTATTATAATGTTTCCTGCGATTACCTGCTGGGCCGCAGTGCCGAGCGCAACGGCATGATGCTCTCGGCCGAGGATATCCCGAACCCGGATAAGATGAAGGATAACGTCTACCACGGCAGCGTGCTGCCCACCATGAACAAAAAGCTGATCTCCAACAGCCTGAACGTGCTGTACGCCAAGATCGGCCAGTGCCACAGCAAGGCCCTGACCACCGAGGTGAGCTCCTACCTGATGATGGCGGTGGCCAAGATGTTCCGCCACCTCTACTCGGCCGAGCCCCACAACGCCGCCAGCATGTTCAGCATCGACGCCTACCGCTGGCGCGGCTATTCCGACGCCGTGATGCGCATGTCTGAGGCCAATGTGGAAGCGCTGCTGGCCGGGCAGGACGTGAACGGCGGCGAGGGCGTGAAGGACCCCACCTGCCTTGCCATGACCACCGAAAGCCTGACCCGGGAGTTCCCGCTGTACACCCCCAGCCTGTTGAATCTGGTCAAGACCAGCGAGACCCACGTCAAGGGCATCTCGCCGGAAGGGTGATATTCCTGTGAAAAACAGGTGATTTTTCGCCCAAAAGGCTTGCACTTTTGTGCCGGAAAGGGTATAAACAGAATAGTAGATTCTGGAAAGCTGGCTTTCCGCACGTTTTAAGGAGGATTTATTATGTCCAACTGCATTTCCCGCCGCGCTTTTCTGAAGGGTGCCGGTGCTTCTGTGGTGGCTCTGGGCGCATCCGGCATGCTGGCCGGCTGCAAGCAGAACGGCAGCTCCACCGTCGTTTCCGTCAAGGTCGGCGATAAGGTCAGCAACTGGAACGGTCTGGGTGTTCAGCTCTCCAGCCTGTTCGGCGTTGACACCGCTCCCCAGCAGGAGGGTTATGAATATCTGGCAGTTCTGGTCACCGTGGTGAACCGCACCAAGGATCAGACCTTCACCATCGGCGCACAGAATGTGGACGCCATCGACGCCGCCTACCCGGTGCCCCCGGCAAGCAACGTGGACGCAAACTTCCACGCACTGGCTGCCGACACCACCGACTTCGTGGCTTCCTGCGACGGCCAGACCGTCGAGTGCACCGCCACCATCTCGCTGTACAACCAGAACTCCCAGAGCTTCTCGGACTCCACCACCCTGCCCCCGCAGGGCAGCGGCTATGTCCAGATGCTGCTGATGGTGCCCAAGGGCTGGAAAGAGCTGGAAGTTACTTACATGCCCACCTTCGTGGCCGACAAGACCCTCACCTTTACCATGAAGGCCGCCGACGTCACCCGCGCCTGATGCCCCGCGAGCGGGACGAAATTTCGTCCAAAACCCGCGCAGCATCCTGTTTTTTGCAGAATTTATTTTTGCAAAAGGCATTGACATTTCCACCGGTTTCGCCTATTTTATAAGTAAACGCCGCAAGGCTTTTTGAATGTATCTGCCTTTAAAGGAGGAACGATCATGTCTTACACTTTCTCCCGTCGTGATTTTATGAAATACACTGCCCTCACCGCAGTGGCAGTTGCCAGCGCCGGTATGTTCACCGGCTGCGGCGAAAACCCCAACCAGCCCTATTCTAACAATCCCACTGGCACGCTGTCCTTCGGCGGTTCTTCTGGTGGCTTCCTGGGCATCGGTGCATCCCATGATGCTCAGACCTTGAAGAATCCCAAGTATGAAAACGCCGTGTTTGAGTGTGATTTTGAGCACACTCCTGTTGCAGAAGGCTTCTACTACGGCCCTGCATACTATAAGATCGTTGTTGAGTATAGTGACAAGATCGTAATTTACGGCAATGATTCGCAGGGCGTTACGGTTACCAGTAACGGTCAGGGCCCTATGCAGCCCAACCCGAAGGTTCCTTATAAGACTCATGTGACCTTTGCAGGTATTGATTATACTGATGCTCAGAAGGTCAGCATTTTCTACTATCCCAAGACCACTGCCATCGGCAACACCAGCGATTCTTACGGTGATGTCCACGCTGGTTGGAATATCACCAGCGTCATCCAGCCTGCTTAATCAAAAAAAACATTCAAGACCCGCACCTGCAACAGGGTGCGGGCCTTTTTGTATCCCAGTTTTTGGCATCCTGCCGCAAACAGAGCAAAGTTTTTTAGTTGTTTTGTGCCTTGTGCACAGTGGTGTTTTCCGGTACAATAAGGTTATCAGATCGTACAGGTGCATCGCGGCAGAGCAGTCGCCGCGATGTTTTGTATTTTGAGGGAACCCCCGAAAACGCTGTAAAGGAGTGCTGTTTCGATGATCAACATGGTAAAGCTTCCCACCAAGAAAAGCAACTTGTTCCTGCGCGTGGCAAAGGGTCATTTTGCCACCAGCCACAGCCATATCAATTATTACATCGACGTCACCACCCAGAAAGCCCGCCTTTCCGAGGCAAAGGCCGTGGCAAAAGAACTGGTGGCGGCTTACCAGCACAACACCATCGTGGACACCGTGCTCTGTCTGGACGGCACCCAGGTCATCGGCACCTGCCTGGCCAACGAGCTGACGAAGGACGGCTTTGCCAACATGAACGCCCACCAGACCATCTACGTCGTCACCCCGGAGTACACCACCGGCAGCCAGATCATCCTGCGCGACAACCTGGCCCCCATGGTGAAGGGCAAGCATGTGCTCATTCTGGCGGCTTCCATCACCACCGGCTACACCGTGCAGGCCGCTGTACAGGCCGTGGATTACTACGGCGGCACCGTGGCGGGCCTTTCGGCCATTTTCGCCACCACCCACGAGTGCATGGGCTACCCGGTCACCTCCATCTTTGACCCCGCCAGCCTGCCGGATTATTCCAGCTACGACAGCCGCGAGTGCCCCATGTGCAAGGCCGGCCAGCACATCGACGCGCTGGTGAACAGCTTCGGCTATTCGGCGCTGTAACGCAAAAAGGCTGTCAGGCGCTCACGGATGCGCCCTTGACAGCCCCTTGTGAAATGATTATACTATAAATAGAAAGGCGCTGGCCCTCAAACGGCTCGCTCCTTACTGAATCAGATCAAGAAAAATGACCGTTCGAGTTGGTAGCTGTGGCGGTCATTTTTTCTTGCGTCTATCGCTGTGAGAAACAGTCCATGTAATTTCAAACGTAACGTAGATCGCTCCGCCGAGAAGCGTGAGCAGCAATACGACCTGTTCAAACGTCATGGTGCATCCCCCCTTTCCGCCCTCAAGCGTCCGGGGGAGCGAGATTCCAAGAAAAATCGCCTTACCCGGCGCGCTCAGGTGCCGGTAAGGAGAAAGCCGCCTGCGTTTGTGGCACAGCGCCCTGCCGCCAAAGCGGCGATTTTATGATAACATATTTTTTGACAAAACACAACAAGGCTTTGCACGTGCACTTGCACCTGCAAAGCCTTGTTTTTACTTTTCTTTTTTGGGGAACACGAACGGCTCATGCAGATAAACCAGCACGAGATACGCCGCCATGAAGCACCAGATGATGGGCTCGCACAGGATGACCGCATTGTAGGCAAACTTCGGGATGAACACCAGCACAAAGATCACCTTGCCCACCAGTTCGATGACGCTGGAGAACAGCGGCAGCACCTTCTGGCCCAGGCTCTGCAGAGCGTAGCGGGTGCACAGCAGCACGCCCAGCACCGCGTAGAAGGGTGCGTTCCAGCGCAGGTAGCGGGCACCGTTTTCCAGCACGATGGACTCCGACGAGCCGGAGATGAGCTTGACCAGCCACGGGGCCCCGAGCTGCATCAGCGCCACGGCGGCGATCATCACCACGACGGAATAAAGATACATCTGCCGCATGCCCTTGCGCACACGGTCCGGCTGATTCGCGCCCCGGTTCTGAGAGACGAAGGTGGAGCCTGCGTTCGCCATGGAGATGAGCGGCATGTCCGTGAAGGCGAACAGCTTGCGGGCGGCGGTGTGGCCCGCGATGGTGAGCGTGCCCAGGCCGTTGATGCCGTACTGCAGCACCACCGAGCCCGCCGAGACGATGCTGCTCATCAGGCCCATGGAGATGCTCTGGCTGAACAGCTCCCAGTAGAGGTGGCTGCCCACGGCAAGGTGCTTTTTCTCCGGGATAAGGATGCGCACCTTGGCCAGCACATACAAAACGCACAGCACCACCGAGATGCCCTGCGCAATGACGGTGGCCACGGCTGCGCCCCGCACGCCCATGCCGACGCCCGCAATGAACCATAGATCCAGCCCCACGTTCAGCGCCGAGCTGATGAGCAGGAACACCAGCGGCATCACGCTGTTGCCGATGGCGCGCAGCAGGCCCGCGCAGAGGTTATACAGAAACATGACCACAACGCCGAGGTCGATGACGATGATGTAGCGGTAGGCGTCCTCCAGAATTTCGGCCGGGGTGTCCAGCAGCTGCAGCAGGGGACGCAGGCCGAAGAAGCCCGCCGTCGTGATGACCAGCGAGGCGATGAGACCGATGACGATAGAGCCCGTTACGGTGCGCTTGAGCAGGTCCTCGTCCTGTGCGCCGTAGGAGCGCGCTGCGACGATGGCAAGGCCGTTGCCGATACCGATGCCGAAGCCGACCAGAAGCTCGTAGATGGAGCCGCAGGAGCCAATGGCGGCAAGGGCCGTGTCGCCCAGCACATTGCCCACGATCATGGTGTCCACCGTGTTGTAGAGCTGCTGGAACAGGTTGGAGACGAGGATAGGCAGCATGAACAGCAGCAGGCTCTTTAAAATCGGCCCGTGCATCAGGTCTACGTTCATATTGAAAAGTTGTTTCTTCCGGGGCTGCGCTTGGGTCATAGGGGTCCTCCAATGTTGTGTTTTTACCGCAAAACAAGGGACTGTACAAAAGTCAGCCCCTTGTTTTCCATGTGATGCTGTTGCTTTTTCCGAGGAAGCTGCCCGCACGGGCCCCTCTCGTGAAAAGACAAATCTGGAAAATCCGCAGATTTTCCAGATTTGTAAATATAAACTAATTTTCCGCTATTTATTGCCAGAGCGCAAGCGGAGGTGATTCTAAATCGTTACAGCTCCTGCGTCTCAAAGCCGTTTCCGGTGAGCACCTGCACGCTGGTAAAGCCCGCTGCCTTGATGGCAGCAGCAGCTTCGTCAAAGCCGAAGGTCAGGCTGTTGATATCGTGGGAATCCGAGGTGATGATCACCTTGCCGCCCATCTTCTGCCACTCGCCCAGCAGCCATGCACCGGGGTAGAAGTCCTTGCGGTAGCCGCGGTAGACGCCGCCGGTGTTCACTTCCAGCAGGCAGTCGTTGTCCTTGGCGGCCTGCAGGGCCTTGAGGGCAGCGGCTTTGTAGCGGGGCGATTCCTCGTCGAAGAACTCGCCGTTGGCGTTCAGCTTCTTGATCAGGTCGATGTGGGCCAGAATGTCCGGCTTGAGGGCGGCCACCTTCTCCACTTCGGCAAAGTAGGCTTCCACGGCGGCCAGAGGGTCGGCGTCAAAGTCATCGTTGATGCAGTCCCACAGGTCCTGCGGGCGGAAGTCGATCTCATAATACTTGCCGGTGTTCTTGCCGTACAGGTGGTGTGCGCTGCCGATCCAGTAATCGTAGCCGGTGCGCTTATCTTCGCTCAGAATATCCCACTCGATGCCGCACAGGATATCCACCTTGCCCTTATACTCGGTCTTGAGCTTTGCGATGGTGGCCTTGTACTGGGCGGTGCGGCTGGGGCTCATGCAGTATTCGCGGTCGCGCTGGGTGTAGCTATGGCCGGTGAAGCCCAGCGTGGTCAGGCCCTGCGCACACGCAGCACTTGCCATATCCTGCAAGGTATTTTTGCCATCGCACATGGTGGAGTGGCAATGGACACTGGACTTCTTATAATCTGCCATAATTACTTCACTGCATCCTTTCCTGTTTGACCTTGTGGTCAATGACGTGACGTTTTTCCAGTTCACGGGTCACATCTTCCACCGTGATGCCGGCGCTGACCATCAGCACCAGCACATGGTAGGCAAGATCGCTGATCTCGTAAACGGTTTCTTCCTTATCCTCTTTTTCGCCCGCAATGATGACCTCGGTGCACTC
>ERZ1034768.475-NODE-475-length-13595-cov-6.440473_pt1 | contig 13595 bp, 10 predicted proteins | sample MGYA00520691_ERZ1034768 | MGnify/ENA primary metagenome ERZ1034768 (study PRJEB33766, sample SAMN09781704) | gut metagenome | biome: gut microbiome | host: Homo sapiens | place: Madagascar | study: EMG produced TPA metagenomics assembly of the PRJNA485056 data set...
GTATGCGCTCGTAAAGATCGAGTCGCCAGACCTTTCCGGTATCACGGACAACGGCAAGGAAGTCCTCAACCTCTACAAATTCGCTGCCGACCAGGCTGACAGTATCTACTGGAAACAGTATTTTGGTGACAAGACCTTGATCGAGAACCTGAAGGATGCCGATCTTAGGGACTATGCCAAAATCAATTACGGACCTTGGGACCGCCTTGACGGATCCACATTCATCGATGGTTTCGGCGCGCTTCCTCTTGGAGCCAACTTCTATCCGGTTGATATGACGGCCGCTGAGTTCGACTCGTTGGCTGATCCGGTGAAGACAAGTCCATATTCACTCATCAGGCGCGGCGCCGACGGCAAGCTCACTTCCGTTTGGTACCACGACGCGTTCGAGTATAACATCGACAAGATCTGCAACTACCTCAAGGCCGCCGCTGACATCACCATCAAGCCGAGCGTGCGCAACTATCTTCTCAAGAAGATCGACGCGTTGAGGACTGACTATTATTATGACAGCGACCTTGCCTGGCTGGAGATGACGGACAGCAAGATGGACCTCATCATCGGCCCTAACGAGGTCAATGATGACCAGCTCTATGGTCTCAAGACATCCTACGAGGCCTACGTGCTTCTGAAGGACTTGAAGCGCACCGAGGTTCTCGATCAGTTCACCTCAATGCTTCCTGAGCTCCAGAAGCAGATCCCATGTGAGGATCAGTACAAGACTTTTGTTCCGGGCGACGAGTCCGACATCTACGCCTACGACGCCATCTACTGCGCAGGCCACGCCAACGCCGGCATCAAGCTTATCGCTTTGAATCTCCCTTACAATGAGGAGGTTCAGGTCAAGGCCGGAACACGTACCGCCCTCCTTCGCAACATTATGATGGAGAAGTTCAACAGGGTTGTCAACCCGGTTGGCATCGTGGTTTTGACTCCTGACCAGCAGGATCACCTTGACGAGGAGGCTTTCTACTGGAACATCGCTTTCCGTGAGATCTCCCACGGACTCGGTGTAAAGGAGACCATCAACGGCAAGGGCTTAGTCTATGAGGCTCTCGGCAACAAGGCTCTCACTTGGGAGGACGCCAAGGCCAACGCCCTCGGTCTTTACCTTGTCTGCAAGCTTCTCGACGAGCATAAGATCCCTGCGCTCATCACCAAGGAGGACGCCATCACCACATTCGTGGCCAACCTTATCCGCTCAGAGCGTTTCGGAGAGGCCTCACAGCTCGGAAGGGCTTATGTGATGCTCTTCAACTACCTGAACCAGAACGGCGCCTTCAAGCGTGGAGACAGCGGAAAATATTCAATCGACTACGAGAAGACCCTTTCACTCGTGGCAGAGTTCGCCGGCATCGCCCTCAAGACCCAGGCTACCGGTGACTACGAGTTCGCGGAACAGTTTGAGAACCAGTACTGTGTCCTTTCCGAGGACTTCAAGGCTGACCTTGTGAACATCCGTCTTGAGAACATTCCGATTGACCTCAGGTTCGAATTCCAGAAATAACAAAATTAATAATCAATACTACTGAAATGGCTGAAAAGAAATTCAATGTGAAGTACGGTGTACTTCTGCCAATTGTTCTTTTGGTCACACTCTTCTTGTGGTGTGTGCCTGTCTCATTCTTCGGCATCGACGCTCTGACGGTTGTGCAGCAGCGTGTGATCGCCCTCTTTGTGTTCGCCGCGTTGATGTGGATGTTTGAGATCATTCCTAACTGGGCGACTTCCGTCCTGATCATCGTGGTCGCTCTGCTGACCGTCTCCGACAAGGGACTCGGTTTCTTCTGCAATCCTGAGTTCGGTCAGCTGGTAAGCTACAAGAAGATAATGTCATCTTTCGCAGACCCTGTCGTGATGCTGTTCCTTGGCGGATTCGTGCTCGCGATTATGGCCGAAAGATTCGGACTTGACGTAACCCTCGCAAAATCATTGCTCAGCATATTCGGAACAAAGCCTAAGATGGTGCTTTTGGGATTCCTCATCATCATCTCTGTGTTCTCGATGTTTATGAGCAACACCGCGACCGCCGCTATGATGCTTGCGTTCCTCGCTCCGGTGCTCCACAAGCTTCCGAGCGATGACCGGGGCAAGATTGGCCTCGCGCTCTCTATTCCTATCGCCGCCAACCTTGGTGGTATCGGAACCCCTATCGGAACCCCTCCTAACGCTACCGCGAAGGGTTATCTGGAGCAGGCAGGCATCGATGTCTCCTTCGGTGACTGGTGCGTCCACATGATTCCTTACGTGATCATCATGATCCTCCTCGCGTGGATTCTCCTTCTGGTGTTCTTCCCGTTCAAGACCAAGAAACTTGTGCTTGAGATCCCTGCCAACGACAAGAAGAAGGACTGGAAGAGCAAGCTCGTCTGGGCTACCTTCATCATCACGATCCTTCTCTGGGCCACGGAGCAACTCCATCACATCAGCTCCAACGTCGTGGCTCTGATTCCTCTCGCCGTCTTCACGGCCACAGGACTCTTCGGCAAGGAGGAGATCAAGGAGATCAACTGGTCGGTACTCTGGCTCGTTGCCGGAGGCTTCGCATTGGGCTACCTCCTTCAGGACACCGGTCTGGCGAAGGTTCTCATCACGGCGATACCGTTCGGCTCGATGTCTGTCATCCTTGTGCTGGTAGTTGCCGGTCTTGTCTGCTACTTCCTCTCGAACTTCATCAGCAACTCCGCCACAGCGGCGCTTCTCATCCCTATCCTCATCGTTGTAGCCGAGGGTATGGCTGATCCTGCCGCCGCCAACAACGCCGCTTTCGTGGCTATGGGCGGTACCCAGGCAATGATCATATTCATCGCTGTGTGCGCCTCAATCGCCATGCTCTTCCCGATCTCCACTCCTCCGAACGCCATCGCCGCGTCCACCGGACTTGTCGAGACCAAGGACATGGCAAAGATCGGTATCATCATCGGTGTGGTCGGATTCATCTTCGGATTCTTCTGGCTCACCAAGATATTCCCGTTCGCGCAGTAATTTTACAGTAATATCAGAGAAGCTGTTTTGGAAAGGAACCAAAGCAGCTTCTCAATGCTTAAAAATCAGTTAGTAGTTATTAAAATGAACAAAATTTTCACTTCACTTGCCGCTTTGGCAATGTGTGCCTCTCTCGGGGCGCAGGAAACGGCTCCAAAGGTTAGCCTCTACGGATTCATCCGCAATTACTACGCTTTCGACACACGTGAGAGCGTAGCGGGAACAGAGGATTTCTTCTATTATCTTCCTAAGGATGAGTTAAAGAGAGTCGATGTCGATCTGAATGAGCAGAACTCTCTCCGTTTCGCTGCCATCACTTCCAGGATCGGACTCAATGTGACTGGCTATGAATATAATGGCCTGAAGTTCGGCGCCAAGATCGAGACTGACTTCTACAACGGTCTCTCAGGTGTCACCGGAACAGCCGTCCTTCGTCTTCGTCAGGCATACGTCACTGTCGGAAAGAATGATTGGTTGGTTACCGCCGGCCAGGCTTGGCATCCGATGGCCGCTGATATGCCGGATGTGTTCTCCCTCAACACCGGAGCTCCTTTCGGACCGTTCAGCCGCACGCCTCAGGTCAAGTTCGACTATAACTTCACGGACGCTCTTTCTTTGACAGCCTCGGCCATCTGGCAGATGCAGTACACTTCAGCAGGCCCTGGCGGAGCCTCGGCCAACTACATCAAGTACGGCTGCACTCCCGAGATTTATGCAGGATTGAACTACAAGACCGGTGGACTTCTTCTCAAGGCCGGAGTGAATGTGCTTTCCATCAAGCCAAGGAACAACAACTTGGAGGTAAAGGTTGACGACCGCATAACAACAGTCACCCCGTTCCTCTACGGACAGTACAAGAGCGGACTGTTCTCCGTCAAGGTAAAGACTGTCTTCGCCGAGGCCGGCGAGCACGTCAACCTCAACGGTGGCTATGGTGTGTCCGGCATCAAGGATGACGGTGTAAGTTATGAATATACCCCTACCCGCAACTCCTCTACTTGGGTGAGCCTTATGTACGGAAAAAAGACACAGTGGATTCTCTTCGGTGGTTATGTTAAGAATTTCGGAACGAAGGATGACCTGTATGGCGCGAAGGACGGTTACGCTCCTGCCGCCAACCTCTATTTCAGCAAGAACAGCTTCTCGAATATGAACCAGATGTGGAGGCTCACTCCTACCGTGATCCACAACATCGGCAAGTTCGCGATCGGTCTTGAATATGAGCTTACGAGTGTACAATATGGTGATTACAAGACTATTGACGGTGTGAAATGCATCGGCGCCAACGGTCTTGCCGAGGACAACCTTCACTGGATCACGAACCATCGTGTTCAGGCTCTGGTCAAGTTTACTTTCTAATATAATCGTTTGACAAGTCAAGGCTGTTGTCGGCCTTGCACGGAAAGATTGACGCTATGAAGAAGATAATCCCAATGCTGGCATCGGCCATCGCCCTGTCACTTACCGCTTTACCCTCTGAGGCACAAAACCATCTGGTGAAGTTGACCAATCATCTTGAACCATACGGCTTTTTCCGCGCGAGCGCCATTTTCGACGCCCGCGACTCCAAGGCCGACACCGAGGACTTGTTTTATTATGTTCCTTACGACAAGAAGATAAATCTGGAAGGCAACGACATCTGGTACAACCCTTCCATAAAAATGTCCGCCATCACGACACGTCTTGGAGTGAACCTTACCGGATTCAGGTACGGATCGTTCAATGTAACCGGAAAACTGGAGACGGATTTCTATCTGTTGACGGGAGGCTCCGCGTCGCTGAGTCTCAGAGAGGCTTACCTCAAGTTTAACTGGGACAATCTCGGTGACTTTTTCAAGTCCGTGTCTGTCAAGGCTGGCCATGCATGGCATCCTATGTCCTTGGACATGCCATACAGTGTCGGCTATGAGGCCGGTGCCCCGTTCAATCCATACGCAAGAAGCCCTCAGTTGATGTTTGAGACTAATCTGATGGATCGCTTCACTTTCACGGCGGGGCTTCTTTATCCGATGGAGTTCATGCCTACGGGACCACAAGGACCATCAGCTGACTATGTCAAGTATGGCCTTGTCCCGGAATTGTACGCTGGCCTGACATATTCCTCAAAGTACATCAAGGCCAGGGTCGGAGCGGATTTCATAAGTTTGGTTCCTCGTTGGCGCACGACCGATTTGACCTATTACCATGATGTCGGAACTAAAGTCAAGGACCGCATTTCCATGATCAGTCCGATGGCCTGTTTCGAGTTCAGCAAGGGTATGTTCAAAGTCAACGCCAAGGCCGTTCTTGCCTCGGGTGGGGATCATCTCCGACTTATGGGAGGTTATGCTGTCTATGACAAGTCGGACGATTATAAGTACAAGTACACCCCTCTAAGGTCGGTCACAGGATTCGCCTCGGCAAGTTATGGCCAGCAATGGCAATTCATCCTGTTCGCCGGAGGCATGACGGCGTTGGGTGCCGGTCATGACCTGATCACAGATGACGAGACAGGTTATGCGAAGACCGCCTACATCTATTACTTTGATGGAGGCTTCAAGAATATCCGCTACATGTTTCGTGTCGCTCCGGCGGTCGCGTTCAATCTCGAAAGACTTACATGCGCCATTGAATATAATAGCACAGGCGTGATTTATGGACAGATGAATGAGTTGAATGCCAGAGGGTTGGCTAATATGGGGGAACATCTGATCATCAATCATAGAATCCTTGGAGTGGTGAGATATTCATTTTAGTGTCATGGTTTAGTGAATATTTTGTCAAAAAATCTTGTCTTTTAGAATATTTTTCCGATATTTGCCGTGTTGAACTAATAGAATGAGAAGTTTCAATCATATCCACCTACATCTTCACCATCGCCAGAAGCGGAGGTGACTTTGTCGTGGGTATCTGTTTATGAGGGATATTAAGGTCAAGGCTCGCTTCCGTTTTGGTGGCGGGCCTTTTTTTTATAAAACGAACGACAAATGTTAAGAATCGCGATTCAGGCCAAAGGCCGTTTAAGTGAAGAAAGCCTCACACTGCTGCGTGAGGCCGGTATCGAGGTGGATGACACCAAGCGGAAATTCCTGTCCAGATCCAGTAATTTCCCGGCTGAGATACTCTATTTGAGAGACGATGACATTCCACAGGCAGTCGCTCAAGGCGTGACGGATTTGGGTATCGTAGGCTACAATGAAGTCTGCGAGAGGGGTGAGGCAGTGGAGGTTGTTGACCGTCTGGGCTTTGGAACGTGCCGCATTTCTTTGGCGATCCCCAAGTCTGAAGAATATACCGGACTGGAATATTTCAACGGTAAGCGGATAGCTACATCGTACCCGAACATCTTGAGCAAATTTCTGAAAGATAAAGGAATAGATGCATCGATCAACGTTATCGCAGGCTCTGTGGAGATCGCTCCGACCGTTGGTATGAGCGATGCTATCTTCGATATCGTATCTTCCGGCGGGACGCTTGTGAGCAACGGGCTCAAGGAGGTTGAGAAGGTGGTGTTCTCGGAGGCGGTGCTGATTTCGGGTGGCAATCTTTCGGATGAAAAGACTAAACTTCTGGAACAGATAAAGTTCCGCTTTAACGCTGTCCGGGACAGCCGTGGAAAGAAATACCTGTTGATGAATATCCCCAACGACCGGATCGAGGATGCCATCCAGATTGTTCCGGCGATGAGGAGCCCGACTGTGCTGCCGCTTGCGCAAAGCGGGTGGTCTTCACTGCATTCCGTTGTGGATGAGAGCGTTTTGTGGGAGAAGATCGAAAGTTTGAAGGAGATTGGCGCGGAAGGGATTCTTGTGCTCTCGGTAGAGAAGATGGTTTTGTAGGTGTTGAATATTTATTCGTTATTTTATGCGGAATTTTGATTGTACGGTCACTTCGACAAGCTCAGTGACCCCAATATACAATAACCCTCCCCGGATCGAATGGCCGAAACTGATCTCAAGGGCCGCTGAAAGCGATTCCGACATTGATGCAAGCGTAAGAGCCACCCTTGAATATGTCCGGACACAAGGCGACAAGGCTGTTCTGGATCTGGAGTCCCGCTATGACAACATAGTTTTCACTTCTGTTGAAGCCTTGAAAGTCAGCGACAAGGAAATCGCGGAAGCCACCGCTTCCGTTTCACCAGAGTTAAAGGCGGCCATCGCACAGGCATATTCAAACATCAGGAAATTTCATAGCGCGCAGATGCCGCAAACAGTTAAGGTTGAGACTTCACCCGGTGTCGTCTGCTACCAGAAGGCCGTTCCGCTCCGTAGGGTCGGACTGTATATTCCTGGCGGGCGCGCGCCTTTGTTCTCGACGGTTCTGATGCTGGCCGTCCCTGCCTCCGTGGCTGGCTGCCCTGAAATTGTTCTCTGCACACCTCCTGACAAGGATGGGAAAGCCAATCCTGTCATAGTCTATACGGCTTCGGTCTGTGGAGTCAGGAATATATTCAAAATCGGTGGCGCTCAGGCCATTGCGGCTATGGCTTATGGAACGGAGACGCTCGCCAAATGCGACAAGATTTTCGGCCCTGGCAACCGTTATGTGATGAAGGCCAAGCAGATGGTCGGGCTGTCGGTCGCAGCGATCGATATGCCGGCCGGTCCGTCAGAGGTTATGGTGCTTGCGGACGAGACCGCGGTTCCGGAGTTCGTGGCGGCGGATTTTCTCTCGCAGTCGGAGCACGGGCCGGACAGCCAGTCGATTCTGGTCTGCACATCGGAGGCTATCGCAAAATCCGTGGTGGATGCAGTCGCAAGACAGACCGCAAGGCTGAGTCGGGGAAGTATCATTGCCAAAGCGTTGGATCACAGTCGGATGGTCGTCCTTACGAGCCGTGAGGACATCATCGATTTCGCCAATGAATATGCTCCTGAACATCTCATCATATCTATGCGTGATCCTTGGAGCGTGGCGGATAAGGTGGTAGCCGCCGGGAGCATATTCATTGGAAATTATTCTCCTGAAAGCGCCGGTGATTATGCTTCAGGAACGAATCATACTTTGCCGACGAGTGGTTGGGCGCGTTCGTTCAGCGGGTTGAATCTGGATGCGTTTATGAGGAAGATGACGATTCAGGAGATTTCGCGTGAGGGTTTGTCTGGACTTGGTGATACAATCCGTACAATGGCTTTGGCCGAAGGGCTTGACGCTCACGCCGCCGCGGTTGAAGTAAGACTTGAAAAATAATCAGTAATGAATATAGAAGACGTTCTTAAACTCGTAAGGCCAAACATCTTAGGTCTTGAGGCATATTCGACCGCCCGGGACGACTGTGGCTCGAACCAGCCGGAAATATTTCTGGATGCCAACGAGAATCCTTACAACAATGGCATCAATCGGTATCCGGACCCACATCAGAAAGCCTTGAAGGCCAAGGTCGCGGAAATCAAAGGAATTTCTGCGGATAGCCTGTTCATCGGCAACGGGAGCGACGAGGCGATTGACCTTGTTTACCGTGTGTTCTGCGTACCGGGAGCAAGCAATGCCGTGTCCATCGCTCCGAGTTACGGGATGTACGAGGTGGCAGCCGCGATGAACGACATTGAATTCCGGAAAGTCCAGCTGAGGCCGGATTTCTCAATGGACACAGAGGCGATGCTTTCCGCGGCGGACTCCAAGACAAGGCTGATGTTCATCTGCTCGCCGAACAACCCGACAGGAAACTCGTTCCCGGTGGAGCAGATCGAGGATATTCTTGAAAGGTTCGGCGGCGTGGTGGTGCTGGATGAGGCTTACATCGACTTTTCGGTCAGGCCTTCGCTGACATCTTTGGTCAAGAGATACCCTAACCTGATTGTGCTCCAGACGCTTTCAAAGGCTTGGGGTATGGCAGGTCTCAGAATTGGATTGGCGATCGCGGATCCTGCTGTCATCGCTTTGATGTCCAAAGTCAAATATCCGTACAACATCAATGTTCTGGCTCAGAAGATGGCATTGATGAAACTTGACGAGGCGGCCAAGGACAAGGCTGTGGCCGAGATTGTGGGGCAGCGGTTCCGCTTGGAAAAAGAATTGGCCAAATGCCCGGAGGTCAAGGGAATATATTCAAGTGACGCTAACTTTTTGTTGGTTAGGTTTGAGAATCCGGATGAGGTTTACGAGAGGCTGCTTGCGGGAGGAGTCATTGTGCGGAATCGTTCCAAGGTCTCAGGTTGCGAGGGGTGCCTTCGCATCACAGTCGGCACTCCGGTGGAGAATGACAGACTGCTTCGGCTGCTGTCCTCTTCGGTCGCTGAGCCTGTCGAAGCGACCACCCCCGGTATGGAAATATTAGGCGAAAGACATATCCGAATTGTCCGTAATACCAAAGAGACAAAGATTGCCCTTGAATTGGATCTGGATTCCATTGGAGGCTCCGGACACATTTCCACCGGTCTCCCTTTCTTCGACCACATGCTTGATCAGATCCCGAACCACGGCGGCGTGGCACTTTCAATCAATGCGAAAGGCGATCTGCAAGTGGATGAACATCACACGATTGAGGATGTCGGAATCGTCTTCGGAGAAGCGATCAACGCCGCGCTCGGCTCGAAACTCGGCATGGCCCGCTACGGCTTCGTCCTCCCGATGGACGACTGTGACGCCGCTGTCCTGATGGACTTCGGAGGGCGTATTGATTTCAAATGGAACGCGGAGTTCAATCGGGAGAAGGTCGGCGATGTCCCGACCGAGATGTTCAGCCATTTCTTCCAGTCTGTCTGCGCCGGAGCGAAATGCAACCTGCACATCCGGGCGGAGGGCGTGAACGAGCATCACAAGGCCGAGGCAATCTTCAAAGCCTTCGCCAGGGCTTTAAGAATGGCGGTCGCCAAGACCCCGTTCCCTTACGAACTACCATCAAGCAAAGGCATCCTATGATAGCGATAATTGACTACAAAGCCGGCAACATACGCTCGGTCGAAAACGCTCTGAAAAGGTTTGGAGCGGAATATGTGCTGACCGCTGATCCGGAGATGATCCGCCGCGCCGACCACGTGATCCTGCCGGGAGTTGGGGAGGCTTCCTCCGCTATGAAAGCCTTGGAGTCCACAGGCTTGGCACCAGTCATAAAGTCATTGACCCAACCTGTTTTAGGAATATGCATCGGAATGCAGCTGATGTGCGCTTCAAGCGAGGAGGGCGACACGGAATGTCTTGGAATATTCACCCCGAAAGTCACCCGCTTCCCGGAAACTCCCGGTGTCAAGATCCCTCACACCGGGTGGGATACAATCTCCGGGCTGCGCGGCCCGCTTTTCAGGAATATTCCCGAAGATTCGTTCGTCTATTATGTGCATTCGTACAGCGCGGGAATATTCCCGGATCAGACTGTCGCCGCGACTGAATATGCCGGTGTCCGTTTCAGCGGGGCGCTCCAGCGGGACAATTTCTTCGGGACGCAGTTTCATCCGGAGAAGAGCGGTTCGGTCGGGGCTGAGATATTAAAGAATTTTATTGAATATGAAGAATTTTAACATAATCCCGGCCATAGACATAATCGGCGGCCGGTGCGTGCGTCTCACTCAAGGGGACTACGCGAAAGAGAAAGTATATTCGGACAACCCTGTCGAGATGGCGAAAAGTTTTGAGCGGGCCGGCGCGACAAGGCTGCATCTTGTGGATCTGGAAGGTGCAAAGGCCGCCTGTCCGAAGAACCTGGATGTGCTAAGGAATATAACCAATGCGACCGGTCTGAAAGTTGAGTTTGGCGGCGGAGTGAAGTCGGAGGAGTCTTTGAACGCTCTTCTGGATGCCGGGGCTGAATATGTCATCTGCGGAAGCGTGGCCTTTACCGAACCGGACATATTCAAGAAATGGCTTGGCCGCTATGGGGAAAAAATCATCCTTGGGTTGGATTTGAAGAATGGTTTGGTCGCGACGCACGGTTGGAAGGAGACTGTCCCGATGTCAGCCGTGCAGGCTTTGGAGTCTTTTGAAGGACTTGTGCGTCAGGCTATTGTGACCGAGGTTTCGAGGGACGGGATGTTGCAGGGCGTGAATCTGGAGTTTTACGCCGGCCTTCAGCAACAGTTCCCGGACGTGGAGATCATCGTGAGCGGGGGCGTGTCCAATTACGAGGATCTGGAGGAATTGAGAAGATCCGGACTTCGCTCGGCCATTGTCGGGAAGGCTATCTATGAGGGACGGGTCAGACTTGAGGATTTGTTCAGGTAATATGTTGGCGAAGAGAATTATACCTTGTCTGGACGTGAAGAACGGACAGGTAGTGAAAGGGGTCAATTTCGAGGGCTTGCGTGAGGTGGGCGATCCTGTGGAGATGGGAGCTTTCTACTCTGAGCAGGGGGCTGACGAGTTGGTCTATCTGGACATCAGCGCGTCATCGGAAGGACGACGAACTTTCACGGATCTGGTCTCTCGGATTGCGGAACGGATTGATATTCCGTTCACTGTGGGTGGGGGAATATCTTCGTTTGAGGATGCGGCCAGGCTGTTGGATGCCGGGGCTGACAAGATCACGATCAACACGGCGGCGGTGTTTCATCCGGAGATCATTTCCAAGATCGCTTCCCGCTACGGCTCCCAGTTTGTTGTCGTGGCGATTGACGCGAGGATGGTCGCTTCTGGAACGGTCGCTGAGCCTGTCGAAGCGACATCCCTGTACGGCAATGCTTACTGGCAGGTGATGACCCACGGCGGAAAAAGGCCGACCGACAAGGAACTATATTCCTGGGCCAAGCAAGTCCAGAACCTCGGCGCCGGCGAGATCCTCTTTACCTCAATGGATAATGACGGCACCCGGAACGGCTATGCTGTGGAGACATATTCCCGTCTCGCGGACGAACTCTCCATCCCCGTGATCGCCTCCGGTGGGGCGGGAAGCGTCGGCGACATCGAGGAAGTCCTGACGAAGGGCCGGGCCGACGCCGCCCTCGCCGCGAGCATATTCCACTACGGCGAAATCTCCATCCCCGAATTGAAAAGAACCCTCCGCACCCACGGAGTGAATGTAAGAATATAACGAACTTAATGAATATGATTGATTTTAAAACTCTTAAAGCCGGTGCTGACGGACTTGTGCCGGCCATCGTCCAGGACCAGAACACCCTTCAGGTCCTGATGCTCGGCTATATGAACGCCGAGGCTCTCGAAAAGACACAGACAAGCGGTCTCGTGACATTTTTCAGCCGCTCCCGCCAGACTCTATGGACGAAAGGGGAGACCAGCGGCAATTATCTGCATCTGGTCTCCATCTCCGCTGACTGCGATTCGGACACTCTTCTTGTCCGCGCGATTCCTGACGGGCCGGTCTGCCACAAAGGCACAAAGACCTGCTGGGGGGACGCCGTGCCTACCAGTCTCGGTTTTATCCGCGAGCTTGAAAGTGTGATCAAAGGCCGTCACGAGCGGATGCCGGAGAAGTCCTACACCACGTCACTGTTCAAGGCAGGGACTCCGAGAATGGCACAGAAAGTCGGCGAGGAGGCCGTCGAGACCGTCATCGAGGCCGTGAAAGGGGATGATGAAAGGATGATCTACGAGGCCTCCGACCTTGTCTACCACCTTCTTGTACTTTTGGTCAGCAAAGGCTACGGCATCGCCGACCTGGAAAAGGAACTGGAGAGGAGACATAAATAGTCGGCCATAATTTTGTTTTGTGAAAAACAAAATACGAATTTAGCTATCAGTTAGTGTAATTACCGTTTTTCAGATGAGTTCAGACAGAATATTCATTTTTGACACCACTTTGCGTGATGGCGAGCAGGTGCCTGGGTGCCAGCTCAACACTGTGGAGAAAATCCAGGTGGCAAAGGCCCTTGAAGAGTTGGGAGTAGATGTCATTGAGGCGGGTTTCCCTGTTTCCAGTCCCGGAGATTTCAATTCGGTCGTGGAGATTTCCAAGGCCGTCACCTGGCCGACGATCTGTGCGTTGACACGTGCCGTGGAGAAAGACATCGATGTTGCCGCGGAAGCGCTTAAATACGCCAAACACAAGAGGATACACACGGGGATCGGGACTTCCGACTCCCACATAAGGTACAAGTTCAATTCCACCAGGGAGGAGATTCTTGAGCGTGCCGTCAGGGCTGTGAAATATGCCAAGAAATATGTCGAGGATGTGGAGTTCTACGCCGAGGATGCGGGACGCACTGACAATGAGTATCTTGCCAGAGTGGTTGAGGCAGCCATCAAGGCCGGGGCCACGGTCGTGAATATTCCTGACACGACAGGCTACTGTCTCCCTTCCGAGTACGCCGCCAAGATCAAGTACCTTGTTGACAATGTGGACGGGATTGACAAGGCTGTCATCTCGACCCATTGCCACAACGACCTCGGTATGGCCACCGCCAACACCATGTCCGGCCTTCTTGCCGGGGCCCGCCAGTGCGAGGTCACCGTCAATGGCGTGGGCGAGCGTGCCGGCAACACGGCCTTGGAGGAGATCGCCATGATCATCAAGAGCCACAGCGACATCCCTCTCGTGACCAACATCAACACGACCAGAATCACACCGGTGAGCCGAATGGTCTCGAACCTTATGAATATGCCTGTTCAGGCGAACAAGGCCATAGTCGGGCGCAATGCCTTCGCGCACTCTTCAGGCATCCATCAGGACGGAGTCCTCAAGAATGTCAGTACCTACGAGATCATCGACCCTAAGGAAGTTGGGATTGACGACAACGACA
>ERZ1034768.476-NODE-476-length-13543-cov-10.507711_pt1 | contig 13543 bp, 17 predicted proteins | sample MGYA00520691_ERZ1034768 | MGnify/ENA primary metagenome ERZ1034768 (study PRJEB33766, sample SAMN09781704) | gut metagenome | biome: gut microbiome | host: Homo sapiens | place: Madagascar | study: EMG produced TPA metagenomics assembly of the PRJNA485056 data...
CTATAATGAATATATCAAATGAAAGAGAGGATAAATATATGGAGCATGAAAAAGTAAGAGTTTATGGGAGGATCATTGACAAATGGTTTGATGATTTTGGAAATGTGAAACAAGTTGAGATTGAATATTGTGAGTATTCATTGAAAAACGCTTCTCTGATAGGATCAGGGAGTGAAGATTTTTCAAGTTACCGATATGCTCAAGAGGTTGTAGCTAAATCATATAAACTAACTCAGGGTGAAGCAACAATTTGCGGAACTATTAAATTCTGTAGATATGAAGAAGAATGTGTTAAAAGGTATTTGAAAGTCAAATATAAAGGATATAAGCTAGAATTACGGGGGTGATTAAAATGAAACAGGGAAATTGGACATTTGAACAACTCGAAAAACACTATTACATTATTGACACCACGACATATAAAGGAAAGAAATATGCAATGTATGAATCGAAACTTTACGGTGACTATTATCAACACATATTTGTATGTATTACGGATAACTGGTATACATACACATTTGAGTGGGCATGGTACACATTAACACACTTGCATGATGGATACCAATTATATAAATTTAAAGAGGAGGACTAACAATGAGAAAAGGGATATGGAATTTTGAAAGCTTATCAAAGCATGCAAAAGTGATTGATACATGTGTCTATCAGGGAAAAAGGTATGCATTATATTTAGATTATACAGATACTTTGATATTAGTTAGCATAACTGATATGTGGTATATATACATAGATGAATTTATTTTTGATTATGATTATATACCAGATGATTTATTTTATAAGTTAGGAGGGATTCTTATATGATAGTATCATTTTTTGAAATAACATTCGAGTGCAACGCTGTTGCATTCGAGTGTTCAAAATGCGATTATGCGTCAGAATGTAAAAAGTTTCTGGACTGTTTTGGATGTATACCAAAATTCCAGTGGACGATGGTAATCAGTTTTGATGATTTAATAGAATGTATAAATAAATGGAGGGAATACAATAATGGCAAGACCGATGAACACTAAAAAATCATGGTATAGAGTATTTATAAAAACACTGAACACTCAGAACATTTTGAAAAAAGATTGTGAAGGAAAATGTGATTATGTTTATGTTGAAGCGTATACTGGAATGATTGCAATGTCAATTGTACAGCAATACATTGTAGAACATGAATTGAACTTTAGACCGATACATTTCCATCTTGTAAAGGAAGGTGAAATAGTAGATTATGGCAAAACAATCAATCAGTAAAAAACGTAAACCTCCACAAGGCCTTAAAAAAGCGCGAGCAGACTATACACCACTTGCGCTAGAACTTACGTGGAATGGGAAAGAAGTGCGTCAGGAGTATTCAAGACTGCGGTCAATCTATCGTAAACGATATGAACGATTAATAGCAAGCAAATACTCAGATATCAGACTTGTAAAAGAACGCCCAATCAGAAGATATAAACCAATAAGGCAGATTGAAAGCAATCGTGAATTATATCATTTATTAAGTGAACTAGCAACAATAGTATCCAGTGACTTAACAGTATCAGGACTAAAGAAACGCGAGAAAGAAAAGATTGAACACATAAACGATGTATTCGGAGCCGGTTTAAAATCGCATGAAGATTTACTCAATTTTAGTAAATTTATGGAACAGGTTCGTGATTTTGCGTCAGACCGTATTTATGATTCTGATTTTGCAGTAGAATTATATTCTGAGGGCGAGAACCTGAGTAATCAAAAATTGATTAAACTCTATCAGGAATTTTTGAAAACTGGATCACGAAATATTACAAAACTGAAATCCAGCATCAACAAGAAAGCTAAAGTAAAACGACAGAAAAGAAAAGCAACAAAGAGGAAAAGACGGAGGAAATAAGACATGGAAAATCTGTATACAGTTGATACATACGATTATACTAGAATACAGAATATACCATGTTTACATGATACCAGATCAAATAGAGGAACAAAAAAGAAAAAAGGATATAAAAATTGTATGTGTGCGTTCGATATTGAGACTACCAGAATAACAGAGATTGAACAGTCAATCATGTATATCTGGCAGTTCTCAATACTTTTTCTTGATGATTTGCACATTGATACAATCATTGGAAGAACTTGGACAGAATTTGAATTACATATGTCACAGTTGCGAAAAGATGATAATGAAGCATATTATATGATTTTTGTGCATAACCTGTCATATGAATTTCAGTTCTTGCGAGGTATATACACTTTTTCACCGGATGAAGTTTTTGCAATTAAGTCAAGAAAAATATTGAAATGTGAAATGGATTCGAGATTTGAGTTTCGGTGTTCATATTTGCAAACCAATATGGGGCTTGAATCATTCACGAAAAAAATGAAAGTTAATCACACGAAGCTGTCGGGTGAAATTTTTGATTACTTAAAGAAGCGGTATCCATGGACACCACTCACAGAGTACGAACTACAATATTCAGTTAATGATACTGTTGGTTTGCTTGAAGCCATGTATAAACGGATGCTTCTTTCAAATGACAATCTATACACACTCCCACTGACGTCCACAGGATATGTCAGACGCGAGACAAAAAAAGCTATGTTTGGATGGGCGAAAAAACATAAATATCTATTTCCAGATATCAGAGTTTTTGATTTGCTGGAAGAAGCTTTTCGTGGCGGTGATACGCATGCTAACAGGTATTATTCTGGAACTGTCATAAAAGCAGATGGAAAAAAGATTATTGGAATAGGGAGTTATGATCGTTCTTCATCGTATCCAGATGTGGTGCTTAACGATGCATTTCCAATGTCAAAATTTGTGTTTATTGGAACATTGGAAGAATCAGATATTGAAAAGAAAATTGATAGAGGTAAAGCATTGTTATTCAGGTGTCGTATTATTGGTATTGAACAAATAGACAAATACTATGGCGCCCCATATCTCGGATATTCTAAATGCAGAAAAGTAACTGGTGAAATATTGGATAATGGAAGAATCCTATCTGCTGATTATCTGGAAACTACTATGACTGATATCGACTATGAAATTATGAAAGCGGAGTACAAGTGGGAAGACTTCCAGATCATTGAATGCTATGAAAGTAAGTATGGACAGCTCCCTGAACAACTTAAAGACATATTCCGCAGATACTACATAGACAAAACCGAACTAAAAGGAATCACAGAACAGGAACTCTTTTATAATTTGCAGAAAGCATTATTAAATGCAGGCTATGGAATGATGGTGCAGTCCCCCGTAAAACAGTCTTTAATATTCACAGAATCGGATGAGGATGTATTTAAAGTAGATGAAAATGTTTTACGTGAAACATTACTTACAGAATATAACCGAACTGCTTTTTTACCTTTCCAGTGGGGTGTTTGGGTAACCGCATGGGCGAGATACCGATTAAAAGAGGGCATCAATATAGTAGGCGATAGATATTTATATGGTGATACGGATTCTGTAAAGTATGTTAAAGTGTTGGGTGATGATATAGACAATAAATTTGCGGAATATAATAAGAAGAGGATTGAAAATAGTACTAGAAATAATGCTTTTGCCACTGACACAAAAGGGGATGTTCATTACATGGGTGTTTTTGAGTATGAAAAGACATATACAGAATTTTCAACGTTAGGAGCAAAAAAGTATGTATACCGTGAAGAGGACGGAACACTACACACTACTATTGCTGGGGTTAATAAAAAGTACGCACCTGATGAGCTGGAAGAACATGGAGGAATAACAGCGTTTAAAGTTGGATTCACATTTTCTAAAGCTGGGGGGACAGAATCGGTATATAATGATGTACCCTATGGAGATTATACCATTGACGGACACACTATTTACATTGGTCAGAATATAGTGATTAAACCGTCAACATATACGATTGGAATTACTGATGAATACAGAAGAATACTGGCAGACGCAAGAACACTAAAAGAATTAAAGAAACGCTTGACAGAAGTTAATATTAATACTATAATATAATTACAACAGAGATAGTTATAAGGAGGTGAGAAAATGAAAATTACAAGAGGATTAACAGTCAACAAAATTAATGTTATTTGTTATGACGTTGATAATAAATGCGAGGTAACAAAAGAATTAACATTAATAGGAAATCTCACAGATGAACAGATTAACAAAGAAATTAAAAAGAGAGATTTAGGTATTGTAATTGACTGGGAAAAAAATGAAGAAGAAACAAAAATTTACGGAATGGACGCATTAGATTTCTTAAAGAATGCAACATTTACAAAATCAAAAAAGGAGAATTAAACCATGGCAAACAAAGAATTCAAAATTATCAAAAAATCAGGAGAGATCAACGCATATGATGAGTACGACTTACTTGAAAGTCCAGCAATTGTGTCACTGAAAAACATCGAACACAAGTCTATTATTTGTGTAGGTTTATGGATTGACTACACAACAAAAGACAAGGATGGGAAAGAGATTGAATGTATCTCAATTCAGGATGCAAACACCGGGGAATCATACAGTGGACAGTCTCAGACTTTCCGTGATAGCTTTTCAGATATTGTAAATAGGGTGAAAAGCATGAATCCAGTTCCAGAAAACTTCTTCATTGAAGTGTTGCACAACACAAGCAAGTCAGGACGTGAATTTATCAATTGTGCACTTGTATCCCCAGACAGGGCACTTAAGAGACTTGGAATCGGTTTTGACGAACAGATTGAGGAAGTTAAATAATGAAAAGTTTATATTTAGACAGTGGGTATTTATCAATACCCGCTGTTTTAGGTTACGGGCAAAAATTCAACTATATCTGGGGTGGACGTGGTACAGGAAAAACCTATGGCGGACTAAAGTACTGCATTGAGCATAAAAAGATTTTTGTCTATATGAGATCACTACAAGCACAGGTTGATACAATCAAAATTCCTGAATTGTCACCGTTTAAAAAACTGAATAAAGATATGGGATGGTCAATTTATCCGAAAAGTATCGGTAAAAATGTTGCTGGATTTTACCATACGGAGACTGACGAAAATGGTAAACTTATATATAAAGGTGAAATCCTTGGATATGCTATAGCATTAAATACTTTTGCTAACTTGCGAGGATTCGACGCGTCAGACGTAGAAATTGGAATTTATGATGAGTTCATACCAGAAAAGCGAGAACGAAAAGTTGAAAATGCTGGTTACGCTTTTAAAAATGCATATGAGACTATGAACCGAAATAGAGAACTCGAGGGAGATGAACCAATACAGTTTCTCATGTTCTCTAACTCAGAAAATTTATCTTGTAATATGTTCATAGAAAACGATTTGATGGAAAAAGTATCTAGTATGGATATATCAAAACAGTCCGTCTCTATCATGCGTGATCGTGGGATCGCTCTTTTCAATCTTTTCGATTCTCCAATATCCGAGAAGAAAAAAGAGACTGCATTGTACAAAATGTCGGGTAAAAATTCCACATTTAACAGAATGGCTCTCGGCAATGAATTTTATTCTGCTGATTATTCGGGGATTAAAACCATGAATATTAAAGAGCTGTTGCCATTATGCAGAATGGATGCAATCACAATTTACCAGCACAAGCAAAAAGACATGATTTATGTCACGCGCCACAATTCAGGCACACCACCGGAATACACAAATACGGACAAGGATGTAAAAGCTTTTCGCAGGGACTTTGTATATCTATGGGATATGTACTTGTCTAATAAGATACGATTTGAAGATATCACAAGCAAATCATTATTTGAAAATTATTTTAAAGATAAGTATTGACTAATTATTTTTAATATGTTATTGTTTATGTAGTGGACAACTGAACGTTGCACATGTACAGCACGTTGGGAGCGTGGATCGTATCAGATCAGTGTGCACGAGTCCGTACAGCTCAAGATTTGTGTCAGTTAATCCACACGAGGTCGCAGGGTGTCACAGCTCTGTGACTTATTGCCATCAATAAAATATTTTATAATAAGGAGGAAATGCTATGGATGTTAACGCAATTTCAACACTGATTAGTAACATTGGAGTACCTTGCGCTTGTCTGATTGCAACTTTTTACTTATGGCTCAAAGAGACAGAAGCACACAAGGAAGAAATGGCAAAAATGACAGATGCTCTCAATAACAATACTGTTGCTCTAACAAAGTTGACAGATCACATAACTAGGAGTGATGAAGAATGAAAATCGAATATAACAAGGATATTCGAGGTGTATATATTGTAAAAACCTCACAATATCCTTTGATGGTTCGGGCAGAACCTAACACGGATGGGGAAGTGATTGCAGAGATTCCGAAAAATGGAAAATGCATCTGCCTTGGATGCTATTCCGGTGAATGGTATGTGGTCACCTACGAACACAATGGAATCATTTCAAGTGGATTTTCAAATAAAAATTATCTTAGGAGGGACTATAAAATATGAAACTTGAAGATATTATTGCATTAACACAGGCTGGATTTACAAAAGATGATATTATTGCAATGAGTGGACAGAATCAGCAGATGCCAGTACAGAATCAGCAGATGCCAGTACAGAATCAGCAGATGCCAGTACAGACTCAGCAGATGCCAGTACAGAATCAGCAGATGCAGACACCACCATATCAGCAGATGATAAACGGATATTATTCTTACAGCGGATATCCACAGAATTCACAGCAGAATGATGTTCTGGATGCACTTAAAAATCTCACGCGATCAGTGCAGAATAACAATGTAAACATGATGCAAAATCAGATGCCTAAACAGGTTACCACTGAGGATGCTATCGCAAGCATCATCAATCCTCCAAACTATGAGGGGTTACAGATGGGGAGGGATAAATAATGGCGAACACATTAACTTTTGACCAGATCAGTACAGTATTAAATGACATTGTAAAACAGGCAACCGGAATTGAAACCATGAAAGCAACAGACACAAGCTCTTTTGTGGCACAGGCACAGACCGCATTACTTGCCGGAAATGACAGGATCATGGATTCTATCTCTCAGGTTCTTGACCGAACGATTTTCTCAGTGCGTCCTTATTCTGCAAAATTTAGAGGACTGAGGAGAACCACTCAGCAGTGGGGCAACCATGTACGAAAACTTGGAATGATCGATGATGAATGGGAAGACGATCAGAGACAGCCGTTGACAGATGATACAGCGGTTGATATGTACAAGATCAAAAAAGGCAAAGTACTACAGACAAACTTTTATGGCGGTCAGGTGTTCCAGCGGCACAGAACCTATTTCCGCGATCAGCTCGATCAGGCTTTTCGAAATCCTGATGAGTTCGGTCAGTTTGTTTCTATGTACACTCAGAACACAATGGACATGATTGAACAGGCACACGAAAGCATGGCACGTTCTTGCGTGGCAAACTTTATCGGAGCAAAAAACATATGGCAGACAGAAGTTGGTAAAAGCACCGCTGGATACACTGGCGAACATGTGGTAAAACTTTTGACTATGTACAATGATGAAAACGGTTCTACGCTCACCGCGGATGATGTACGAAAAGCAGACAATTTTCCTAGTTTTTATAGGTGGGCTTGTGCAAAGATCATGACTTACATGGATTTCTTCACTGAGCGTTCAACAAGATTCCATGCGAACATCACCGGAAAAGAGATTGCAAGGCATACACCTTTACGTATGCAGAATATCATGATGTTCAGCCCAGACTTACATACTGCTGATACTACAGTATTAAGTAACACATTCCACGATCAGTATTTAAAGATCGCAACCAATGAGAAAGTTAATTTCTGGCAGACATTGGAAAATCCAATGGGAATCAATGTAACACCTAGCGTTATTACACCAACTGGAACAGTTGAAAAAGGTGAAGCGCAGGTTATCAGCAATATCTTTGCAGTACTTTTTGATGAAGAAGCAATGGGACTCACTACCATTAACCAGTGGAGTAGCACCACGCCATTTAACAGTGCTGGTGGATACTGGAACATCTACTATCATTTCACAGATCGTTACTGGAATGATATGACAGAAAATGCTCTTGTATTCGTTCTTGAATAGGAGGTATTATAATGGCGGTTACTGTAAATTTTAATACAGCTAGCAAGAAAGTTAATTCTACAGCAGTTGTTGGCGGTACAGTTACCGCCATTAACTGTAATATAAACGAACCTTGCACCATTGAGAATCCACAGATCATTTTGAGAAACGGTGGTAGTGTTCCAAGCTGGAACTATTGCACAATTCCAGATTTTGGGGGGCGATCCTATTGGATAGAAGACTGGCAATATATTAATAATACATGGGTTGCTCAGTGTTCTGTTGATGTATTGGCATCATACCGTGATACGATTGCAAGTACCAACTTGTATTTCCTGAGATCGTCCACCTCTTATGACGGGGATATCATGGACACACTCTATCCTACATTATCCACACCAGATATGACGCATACAGTTGTTACTGATGGGGCTTTTCCAGCAAGCGAATATGGACTTTCACAAGGTTCTTTCATATGTGGTATTGTTGGTGAAGATGGATTGACTAACTTTTACGGATTCACACCAACAAAATTTGCTTCCTTCTGCAATAAAATCTTTTCAACGATTGACTGGGCTGATATCTCAGGTCAACAGATTACAGAAAACTTGTTAAAATGTCTTTTCAATCCGTTCCAGTATTTGACAAGTGTAATGTGGTTTCCATTTAATGCAGATGCCGGAAGTAAAAAAGTAAAGGCAGTCAAGTTTGGTTTTTGGGAGGTTACCGTAGATGCATACAAACTGAGTAATCTGCCATTTTACAGAAAAACTTTCACGATGCCGGTAACACAACATCCTCAAGTATCACGAGGAACTTTTTTAAATTCATCACCATATAGGCATATAAAATTATCCATTAATCCATGGGGTACATTTGAGATAGACGGTGGAAAAGTCGGCACATCATCAACAGTTACAGTTGTTGAAGTTGTCGATTGTATGAGTGGAATTGGACATTTAACTGTAAATAGTGATATATCACTATATTCTGCATATTCTCAAGTAGGAGTTAATATACAAGTTAGTGATTTGCGAACAAATGTGATACAATCTGGTGGTGATATTATCGGAAGCATTGCATCATTTTTTACTGGAAATTTTATTGGTTCTGCGGTTGGAATTGCGAATGCTGTTGAGAGTGCTATTCCTGATGTTAATACAAAGGGAGCAAATAGTTCACTAATTAGTATAGCAAGCGCACCAGTAATCGACGAAATTTTCTATAAATTAGTGGATGAGGACAGATCAGACAACGGAAGACCATACATGAAAAATGGCACTATGTCAGAACTCGGTGCTGGTTACTATGTGGTTGAAAATGGAAATATCGTTGTGTCAGGTGCAACCAGAACTGAAAAAGAACAGATCAGACAATACTTGGAATGCGGTGTATACTATGCGTAGTTTTCCAGCAAGTAACATTTCATTGTTTCTTGCATTAATGACCAGTGCAAATGCTGGACAGAATCCGTGGGGGAGTGGCAGTTCTGGTGGAATTGGTGGATTAATGTCTCAGGCTATGAGTTGGTGGATTGAAAAGTGTAATGCTCCAAACGTTGGATACGATCAGGATTACAGGAACGAACAGACCATTAATGGAATAACGCATTATGACTGTTCATCATTTGTATGGTATGGTTTAGGCCATGCAGGTTTTGAGATCAATTTAAGCGCATGGCCTTTCACCACTTACACAATGGATGGAACATTAAAACAACTTGGATTCAAAGAAATTATCATTAACGACTTTTCTACTTTTGAATTCCAGACTGGTGATATTTTGGTGGTAAACTCAAGTCAGCATCAGCATACAGAAATTGTACATGATACTGATAATGGAGGTCATACAATGGGGGCTCATGGAAAAAGCGGCAGGCCTCTTGCCGATCAGGTAAGTATTAACACATATCCGATTCAAAGTGGACTGGTATATACTCACTGCTACAGATTTCCATTTTCCGGTGGTAACTGGATTGCAGGTGGTTCTAGTGAATATTTTGGAGATCCGACTGCGGAACTCTGCGGTAATAATCCAAAAGCTATAAACAATGCCAATACAATAAAAGATTACTTTTTTGCACAAGGCTGGTCAGTCAATGCAATAGCTGGACTATGCGGAAATATTCAACAGGAATCCACTTTCAACCCGAATTTGATAGAAGTAGGTGGAACTGGTCACGGACTTGTACAGTGGACACCGCCAACAGACTTATATCACGTTCTTGACGTTCTATATGGTTCTCACGATGATTGGTATGATGGGCAAAAGCAGTTGAGTGTAATTTTTGCAGAATTCCAGCAAAGCAGTGGAATTAAAAACTGGGGCATTGAGCCACAATGGTATAGCACGAGTACATATCCGTTGAGTTGGAGACAATGGAGTGTAAGCACTCAGGATGCTGGTTATCTGGCACTAGCATTCCAAGCCAATTATGAAAGACCAGCTAGTTTACATCAGGAGCGTGCTGGTTATGCTAGAGCGTGGTATAAATATTTTACGACAGGAGAGTGATGTATAATGTATGGATGCGATTATGTTGGGGTAGGCGCCCCTGTAATGTATAACTATATTAATCAATACAATAGTTCTATCAGTCCGAGTACAAACCATTGCAAGAACACTGGTTTGTTCTGGTACTTTCAGAGATACCTTTTACAGAAAGCAATTTCTGTGATGAAATGGGACGTACCGGATAACTGGGACAAGGATTATTTTTTGTATTGTCTTTATTGTTGGGGGACGGTTGCGATCATTAACACTGACAAGTTCGGTGTGATTCCACAGGGATGTACGCTTAAAGGATACAATGTTTTCTATCGTCCAGCACAAGCAGTAATTAGTAATCCTCTGCTTAAAGGTGTGCTTGAACCCGTAATCGGTGAACAGTGTGTATTGTTTAAATGTACGTCTGATTATGGCGGCATCATGGATTTGATTGGAAGGTATGCGGATGAAATGGCTATCGCTATGGAATCCCTAGACATGAATGTGATGAACTCTAAACTTGCATATGTGTTCAGGGCAAGGAACAAAGCTGGTGCAGAAGCACTTAAAAAAGTAATGGATCAGGTCATGCGTGGTGAACTTGCAGTTTTCTATGATGAAAAGTTACGGATTCAGAGGGGAGATACTACAGAAGAACCGTGGGATTATTTCGTAAACAACTTGCGGCAAAACTACATTGCTGGTGATGTTCTGGACACACTAAGGAGACTTGAAGAACTTTTTTGCACAGAGATCGGAATTCCTAGTGCAAGAAGTGACAAGAAAGAAAGAATGATTACCAGTGAAGCAGAAAGCAATGACGTTGAGACAAGCACCAGAATGGAAATGTGGCTCGATGGATGGAAAAAGAGCTGTGAAGATGTTAGGAAAATGTTTGATGTTGATGTGAGTGTTAATTGGAGGCATGATCCGAATTCAAAGAATAAGGGGGGTGAGAAGAATGGCACTAATGACAGTGGAGGGGCTGTATAATTATAAGGATACTCTTTTCAATGAGTTTAATGTTCCTGATGGGATGGATAAACAGATTGCAATTGATACTATATGCATGAGGTCAAGGGAAATGGAAGTGCTTTATCCGAATCTTGAGTTTTTTGCTATGCGGATTGGAATGTGGAGTAGGAAGCATCAGTATAACTGGAAAAAGTTATATGATACTACATTACTAGAATATAATCCTATCGAGAACTATGATCGTATGGAGGACTGGACAGATACTGATGCTGAGACAGGAACAAGTTCAAGAAACAATGATATCAAAAACACTGTGAGTAATGAAACAACAAACTCAGGAACTGTGACAGAACAGAATACCGCTTTTAATGCTGGACTTGCAGATCATGCGAAAGAAATTAGTGATGGTGATACTATCACTAATGGTTCTGGAAGCACTACGGAAAATGAGAGTGGGACGAGCAAAAGAGACTTGACGCATAAGAGGACAGGAAGAGCGCATGGAAATATTGGTGTTACTACTTCTCAGCAGATGATTCAGAGTGAAAGAGAAGTTGCAATGTTTAATATTTATGATATCATTGCTGAGAGTTTTGTTGAGAATTTTTGTTTGATGATTTATTAATAGGAGGGATTAAGATATGAGCATGGAGTTAGGAGCTTATACAAATTTTCATGAATTAAATCAGGACTGGTTCTTGAATGAATTTAACAAGGTGATTAAACAGTGGACGGAAATGCAGAAAAATTTTAACAACTTACAAGATGCTTATAATAATCTGTATAATTATGTACATGATTATTTTAAAAATCTGGATGTTCAGGACGAAATTAATAAAAAACTTGAAGATATGTTAAAAGATGGAACTTTATCTAATATTATCGGGAATTCTATTAATAAGTATATTGAAGGAAATATTCTTTTTAGCAGTGTTCCTATTGATAGATTAGATTTGAATGCTTTTAAAGGCGAATTCACTACTACATCATTCCAATGTTGTGCGTATAATTCTGATAACGGGAATATTCTTCTAGGCTTTTCAAGTCTGCCAACAGCCAGTGATCCTGATTTAGTACTTATTGTTTTGTGCAATAGCAATTTTGATGTATTAACCAGGAATACATTTTCTGTTGCAAACAGTCATATTAATGATGCGACATATAATAACATTGACAAATGTTATTATTTAGCAATGAGCACAACTGAAATAGTAAAAATTAGTAGTGATTTAAGCACTATTACAGAAATATCATGCGAAAATTCTATTTATCAAATAAGCTATTATTCCGAAAACACATTTTATGTAACTTATAATAACACAATATATTCCACAAAAGATTTTATTAGTTATGTGAAATTATTTGAACAGCCAACTGCCACACTTGACAATGCTATATATGATGATATAAGAAGCTGTGCATATCAGGGTAGCGAAATAATCAATGGTAGTTTTGTTAGCATTATGTGGTTATATGGTAAAGATAACAAACCGTCATATTGCAGATTATATGTATATATTCCAACGGCTGACAAACCAAAATTTTATGACATTTTAATGAGCGAAACATATGATGAACCTGAGTGCATACTTGCCACACATGATAATGTATATGTTCTTGGATATGTTAGCAACTTTTTAACTAGACAGATTATTGGCATCAATGGTCTACTTGTTAATAGATATAATCTTGTAACAATAGACATATCTCACACATATAATTCACTAAGTAGTGTTCCTATTAACACAACAGGTTATCTAACACTAAGTAAAGACATTTCACCAGTTCAAGATAAAATATGGTCAAGCCCATATGAATGCGTGGGATATGACAACAGACGCGTTATTAAAGTATACAGAAGTAATGGCGATATATATACCTGTTGGTTCGATGGTTCTAGTTGGAGTGTATGGTATCATCAGTTACATGCTTTTATAGGTGCTAACTATAATACACTAAATGATGTGCCAATTAATAGTTCCGGTTTCTTTAACCTGAGTTCTGACATATCACCAATTACAGGTAATAATTGGTCAAGTCCATATGAATGCGTGGGATATGACAACAGACGCGTTATTAAAGTATACAGAAGTA
>ERZ1034768.477-NODE-477-length-13541-cov-13.493104_pt1 | contig 13541 bp, 18 predicted proteins | sample MGYA00520691_ERZ1034768 | MGnify/ENA primary metagenome ERZ1034768 (study PRJEB33766, sample SAMN09781704) | gut metagenome | biome: gut microbiome | host: Homo sapiens | place: Madagascar | study: EMG produced TPA metagenomics assembly of the PRJNA485056 data...
AAATAATGGTGACGTAGAATTTATTACAAAAGGTGATAATTTTAACGACGAAGTTTTTAAACTTGAATATAACAGGCTAAAAAAGAAAATGGTTAAAAATAATACCGATGCAGAATATGACAAGTTTATAAGTAAACTTCTTAATAAAACAAAGTCAGGAGTGATTTGGAGTGAAAAGAATATTCCATGAAGATGATTCGGTAATAAAAAAGATACTAAGCTCTATTGGCAATGATGAACTTTCAGAAGAAGAGAAAAAGCGTTCAATGTCAAATGAGTTTGACTATTTGGAAGAAGACTAACCGCTCCGTGACAAGAGAGGGTTTGTTATACTAAAAATTCAATAACCAATTAAAGCACTTAATCAATCGGATTGAGTGCTTTTTTAATACCCAAAAACTGAAAGGTGGTGACAAAATGAATATAAAAAAGTATCGGAAAAAAGCTGTTGTAGTAGAAGCATATCAAACCGACAAAAAAATCGTTATACATACACTTGAAGGTGATATGACAGCAAGTCCCGGTGATTATATTATTACTGGTGTTAATGGTGAGAAATACCCTTGTAAACCTGACATATTTAGAAAGACTTACGAATTAGTAGAACAATAAATAATGAGGTGACAAAATGAAAGTAAAAGTAGTTGTGTCGTTTAACGATAAAATGAACGGTCTTATCAATAGACCTGTCAATGAAGTCTTTGAATGTACCAAAGACCGAGCGAAAAGCCTTATTGACAGAGGTTTTGTTATTGAGGTTGAAGACAACAAAAACAAAGCAGACTAAGCACCCTTGCATTTGATTGCATAGGTGCTTTTATTTTACCCCGCCGTTGGTTTATACGGCTGAATTTCTACCGCAGGCAAAGCGGAATATAAGCTATGCAGAAAGGATTTATATTATGAAGAACATACACACACTTCTCTCTGAAATTGGTATTACGATTCCCGATGAGAAAAAGGCAGAGTTTGACAAGGCGGTGCTTGCAAATTACAAGACTGTTGCAGAGGTTGAAAAAATCACAACCGCAAGAGATAATTACAAATCACAGCTTGAAACAGCACAGACAGCACTTAAAGAGTTTGAGGGCGTAGATGTCGAAAATCTTAAAGGCGAGATCGCAAAACTCAACACAAACCTTAAAGACAAAGAAACCGAGTATCAGACAAAAATTGCCGATATGGAGTTTAACTCTGTACTTGACGGCGCTATTTCAAAGAGCGGTGCGAGAAACGCAACGGCGGTTAAGGCTTTGCTTGACCTTGACAGTCTTAAAACATCAAAAAATCAGGCAGACGATATTACTAAGGCTCTTGAAAGCGTTAAGAGCGAAAACAGCTATATGTTCGGTTCTGATGAGCCGTTCCAAAATCCTGTAAAGAATACAGGAAACGCAGGTATTAAGTCAAACCCTCTTGCAAGTATGAGAGCGGCAATGGGACTTAGTACAGACGAAAAATAATTGATGAGGTGAAATTTTATGGCAAATTCTATTGCACTTTTTAAAACTTACACAGCCTTGCTCGATGAGGTTTATAAGCAGTCGGCGCTTACAAGCGAGCTTGACGGTGCATCTGACCTTGCAACAGCAGGTGCAAACTCAAACGAGCTTATTATTCCGATGATTTCAATGGACGGTCTTGCGGATTACAGTCGTAACAGCGGTTATGTGAACGGTGATGTTACACTCACAAACGAAACCGTAAAATGCAATTTTGACCGAGGCAGAATGTTCAATGTGGACACAATGGACAATATCGAAACCGCAGGCGTTGCGTTCGGCAGACTTTCGGGCGAGTTTATCCGCACAAAGGTTGTGCCGGAGCTTGATGCATTCCGCTTTGCCGCATACGCAAGTCACGCAGGTATTACCTCTGCCACACCTGCAAACCTTACCACAGGTGCGGCGGTAATTGAAGCACTCCGCAAAGGTACTACTCAGATGGACGAGGACGAAGTTCCGTACGAGCAGCGTTACCTTTACATTACACCAACTCTTTACGGACTTGTGCAGGATTTGGACACAACAAAGTCAAGAGAGGTTCTCAGCAGATTTGCTAAGATTATCACAGTGCCGCAGACACGCTTTTATACAGCGATTGAACAGCTTGACGGCACATCGAGCGGCAAGACCAAGGGCGGCTATCAGAAAGCCACTGCCGCCTCAAACATCAACTTTATGATTATTCATAAGCCTGCCCTTATCCAGTTTACTAAGCATCTTGACACTAAGGTAATTGAACCGTCGGTAAATCAGGACTCGGACGGCTACAAGTTTGGTTACAGAATGGTAGGCATTGCAGATGTGTACGAAAACAAGACCGCAGGTATTTACTGCCACACAGCGGTTAAGTCTTAAAGGAGTGTGAATTATGACCGCTTACGCTGACGAAAGCTATTACAAAACCGAATACCTATGCGGCAGAAAGGCGGTCATTACCTCCGCCTTTGCTTATTACGCAAGAGAGGCTACACTTATTATTAATGCTTACACAGGCTCAAATATTGACGATACAAAGGATATAATCGAGTCTGTGAAACTTTGTTGCTGTGAGGTCGCAGAGCTGATGTATAAAGCCGATAATATGAGCGGCAGTGAGGGCATAACATCAGAAAAAGTCGGAGATGTGTCACGCTCGTATGAAAGCTGTGAGGTTCGCAAAAAGCAACTTACACGATGTGTTAAATCCGCAGTATATAAGTATCTTGCAGACACAGACCTTTTGTACAGAGGTGTTTGATTATGTTTACGGATACTATGATGACCCTTTACAGATTTAACGGCAAAGGGTTTGACAGGCTTATTATTCCGCATTGCCATTGGCAAGAGTGCAAAGCCGCTAACGTACTTAAAAGCGGAATGCAGAACGCTGACGGAATAGTTATATACATTCCGTCAAATGCGCTTGTTCTTGCTCCGAATGATTTTTTATTTCCGAGCAACGGTCTGTTTCCAAACGCTGATATATCCCCTCTGTCCCCCTCTCAAGACATTATTGTAAAAGGTGAGTGTAATTTCATCTTTGATAATTCAAGCGACAGGAGCGTATCAGAGAGCCTAAAAACCTTGCGTGACAAATACGAAATTCACACAGTAATGAGTATTGACCGTTTGCTTTACGGCCCTGCGGATTTACAGCACATCAAAGTATCTGCGAGGTGATTAAATGCTTTTTATTGTAAATCAGCCGCCGGATGTTGACGGCACACTTTCTCTCAAATGGAATAAAGAATTTGCTAATAATTTAAACAAGCATATAGCAAGAGCACAACGAGAGGTTGACAAGGATTGCATTAAGCTGATGAAGCCGTACACACCTTTTAAAATGGGCGTGCTCGAAAACTCTGCAACCATTCATACGGTAATCGGCAGCGGTCAAATCACGCAGGTTACACCTTATGCAAGGTATCTTTACTATGGCAAGGTGTATGGTCCTAACTATCCGATCGTGCGAGAGAAAGACGGTACGGAGCATATCGTATTCGGGCGCTATAGCGGTGACGGCATTATAATCGGTTGGCGAAGTCCTAAAGGAAAGAAAAAACACCCGACAGGCAGAGATATTCAGTACAGCAAGGACAAACACCCCCTTGCGGGCAAAATGTGGTTTGAGCGAATGAAAGCCGACCGCAAAAGGGATATTCTGCAAGCGGCGGCAAGAAGACTTGGGAGTAATGCAAAATGAATATAATCGAACTTGTGAGGTCCATTGTGCAGGAGTTTCCGAAAATCGGCGAGCTTGTGCACATTGATTATTCAACAAACAAAGTACAGGATTTTGGACTTTCTCCGACAGGCGACACGCTTGTCAGCGAAGACATTTTAGGGAATCAAACACGCAATCACACCTTTATCCTGTACGCTACCTGTCAGTCGCTCAACGACTATGACCGACTTGTAAACAGCGGAATGTTGCTTGAACTGCAAATGTGGCTTGAACGGCACGCAGAGGGAGACATAGAAGTTGAAGTCGGCGACAACGTTTTATATGGTGAGCTTAAAAAACTCACTTGCTCAAACGGAATGCTTTACAGCATACCTGACGAAAACAACAACGGCGGTGTGCAGTACCAATTGCAAATCACCGCCCAATATACTATTGAAAATTGATTGAAAATTGAAAGTGAGGAATTATTATGGCAGCATCAACACCCGATATCGGTAAACTTAAGAGAAGTTACCTTTTACATTTTATTGACGCAAGCTTTGGCACAGGCGAAAGTCCAAAGTGGTATCTTATCGGCAAGGACATTGACGATATGTCGGTAGAGCTTAGCCCGGACACAAGCACAGTAAAGAACATTCTTGACGAAACCTCTGTAAATGACAACGGCTACGAGCCTACCCTTGACGCAGGTACATATTACGCAAATACAGGTGACAGCATTTACCCGAAAATCAAGGATATTGCAATGAACCGCCTTACCGGTGACGACTGCAAAACGAAAATTCTTGAAGTGCTCATTGACAAGAAAACAGGCCCTTATGATGCTTGGATTGAGGACTGCATCGTTAAACCGCAGTCATACGGCGGTGCACAGGGCGGTGTAAACATTCCGTTTAATGTTACATTTGACGGCAACAGAAAGCAGGGTACAGCGACAATCTCAGATAAGGTACCGACATTTACCGAAACTGTATAAGGAGTGATTCTATGCAGAGTTTGAATTTTAAAACACCCTTAAAAACATATGCAATCAACAATGATGAAAACACAGTAATCAAGATTAACACCACAGACTACTCACTCGTTGAGCGACTCAACAAGCTGACAGAACGCACAGAAGAGCTTGTGCAGAAGTACAAGAATATGAAACCCGAGGATGTAACCTTTGAAATTTTTCTTGATGTTGACAATGAAATCCGCCGAGAAATAGACTATGTTCTCGGTGCAGGTGTAAGTCAGGGTGCGTTTGGCGATGTAAATTGCCTTTCAATCTGTGATGATGGCAGTATGATTTTTGAGAACTTTCTCAACTGCGTTGTGCCGGTCATCGTAAGTGACATTGAAAACGCACACGCTCAGCAGAGCAAGCATATTGAGAAGTACCTCAATCAAGCAAAGAGGCTTGCAAAGTGATTGGATTACTTCCTACAAGCCTTGAAATAGACGGAGAGCAGTACGAGATTAATTCCGATTTTCGTATTGCTCTCTTGATTTTCGAGGCTTATGCCGACAAAGAGCTAACCTACGGCGAAAAAGCGGCAGTATGCTTGAATTGCTTATACAAGGAAGTTCCAAAGAATGTTGAGGAGGCACTCACAAGGGCATTGTGGTTTCTTGACGGCGGAGATGTGCCGAAATCGAAAAAAGCTCCAGTCAAAATTATTGATTGGAGCTATGACGAAAGCATTATTTTCCCAGCACTTAACAAGGTTGCAGGCTTTGAAACAAGGATTGCAAGCTATGTGCATTGGTGGACTTTTCTCGGCTATTTCAGCGAGGTAGGCGACGGCTTGCTCTCGCAGGTAATGAACATAAGAGGCAAGCGTGCTAAGGGCAAAAAGCTTGAAAGATGGGAGCGTGATTTTTACAATGAGCATAAGGAACTTGTCGATATAAAAGAAAAACTTACCCCCGAGGAACAAGCGGAACTCGACGCAGAGGAAGATTTTATAAACAATCTTGTATAGGTGTTACACAAAATTATTGTTGACAATACACAAACTTTGTTATATTATGTAACAAAGGAGTGATTTTATGAACAGCAAATTTTACAAAGGTATAACAGTCGTACTATTGATACTTGGTGCAGTCGGAGGAATAGCTTTAGGCGCAGTTTTCCAAAGCGTACATACAAATTTTCTAACTGATACCGTAACCCGAAGTTTTAATTTTACTTTAATGCTTGTATGCTGGGTATCAACAGTATTATTATGCCTGATTTTTGGCGGTATTGCTAAAATACTTGCTTATCTTGAAGAGTTGGGTGCAGGTAAAAGCTCAGTAATCGCCAAAACAACAGATTGGGAATGTCCTAAATGTCATTGTATGAACAAAGCAGAGGCTACCGAATGCTCTAACTGTCATTTGGAGCATACCGACAGCCGACAAGCAAAATTTGTTAGTAATGATAAGTGGGAATGCCCACAATGCCATTGTATAAATTCTTATAATGACATTGCAGAATGCCCTAACTGTCACTGGCGACCATAAAAATAAGCTGACAGTCGCAATCCTTTAATCTATCTTCAATGAAAAAGCCACTCCAAACGGGGTGGCTAAAATTTTATCAAATTATACAGCGTACATCTTCGGGTGTGCGCTGTTTTTATACCACAAAAGGGCAGCATTTTGCTGTGCCCTTTTAATTTTACAGAAAGGAGTGTGATTACATGGCGGTTGACGGCAGCTTGATTTTCAATACCAAAATCGACACAAGCGGTCTTAACAGCGATATTGCAAGAATCAATAAAGCTATTGAGGCGGCTCAGAGCAAGGCTCAGGCAGGTGCTAAGACTACTGCTCAGACTGCACAAAATGCAACTCAACAAGTGTCAAATTCTGCCGACAAAATAGTTGATGAAGTTAAAAACAACACATCAGATATTGGCGCTCAGATACAAAATATAATTGCTGATACAGAGAGAAGTGCAAAGTCGAAAGCAATGTCTATTGCTTCTATTCTGAAACGAACAGGAATGACACAAGCAGAGGCAATGCAGGCAGCTTGGAATAAAGTAAACAGTTCTGTTTCACAGCAAGTGAAAAAAACAAATTCAGAGGTTGAGCAAGAAACAGAAAAAACAGGCAAAAATATTAAAGAGAATACTGATTTATACAGTAAACAGGTTCTTGATGTGCTGAAAAGCATTGATAAAAATGTTGCAGACAGCTCAAAAAATATATCTGAAAAGGTACAGAAAGCAGTGACTTTGAGTGCAAGTAAAGCTAAGCAGTCATTACAAACAGTAAGAACGGCTATTGACAGACTGCAAAGCAAAGCTAAGATGATAGGCAAAACGCTGATTGCGGCTTTTGGTACGGCGGCGGTTGTGAGCTTTGGCAAGGAAAGCATAGAACTTGGCTCTGACCTTGCAGAGGTACAGAATGTAGTTGATGTTACTTTCAGCCATATGTCAGCAAGTGTGGACGATTGGGCAAAGTCGGCACAAAAAGCCTACGGCTTGTCTGAAACTATGGCTAAAAAATATGTCGGTACATTCGGCTCTATGGCAGAGGCTTTCGGCTTTACTGAACAGCAGGCATTTGATATGTCCACATCATTAACTGCTCTTACGGGTGATGTGGCGTCATTTTACAACATCACACAAGACGAGGCGTACACAAAACTAAAATCTGTTTTCAGCGGTGAAACCGAAACGCTCAAAGACCTTGGCATTGTGATGACGCAGAACGCACTTGACAATTACGCAATGGCAAACGGATGGGGCAAGACCACATCTGCTATGACTGAAGCAGAAAAGGTAACGCTTAGATATAACTTTGTACTCGGTCAGTTGAGCAATGCAACGGGTGACTTTGCACGCACTCAGAACAGTTGGGCAAATCAAACGAGAATTTTACAGCTGCAGTTTGACAGTATAAAGGCTACAATCGGTCAAGGCTTGATAAATGCTTTTACTCCGCTGCTTAATTGCATTAATCAGTTTATCTCAAGACTTAGCGTTGCGGCACAGAAGTTTAAAGACTTTACAGCTCAGGTGTTCGGCTATTCTACTGCAACAAGCAATGCAACAAGCTCAGCTGTAAGCGATATGTCAGACCTTGCAAGTCAAGCGGACAGCTCTACTTCTGAGATTGAAAAAACATCGGAGGCAGCCGAGGATTTACAGAAAAACCTTGCAGGCTTTGATGAGCTTAATGTGATGAGTGACACATCAGACAACAGTTCAGACACAAGTACGCAAGCACCAAGCTCTGAAATCAAATCAATGCAAAATGCACTCGAGCAATCTATGCTTGACAGTGACAGGCGTACAAGCAAGACTATTGACAATATTGTAAATTCACTTGACAAGGTAAAAACCGCCTGCGTAACAATTAAAAATTCGTGGGAGAAAGTGTGGAATAACGGCACAGGTGAAAAGGTGCTTGGAAATATTAACTCATTAATTAACACTTTTGTAAGCACAGTTGGCGACATTGCAGAGGCTTTTACAAATGCTTGGGACAAAGCAGGGTTAGGCGACAGCGTGGTGCAGTCGTTTATCGACAAATGGAACAGCCTTGTTGAGCTTTTGGATACGGTAGGCGATACATTCAGACAGGTGTGGAATGACGGTAAGGGCGAGAAAATTTGGAGCAATATACTTGAGATTATTCGCAACTGCAATAACTATACAGAAACTCTCAGAACCAAAATCAAAGACGCTTGGGAGAAAAACGAAACAGGCAAAAAAATATGGGAAAATATTTTAGGCATTGTAGAGGATATAACAGGGCTGCTTGATGAAATGTCAGCTGACCGCCTCGAATGGCTTGAGGACCTTGACATTAACCCAGTTGCAAAGGCGGTAGAACGCTTGACGGATGGGTTCAGAAATCTGCTAAAGGCTTGCGGAGATAAGCTAAAACAAGCGTACAAGAATGTTTTATTGCCGCTTGCAAAATGGACGATTGAGAAAGCTGTACCGACTGTTGTCAACGCTTTGTCTGAGGCACTTAAGTTTTTAAGCAGTGTAATAAAGAAAATTCCTATTTCTGTTATCACCGGCATTGCTGCTGCAATAGGTACGGTGGTGGCTGCAATTAAAGGTTTTAAGGTGTATAGGGAGTTTAAGTCTGCAATAGAAAACATAAAGAAAAGCTTTTCTGCGCTTAAAACTGCGATAACGGCTCACCCTTACGCAGCTGCTTTTATGGCTATTGCCACGGCTGTAACTGCGGTGGTTTCTGCTATTAAAGTTTACAATCAAGAAAAGTGGAGCAATTCCTCTCTGAAAAATGAGCTTGACAAAACACAAGAGCTTACAGACAAATGGCAGACCTTGTCTGATGAAATGTCAAGCAAAATAAAAGAGATTAATGATACAAAGCTCAATTTACAAGTTGATTTTGATACCGTTGACGAGCTAAAAGACAGGTTGGAAGAGATAATTGCAGACGGTACTATTGATGAGAGCGAAAAAGGCGAATACACAACTATCGTTGATTTGCTTTCTGAGAAAGTGGATGGATTTGATGAACATTGGAACAGCTTAACATTTGAAGAAATTGACGGCAATATAGTTATTCATGACAACATAGACACCGTCACTAAAAATCTTGACGAACTTGTAGACAAATGGGAAATTGCACAAGCAAAGCTGACCTTAAGCTCTATGTATTCCGATTTAACAACAGAAAAGAAAAAAGCTGAAATTCAGCTTAAAACTGCAATGAATGAGGATAATACAGGCAAAATCAAAGAAGAACTTGAGGATTATATCTATCAAAATTCTATTCTCAGCAAAAAAGAGGCTAAGTATTACACCGAGGAATTAATTAAGCAAAAGGGCGATATGGTCAAAACAAAAAAAGCTATTTTGGAAAAAGCCAACAACGGATTGCTTGATAAAAACGAATATAAAAACTTGATTTACAGCGATAACGGACAAATTAATATGCTGCATGGCGGTGATGATGTAAGGGAACATATGCAGGAGTCGGTTGACGAGTATTTGGAAGCCAGTGACGCTTTACAGGAATTGCAAAACAATGTGAATGCTTACACTGATGAGCAAGACAAATGTTACGGCTCTCTCAAGGCTATTAACGGTGAAACTAAGGATTATAATGCTTATCTTCGTCTGTCATCGGAATACGGACTTGAACATGATACGGTTCTCTCGCTTTTGAAAGATGACGGCATAACAACTTGGGAGGAGCTCGAGGCAGCTGCGCAAACAGGAACAGAATCAGTACACAAGAATGTGAAAAAAGCATCGGGTGCCGTTGTTGATTCACAAGAGGAAACACAGGGCGCGCTGATTTGCACAAAGCAAGCGTTTGGCGACCTTGACGGTACAGTTAATAAAACAAGCCAAAATTCTGCAAATACATTTTCAAAAAATACAAACCGCATTTCAGGCTCGGCACAGACTATGGCAGACCGCATTTCTAACGCACTAACGGCAATCAAAACAGTTTTTTCAAATGTTTTTGAACCCTTGTATAACATCATCAAAAATCCTCTTAACAATGTTTTAACCGGACTTGAAAGTTTTATCAATGGTTTTATTTCAGCGTTAAACGGAATGTTAAGCGGTGTGGATACGGTTGCTAACGCTATCGGCAAGCTATTCGGACAGGAATGGCACGCCGGGCAGCTTGATGAGGTGCACATTCCCAAACTTGCCACAGGTGCGTATGTTCCTGCAAATTACGGTGAATTTCTTGCTGTACTTGGCGACAACAAGAGAGAACCTGAGGTAGTATCTCCTATTTCCGCTATGAAACAGGCTATGGCTGAGGTACTTGCTGAATATGGTGGAATGGGCAACGGCGGTGATATTCACATTACCTTGACTATGCCTGACGGCAGAGTGCTTTTTGAGGCTGTTGCTGATGAGAACAACAAAATCAAGAAACGTACAGGCAGGTCCGCTTTTGCGTAAGGAGGGATAAGATTGGGTGAATTTAAAGGCTATTTAATTAAATTTCCGAAAAACGGCTTGCAGTTTCCACATAAGCTCATAGCTAAAGAGAGTTATCAAGCCACACCTTTACAGCGTACAGAGATTAAGGCATACCGTGACAGCAACAACCTTTTGCGGCGAGTAACTTCGCCAAACAACAAGACGAAGATTACATTTAATACAATTGACGGTCTTACCCTTACACAAATGCAGTCTATACGAAATATTTTAAACGGAGCTATGTCTAATTCGCAGCAAAGAAAATTAAATGTTGAATATTGGGACGATGAACTTCTTGCGTACCGCACTATGACCGCATATATACCCGATATAACATACACGCCAAAGCTTATTACCGCAGACAGCATTAAATATGCAGCGGTAACATTTACATTTATTGAATATTAAGAGGTGGTTAATTTGCTTGAGGTTTCAAGCCTGCACAAAAAGCAGACTATTGAAAATCTGATTGAAAACACGCTTACAGTTTCATTTCCAAACGGTGAATACGAGGACATTACCGAGGAAAACATAGCAAGCGAAAGTATGAGCCTTAAACAGTCAATTTGCGATGAAAGCAAGCTGAAATTTGGTGGCTGTATTGCCGCTGAAATTAACATTGACATTGTAAACTCAAGTGACAGAACCTTTACAAATGACCTTGTAGGCAAATGGATAAGCGTAAAATTAACGCAGCGTTTTCCGAGCGGAGAAAAGCTGCTGCCATCTGCAAAGCTGTTTTTAGGTACATCACTTTTGCCGGGAGAAACAGTAGCTATAAAGGAATATTATTTGTTTAGCGGTATTATTGACAGCGCCAAGCTCGACAAGAATAACCGCAATCAGCGGCACGTTGTCGCTTATGACGCACTCTCTATGTTATATGACATTGACGCAACAAACAAGCTGTTTAATTTATGGAAAACTTATCCAAACGGCTATAAAATCGGCGAATTGGTTGTGCTATGCCTTAACTACAACGGAAAGCATATGATTCAGGTCGAGGATAACAAAGATATTCTTGACGAGGTGATAGACCAATCAACAGGCTTAACTGTACGAAATTTTCCAACCTATAACAGAGCATGGCTTGAGGACTCAAATACAATTACATACGGCGAGCTGCTCAAGAATTGCTGTGAATTGCTCGGAGTATTCGGAACAATTATTCCTAATGCAAGCTATGGCGTTTTTAGATACATCGAACTCGGCAAGAGTGCAGAAAAATACGATTTTTACGAAAACTTATACGCAGAAGAATACGATTGCAGCGGCTACAACAATTTTGTGTTTATCAACGGTTATTCGTCAAGGGAGAAAAAAACAATCGAGTTTGAAACTTTGTGGGGAGATGAGTCGAACAGTTATGACTTAACAAAAAATACAGTCTGCCGACAGGAGGATGACGGCACAGGCGGTTCGGTAATACACAATGTACAAAATCTTCTTAACGGCAAAACAGGCGAACGATTTTATAACTGTTCCTACACACCGCTTGCAGCTACTCTTGACGGCAGGCCTTGGGTGCAGATTGGTGACGGATTAGAAATTGAAAGCTATGTTACTGATTCAAACGGTGATTTTGTCTATGATAACGCAGGACAACCTAAAAAAGAGAAAGTAAAAGCCTATGTGTTGAGCCGTACACTGAGCGGAATTAAAGCTCTGACAGACAGCATAGAGGCAAAGGGGGAATAAATATTATGGCATACACAAAAACAAATTGGGAAGACGCACCGAGCACAGCTACACCACTTTGCGCAGAAAACCTCAACAAAATCGAAAACGGCATATATGAGAACAGCATAGACCTAGCGCTTGCGGATAGCAACATCAACACGCTAACCGAAAGAATAACTGCGATTAACACAGCCTTATCTGCAAAGGCAGATAAAACCGAGCTTGAAGATGAAATAACCGACCTTGACGAAACAGTGACAATGAAGATTAATCTTAAAGCGGATAAGGCGACAACCTTGGCAGGGTATGGCATTGAGGACGCATATACAAAAACAGATGTGTCCAAGGCGCTTAGCTATAAGCTCGACAAAAAGCCATTTGATACTGAACCTACAAAGGATAGTCCTAATTATATTACAAGTGGTACAGTATATAACAGTGTTTCAAAAAAAGCTGATAAGGCAACGTCTTTGGAAGGTTACGGAATTACTGATGCTTATGATAAAAAATATCTGGATAAGGCACTAAAGGACAAACTTAACAAAATGCCGTTTGATACTGTACCTGTGAAGAACAGTCCTAACTATGTAACGAGCGGCACATTATATAACTGTGTTAATACCCTTAATCAAAGTATTGCGGCGAAGTACGACCGCTCAAATTTCGAGAGCGGTACAGGAGAATTATCTCCGGCGCAGGCGATTTATGACGGCAACGAGGGCGGTTTTAACTATGTGAAAAACGGCAAGGTGGTTACGGTGTCTGTAAATATTACAAAACTTGTTGCGGATAAATCGTATATTCAGATGGCAGGCTTGCCTTTCCCTGCAAAAAACGAAAGTCGATTTTCGAGTATTGCTGTGTACTCAACTACAAATAAGCTGAGAAATATCCGTCTTGACGGCTCATGGCTTTACATCAGCTCGCCAACGGATAAATTTGCAGAGGACGAGAAAATCAATTTTACAATTACATATATCAGACAGTAGGAGGTAATTCTATGGAACTTAAAGAAAAAATCACACTCGATATGCTTACAAAAGACAGTGTAAGCGTATTAAGACAGAAGTTTGTTGTTATCGACGGCACAGAAATGCAGGTCGGCGGTAATGTTCGAAACGCATATATGAACGACGAATCCGGCAGAGAACAGTTGAGGAAGGTTCTCTCTGACGAATATTATAACGCCGTTATGACGGTATGGGAGGTATAATATATGTCAAAAATTACTTGTGTTGATATTTCGGAATTTCAGCAGAATATCGACTTCAACAAAAT
>ERZ1034768.478-NODE-478-length-13531-cov-6.695978_pt1 | contig 13531 bp, 10 predicted proteins | sample MGYA00520691_ERZ1034768 | MGnify/ENA primary metagenome ERZ1034768 (study PRJEB33766, sample SAMN09781704) | gut metagenome | biome: gut microbiome | host: Homo sapiens | place: Madagascar | study: EMG produced TPA metagenomics assembly of the PRJNA485056 data set...
TTTCACTGCAAGCAGTGAAGAAGAGTGGTGTTTCGCAAATGCGAAACTTGAGTTAAGAAGCGATGCCGGAATCCTTGGGTAACGAAGATAGCGCAAAATGTTGCTGTAGGGATGGTTCCGGAGTTGTTGGGCGGTGGAAACGCGCGGAGGTGTCGCTCAAGCGCGCCGCGCTGCACACTCGGGCAACGAAGATGTACGAAAGTGTTGCCCAAGAGAGCCGTGCTGCACCCTCGGGCGACGATAAAGTACGAAAGTGTTGCCCAAGAGAGCCGTGCTGTACCCTCGGGCAACGATAAGTATGGTTTTCGTTGCCGAAGGGTTTCCTTCATCCATACTTCATTCTGCCCTGCGCCCTTGGGCAACGGGAAGGCGCGGAAGTGTTGCCCAAGCGTGCCGTGCTGCACTCTCGGGTGACGATATTGGGTTAAAATGTTGCCTGAGGTGGGGTGTGGGATCACATCGTAGTACATCACCGTTGGGACGCGCCGTGGAACTGCACCGTTGGGACACGCCGTGGAACGGCACCGGGGCTTCTACCTTATGTGGCTATACTGGCTATACCATGTTGAGGGCGGTGAAGAGGCGGCGGTAGGCGGCGGCTTTCTGTTCCAGGGGTAGGGGATAGGCTCGGGAGGAGGATGGCATACGGTAGAGGCGCATCGGGCGGCCTTCGAAATGAAATTCTGAATATTCACCGGTGGCGGGGGCGGAGGTGCCGAAGGTTTGGCAGAGGGTGTCGGTGGCTTTCTCGCCGGTGGTGACAATGGCTTGGCACTGAGGGATCTGCCTTAGCAGGGCGGGGATGTCGGTCGGGGTCACTACCTCCAGGAACTTGTCTGAGGCGTTGTCTTTCAGGCGGCGGACGGCGGTGGCGGTGTCGTACATCGCTATGCCGGTTCCGGTGCAGAAATCCACTATGTCATCCAGTCTGAATTTCTTGGCGGCAACGTCCACGAAACGGTTCTTGTCGTTGAAAAATATCAGACCCATAATCCGCCACATGTCGTTGATGAAATTCGGGTAGTAAAAATCTATGCTCCAGCGTTTGGATTGGGGCGGGAAACTGCCCAGCATCAGCACCTTGGCATTAGCCGGCAGGAATGGCTCGAAAGGATGCCGCTCAACGGGAATTGGATTGCGGTCTGGAAACGACTCGTATGTGTTTAATCTTTCGATGGTTGAGCCTACATTTTCGGCCTCAGGGCTTACGGTTTGACAAAGTCCGCCAATCACCGAAGCGCTCGAAACAATGGTGTTGTTATGGCAAGTCGCTTTTTCGGCTTCTGAACTTGTCGAAGCGATTAAAGTTTCTCCGGTCACTGAGTCTGCTGAAGTGACCGGAGAGACAGCTTTCAATCCTTTTTGAATATTCATTACTTGGCGGCTGCGTCGGCTGAGCCAGCGGAACCGGCTACACCTGCATCCCCGGCTGCGCCAGCGGAACCGGCTGCACCGGCATCATCCGCTGCACCGGCGGCGTCGGCGGAACCTTCGACAAAGGCGACGATCTCACCTTTGGCGACCTTGTCACCCTGCTTGCCGAGGGTGGCCACTATGCGGCCGTCAACGGCGGGAACCAGTTCCTCCATTCCGTAATATGTCTGCACGAAACCTATGCCTTTTCCGGCCTTGACCTTTGTGCCGGCGATCGGCGCTACGGAATCGTCCTCCACGTCGACCTGCCAGAGAAGCTGACCCTTGGCCGGAGCCTGGACGGGAACGGCGTGAGGGTAGCGTCTGGCATATTCATCCACATCGAACTTCGGCATCTCGACCACAGGACGCACCACCTCGATCGGGGCGTTCGCCTTGGCCTTGAGGTCGGCCAGCTCGGCGTTGAAGCGCTCTTTGGCCACGCCGCTCCGATAGTCCCTGTACTGGCGCTCGTGCATCGCGAACTCGAAGAGTTCCTCCTCGTCCTGACCTTCGTCCCAGCCCTCTTCCTTCATCATCTGACGGAATTTCGGAAGCTCGTCCGGGTACATCTCCTGAGGGTCGCCGGTGTAGAACTCCATGCCTTTCTCCTTGGCGAGCTGTACGATCTCCGGAGCGAGCTCTCCAGGGAGGCGGCCCATCTTGCCGAGGATCATGTTCCAGGTGTCCTTGTCGATCGTGGTCCAGCGAGGCTTGCCGTTCAGAAGGTTCAGGAGGTTCATCAGCGCGGTGTTCTTCGTGTACTGGCTGAACGGAGTCACAAGTGGCGGGAATCCGAGACGCGGCCAGACATATTCAACCTCCTGGAACAGCTTGACCATCAGGGTGTCGAGGCTGATCTCAGGACGGCCGTGAGCCCTTTCGGCGGCGTTGATCGCGCCTTGGAAGCCCTTGAGGTCGGCCATCATCGAACCCATCATTCCGCCCGGCAGGCCGCAGCCCACGAGCAGCGAGCTCATCTTGGCGTTGGAAGGGTTGATCCAGTAGCCGAGGAAGTCGTCGATAAACTTCTGCGTGAGGCGGCGCACCTCCATGTATGCGTCCATATTCAGATCCTTCACAAGGAATCCGTCGGCCTTCAGCATCTCCCTGATGGTGATCACGTCCGGATGGACCTTGCCCCAGGAGAGCGGCTCGACGGCCACGTCCAGGACATCAGCGCCGGCGCGGGCCACCTCAAGCATCGAGGCAGGGGAGAAGCCCGGTCCCGAATGTCCGTGGTACTGGACAAGAATATGAGGGTATTTCTTCTTGATGTCGCGTGTGAGCTGGCCGAGGAAGGTCGGACGGCCGATTCCCGCCATATCCTTGAGGCAGATCTCGTCGGCTCCATATTCAACGACCTTGTCCACGATGCCCATGTAATATTCAACAGTGTGGACAGGGGAGTTGGTGATGGAGAGGGCCACCTGTGAGATCATTCCGCCTTTCTTGGCGAACTCGACTGAGCGGCGCAGGTTCCTGTGGTCGTTGAGGCCGCAGAACGAGCGGGAGATGTCGGTGCCTTGCTTTTTCTTGACTTTGAACATCAGTTCCCTGACATCGGCCGGAACCGGGTTCATTCTGAGGGCGTTGAGGCCTCTTTCAAGCATATGCGTCTGGATGCCGGCCTTGTGGAAAGGGGCGGTCCAGCGGCGGACGGCCACGTTAGGGTTTTCGCCGAAAAGGAGGTTCACCTGCTCGAACGCGCCGCCGTTGGTCTCGACGCGGTCGAAGCAGCCCATATCAATGATGGCCGGTGCCACCTCGACAAGCTGGTCCACGCGGGGAACGTACTTGCCGGACGACTGCCACATATCCCTGTAAACGAGGGAAAATTTGATCTCTCTTGCCATAATGTTCTTGCTTATCTGATTTACAAATATACTTATAATTTTATATTTTTGCTTAGGGTGGAATTTTGACTAACTTTGTAAGTTATGAAAAATGCGTTTCTGACAATAGCGGTTATGACACTCGTCGCCACTGCGGTGACGGGCTGCGACTTCTTCCGAAGGCTCGCCGGACGGCCTGACTCTGAATGGATTGAGGCTAAGGCTGAGGCCATTCGTCAGGAAGAGGAGGCGCTGCGGATCCGTCAGGACTCGCTGGAGAGGGCCCGAAAGGCTGAGGCGGACTCGCTTGCCGCCGCCGATTCTGTGCGTCTTGCCAACCATCGCTATCGTTTTTGTGTGATTCTGGGCTCGTTCTCCAGCAAAGAGAATGCCGAGCGGTATGTCGAGGAGATAGCGGCGAAGGGGTATAAGGGCGAACTGCTCACTTTCAGGAACAGCACGGCTGTGGGGGTGTGCCCGACAGATGACGAGGAGCAAGCCAAGAAGTCGCTGAGCGAACTGCAAAGGCAGGATTTTTGCCCTAACGGCGCGTGGATTTTAGAAAGGAAACAATGATGAAAGGAAAAATCACGATCATTTCGGCCATCTGCGCCATCTTCATCGGGATGATCCCGGTCAACGCACAATTCAAAAGCGGAGCGTCCTACGCCGATCTGAATGACAGCGAGACAATCCGGGCGTTCAAGGAACACGTATCGACCATCTCGGCGGCCGTTATGGAGGGGCGCAAGGCCGGCTCCGAAGGCGAGAGAATGACCGCTGAATATGTCACCGGGATATTCAAGAAATATGGAGTTGACGTGCTGTCCGGGGAGGACGGCGATGTGTTCGGCATCCGTCAGGAGAATGGCGACACGCTGACCTCACGCAACGTCTGCGCGTTCATCCAAGGCGGGGACAAGACTCTGAGGAATAAATACATAGTGATCGGCGCGAGGATGGACAATCTCGGCATGGACACGATAACGATAGACGGACGTACTGTCGAGCGGACATATTACGGAGCCAACGGCAACGCTTCGGGGCTTGCGATGATGCTGGAACTGGCGCGGATGCTCCAGACCAACAGCCCGCTGCTGGGGCGGTCGGTGCTGTTCGTGGCGTTCGGTGCCTCCAGGCAGACTTACGCCGGTTCGTGGTATTTCCTGAACAGGGCGTTCTCGGATGTGGCTGACATCGATGCGATGATCAACCTGGATATGGTGGGCACCGGCGGTGACGGATTCTACGCCTACACCTCCTCCAACGCTGATATGAACGAGGTCGTCAAGTCGATGGCCGGGCAGCTTCAGCCGATCCTGCCGACCCTCACGGCGCAGGAGCCTTACCCTTCCGACCACAGGGCTTTCTACGACAAGGAGATCCCTTCAATCCTCTTCACCACAGGACATTACCCTGAATATGGCACCGAACGTGACACGCAATCAATAATCGACTACGACACGATGGAGAGGGAACTTGAATATGTCTATAACTATTCAGTGGCTCTCATCAACGGTCCCAAGCCGATATTCAACCCTTCGGATCTGTCGGGATTGACGAGCGCGAACAAGGGTGATGATGCCGTTGTGCCGTATTATGATTGCGACTACAGACCGTCATTCCTTGGCAGCCGTGATCCGAGGGTATTCCTTGAGAAATGGGTATATACCTATATGAAATACCCTAAGGAGGCCGTCAAGAACGGAATACAGGGCCGTGTGCTTGTGGATTTTGTGATCGATGAGAAGGGCAAGGTCCGTGATGTCAAGGTGCTCAAGGGTGTTGATCCTCTTCTTGACGATGAAGCCGTGCGGATCATCAGCGCGTCTCCGGACTGGAAGCCTGGTTGGCTGCGTGGCAAGAAAGTGAAGTCCAGAATGTCGCTCTACGTCGAGTTCCGGCTTGAGAAGAAAGGCAGTTTCGGACTGAAAAGACACGATAATTAATAAACAACAGTAATAAAATGGACTACGATTTCAGGAAAATTGAGAAAAAGTGGCAGGCCTACTGGGCCCAGAACGGCACTTTCAAGACGAAGGAGGATCCTTCCAAGCCGAAGTTCTATGTTCTGGATATGTTCCCTTATCCGTCCGGAGCAGGTCTGCACGTCGGCCATCCGCTGGGCTACATCGCCAGCGACATATATTCCCGCTACAAGAGACTCAAGGGCTTCAATGTGCTTCACCCGATGGGGTACGACGCTTTCGGCCTTCCTGCCGAGCAGTACGCCATTCAGACCGGGCAGCATCCGGAGGTGACGACGGTCAACAACATCAACCGTTACCGTCAGCAGATGGACAGGATCGGTTTCTCCTACGATTGGAGCCGTGAGCTTCGCACCTGCGATCCGGCCTACTACAAGTGGACCCAGTGGGCTTTCCTGAAGATGTTCGGCTCTTGGTATGACAATGACGCTCAGAAGGCTCGTCCGATCGAGGATTTGATAGCCGCGTTCGAGAAAGGCGGAAGCACTGCCGTAAACGCCGCCTGCACGGAGCACGAACCGTTCACGGCGGAGCAGTGGCAGGCATATTCCGAAAAAGAGAAGTCGGACGCGCTGATGAACTACCGCATCGCCTATCAGGGAGAGACGGCGGTGAACTGGTGCGCCGGACTCGGAACTGTGCTCGCCAACGACGAGGTGAAGGATGGCCTTTCAGTCCGCGGAGGCTTCCCTGTGGAGCAGAAGAAGATGAAGCAGTGGCAGCTCAGGGTTTCGGCTTATGCCGGAAGGCTTCTCGAAGGTCTGGACAAGATAGACTGGACCGACTCCCTCAAGGAGATGCAGCGCAACTGGATCGGAAAGTCCAACGGCTGCGAGGCTGTGTTCAAGTGCTACAACGGTGAGACAGAGCACGATGTGACCATATTCACGACTCGCGCGGACACGATGTTCGGAGTGACCTTTATGGTGCTTGCGCCAGAGAGCGACCTCGTGCCGCTTCTGACCGCTCCGGATCAGAAAGAGGCTGTGGATGAATATCTTGCCGCTGTGAAAAAGAAGACCGAGCGCGAAAGGATAGCCCAGACCAAGACCGTCACCGGCGTGTTCAGCGGCTCTTATGGAGTGAACCCGATGACCGGCGACAAAGTTCCGATCTGGATCTCTGAATATGTCCTCGCGGGCTACGGTACAGGCGCCATCATGGCCGTTCCTGCCCACGACAGCCGTGACTATGCGTTCGCGAAGAAGTTCGGTCTGCCGATCATCCCTCTGATCGAGGGCTGTGATGTCAGCGAGGAAAGTTTCGACGCGAAGGAAGGCAAGATGATCAACTCCGGATTCCTGAACGGATTGGATGTCAAGGAGGCCATTCCAGCCGCCATCGACTACGTCGAGAAGCACGGAATCGGTCACAGAAAGGTCAACTACCGTCTCCGTGACGCGATATTCAGCCGCCAGAGGTACTGGGGCGAGCCGTTCCCGATCTACTACAAGGACGGTATCCCGACCCCGGTTCCGTTCGAGAAACTGCCTCTCCAACTTCCTGAGATCACTGAGTTCAAACCGACAGAGAACGGCGAGCCGCCTCTCGCGAGGGCGAAGGACTGGACCTACGAGGGTTATCCTCTGGAGACCAGCACGATGCCGGGCTTCGCCGGATCAAGCGCCTACTACCTCCGCTATATGGATCCTCACAACAACGAGGCTCTCGTTGACAGGAAAGTCGATGAATATTGGCGTGATGTGGATCTGTACATCGGTGGTACAGAGCACGCTACGGGTCACCTGATATATTCCCGCTTCTGGGACAAGTTCCTCTTTGACCTCGGCTATGTCTGCGAGGACGAGCCGTTCCGCAAGCTGGTCAACCAGGGTATGATCCAGGGACGCTCCAACTTCGTTTACAGGATCGTGGGCACCAACACGTTCGTCTCACTTGGTCTGAAGGACCAGTACGAGACCACCGAGATCCACGTGGACATCAACATCGTCCGCAACGACAAGCTCGACCTTGAAGCCTTCAAGAAATGGAGACCGGAGTTCGCCGACGCGGAGTTCATCCTTGAGAACGGTGAATATGTCTGCGGATGGGCCGTGGAGAAGATGAGCAAGTCGATGTACAACGTTGTCAATCCGGACAAGATCTGTGACGACTACGGTGCCGACACCCTCCGTCTCTACGAGATGTTCCTCGGACCTCTTGAGCAGTCAAAGCCTTGGGACACAAAGGGTATCGATGGCGTGAACAGATTCCTGCGCAAGTTCTGGAGGCTCTTCTACGATGGTGACAACTTCATCGTGACCGACGAGAAGGCCACTCCGGCCGAGCTGAAGGTCCTCCATAAGCTAATCACCAAGGAGCAGGACGACATCGAGCACTTCTCCTACAACACGACGGTCAGCGCGTTTATGATCGCCCTGAATGAACTGTCCGGTCTCAAGTGCCACAAGCGTGAGATCCTTGAGCCGCTGACAGTTATGCTCTCTCCGTTCACCCCTCACATCGCTGAGGAACTTTGGGAGGCCCTTGGACACAACGAGAGCATCACATTCGCTCATTTCCCTGAGTTCAACGCCGCTCTCGCCGCTGAGGACAACGTGACATATCCGGTTTCCTTCAACGGCAAGATGCGCTTCACCGTGGATCTCCCTAAATCCCTTTCACCTAAGGAGGTAGAGGCACAGATCCGTGAGATGGAGCAGACGTCCAAGTATGTTGGCGGACAGAACGTCGTCAAGGTTATCGTCGTTCCGGGCAAGATTGTGAACTTTGTTTTGAAATAGTCTATGGCGGTTTCTTCTTCCACAATCCTAAGAGGAGTCAAGGAATATCTCCTCATCACTCTTGGTATAGTCATCTATACCGTAGGCTGGGCGATATTCCTGACTCCGAACAACCTTATCGGCGGCGGAGTCTCCGGTATAAGCGCCATCATCCAGTATGCCACCGGTCTCAAGATGGGATATTCCTATTTTGTGATAAATACTGTGCTTTTGATTATCTCGGTGATCATCATCGGGCCCGCGTTCGGCGCGAAGACGGTGTATGCCATAATACTTGCCTCCGTCTGTCTGAATGTGTTCCAGTCCATTATCCCTGAGACGATCATCCAGGACTTCGCTCTGTCGAACGGTAAACTGATGTGCTCGATAATCGGAGGTTCGATGGCCGGTCTCGGCATCGGAATGTCGATTTCCCAAGGCGGAAGCACGGGGGGGACGGACATAGTCGCCTTGATCATCACGAAATTCAGGAATATATCTCCAGGACGCATTATCCTCACTATGGATGTGTTCATCATCGCTTCGTCGCTGTTGTTCCCGTCCTTCGGTGCTGACGGACAAAGGATTCCGTTTGACAGTAAGTTCTCTATCGCTGTTTATGGCATGATCATCGTGACTGTCTGCGGCCACGTGGTGGATCTCTATCTGGCCGGCTCCAAGCAGAGTGTCCAGCTGTTTATTCTTTCAAGACACTATGAGGAGATCGCCGACATGGTCTCCAAGGATTTCCACAGAGGTGTGACCGTTTTGAACGGGGAAGGCTGGTACACCAAACAGCCCGCTTCAGTCCTTATGGTCATCACCAGAAAGACGGATCTGAATCTTCTTTTGAGATCGATCAAGCGTGTGGATCCTGACGCCTTCCTCTCCATCTCCTCTGTCAGCGGAGTCTATGGACAAGGCTTCGACTCCATAAAAGGTGCAAAGAAAAGTTAGTTTTTCATAAAGAAAACACGATTTTTACTTCATACCCCCTGGCAAACCACCGTCCGGGGGCTTTTTCTTGTTATCTTGCCGGAACTAACTATTGATCCAATGACGATTTTCATCACATTTCTGACTCTTCTGGAGTTGTCCATATTCTTGGTCTATGACCTAAGAATCAACAGGGGCGACCGTTCCGCAAGGTATGCCATCCGCCTTATGTCCTCCATCGGAGGACTTGTCCTGATTCTGGCTGAGATTCTTCTTCCCGGCCGGCTTGACACTCCTGAACTGGAGGTTGATCTTTCATTCATCACGGCAATGCTTGTGATGTATCCGTGTTCGTTCGAGAAGCCGGACACATCGTTCAAGGCGGCGCTATGCCTGCTGATTTTCGGTTTCGTCATGCTGTTGTATTTCAGGTGCAAGTCTTCCGGCACATTTGATTTCAAGTGCCAGCGCATTGTGTGTTCGTTCGCTCCGATGCTTCTGTTCGTGCTGTCGTATTTTCTTTACATAGCCTATCGCCGTTTCTCAGGGATAAGAGCCATGTTCAGAAACACGGCGGTATGGCACAATGTGGAGGAACATTCACGGTTCCTCTACTCCATAGCGTTTATGGTCGCCGGAATGATTTTCCTATGCGCCGGCACATCCGCCGGACATCTGAAAGGTTTTCTCACAGCCGTGTCTGCGGTCATGTATCTTGCGCTTTACGCCATACTCTATCTGCGAGCCATGACAGGCAGGACCTACGTCATTAACCGTGCCACGGAGAAAAGGATCAAGGACATCATAAAGGGTAATCTGAGAACGTCATACATTGAGAAGGCTGATGAGGACAAGAAGATGAACAACCTTTACAGACGGGTTGTGATGTACATGGAGGAGAAAAGGCCTTATCTTGACCAGACCTTTGACATGGCAAGCCTTGCTGATCTGATGTTCACGAACAAGCTGTACCTGTCGAAGACGATAAATGTCCTTTCCGGTCGCAATTTCAGGCAGTTTGTGAACTATTACAGGGTGCAGAGGGCGATCGAACTGTTCAAACAGGATCCCAGACTGAAAATCTGCGAGGTCTCGGAGATGTCAGGATTCCATACAGCGGTGTCCTTCAACATGTCGTTCAAGGTGAACACCGGAAAGACTCCTACTGAATGGCTTAACGCCTACACGTCCGAACTGGAAAAGTAAAAGAGAAGGCGGGAAAACTCGTTTCTCCGCCTTCTCTATATTCTTTATCCGAGTTTCCAGGAAACCGGTGGGGGCGCTATGATATCCATCTCCTCTTTCTTGACAGGGTGAACGAATTTGATCTCGTGGGAGTGCAGGCATATCCCTCCGTCAGGATTGGATCGCGGAGCACCGTATTTCAGGTCTCCTTTGATGACACATCCGATGCCCGCCAACTGACAGCGGATCTGGTGATGCCTTCCTGTAAGCAATTGAACCTCAATCAAGGAGTATCTTTCCGTGTCTTTCAGATGTGTGTAGATCAGTTTGGCGAGTTTGGCTCCGGGAGTCTTCTCGCCACCCCTTGCAATGAAACTTTTGTTCATCTTTTCGTTGCGGACCAGCCAGTCGTCCAGTTCCGCCGATTCTTTCTCAGGCGCGGCGCAGCACAATGCCCAGTACGTCTTGTGAATATTCCCGGACCGGAACATCTCGGAGAGTCTGGAAAGGGCTTTCGAGGTCTTGGCGAGGATTGTTATACCACTGACAGGCCGGTCAAGGCGATGCGGAATTCCCACATACACCTTGCCCGGCTTGTCATCTCTTTGGGCGATGAACGCTTTCAGCGTCTCGGCCAGACACTCGTCCCCGGTCTTGTCTGCCTGGACGATCTCTCCAGGTCTTTTGTTGAAGACAAGAATATGATTGTCCTCGTAAAGAATCCGTGACTCCAGATCCCGGAACTCGTCCTCTCCCAAACGTCTGTACTCCATCTATTCTATAGGTACAAGGGCGAAACTCAATGTGCCTCTGCAGCAAAGTTTGCCGCCGACTTCCAGTTTGGCGGAGCAGAAGAACAGGTTGCCTCTTCTCTCGTCCAGCGTGGCCGTCACCTCACAAAGGTCTCCAGGCTTTACGGGATTCTTGAAGCGGACCTTGTCCAGTCCTGCATAGAGAGTGATGTGTCCCGGAATCTCATCCTTGACGAGAATGGCGCAGCTCTGGGCCATGATCTCGCATTGGATCACACCCGGAACTATCGGATTGCCAGGGAAATGCCCTCTTGTGAAGAACTCGTCTTCCTTGATTCTGTATTGGGAGTGCGCGACACCGTTCTCGTCAATGTGAGCCTCTTCTATAAGAAGCATAGGCTCACGGTGCGGCATGAATTGTTTGATTTCTTCGATATTCATAACTCTTGGACTTTTAATGGACTTATCCTTCGTATTTTCTGAAGGCGACGCAGGCGTCGTGTCCACCGAATCCGAACGAGTCGGAGATTCCGAGCGTCAGGTCTGTCTTGACAGCCTTGTTAGGAGTATAGTCAAGATCGCATTCCGGATCCGGAGTGTCCAGATTGATTGTTGGAGGGCAGATTCCGTCACGAAGGGCGAGCACCGTGGCGATTGCCTCGGCCGCTCCCGCCGCTCCGAACATGTGTCCGGTCATGGACTTGATGGAACTGATGTGAGCCTTGTAGGCAAAGTCTCCGAGTGCGTTCTTGTAAGCGAGTGTCTCGGCGACATCGTTTAACTTTGTGCCAGTTCCGTGAGCGTTGATGTAGAGGTTGTCCTTCTCCTTGTCGAATCCTGCTTCCTCAAGGGCGAGTTCGATGCACTTCGCCTGGGTTGTTCCGTCCGGTCTCGGTGCGGTCGAGTGGTAGGCATCGCAGGTGTTGCCGTAACCGACCATCTCACCGAGAATCTGTGCTCCACGGGCCTTGGCGTGCTCATATTCCTCAAGCACAAGGGCGGCTGATCCGTCGGCCATCACGAATCCGGCGCGGTTGGCGTTGAACGGAAGGGATGCGTATTTTGGATCAGTGGCTCTTGAGAGGGCCTTTGCGTTGGCGAATCCTACGATTCCGATCGGGATTGTGGCGTTCTCGCATCCTCCTGTGATGATGGCATCGGCATAACCGTTCCTGATGGCGCGGAAAGCCTCTCCCATGGCGTTTGTGGATGTGGCGCAGGCCGTCACGATGTCAAGGCAAGGGCCTTCGGCGTGGTGCATGATCGCGATGTGGCCGGCGGCGATGTTTGAGATCATCGTAGGGATGAACAACGGTGAGATCCACTGGCCGGAAGGATCCTCGATCATCTTGGCGATCTCCCTGTACTGGGTGGCGAATCCGCCGATTCCGGAACCGAAATAAACGCCGAGTCTGAACGGGTCGATGTTCTGGCCTTCACCCTGTGAGGCGAGGCCGGACTGCTTAATGGCCTGGTAAGCCGCGGCTACTCCGTACTGGGTGAACAGATCCTGCTTTCTGATGAAAGGTTTGTCCATGCCGTATTCCTCAGCCTTGAAGCCCTTGATGATTCCGGCGATTCCAACCGGCAGATTGTCGGTCGGGAAAGCCTTGATGGCCTCGATTCCGCACACTCCGTCGCACAGATTGCTCCAGAATGTGTTCACATCATTTCCTACAGGGGAGATGACTCCCATTCCAGTTATAACTACTCTTTTATTCATGTTTTATCCTTTATAATCATTGATTTAAGCCAGAAATCCAGGGGCCCCGGCGAGCAGTTTCTCCGCTCCGTCCATCAGGTCTTCGACGATCTCCCTGGCGGTCTCTTTCTTCTTTATCATTCCGGCAACCTCACCGGCGAGGAAACTTCCTCCAGCAAGGTCTCCGTCAAAGACTGCCTTGCGCATAGATCCGGTGCCGAACTTCAGAACCTCTTCCTTAGGCACCGCAGGGTCATATTCCATCTTGAAGAATTTCTTCGCGAACGGGGTCTTGAGGCCACGGACAGCGTCTCCGAGTGACTTGCCGGTCACCATTGTGCTGACATCGGACGCGGCGATCAGTCTGGCCTTGTAATTCTCGTGAATATGGCACTCGTCGGCGATGAGGAACCTCGTCCCGACCTGAACGCCCTTGGCTCCGAGCATGAAAGCGGCCGCAACCCCTCTGCCATCGAATATTCCACCCGCGGCAAGGACTGGAATATCCAAGGCATCAACCACTTGCGGTACAAGCGCCATTGTATGGATATCCCCGATATGTCCTCCGGATTCCGCGCCTTCGGCCACAACGGCTGTCGCTCCGAGTTCCTGCATCTTGAGTGCGTAGGCAACGGACGCCACAACAGGGATGACCTTGATTCCGGCGGCCTTCCATTTCTCCATATAGGCGGCAGGGGAGCCGGCTCCGGTCGTCACGATCTTCACGCCTTCCTCGATGATCATGTCCGCCACTTCTCCGGCGTTAGGAGCCTGGAGCATGATGTTGACACCGAATGGCTTATCTGTCAAAGTCTTGCATTTGCGGATCTCTTCCCTGACGGCTTCCGTGCCGAAGTTGATTGAAGAGATCAGTCCAAGTCCACCGGCGTTTGAGACGGCGGCTGCCAGTTTCGCATCAGCGATCCAGGCCATACCTCCCTGGAACAGAGGACGCTCGATTCCGAGCAAGTCACATATAATACTTTTTATCATATAG
>ERZ1034768.483-NODE-483-length-13505-cov-7.246022_pt1 | contig 13505 bp, 16 predicted proteins | sample MGYA00520691_ERZ1034768 | MGnify/ENA primary metagenome ERZ1034768 (study PRJEB33766, sample SAMN09781704) | gut metagenome | biome: gut microbiome | host: Homo sapiens | place: Madagascar | study: EMG produced TPA metagenomics assembly of the PRJNA485056 data set...
CTGTCAATAGTATGTTATAATATAATCAAGAAAGGAAGGAGGGAAAAGATGAATTTAGATGATTTAAAAAAGTTGAGCGAAATCTTTAATAATTTCGCCCAACCGATTGCTACAGTAATCGCTTCTTGGATAGGTGCTAAACTAGCAAAGAGCATTACACAGAGCAATAAAAAGAAAAAGAAGAAGTAATTCATAGAGGAAGAACTTCTTCTTCCTTCTTCATCTAAATGATATCACAAATCTATGAAACAGAAAATAGCAATTATAGTAATGTTTTCAGGAATTGCATTAACAGTGTACAAAAGCTATTGGCTAATAGGAATACTGATGATGCTTTCAGGTATGTATCTTCTAGCAAAGGAAAGTTGAGTATGGAAAAAGAAAAGTTCAATCAAAAAGAATATGTCAAACAATGGACAAAAAGCAACATGAAGGCAGTGGGTGCTAGTTACAAAACTGAGTTTGTCACAGAGTTCAGAGAAGCATGTGAGAAACTAGGAATAAAGCAGTCTGCTGTTTTCAGAGAAGCCATGGAAGCAGTTATTGAAAACGCAAAAAAGGACCAGAGCAATTAAGCCCTGGTCCTTTTTAACTATCTAAATTGTTGTGTAGTTTAGATTCTATCGGATTTAAATCTAATTTTATTAATAATTTTAAGAGTAAACTACCAATAAAACTTAATTTAGGCTTTTTTGAGATAATCAGCACATACCCAACCACTTGGGATGCGTGCCCAATTGCCTTTGAATTCTTTGACTGTAACTCTTGTACCTTTGAGTAAAGCGCCTGTAGAAGTAGCGTGTTCTTGTGCGTTTGCTGTCAATTCAGATTTCTTTTTTCTTCTGTAACCTGTGCCTGGTCCTGTTCTCACAATTAGGCTAGATGCAGTCACTACATAAGTACCTAATGCGTTGGATGTAGTTGGTTTAGTCTGTGTTTGTGGTTTAGGTGAAGGAGCAACTGTATCATATTTAGGCAATCCATACCCTCTAATGTATTTACCATTGACTTTGATTGCTCTTCTAGCCACTGCATCATTCTTATTACCTTCAATGACAGTAATCGTGTTACCTTCCACTTTTTCTACAATTCCGACATGGTCTGAAGATCCTTTATTATCTCCAACACCATTATCTTGCCAATCGTAAAAGATAATGTCTCCTGGAGATGGTACATGAGCATCATCTTCGCACCATCTACCGATTTTCTTGAATCCATTAATCATCTGATTGCATGAGCATTCCGTTGGAATGATATCAGTGTAGCCACATTTAATCGCACATGCTGAAACAAAAGTAGCACACCATGAATCAGTATACTTAACTTTATATCCGCGTGCTAGTGGCTTGTGTGCATTGTATACGTCAATGATTTTTTTGTGTGTTCCATTTGACTCTTTACAACCTAACCATCCTCTAGCGACATCTAAAATAGTATTTGCAGTTTTTCCCATAATTATTCCTCCTCAAAGTATGCACCAATACCATAATTTGACGCACACATATATTCGATTCTGCACCCTCTTGCTTTGTTCCATCCTTTTAAAAAGTAAGCAATATCAGCAGTTGATAATAATTCAATAGATTTACCAAGACACCACAAAGGCGCGCCTCCACCATCCATATAACTATCAATAATTTCAGCATCATCACCATAGAGGCTTTTGATTTTTCTGATAGCCTTTTCTCTATTTGGTTTAATTTCTTTTTCTGATAAGCCTTTCATCGGCTGTGAAATAAATACCTTCATTTTTATTCCTCCTCGTATCTTGTAATGGGCGCTTTAGCCTTGATTACATTGATATCTCCTAATGCAATATGAAATACTTCTCCTGTACTGGAGAACGCTCTGCATTCATATGAGAGTTCATTTCTGTATCTACCCAATGTATCACTAGGATCTATCTTTGCAGTTATTACATTATCCTTTATAGTCGTTTCTTTTCTCCTTGTCTGATCACTATCTATGATTACAAGAAGAGCTTTATATCCATTAAAATTAAAAGGCTCGCCTTCTGACGAGCATGAGAATCTGACAAGATGTGTAGTTCCTTCAATCACATCTATGTCGTGCTTATTGCATTTCATTTATCCATCTCCTCCAAAAGGTTCTACCTTACCAATGTCAAGATGTACAGTTCTACTTACTTCAATAGCCTCACTATAAACAGATGAGATTGATATATCTATATTCTTATGATCATCATCAATAGATGCATCACAATGATCTGCATTGTTAACATTGATACGTATATGATTGGACAATTCAATGTTGACATCTGTTGTCTGTGCCACACCTTCAGCAGTATAAAGTTCAAGTATGAACCATCCTCTACTCATCCTGACCACACTCCATCACTTGACTTTGCATATATCCTTATGAGATAGTCACCGTCGCCTTTAGATAGTTCTGTATCAATCACACTTACTACTCCTGTACTGCCTGTTTTTAGATCAGTGCCACTTTCCACAAGCAATCCTATTCCTCTACCGGAAGATTCACCGTCGCGTGTTGCACGTGCCTCCCACTCTACTATATCGATGTCACAATGAAATCTGCAAATACACTCATTTATTCCTAGTATCCTAGATATTCGATATTTATCAATGCTATCAATCGTCACAACAGGAGCCTCTGCTAGTCTGTAAGTTACTGTGATAAGACCATCAGTAAGCCACACATTACCAACGGAAGCCCACGATGACCCCCAAGCTTCACACTCTATAGACCCATTTAAGTCTGTGCCAAGATCAATAGTTTTACTTGCTGTTTTTTTATAAACATCTCCACCGTTTACCGTAAATCTAACTGCATTGGCATATGTATATGAACAATTAAATATCCCTGTGAATTTTACATTGATGACTATTGCATTAGAGGGAAGAGAAGGAACAGTCCATGTAACCTTCTCTTTGTTGTGCCCACTGCCCGAAATATGAATATTAGGCATTGTGGCTTCTGCTGTTACTGTATATTCCTGTGTCATAGTATTATGCTACTGACCAAGTACCGTGTGCATTCTTCACGAATACCTTGATGATCTTCTCACCATCTCCGCTTGAAGCAGCTTCAAGATCTTTACCATAAACTTTGCAAGAGATTGCTGTACTAGCCTTAAATGTACCTGTTGCACTCATATTTGTAGAGCCGTTGGCAGTACCAATCTGTACTCCAGCATCGTGAAGAGAAGAATTTGAAGGAACAACCTTGATTTTATATTCAGTAAATGCAGTGTTAGAAGTGAAGCTGAATGTAGCCACATCCTTTGGTGATGTCTTTGAAATCTTAGAAACATCTGGTCCAATAATTGTTACTGCTGGTACTGAAGTATCTAATGTGATGGTAGCAGATGCTGCAACCGTCTCATTGTAAACATCATCTCTGACTTTAACGTATACAGTCTTGAGCCCGTCGCCTGTTGAAAGAGTGACATTCTTAATATTAGCAAGCGTTTCCCAAACTGCATCTGATTCCTTAGCAATACCATCAATGCCCCAGACTTTCATCTGATATCCGTCAGCAGATTCATCAGTCACATTTACTGCGAGCTGTACTGTCTTATTTGTAGTATACTGAGACCCATTATTTAACTTGATAGTCAACCCCTGCGGTGCAAGAGTATCAAGTGTTAGATTAAAATAACTTGCCATTATTCTTCTCCTTTGTTAATTGCGTTTTCAGCCACTTCTAAGCCTTTAGTTAAAACAGATGGTACATTATCACCTGCTTCAACGAAGTTCTCAATGATGCTTCTTAATTCGTTGATGATTAAAGATGCTAAAGTAAACCACCCCACATAAGTTGTGATAGTTAAATCAACATTGATAGTCTGTCCGATTTCAATGAAGATAGCAGAAGCCAAGAAAGCAACTAAGACCATAAGCCAATATCCTAGTTTCTTCCATACTCCGCGCACTCCTTTAGCGGAATTTTCTTTGCCTGTTAGTCTAGACTTTCTGATTCCTGTGATGTAGTCAATGATGTTTAATGTTAAAAAGCCCACAAATAAAAACCAATGTGTGCCCAATGCAGCAGTCAATACTGCTACAATAGTGCCTCCGATTGCGTTAATCGCATCCATGTATTTTAATGATGTATCATATAATTTCATATTTTCTTCTCCTTCTAAGCGTATGAGTAAATAAATGTGCCACATATATAAGCGGTCGAAACTGTTCCATGCATTGCTGTCAAAGTCCAATGATTCGCGGTTATATCGTTAGTTTTCGGATAGAATCTTAAAGTCAAGTCGGAACTCTGTGTCTGTACAGGAATGAACACATTTTTTCCTGGAGACTTATCAAGTGGGAACCCTTCCCACATGTAGCCCATCGTATTGTTTCCGATAGATGCTGTCACACTTCCATCCCAATTCAACTCAACGAGTTTCAGTCCGTCATTATATCTATATTTCAATGTAATGCCGCATCCATTAACACCACACGAATACCATTGTGACCAGCCAATAACTCTATGCTGTATCTTCTTATCCGTGAGCACGGGCACCCACGTATCTACTTGGTTCTCTGTATCGAAATCGAACGTATACCCATTAAATGACTGTGCTTCAAGAGGCATATCCACCTTTAACTTACCACTCTCTGCCTTGCACCCAACTCCGATACCTCGACCGTCAGCAGAAAAATCAAGCAGTTTGAACGAAGGAGCGATAGCAGCATAAGCTGCAACACCATCTGTAGTGAAGTAATCCTTCACAAGTACTCTGAACGAGTAGGCATTATCCGTATTGAACTTGCCAGCAGACGATATATATACCTTGTTCTCGCCACTGTATGAATCCGTATAAGTTGCAAGAGTAGTCCATGTTTCACCATTTTTGTATTGAACCATAACGGTCTTATCGTTCTTGTTATTAACAGGTGCAATTGAAAATGAATAAGTAATCTTAACCGCCGTACCTTCATCGTCAGCCTTATTAGATGTCACATTCCAACGCTGTGCAGTGACATTCTTGACTGCTGGTGACCACCACTGTGTGACTGCAATATTCTTTGAAAGTGTGGCCTTCTGTCCTCTTGAATCTGTGACTGTCGATTTAAGCGTAACTGTGCCGGATGATTTCAACGGCTGAGTTGTAAAGAAACTGTTAGGACCAGGTATGCTCTGTCCGTCAATCTCGTTTTGGTAGTAAGTGATTGTAGCGCCGTTTTTCGCCGTAGCAGATACATTACACTTGACTTTTGAAACACCTTGTATAATTGTTGATGCTCCGAATCTATTTGCGATAGTAGTATCTTCATTTGTATATGTGATTCCTGTTACAGTAGGCTCATAACCTGATGGAAGTACTAAATCCAATCGACAGTAGTTAGTGCCTATGTATTTGCCAGCACGATTGTATGTGTCTACCTTGAACGTCATATATGAATATGACGCATTAGTCATCTTGTTGATAAGTGAAGTCGGTACAGTCCACTTAAATTCATCATTCCACTGATTAGCAGCAATCTGTACATTCGTATCATAATAACTGTACGATATTACATGTCCGAAATCAGATGATGCTCTAGGCGTCTTGATTGTTACACTGTTACCAAAATATACGGATGCTGGAGAGCAGTAAGGCTTAGTCGCTCTCGGAATAACATCGCAGTCAATACCGCCCGAAGCAGACACACTGCCCACATAACTGCCCGAAAGAGTTACTTTCAATTCCTGTGAGAATGAGAAATCAAAATGTTTTCCCCCATTGCTGTCATGAGGAATCTTGATGTTTGTAACTGTCGCAAGTGTCTTTGTTCCACTTCCTCCGATAGTCACACCACCCGACCATAACAGTACGCCATTGGCCCACATAGAGCCGTATTTAGTAGCACTGGAATTAATATTCCACTTATAGTATTTAGTTAGTGTAGCAGTCCATAAATCATAGTTTCCGTCAACATTGACACCTGTTCGTGTCATTGTCATTGTGACATTACCATTGCCACCACCAAACGATGCACTGCATGATGCGCTTGTTGCCATCAGTCACCACCTACTTTCTTAAAGGTTAAAGATCCATCGTGGTTAACAATGAATCCGAAGTTCCCAATCCTTAAAGAACTAGAAACTTCGATGTTTGAGTTATACATTCTGTTGTTAGCAAAATACGCTACTTCGTCATTATTCTGAAGAATAGAGTACTTGCTGTTTGTTTGTTTGGTTTTGAATTCAGATTCCTGTTTACCTATCTCTATGCCTTCTGCATTGAATCTGATATAAGTATTCAGCTGAGTCTGATTGTTTGAAACCTTGTCAGAAAGGGATGTAAAGTCTTCTTTCTTTACAAACCCCATCTGAATGCTCTCTGTTGTCTGCTGAATAGTAGATACTGTAGAAGCAAGGTTTTTACCGTCTGTCGCACTGTAATAGTTTTCTGATACTGTCTGTAAGATGGATGCCTTGGTCTGCTCAATAGATGAAGAAGCATCCTTGGTTGCCTGCTGCAGCTGACTGTTCATATTGTTGATTCTGTTATCATAGTCATCAATGATTGACTTTAGGTCATTTGCGAGAGTTGGCGTTGTAGTTGTATAAGTTCCGTCATCCCATAATATCTTTGACCTCACCCAATAATAATGATTGTCGATATAGTCATCGGGAACACTCTTCCACCCGTCACTGCTTGCATCGGGCATTTGTGTTGAAGAATCAGATAGATAATACTCTGGTGTGATTGAACGGATACCCTGCCCGTCTTCACCATCATTTACTTGCACAAGAGTTGTGCTCGCTGATGCCTTAATCATTTTATCAACCTTCTAACTGAGCACTGAATGTAGCCTTATTTGAAACATCACCAGCGCTGATTGTATAAGTCGAACCTGTTGCTACCGCAGTAGTTCCACCGTCCTTATACCATTTAATAGTTCCTAAACTAGATAAAGCAGAGCCAGTCACTTCGACCCCGCCTTTATAAACATGAGCGGTTAAGGTTGTAGCAATAGCAGTGTTCTTAAAAATTGTTCCACCACTTGATGTGATTGCCATTGTGATGGCATCTAGGCCATCTTTTCCATTAGTTCCATTCGTGCCTTTATAAGATACAGAATATGATTCAGTGGACTTGCCATCTGAGTAATTTACTACGGTTTTTGTCCATAGATACTGTCCGTTTTGAACATTAGGAACCGTAGGATTCCATGTACCCGTTGGAGGTGTTGTACCACTTGTTCCAACTTGATATGTAACCGATGTAGACTTAACTGTTACACTTGTACCGTTCGAACCATTAGTTCCATTTGTGCCTTTATACGAAACCGAATAAGCCTCTGTTGATTTTCCGTCAGAATAAGTTACTACCGTCTTAGTCCAAAGGAACTGCCCATTTGGAACATTAGGGACTGTAGTGCTCCATGTACCTGTCGGTTTGGTCGTTCCGCTTGTACCAATCTGGTATGTTACAGAAGTTGAACTAACAGTAACACTTGTACCGTTCTGTCCTGTAGCACCCTTGAATGCAATCGAATAACTGAATGTCTTGTTGATTGTGATATCACCATTCACAACAATAGGAATAGTGATAGTGCCGCTCTTAGTTAATGCAGATGTTGCAGTAATAGTGATTGTCGGTTGTAATGATTTGCCGTCCGATACCGCTGAAATGCCAGTCGGACACGTAATATTTCCTACAGTGCACGAAACCTGTTCGCTCCCACACAATGCCATCACCTGTGTAGTTGTTGTCTGTGTGCCGCTCACTGAATTAGTAGTACCTAAGAATGTATAGTTATCATTCGTCAATACCACCGAATAACCATCAGTTAAGTCGATAACGTCAGCTTGGCTGACTGCCTTAATTACCATATTTTCCCTCCTATACATTTAACTCGCAGTTGAATACTGCCTTGAATTTAATGTCCTTTGCTGAAATAGTAAACATGAATCCGTTATCATTGAGTCTTGAATCATCTAGCGGAATCTTGCTGAATTCTGTCTCTCCATGCCTTTTAATGAGCCACTGCAGATATGCATTATCTCCAAATGTTTCTCTCAATTTTGAAGAGTTATCAATCACAACTCCACCCACATAGATATTTACTGTGAATATAGTTGCCACATCACTGTTCTTGAATATCGTGCCATTTGATGATTCTATACACAATAATATAGAATCCTCGCCCTTCGCTCCTGTAATACATACCGGAGTACTGTATGTGACAGTATTGTTGATCGTCGTAGCTGTTCTCTGCCATATATAGAATCCAGGACGCCAAGTCGGTGCAGTCTCTGACCAACCTGTTTCTGGTGGTGTAGCTCCATCTGTTGAACTAGCATATTCGCAAACAAATTTCTTAACAGAGCCCTGTGCCTGTTTGATTGCTTCTCCAGCCTTTTCTTCAACTTCTGTAACCCTTAGTGATATCTTCTCATTGGACAGGCTTAATTGAGCCACCTTGTCATTGATGCCTTCCTGTTCCTTAGCAATAATATCTAGTTTCAAGGATTCCTGATCCTGTTTGACCTGCAGCTTTCTAATTCTCTGCGTATTCGTCACTTTATTGATGATTTTTTCTTCATTCTTTGTAGATACCGTCCCATCCACAGTAGACATTGAAAATTCTCCGCCTTTGAATTCTACTGATAGATCTGTAACAAAGAAATTAAATTCATCATTATAGTTGATTATGCATCCAGGTTCTAGATCATCAATAGATATCATACTTACGCTCTGCACCTGGCTGAAAGTGATTCCGGATAGCTGTGTATATAATTGATCTATGATTGACTGATCATCACAGTACAGATTGTTGCCATCAACAAAAAGAGAGTTTCCTGTCTCATCACCTTTTTCTAGTGGATTCATTCCATTTTCAGCATATATCCTTGTTAATGTATAATCTTCATTCTTTTCATAACTGACAATATCCTGCGTAGATGCATATGCCGTTTTCGAAAGAGGCACAAATTTAATAGTTTCTTTCTCATCAGCAAATACATTTGCACCAAACAGTTCTGCAATCCAGCCTAAATAATTTCTTATAACAATCGTATTGTCATACCATGCTACACTTTTTTTGAGCACATAGCTTGGTATATTATCTCTTTTAATAGAAAGACCAGTAAGAGATTCAATTTCATCCAACTGGTCTTTTATCGTTACTGGATATGAAAGTTTTGTATCATACGCAATATCTAACTGATAATTGCAGTCATACATTTTCAAAGTCAATTCTTTTGTATATTTCTCTGGCTGATCATAAATTTTGAAATACCTTTTTTTTGAAGAATCATTTTCCTGGGTTTCCCAGATAATATCTAGATCAAGATTGTCAAGAATACCATCATAATTATCGAACTTGACCTCAAGCTGTGCTGATGGGACATTACCTATCATACAGCCATCAGAAAAAGAGACAGACAGCTTATAACTTAGCAGTCTGTCAGTTACATCATTATTTCCATATTTAATAAGCATAGTATCACACCTCTATTAAAGAAACAGAGAACGATTCTGCTTTGATACCTGTCTTGACTCTTTTATAATTGTACTTTTTATTTCCGGCATACATCGTCTTGGTGCCTCTTATGCCATGATCAGGAATATATAACTCACAAGTAAAAGTTGATGGTGTTAATGCTTTAAGAAGTGACATAACATCTGTCAAAGGTGTTATTTTATATGTCAATGTTACCTTCAGCATATTTGCACGAATTCTGTTCCTTCTCAATATGCCAGTAGATACCGGTCTGACACTATCGCTATCAAGATCACTAATCTCTACACTTATTTCAGAAGGTGTAGGAAGTGCTGTACCATTAACTTTTATTTTTGCTTCATCTGCCATAAGTAGCACCTCCTAATAGTCAAATACAGGCTTTCCTGTACGTGCTTCATAATCTTTGATGTTATCAATTACCATTTTGGTAATAACCTTGCCATCTTCTAATACCAGATTAATAACATAAGTGGCATTTCCTCCGCCTTCCTGTACAGGCATTCTTTCAATAAGTCTCTCAGCAATCATATCAAGACCTCTTGTGTTTCTCTGTAAAGGAATAACTGCTTCTGGTCCTGCCTCACCAAAGACTGCAGGTGTAGCTCTATCTACAACAGCACCTTTTGCCAGTCTAGGCACCTCAGAAATATGGAATCCTTTGCCACCAACTCCTGGAACCCAACTAGGCACCTTAATCTTATTAATCCCTCTGATGAACGTGTTAATCCCACTGATAATTGCATTCAATGGTGCCTTGAATATATTTCCCAAACCAGAAATAACGCTATGGAATATCTGTTTTACACCTTCCCACGCTTTTCTCCAATTACCTGAAAAAGCACCTTTAATGAATGTGATAATACCATTGAATACACCTTTTGCCATTTCCCAGATTGATTTCACTTTTGCCAGGAATCCATTTAAGCCGACCCCCAAAAGACCTAGGCTCTTTGTCCAATCTGTATAAAAGATAGTTTTGAGGAAACTGCCGAACCCTTCGAAAATCTGTTGAATTCCCTTCCATGCTTTGTCTGCATCACGCGTGAACACACCTACAAAGTAATCGATTAATCCTTGGAAAATTTTAGTTACAGATGCAACAATTTTTGAAATAATATTTCCCCACGTTTTGAAGGAGTTAGTTAAATTTCCTACAACAAAATCAACGAGAGGAGAAAGGATATTCTTCCATAAGAAATTGATCACATCACCTACTGTATTAATAACCGGCTTCATCGATTCCCACATCTCTATTACACCTTTTAATGCAATGCTGAGAATAGTTACAAGGAAATTAGCAAGAGGAGCCATGATATTCTTCCAAAATGATAATGCAACAGTTGCAACTGCCTCAACAGCTTTCACAAATACTTTTGCAAGAAATGTTGCAATAGGCACTATGATTGTATTGAACACATCGAGTAGGAAAGAGAATAATGGCTGAAGAATATTCTTATAAATATTTTTTAATATCTCCATTAATGCATTCACTGCATCAATCACAATTTTTCTAAACGTTTCGCTTGTCTGATAAAGATAAACCAATGCAGCAACAACAGCACCGATTGCTACTGCTACAATTGCAGCAGCTCCTGCTGTTGTTCCTAATACTCCCTGAATAACAGACAGTACTCCCCAGTTTGAAACTGCCAGCCACAACTGCTGGAAAGGAGCAATAAGAGCCGTAACAGCAGAAACAATAGCTCCCCAATGCATTATTGTCTCAAATGCTAGAAAGCCTGCCACTATACCTGCAATCAACGCAATGATAATAGGCTGATTTTCATCAAACCATTTTCTTAATTCCTTAAGTTTTTTCAGAATTTTATCTACTGCTTTCGAAATCTTATCACTGCCCTTATCTGCTTTGTCTTCTCCTTCTCCCCAATCAATTCCACCAATATCATAGCCACCATCACCGACACCGCCGGCTCCTGTTCCTCCGTTTCCTCCTGAACCGCCTGCTCCTGATGAATCTGAGGAATCGATATTATTTATCTCATCTATTGAAGCCAATGAACCTAAAGCCTTGGCGGTCTTTTTGGCCTGTCCCTCTGTTCCTTTAAGCGATTTATTTAAACCTTTAGAAGAGTTGCCCGCAGATTTCATAGAACTTCCTGCTGATTTTGAAGAATTTCCAACAGAATTAATTGCTTTTGTTGTCTGCTTTGTACTAGCTTTTGCAGAGTTGGACTTTTTACCAAATAATTTTCCAAAAACACCCGCAATAACATTTGCTACAGTAATAACCTTCCCGATTACTGTATTGAGTACTTTGATAACAGGTGTAAAAACCGCAACAAGGCCATTACCAATAATGCCAAGAAGCTGTTTCCATTGTTCCTGGAGTATTCTGACCTGGTTTGCCCATGTGCCGCTTGTTCTTGCGAAGTCTCCTTGTGCAAGTGATAACTGCTGCATAACATAGTTATATCTTAGAGTAACAAGTTCTGCCTGGCTCATATTGTTAATATTTGTTGTAATACCTTGAGATAGTGCATACTGCTGCAGATTTGTCTGTGTCATTACGATGCCAAGATCTTTTAATGTCTCAGTTTCTCCGGTGAATACAGATCTTAATTTCACATCTGCTAATTCTTGAGAAATATTATAGAAAGATGCAACATCTCCTGTTAATCCAGCAAGAGATATTGCCATGTCACTTGCTTTGTTTGCTCCAAGGCCCATGCTTGAAGCCATTGCCATATATGTAGAGGCCGTTTTCTTTGCACTGAGCTCACTCATACCGAACTGCTGAATAGAGTTGCTGGCAAACCTTTCAGCTTTCCATGACATATCACCAAATGCTACATCAACAACATTCTGTACTTCGGTAAGATTGGATGCTATGCCTATTGCCTGTCTGCCTAATCCAATCAATGCCTTAGTTCCTTTGTATGCTGCTGCACCAATTGCAGCAAAGCTGAATGCAGATTTTATTTTTCCGAAAGCATTATTTATGATATCGGTTTGGTTATTTATGTTTTTACTTGCATTTTTTGTCTGATTAACTGCATCATTCAACGAAGAATTGAATTTGCTTGTTTCAGCGGAGATTATAACTTTAAGTTCTTCTAATGTCATCTGCTTTCACCTCCACCGTATTTTTTGTTATGATAATTTGCAAACTTTCTTCTCTTTGCTTTGAAGTTTTCAAATTCATTGTACTCCTGCTGCTTTTTATGCTTTTCTTTCTCTTCTTCGAACAGACCAGGATAATAATCCCAAAGACCATGCATTTCTTTTTGATTATCATTTCCATTAACAATAAGATTGATGCCTTCTATAATCTGTTGAGCAAGATTATGAGCATGTATTGCCTGTTGTTTCTGTTTGTATTTCTCTCTTCTTCTGTAAGAATCTATTTCATCTATAATATCTCCAAAAGATGAATTCCAGAATGCATCAGTGCTTATACAGCAGTCAAGAGCGATAGGATATAATTCATTGATCATATCGCTCAGTGTCTGATATTCTACATCTGCTCTTTTGCTTCCTCGATATTTTCGTTCATCGTATCTGCCTGAGCCTGTGAGAAAAAACCACTTACCTGAAAAATCGGAAGAAACACATCAGTCATGAATGAAAGCTGTGAGCCACCTTCTTCTTCGTATTTATCAAATAATTCAATTACATCTTTTTCTTTGATGCCATGATTGTATTTCTTCATTGCACCATGAGTGATAAGTAGCATCACCTTAAGTGGTGGCATCTCATTATTTTCAGTATTTGAAGAAATAACACTTAATAGATTTGCATTGAACAAATTCTCAAGTCTGATAATTTCCTGAGTTGTGAGTTTTAATTTATATTCAGTATCTCCTACCTTCCACAAAGCGAAAGGCTGTTTTTTTTCTTGTTTCTTTACAGGTTCTTTTTCTTCTTCAAGAATATTTAAACCTTCTGATAATGCTCCCATTTTATGCCTCCTTTATCCAATAATTGGGTCAGTGATTGTAAACGCAGATGATAATGCAATGTTCATATCAAATTCAATTACACCATTGACTCCTCCACCTGTTCTTTTTAATGAAATCTGTCCATTGAATTCTGTGGTAGTAC
>ERZ1034768.485-NODE-485-length-13490-cov-11.525642_pt1 | contig 13490 bp, 21 predicted proteins | sample MGYA00520691_ERZ1034768 | MGnify/ENA primary metagenome ERZ1034768 (study PRJEB33766, sample SAMN09781704) | gut metagenome | biome: gut microbiome | host: Homo sapiens | place: Madagascar | study: EMG produced TPA metagenomics assembly of the PRJNA485056 data...
GTATTATATATACAGTTAAAGAATAACACAAAAACATGAAAGAAGGAAACAAAAATGACAGTTAAAGAGATTGCACAGCGTATGAAGGCATCTGACATTTGGGAAGAAGCAGATTGTAAAGCACTTTGCGAATTAGCAGGGTTTCTTGATGAATACAATAATGCAGACGGTGAAAGCTTTGAATGTATCGTGGTCAGTGCGGCGGATAAATTGGGCGTAGATATTATTTGAAAGGACGGTAGACGAAAATGAAACTTATTGAAAAGAACTCCGGTCGGATCGTCGATATCATCATGTACATGATGGATGAGGACAAAATGCACCATGGCAACGACATTTCCGCAGACTTTTTTGCGGATGATAAAGCTGAGTATATTGCTGACGGCTCAATGATTGTCGATGATATTGATTATTGTGTAGATTCCGCGAAGGATTGGGTTGATGGCATTGACGATTTTGCTGATGAGGACGGTTTTCATGTCACTCAGGATATGGCTTACCGAATGGCGTTAATCAACGACCTGATTTATACCAACTACGATATTTAAGGAGGGCATAGTTATGAAGGTTTACGGCATGGAATGCGTTGTCGATGAAAAGGGTTATATCCAGCGTGTTTATTGTTGCGGCGGATGGTGCAACATTTACAAGGCATGTGTGAAGCGTTTCTGGAATAACGGACGGATGGAACGGAAGATTGACGGTTACGATCGTGAATACCCAACCGCCCAACAGCTCAGGCGTTGGATCAATAATAACATGGTCAAGTTTATGTGATGGGAGGGAGATACAATGGTTATTCGTATTTTCAAAAATGGTGAAACGATCCGTTATATTGAGATTGACGAAGAGTCGGCATTGCCGCTCTTCAACATGATCATTCAATCATTGGGATATCAGGAATCTGTTATTCTTTACACCGGCGATGAAGAACGGATCATCGCGACGGTTGTTTAAAGGAGATGATCCCATGTTTTACAAGGAATTCAAGCCCGGTCAGACTATTTTTGTCTCATGGTGTGACAACTCAGACCATAAAATTTATTCTCGGAAGGATGTTGTCAAGAAGTGTGTCGGACTGACACACATCATCACAGAAGGTGGTTGGAGTGTGCGGACAGACTGTTGTTATGAAATGCTCGAAGAGCTGGAACGACGCGAAAGCAGATACGGCACTTACAGAGGATATAATGAGATCGGAGGTGGTCACCAATGTTCTGGATCGTTCTCAGCGGTTTAATCGTTTTCATGATTTTTCTGAACCTTGCTTTCATGGCATTTTGCTTGGTTGAGATGAAGAAGGAGGAAGACTGATGTATCATATCATTTACCTTGAAGGTGGCAACCTCATCAGGGATGCGACGCCATACGCCTCAGCCGATGAAGCATATGAAGAAGCAGAGCTTCTCAAGGATATGAAAATAGAGGTGATTGAAATTGTACACACAGCGTAAAAGGATCGGTATTAAGGTCTGCCGTCTCAAGATTGCTTTTTTCTCAGGCGGCAAGGCTGAAACCATGAAGGAAGATATCGTTGGCATGCATCTGAATCTAAGGCAAGCTGACAATTATGTCCGAAAAACCTATGGTGCAGGGTACGCCTTGCTATCCTTTTGCAATGACGTCGAATATGTGAATCTTGACATTGAAAAAATCTATAACGAACATATGGAGGAAAAGAAACATGAATAAGGTATTTTTGATCGGTAATTTGACCAGAGACCCGGAAACCGTAAAGACGCAAAACGGTAATAAAATCAGCCGTTTTGATATTGCTGTCAATCGTCGCTTCACGCAGGACGGAGAGCAGAAGACGGGCTTCTTCCGGGTAACGAGCTTCCGGAACCTTGCGGAGATCGTAGAGAACTATTTAACGAAGGGAAGCAAGATTGCACTCAGCGGTTCTATTAACACGACTGAGTGGGAAGACAAAGAAGGTAACGCCCATAAGGGCGTTGAGATCGTCGCAGATGAAATTGAATTCATCTCGATAAAGCGTCTGGACGAACAGCCGAAGCCGGAAGAAAAGTCTAGGCGTAGACAGAAATATTAAGGAAGGAGGGACGGGTTGCCATGATTGTCAACCCGTCTTTTTATTTATGGATATTAGAGCCGAATATACACATCTCCGGAAAAACATTATGCAAAGGGCAAAGCGTATCGAAGCAAAAACAGGCTTGCCGACATATAAAGTTAATTTGCCTGCGCAGTCAAAGCTTAAAACAGAAAAGCAGATAGCCAAAGCATATGAGCGGGCGAAAGCGCTGGATCCGAAGATTACAACCGAAGCGACACGCGCAAGGCATGAGCGGAAGCTTGCCAAACAGCGCGAACGTCAGAAGAAATATCGCGAAATCAAAAAGATTTATGCAGACGATCCGCGAAAAGCAGGATTTTTGAAGGGTTCGAGAAAATGGCTGAAGCGTCATGGATATGACGAGAAAATAATAAATAAGAATAACCTTCAGAGCTGGATTGATTATTATGATTATAGAAAATCAATCTCAAGCGAGAAGAAAAAATATGAATTTGATAAGTTTATTACCGAGATGGCTGAACAGCTCGAAGAAGATGAAGCAGGAAAGAAAGCAACTGTTGCAGAAGTGCTTGAAGATTATAAAACATATATGAAGGAACAATCTGATTTTATTGAGCAAGCGAAAAAGGCTTTCGGCGAAACGGTAGAAGAGTATAGCGCAGAAACCGTCTCCAACAAATATTTTAAGAAAAAGAGGTAAGTAGGTATGGAGCTGGACGAAGTAAAAAAGATCATAATGGGCGCAAGTCTGGTTCCACATAAGCGCCGCAAAATCGCTATTAAGCGTGAAGTGGTTGAACTGGTTTGTGCTTTTGATATCGAAACAACCACTATTTTCCACGCAGGAAAAGACCAAGCTGTCATGTATGTATGGCAGTTTAGCCTTGACAATCAACGGATCGTCATGGGCAGGACATGGGAAGAGTACAAAGAGCTTTGCAACGCGATTGATGAAGCATGCACAGCATTGAAGGAAGATCGGGAGTTAAAAGAAAAGCCTGTTTTGGTTGTGTATGTTCATAATCTGAGTTTTGAGTTTCAATTCCTGTCTGGCATTTTTGATTTTATGCCAGAAGATGTATTTTTACGCGCAGAGCGTAAACCGATATATGCAAGATCGGGTTGCATTGAATACAGATGTAGCTACATTCAATCCAATATGAGCTTGGCGAGATTTTGTCAAGCCATGAACATCAAGGATAAAAAGCTGAGCGGACAGGAGTTTGATTATACCAAGAAACGCTATCCATGGACTCCGCTTACAGATGATGAAATAGCATATTGTAAAACAGACGTCATATCTGTTGTCGAGTGCATCAAAAAGGAGATGGAAAAAGACAATGATAATCTGATTACGATCCCTTTAACGTCTACCGGGTATGTCCGCCGGGAATGCTTTGAAGCCTTAATGCCGAAGATTCGTAAAATCAAAAGCATTTTGCCCATGCTTGAAGAGTATACGCTTCTCCGCGAAGCTTTTCGCGGTGGAAATACTCATGCAAACAGATATTTTGTCGGACAGGTGCTGAAAAATGTAAAGTCGAAAGATATGGCGAGTTGTTACCCTGCACAGCTTCTGAATCAAAAATACCCGTACGAGTTCAAGCAGATCGAGCCAGACAAAGAAACGGTATTGCGGTATATCGGTTATGGATGCGCTGTTGTCTTCCGTGTGCTTTTTAAAAACATCGAGCTGAGGAACGACCGAGAGCCTATACCTTATATAAGCTTGGCAAAAACGAAATCAACAGGAGGCGAAAAGTGCGGAGAAGGATATATTGACCTGCTGACCGATAACGGAAGAATTTTATCAGCGGGAATATGTCAGATGACTATAACGGAAGTAGATTATGAGATTATAGACAAAATGTATAAGTGGGATATGATGGTTGTGTTGAAAGCTATGTTTGCAGAGAAAGATTATATCCCGGCTGAGATGCTGGATGTTGTGAAAGAGTATTACGAGAATAAGACAAAGCTCAAAGGGCTGGAGGACGAAGACAACCAGTATTTTTACATGAAATCAAAAAATAAGCTGAATTCCATTTATGGGATGTGCGCAACGAATCCTTTACAGGAAACAATTGAATATAGATTTGGTGAATACAAGGAGGTTGATGTAGCCGAAAATAAAAAAATCCAGACGCTCCGGAAAGCTATACTGCCGTATCAATGGGGAGTATATTGTACAGCATACGCAAGGAAAGCCCTGCAAGAAGGCATTGATAAGTGCGGAGATAAAATTGTATATTGTGATACGGATAGTATAAAGCATATCGGCGAGGTCAATATAGACAGTATCAATAAGAGCCGTATCAAGATCGACTTGAAAAGAGGCGCCTATGCCGATGACCGCAAAGGAGATCGTCACTATTTGGGCGTTTATGAAGATGACGGAGATTATGAAGAGTTTATCACGCAGGGCGCAAAAAGGTATGCTGTCGTAACTCATGGAAAGCTTAAAGTCACGGTATCAGGAGTTACAAAGCAGATCAATGAAGAGACAGGAAAAGCTTTCGCCGCTGAAGAGCTGGGACATATCGAAAATTTTAAGCCGGGTATGATTTGGTCAAAAGCTGGAGGCACCAGAGCCGTATATAATGATAAAGTAGATGAACATATAACCATAGAGGATCACGATTTGCACATTACAAAAAATGTTGCGATTGTGCCGACAACATACGAACTTACATACTCGGACGATTATGAAAAAATGCTTAATCGCATCAGCCTTTACGGGCGCTGGAAGAAAGAAGGAAGAATATAATGACAGAAAAATTATACAATGATAAAGGGTATGTGAATTTTGACTACCTGTTCGAGCTGAACAAAGGTTTTATGCTCATCGTCGGCGGTTGGGGAACCGGAAAGACATATGGAGCGCTGAAAAAAGTGCTTGAAACCGGGAAGAAATTTATCTACATGAGACGCCTTGAAACGGCACTCGAAATCTCAAGCGACGAAGACGGAAATCCATTCAAGCGCTTGAACCGCGATTTGATGAGAAATATTCAACCCGTCATGAAAAGAAATCTTGTTAAATACTATGATTGTGAAGTGGACGAAGAGGGGCGAAACGTTCCGACTGGCAACCCTATCGGAATCGGTGTCGCGCTTTCCACCTTTTCAAAAATGCGTGGCGTTGACTTTTCGGACATTGAATACATTGTATATGATGAATTCATCTTAATGCCCGGAGAGCGTGCAATTAAAGAAGAATTTTCTGCATTCCTCAGATTTTACGAGACGATTAACCGAAATCGCGAACTTAATAATGAACCGCCTGTAAAATGTTTTATGTTAGGAAACCCAAACGTGATGGGAAATGCTTATTTTTTAGGTTGGGATTTGGTGAAGCGCTGGCAACAGATGGACAAAAGCAACAGCAACTTTTTCGACCTTGGAAACAACGTTCTTCTGGTCAGACTCAAAGATAGCCCCATCTCAAAGCGTAAAAAGGAAGAAACAGTATTGTACCAAACTCAGGATGATTATATGTTCGAGAACGGTATCATTGCGGATTTTGCACAAAGTGTGCAAAATATCAAATCGCTGAATCTGAGAGAATGCTATCCGATAGTGGGAGTCGGTAGAATCGGCATTTACGGTCTGAGATCGGCATCCGGATTTTACGTTTCTCAAAAAGTGGTCAGAGATCCGTATTATGATCGGCACGACGATGACCTGCAAGCATTCCGATTCAGTTATGGCATGCTCAGAATTTCTTATTACAAGAAAGCAATCATTTTTGAAAATTATGATTGCGAATTGCGATTTAAGCAGTATATCGGAATTTAACGCTTGACAACGTCAAAAAAGTTTGCTATTATGATGGCGAGCAGGGTTGTGCAATGCAAGCCCCGGAAGGGCGCACAGAGACGGCAGTCTAATGAAACCCTGCTCACCATTTCAATTTTATATTGGAGGTGATTTTTGTGGATAGTGTTATCCAGATTATCCAGACGCTGGGCTTCCCTATTGCCATTTCCGTTTATCTCTTGTATGATAGATCTAAGGCAGATCAGCTTCATAAAGATGAGATGGACGCCATGCGCAAAGAAATGGAAGAGAGCAATACAAAGATGACCGAAGCGCTGAACAACAACACAAATGTTTTGTCACGAATCTTGGAGGTGCTGCATGTGTCAGATAGTGAGAGCTGAAAACCTTGTACGCGAGGCGAAAAAAACGCTCGGCTGGAAGTATCAGTGGGGCAAAGCGGAAGCGGGGCTTGTAGATTGCAGTGGGTTGCTTGTATACTTGATGCGTGGGCTTAATGGTCGTGTACCATTTCACGGTTCAAACAGCATGTACCGTACAGACTGCGAAGGAAATCACTTTCCACTTAATCAGGCGAAGCCCGGGTATCTATGCTTCAAGGTTCGAGCTTGGACGGAGAAAGAACAGGCGAACCGTCACTACTGCAAAGAGCCGGGAGACGTGTATCACGTCGGCATCATGAGCGATAACGGCAAGATCATCGCCGCAACACCCAAACAGGGCGTGATTGAGTGTGATACATACACATGGGATTCATGCGCTAGGCTCAAGGGCGTTGATTATGATAGCCTGCTTGACAGCAAAACAGCGTTTGATTATTTGCTTGACGAGCTGACCGCCGTTATTGAAAAATATAGAAGGGAGATCGACTAATGGCAAAACAGATTCATAGTTTCGTGCGTATTGAGTACGAAGAGAGCGACGGAACACACGACGTTGAAGTCTGCGAGATTGCGCAGGATGTAAAGCTTAAAGCAGTGTCTTTTTACAAAGAGGAGGTCGAAACCGTATGAAAATCAATGATATCATCGCGCTGACAAATGCCGGATGGAGCAAGCAGGAAATCATGAAAATGGCAGGGATTGAGAGCAACCCAACGCCCGCCGGAACCCCTCAGCCCGTAAACATGTCTGTAATTAACCCGCCTGCGGGAACCCCGGAACCCGTAAAAATGCCTACTGTAACTTTGCTCACCGGAAACCCGCCGCCCGTAAATATGCCGACTGTAAACCAGCCTACCGGAACCCCTCAGCCCGCAGAAGAAAATGAAACCCTGTCCCTTCTCCGGAATCTTACTCAGATGATGCAGAGGAACAACATCAACAACATGCAGAACCCGACGCCGGAACAGCCGGACGCCGCAGAACTGTTGGCAAAGATTCTTGATTAAGAAAGAGGTGATTATATGGCAAACAGCTATGAATTTAATGACATTGCGACAATCCTTAACCAGATCGTATCCGATGCGCAGGGACGGACAGCGGATATCACAGCAACGCCACGGGACACGTCTCAGTTCGTGACCATGGCGCAGGTGGCGTTGTCGATGGGAACAGACCCCATCATGAAATCCATCAGCCAACTGATTAACCGTTCGCTTTTCGTCGCACGCCCGTACAAATCGAATCTTGACATTCTCCAGTGGGACAACGTGACGTTTGGCAACGCGGTTCGGAAGCTGACTCCGGTTGGAGTGGACGAAGCGCAGGAAAATCTCGAATACGACGACGCGCCTGCCGACGGCACGAGCGCGGATCAGTGGAAAGTGAAGCGCCCGAAGGTTCTTCAGATGCAGTATGTCGGCGCTGAAAAGTGGGACGTGCAGGAACCGACCGTCTTTGAGCATCAGCTTAACAGCGCATTCAGGTCGCCCGAAGAGCTGGCTCAGTTCCTCAGCATGATTCGCATGCATGTGATGAACGAAATGGAGCAGGAAAAGGAACAGCTGGCGCGAATGACGCTTTCCAGCTTCATCGCAAGCAAGATCAAAAACGACACGACAAATGTTATCCACCTGCTGACCGAGTACAACGCCGCTACCGGTCTGGCGCTGACCGCAACGAGCGTATATCAGCCCGAGAATTTTGCGGCATTCATCCGCTGGACGGCGGCACGCATGCGTGAAATCAGCGGACTGATGGAAGAGAGATCGGTCAAATATCATCAGGGTATCACAGGATATACGATTCTGAGGCATACGCCGAAGGAGTATCAGCGGTGCATCATGTACAGCAAAGCATCTGCGATGATTGACACGATGGTGCGCGAGAGCTTCTTTGACAACTGGCTCAAATTCCCGCAGTACTCGACGGTCAATTTCTGGCAGAACATCAACGATCCGCAGAAGATCGTGATGACTCCGCCTGTCCTGTCCGCTACTGGCAATGTGAGCAAGTCTGCAACGACCGTAACGCAGGACAATGTTTTCAGTGTGCTGTATGACCGGGACGCCATCGGCTACAACATTATCAATGATGGCATGAACCAGACGCCTATCAACGCAAAGTCGCGTTATTACAACACCTTCCATCACATGATCAAGCGCTACTGCATCGACGTGACGGAGAACGGAGTTGTTTTCCTGCTGGACTAAGCATTTTTCAAGTAGCCGGGAAACTGGCTACTTCATAAAATGTTTGGAGGTGGATTCAATGTCAGTAAACATTCGGTTGTACTCTTTCGGCAAAAAGCCGAACAGCACAATGAAACCAGATCCGCAGTATATGGAAAATGAAAGTTTTAGCTGTCTTTTCAAAGAGCCGTTCAATCTGCTGAACCCTGTTATCATGCTCAAGCACGATAACCCGACAATCTACAACTACGCATATATCGGCAAGTTTGGTCGGTATTATTTTATCAATAACTGGGAGTACGACAAGGGCATCTGGTACGGATATCTGAATGTCGATGTGCTGGCAAGCTGGAAGTCGGAGATCGGAGAAAGCGAACAATATGTGTTAAGGTCTGAATCTGCTTATGATGAACAAATTATAGATACAATGTATCCATGTTTTTCTGGCGAAGCACAACTAACACTAAAATTGGCTACTAATCCATATCCTGTTTCATTCGCGGATGGTTATTATGTTGTGGGTATCATCAATGCAGATATCAACGCAGTCGGAGCAACGAGCTATTACTGTTTTACGCATAATCAGATGCAGGATTTTAAATCTTTTCTGCTTGGCAATAGTTCATGGTTTACAACAGATGTGACCGAGATTTCTGAAAATCTTCAAAAAGAACTTTTCAATCCGTTTTCTTATATCACATCATGTACATGGTTGCCGTTTAAACCCGCCGTACAAGCGGCATCTTCTACAACTCTTCCATTCGGATGGTGGTATCTCAAAAATATGAGCTTTTCAAGAATTGAACCGGAAATCGAAATAGACCGCGTTTATACAATCGACATTCCACAACATCCGATGATTGACACTAGGGGGATTTTTGTACAGAGATCATCTATTTATACAGATTTTTCGCTTTTCTTCCCGCCATTCGGCACAATTCATATACCAGCGGAAGTTCTGACCGGAAGTAAAAAATTATATATTAAAATATCGCTTGACCCCATAACCGGAATCGCGCACATGATCGTTTCGCCGTTCCAGTTTTTTACCAGCGTTATAGCGACAACGTCGGCACAACTTGGTGTGCCAATATCAATGGCACAGATCAATAACAGACCGCTGGCGGCGGCGGCGAGTATTGCCGGTGGAATCGCTGGCGCACAAGCAGGCGCATTAACAGCGGCGGCGGGTATTACTACATTAAACCCGGTAACAGCATTAAGCGGCATAAGTGCTATAAATGCGTCGGTTGTAGACGCCGCTATTGGCACAACACAAGCACTAGCACCCGTTCTGCAAACATCAGGCACAAGCGGTTCTCTTGCCGGATTGCAATTCACTCCAGAATTGCGTGCGAAATTCAGGTTGATGGTCGATGAAGATATCACGCATTTTGGAAGACCATACTGCAAGAAGGTTAAAATCCAGACCCTAGCAGGTTTTGTTAAATGCTCAGGTGCGGATATGGTCAGCACGGCAACACAAACAGAAAATGATATGGTAAATACATATCTTAACGGGGGCTTTTACTATGAGTAATGAACCGCCCATCTATGCGCACGAATACCGAAAATCATATGTTCCGAGCGTTACAGGCATCAGCGAGCAAGGCGCCATCAATGCGACGTGGTTTGCATGGTGGCTATCCGGACTTGGATGGAGCAAAAATGCCATATGCGCGGCGCTTGGAAATTGGGAGGTTGAAACCCTGCTTAATCCCAACTACCCGGAAAAAGCAACCTTCCCACAAACTCAGACGGGCGGATTTGGTATGCCTCACTGGACGCCATGGTTTGCTAAATTCGGCAAGTGGGCTTTTGACAATTATCAACTTTTGGCAAGTGCAACCGATGATAACCCGCTAGCGGATTTTAAGCTACAAATGGAATATCATGAATATGAGTGTACGCACGGCTATAATGGTGGCGCGACATGGTACAGCAATAAAGGCTATACATACAAATGGAGCGAATGGAAGAAAGCAACTGACGATGTTGAATGGATGGCAACTGCCTATTACTGGCAGTATGAGAGATCGGGACCCGGAGAGGGTAACAGACCGCAGAGGGCTAAAAAATGGTTTGACTATTTCACCGAGCACCCGTATCCAGCCCGGTTGGGTATTCCGATTTGGCTTCTATTTAAATTCAAGAGGGGAGTGATATTTTAATGCAACCGCCTTTTAGCTATCAATTTATGAACGCAGTTGAAGGAACGATACACCCGTCTTTCCTGCATATACACAACACAAGTCTATCGCGGTTCTTCAAGCAGTATCTTTTGCAAGATGTTCTTTCAGTCTTCAAGTTTACCTTGCCAGATTGGTGGGATGCTGATTATTTCCGGTATTCCCTGCTGGGCTATGGATATGTGGCAGTTTTTAAGACAGACAAATTCGGTGTAATTCCTCAGCAGTGTAATCTTACGGGATACAATGTGTTTTATCGTCCGACCAAAGCCATGATTGCGAATCCCTTGATTGGTGGGCGAGAGCTGAACATTGGGCGTAATTGCGAGATCATCAAAGTTATGCCCGACTACTCCGGAATTGCCAACGTCGTGGACTATTACGGAGATTTGATGGCGCTGACGTGGGAAGGAATCACGACAAACATTCTTAACAGCAAACTGGCATACATCGGATTCGCCGGAAACAAAGCGGATGCTGAGACCTTCAAAAAGATGTATGACCGGATTGCAAGCGGAGAACCTGCTGTCATTGCACGCAAAAAGAGCGCGACTATCACGGACGACGATAAATTCCAGCTTTTCACGCAGAATCTACAGCAAAACTACATTGCGCCTCAAATGATGGAATCTTTGCGAAATATTCAGTCTGCTTTCAGGGCTGAGATCGGTATTCCCGATTTGAGCGTACAGAAAAAGGAAAGACTTATTACGGCAGAAGCAACGAAGACCGACATTTACACGAGAGCAAAAAGCATGCTATGGTTGGAGACAATGCGTGAAGGAATCGAAAAAGCCAAAGCGAGATATCCGGAAATAAGCATGCTGAACGTTGAATTCCGTTTTCCGCTGGATGGAGGTGAAGAAGATGCAAGCGACACTGTCAGTATTGGGGCTGTATAATTGGGACAGCAGTATTTTTGATGGTTTCAGCCTGCCCGACACGGTAGACGCTGAGACGCTGAGAAACCTTATTTTTTCGGAGACGGCAGAGCTTGAAGTGTTATATTCAGATCCGTCTATTTTCAATCTGATTTTGCGGAGCTGGTCAAAATCCCGGGTTGAAGACTGGAAGCGGGTGGAAAGTGCGCTGAATGCTGAATACAGCCCGATTGAAAACTATAACCGGACGGAAACGCACAGCGATGTTTACACGAGAAATCTTACCGAAAAAGGAAGCGTGAATTCAAACGAAACGCACAGCGAAAACGGAAAGAAAGCGGCTTTCAACGATACAGCGCTTGTTGACACGGACAGCACAAGTGGGAATTCCAACACGACTGACAACAACTCCAACGAGTATACCGGAGGCGACAACCGGAATATCAATATCCGGGCACATGGTAACATCGGCGTTACCACTAACCAACATATGATTGAGGCGGAAATTGCCATGCGCCACAATCATAACCTATATAACATCATTATTGATGATTTCATAAACAAATTCTGTTTGGGGGTATACTAAATGTTTGAGAAATTCCCGTATACTGATTTGCACAATCTAAATCTTGATTGGGTAATCACGACACTAAAGGACATTAAAGCACAGATGGACAACATCGGCGAAACCATCAGCGAAATCATTAACAAAGCGGTTGTTGATGCGCTCACCAAAGTAGACTTTTCTGGCGTGGGTAGCCCGCTTGAAAAGTATGGAGCCGATGGAGATCCGATGAACGACACGGAAGCGCTTGAAAAAGCGGCGATTGAGAGTGAAAAGGGCGTATTCGTGACGATTGCGGAGAAATTCCGGAATTTCACGAAAACCGTAATCAAAACCATAATCGCGCAACCTGCTTTCAACAGTCTGACTAATGGCGGACGGTTCAATTTCCTGCACGGAACGAGAGCAAAACCGACTACCGACACGAACCCGGAAGTGTTCGCACAGAAGATCATTTATGACATTTCTCAGCGAGGCAACCCAAATTCGCATAAGCTGGGATGTGCAGACTTTGAGTGCGAATTCCATGGAAGCGGTGGAGACGTCCCGAATGATGGCGGTTTTGTCGGCGCAACTGGCGCATGCGTAGGCATCGCGGAAAATCAGGGTACTTCCAGTAATCCGAATTGGGATTTAAGAGGACCCGTCATCGGTTTGCAGGGATACGCAGAGACGCAGGGCTATAATGCCGGGGTTACAACCGCGATGTGGGCGAATGTCGTATCCAGCGATATGACACAAGCTCAAATCGACGCGGTGAAAAACGGTTCTCTTTCCTCTATCGGTTTGGAGGTCAACTGCTGGATGCGGCATCCGGATCAGGGGTTCAAGCCATACTTGACCGGAATGGGCAATGTTGTCGGAGTGTTGCTGAACAACTATCAGGAATACGGAAGCGACACGCCAACGAAAAAGGACTGGACATTCGGTATTGTGCTTGGAGGTACGCCCATCACAGGAGATTATACCTCAAATGACAATGACACCTGGAACGGCTATCACACGGCTATTTCCATTGACAAGGTGACGAACAAAGGCATTGTGTTCGGAGGGTATGTTTCTGACGGGGCTATCATGATTGACTTCCCGGAAACATATGCAAGCTATAAGCACAGACCGAAAGCCGCTATCAGGTTGGGAGACAACCGCCTGAACATGGGCAATTATTACGGAGCTGAGTCGGTACATGGTGATTTGCTCAAGAGTGGAAATAACCTGCTTTACCACAGAAAAGCAAATGAAAACATTAATACAGTTTTGTGTTGTTCAACCGTCAAAGAGGGCACAAGCACTGCTGACCGTCTGGTTACTATCCATGTAGCGGGTGAAGAAATCCAGTTGCTTGGAAAGTATATCGCGCCGGATGCATAAGACAAAGGAGCTGGTGAAACCAGCTTCTTTTCTATTGCAGTACAATAACATAGGTGAATAAAATTCAATGGGGAGGTGAAAGCTGTTCATGTAC
>ERZ1034768.492-NODE-492-length-13360-cov-3.992634_pt1 | contig 13360 bp, 28 predicted proteins | sample MGYA00520691_ERZ1034768 | MGnify/ENA primary metagenome ERZ1034768 (study PRJEB33766, sample SAMN09781704) | gut metagenome | biome: gut microbiome | host: Homo sapiens | place: Madagascar | study: EMG produced TPA metagenomics assembly of the PRJNA485056 data set...
GCATGACAGCCTTACTCATTCTTCATCGCCTCCAATGCTTTCTCCGCCTCCTCGCGGGTGAGAAAATATGACTTGCCAATATATGGCAAATGTATTAGTGTGAAGGGCATTTCGTAGATTTTCCATCTGCCCTCGTCGTCAATGATAATCTTATCGTCCTCGAAATGGCTTGTCCTCACTTTGCTTATGTGGTAAATCGTATCGCCCTCCTTGCACGGCAGCACCACCACGCGCCCGTCCTTGTCGGCCTCGGCCAGCTCACGTAGGCGGGTATAGCTGCAAAGGCTTTCCAAATCAGCAAGGCGCATGAGCTTCAGCGCGATCTCGTCTGCCTTATCTTTCGGTAGGACTTCCTCCGGCGCACACCCTCTGTCCTCGTAGGCGGCGAGGCGATCCTTGAGGCGATTCCGGCAGTACAGCGCGGTGCAGTCAGCCATCGGCTTACCATGCTTACCCGTCCAATCCGCTTCGCACTTCTGGCAGTCCATCATTGCCTGTCCATCGGTGCCGCGCTTCGTCAGTCGCTCCATCACTCCACCTCCTGTGTCTTACTAATCACTTTTCGAATCACGTCTCTGCCGTAAGCGTCTTTCGTCAGCTTCAAAAACTCCGTCAGCGTCATCATGCCGCGCTCGAGGTCGACACCGTGGTCGCGGGCAAATTGCTTTCGCCCCATGTCGCACGAGCCGGTCAAGCGGTGGTGCCAATCGTAAAAATACTGCGTCGGGTATGCTTTCTCGCGGTCTGTTTCTCGCAGAAACGTGTCAATGCGTTCATCTTCCGGCATATCCTCAAAAAGCTTGTCTCGCAGCGCCTCCATTGCCTCGCGCAGCGTTTCACCATGCGCAAAAACCCCGTCCTGTTTGACGATGTAGCACGGCGTGAGCGTCAAATCGCTGTTCAATATTGCCCCGTGCGCGGTGTTGCCGCGCACAGAGCGAATCAGCGTGTTTACGCCGTCAATTCGATGAACCGGCTCCCCGTTGAAACTTTTAATGCCGTAGCCGTAGCCGTAGCCGTAGCCGGAGCCGTAGCCGGAGCCGTCGCCGGAGCCGGAGCCGTAGCCGTCGCCGTCGCCGTAGCCGTAGCCGTAGCCGTCGCCGGAGCCGTAGCCGTAGCCGTAGCCGTCGCACACAGTCAGAAAGGCTTTGATCTTCTCATCAAGCGTCATCTCTTCCACTCCTTTACGCCGCGAAGCGACGCAGATGCCGTGTCTGTACACGGAATGATCTGAATCGCTCCGAGTACGATCATCTCCGGGATCGTCACGGTAAAACGGCAGTTGCCCGGGGCTTTTGTGCCGTCCTGTGCCAGCTGCTCCACGGCACAGGCACCGTCCCAGCTCCAAAGCTTACGAACCTCGGTCATGGTGACCTCGGATCCGTTTCTCTCCTTGATCTTGCCGAAAAACACGCCTGCACGGTCGCAGCGAACGATGTAGTCCTGTTTGTTGTTCATGATGAAATTCCTCCTGATTTTTGTTAAAATTTAAAGCTCTCTCTGAGCTTATTCCCATTGATATCCGCCTCTGCCGTAAAGTAGCGGGGCGCCTCATTGATGTAGACGACGCGTCCGTGCGCAGTCATCTCTTTCGTGGTCACGCTCAGGATGCCGGTGCTGCCCTCAAATGCGGCAGGCTTCCAGCTAAATGGTTCACCGATGTTCATGCGTCCTCCAACTTCATAAAGCAGCCCCAAAAGGTCTGTGATTTTTTACCGCTATGATGCCCAAAAAGGGGGCGTTCGCCGATTGCCGCCCAAACATCTGCGGCGGGGATTTGCGTTTCTGCCCACTTAAAAATCAGCACGCCGTCCGGTTTTAATACGCGCATACACTCGCGGAATCCGTCATGTAGCATTTCGCGCCAATTCTCGCCGAGCTGCCCGTACTTCTTCCGCATCCACGCATTTTCACCGACGCGCTGAAGGTGCGGCGGGTCGAATACGACCAGAGCGAAAGAATTATCAGGGAACGGTATATCCGTGAAGTCGCACAGCACGTCAGGATGCACGATGCAGGTCCGTTCTGAATCTCTGTTTGTACTCTTCCATACCCCCGTGCATTCCTCGTCCCGAACGTCGCAGTAAATCGCAGCAGGATGGTTCTTGTTGAACCAAATCGTTCTGCTCCCGCAGGTCACGTCAAGAATTTTCTTTGTCATCTTCTCCCCTCGCATTCTGCAAACAGCTCCCGGAACGTCATCCCCGTCAGGTCTTCCAGCGCGAGCAGCAGCCGCACCGTTGTATCGCGGTCTCCGCGCACCCACGCCGACACCGTAAACTGCGACGTGCCGAGGGATTGCGCCAGTTCGGTTTGGTTATAGTTCATCTTTTCTAACGCCTCCTTGAGCACCGGATAAGCGCAGAACTCAAACGGCGTTTTCGGTCTCATGATCTTGCTCATGCGCGCGCCTCCCCGAAATATTCTTTGTATTCTCGGTTGCTCCAACATGTCCAAACGCCAACATACCAAGACTTTCCGTTAGGGTTCTTCTGCGATTTCGAGACTGCGTGTGATACCGTGGAAAGCGATGTGCCACATAGACGGGCTAACTCGCTTGGAGAATCTGCCACACATACAGGAATCCCGGCGTGATCCCAATCGAGTTTCATGTAAATGCGTTTTGAGATCATTCCGCACCTCCTGTCTCGCCGAGTAGCTCCCCGACGGTCACGTCCAATGCTTTGGCGATATACCAGTACGTTAGCATGGAACTCATGCAGCGCCCTTCTCTGATGCTTTGCACGCTGGTATGTCCAAGTCCCGCCTTTTCCGCGAGCTTTCGAATGCTAATGCCGCGCAGCATAGACCATCTCTTGATGTTCTTGCCGATCTCTTCCGGCGACAACATGTCGTTTTTCGGCGTCGGCGATTCTGCCAGAATGTCACTCACAGGAACGCCAACGGCCTCGCTGTATTTATACAGCGTCCCCATCAACGGGTAATTTTTACCGCTTTCCAGCCGTCCAATGGACGAGCAGTCACAGTCCATCAGCTCCGCCATGCGGTATTGGCTAATATTTTTGATTTTGCGAATATTTCTGAGCCGTTCTCCCAGCTCCTTTGAAGTCAACATCTTTTCTTGCTCCCTCATTTCGTTCGTTGATAGCGCCTCGTCTTAAACTGCCGCGCGCCCCAATAGGCGCCGCGTTCCTGCGTTTGGCGCACTTCCGCTTCCTTCGCCTCGTTGTACTTGGCGATATCCGCCTGATAGTACGGGCAATCGCTGTGGCAGCCTACATGCCGCGTCGGCGGCTTGCAGAAGTGGCAATGCTCAAAACTCATCTCACACCTCGCGGATCGTGATACCGAACTTGTCCTGCATCAGCTTCTTTTTCAGCAGGTAATCCTTTGTTTTCGCGCCCTTCGCGTCTTCGACCTCGCGCAGCCAGTAAACCGTGCCGTTGCAGTCCGGCTCAGCTGCCCGCTCGTAGGTAAAATCCGCTCGGTAGACCATTGGCTTGATGCGCTCGCCATCAATGGTTGTGTATCCCTCCACGAGCGTAAAATTGGCTTGCAGGCGCAAGTTGCGAATCTTGCCCATCGCTCGCAGTACTTTCAGCTCGCCAAACCGCGCCGCCTCGCGCTCGGAATCGAACTTGATGCCGTCGCGCACGACCTTGCGGTTGCCGTACTTGCTGCGCTTTCGGACTTCCTGCACGGCCATCTTTGCCATGACCTGAGCTTGAGCATCCTTGCCCAGCTGAGAAATATCAATGCCCATTGCTGCCCTCCATTTCGGCAGCCGCCGCTTCCCACGTCAGCCCGTGTTCTCTCGCATAGCGCGATACGCTCGGCATGAATGCCTCCTGTTCGGCTGTCCGCTCGATGTAAGGTTTCATCCACGCCACCGAGACGCGCGGGGAAACTGTGCCCCTGATCTTTGCCAGCACTTGGCCGACTTTCGGGGGGAATCCCCTCGCATCCTCGGCAATCAGCGCATTTACTGCGTCCATCGCCTCGGAAGGGTCTTCACTGCCCAGCATGTCCGACCAGAGGGAAACCAGCTCTTCGGCTTCTGCTCTGGTCATCTTGGCATAGGCCTGCGGATAAGCCTGTTTTAATCGCCCTAAAAGGCTAATTACGTCAGCTCTTTCCACGGTTCTTTTCCTCCTCCAACATCTCGGCGAATACATCGCCGCCGACAAACGGCTTATTTTGCGGCGCTTTGCCGCCCTTGTCCTGCTCTCTGGCAAGCCAAGCAGTAATGAAACGCTTAATGCCTCCGCGTGTCTTTCGCTTGGTAGGGTTCGCGTCGCACCACCCCGCCATATTCCTAAGTTGTTGAGGGACATCGACATTGGGATAAAGCGTCTCCCATTTCGATACGTCGGTAGATAAGACGTCAAAAAAAGAGCCATCATTAAGGATGAGAGAAATAACCGGTGGCGTGCGAGCCGCTTGCGGCTCCGCGCATCCATACTCTTCTTTACTCTTCTCTTCTCTACTCTTCTCTACTTTACTTTGTCTCAAAATGTCAGCATTTTTTGAAAAAATGTTTACATTTTTCGCTTGAATGTCAACATTGGGTAAAATTTGGGCAACATTGACCAGAAGGATGTTATAATCGACTTCGATAGTTTTACGGCGGCTGACTGCCTCGAAGTACCTTTCCTGTATGCCTTTAGAGGTCAACACATGGTACTCGTCATACTTCTCTTTGTCGAACATCCCTCGTCTGATAGAAGCCTCTATTATTTCGGAAACGACACCCCCACCCAACCCGATCTTGCGGGCGAACAAAAGCGCAACCTCCTCTGTCCATTCAATGTAGTAACCCGCCTTGCCGTAAATCTCTTGCAGCAAGTGAACGACTACACCAAATCCTGTCAAGCCAAATTCTGCCTCTATCAGTTCAAACTTTGCGTTCAGCGTGACATCAAGCGGAAAGTAATCGATCCCGCTTTTTGCCATCGGCTATCCCTCCTCGTGAGGAATGATGCACAAATCTACTCCGTATTTGCAGAACATTTCGGAAAGATCAAATGCGTCGGATTCAGATGCACCTTTTACTGAAATCAGCGGAACACCCGAATCCGTGAGGGCGGCAGCCAAATCGCCGCCCTCATAAATCAAAACGTCATACTTAATCATCGCGCCCCTCCGTTAAAAAGGAAGCTGACCTTCACCGTACACGTCCTCGTCGGCCAGTTCGGTAAACTCTCCCGGCGCAGGGTCGCTCGGCGCGCCAACCGCCGCTTCTAATTTCTGCTGATAACTCTCGCTGCCCTTGATGGTATTTGCGATCCACTCCGGCAGCTTATCCACGTCAGAAAGCGGGCTCTCATCAATGTCATAAATGACCTTGTCCAATGTGAGCGTCGGCGCGGGCATACCTTTTGGCAAGCGCATAATGCTTGCGAGGTTGGCATACGTTTTACCGTTGCCCCCATCCTTGTGAATGACCTGGATCAAGCACGGCGCGCCTACGATGCTGCGCAGATCAAACGCTTTCAACTCATCTTCGGTAAAGTCTCTGCCGCGCCATGCGGCCAGATCGCGGCGAAGAATTGCTTTCTCGTTCAAACTTGCGGTATATCTGGCCGAAAAAACGCGAGGCTTTTTCTCGCCGTCGACTTCGACAAACTCGTCCGCGATCTCCCAGCCAATGATAACCTTGCGGCTGCTGTTGCCATAGCGCTCATTCTTCTGCAAGCCGATGTCGACCAGCATGTAACACACAGCGGAATATGTACCCTCAGCAAGGATAGGAATGCCGCCACCGCCGCCGTTTTCACTGACTTTCAAACTCATTGTTTAGTCCTCCTCATTTACTCTTTTTAACGGGCATTGACGCCCAACATATCGTTCGTCCGGGATAACATCATGCGTTAACCCACATCGCTTGGAATTTCGCTGGAAAAAGCGACAAGCGTCACAGCAGCAGCTCTCACGGCCTTTTTCGTCGATAGGGAACCAATTCACGACCGTTGCAACTGCCTTTACATAGCCGCTCACGCCAGTATTAAAATCAGCCATCTTTTACCCTCCTAAACCATTCTTCGCCACAATACGGACACCTTGCGCGGGTAGCGATTTCCCAGCCGTTCTCGCCGTCCAGATTTTCGCGGAAACAGTAAAGTTCCGGTTCGTCAAACTCCGCGCCGCAGTTATCGCATCGGTACATCATTATCCCCTTCCAAATACACCATCGCGCTCTGCACACCGAAGACGCGCGCCGCCTGATGGCCGTCAAAAAACACGTCGATGTGGTTTCCGTTCACGCCGCCTCCGCAGTCCTCGGCGATGTAGCTGTGCTGCGTGCCGTCCGGCCAGATCAGCAGGATATGCGTCCCGTAAGGGATAACGCCGGGGTCAACTGCGATCGTGCGCCCCTCAGTCGCCATCGTGCCGGTTGCGGTGTAGCCGCTTGCCCATTTGCCGCAGCAGCAGCGTCCGGGGCAATAGGCTGTGAGCGTAAACTCACCAAGAAACACGTCATCGCAATACGTGTATTCCGTCGCGGGCTTATCCCACGCGGGGTCATACGCTTCAACAACAGGCTCATCCGGCTCTTCAACGTCTTTCGCGTCAGCGCCGGTCAGTAGCAGCGCTGCCACTAAGAGAACCAGCCCTGTACCCAAGCACGCCGCCGCAATCAGTGCCGATTCATCGGCCTTTCGCTGCTCTCTCGTGCGCTTGTCTGGCTTCTTCATCGTTTGCCCTCCAAAACATCAATTAAGCGGGAGAACAGGCAACCCAGCGCCACCGCGCCGACCACGGCAAGGAATGTTGTAAAGTCCATTAGTTTTCCGCCCCTTTCAATTTCGTCATAAATTCGACGAATGGAAGCGTTGGGATTTTCACTCTTGACCCCATACAGATAACTGGGAAACCGAGACCGTCAGGGTCTTTTTTCGCCGCTAAGCGAATCGCGTGAGGGTCACAATCCAGAACCGATGCAATATCAGCGGCGGTCAAGGTCGCTTTTCCACATACTTTCATTTCTTCAAGTGTCATTTACTCTTGCCTTTCCCCTGCGGGTATGTTACAATAACCGCAGGAACACAATATCTTGTGGTGAAGATTAGTTCCGCTGCCCTGTTCGGCCTGCCCGCTGAACAGGGTTTTTCTTTTTGCACTCATGCGCCCTCCTTGCCCGCCCTTTCAGTCTGGGCGGCTTCCGACGCCGCTCTGATTTCCGCTTCGGTCACACCGTACAATCGGGTCAGCGGTCTAATGTACTTGCTTGCAATACCATTCAGCCCGCGTTCCCAGTTCGACACGGCAGAAATGTTCACACGGAGTTTCTTCGCTACGTCTGCTTGCCGTAAACCGGCATTTTCTCGGATTCCTTTTAATTCCAAGCGTTTGCCCCTCCCTATCAAATTCAGAACTTTATATTGACAAACGCGAAACACACCGCTATTATGTAAGTGTCAGCCAACAAAATATCGGTTATAAGTCCGCAAAACGGAAAATCCGTTGGGGGCTTGGTTTTTTGTTGCCTTAATTAAGTTCTGTAAGGCTATTATAGCCGATGTTTCATCGGCTGTCAATCGGTTATCCGGTGAAACATCGGATTTTACGCTTTGCACAATTTTTCCTTTCGCCTTTGTGAGGGTTTGTCAATGGCGCTATTTGATAAGCAAATAAAAAAATACGTCGAAGAAAACTTTTCTGAAAAAGAAAAAGCACTCGCGGAAACTGAGCGCTCTGTCCAGCGGCATTTTGCTAAAAGCCGCGAATATAGAATCATGCTGCAAGATTATCAAAAAGAGTTGCGTGAGCGAGATAATTCCATTTCTGCAAGAGAAGAAGAACTATCTAAGCGAAAAAAAGATCTGGACGAGTTCGAGGCAACTCTAAAGGCTCGAGTAAAAGAAGATGTTATGCGAGAGGCAAAGGAGGAAAAGGCGGCGTTAAAATCAGATTCCGAAAAATTGCAGGAAGAAATTAAATTCTTGTCTGCGGAAAAAGCTGGCCTTATGGCCGCGGAATACAAGATTATCGACTGGGTTTCGAGAATGGAAAAGAAAGAAAGCGAAGTTTTTGACGAAATCCTTGCCGACGCAAACAAATTTCAAAAGTTCAAACTGTCTATTGATGGGTATGAGTTTGAAAGCTACGTTGCCGATCTGCTTATAAAAAACGGCTATGAGAAGGTCGAGGTAACAAAAAAGTCGCAGGATTTCGGAGCAGATATTCTTGCCGAGAAAACAGATGTGCGATATGCGTTTCAATGCAAATACTACTCAGGACAAGTTGGAATTAAAGCGGTGCAGCAAATTTACGCAGCAAAAGAGCATTACGATTCCCATGTTGCAGTTGTCGTTACAAACAGCGTGTATACAAAAGCCGCTAAGATTTTGGCAGAAGAATTAAACGTAGTCCTGTGGGACTGCGAAGACCTTACGGTTTTGTCACAAAACAAGGATATATAATTATGCCTAAGAAATTAGATAGTGTAAGCCTTAACACAAGTTGCGTAAATTTAATTGTAAATTACTGTGAAAAAGCGGATATAAGCGAAGCGGCGTTTTCGAGAAAATTCAAGAAAAATAACGGTTGGGTAACTGACTTGCGCAGAAGCAAAAATTTGAATTTGCCGTCAAAAGAAATTGCTGTGCAAATGTGCTTAACCCTCAACGTCTCTCCCGATGACATCCTCCTCCACGAGGGCAGCACCCCGGAAGAAACCGCAAAGTGCTTAGAGGATATCGAGACGGTGCGGAAGCTGGTCGAGACCGAGCGGGCGAAAGAAAACGCCCCCAACTTTAACGTTGAGGGCTGGACTGATCTGCAAAAAGCAGCTATTCAATTTGTGTTGTCTCTTCCTCCCGAGAAACTGGAAGTGTTCTTAAAAATGGGACGCGCCGCTTTTGAGGAGAAAGAGCATGAATGATTGGGCTAATATTTTGCTGACCGTTGCAGGAACGGCTGCGTCCGTTAGCCTTGCCATTTGGCAAGCAAAAAAGGCCGCAAAAGCAGAGATTGAAAAGCTGCAAGCCATATGGGCGCATGAAAAAGAAACGGCATACGATGCCGAGTTTGACGAAATGGTCGCAGCGGTGTCATTGCTGGTCAAACACCCTGCCATCGCCAATTTTACCACTGCCATTAGTAAAGTCGGCGCATACAGAAGCAAGGCAACCGGAGAGCTTGCAGAAGTTATTGACAAGCTAAATGATCTGCTTGATCGAGGGAATCTTAATTATAGTGAGATTGAGGAAACGTTAAATGCTGCAATCGAATGCAAGCGCAAGGGCAACGGCTAAAACGTCGCCTTGCCTTTTTCCCCCTCTTTCCAGAACAATTCAAGTTCTCCGGAAAACAGGTTTCGTGCAATGCGGTAAAGCGCGTTGATGGCGGTCTCACGGTCTGTATCTTCACACTCGATACCAATCTCATGTTCATAGCTGCCAGATCTGTCAATGGCCCAAATCTTCATTTTAACGCCTCCATGATCTCTTTGAGTTTATCGTCCGGTAACTTTGCGATCAATTCAAACGCTTCTCGCAGCATATCCATATATTCGGATTCGCTGTAAATTTTCTCCGCCGTATGTACCTGTTCATTCATTCGTTCCATCCTCCGTTCAAGTTCATGCTATAAAACAGGCGTTCTATCACACGACTTAATATAGCACTTTCGTTCTATTTTTGCAACCGCAAGATATTGGGCAGAAATTTGTCACTGCCACAAACACGAGAAAGAGAACCAAATGAGTATTGTTGTCAATATCGTTTCTCAAACTGCGTCATGGATCGCTGCTGACGGGCGCGCATCGCACAATGAGATTATTGTTTCTGAGAATACGCCGAAAATCCGAAAGATCAACGAGCACGTTTGCGTTGGATATACTGGGACACTGGAAACAGCTGAGAAGATTCTTGATAAATTATCCGCCCCAGAGCGAAAAGCGGCATTCGATGTCGCTGATTGTAAAAGTGTTGCGGTCGCAATCTGTACTATTGTAAACATGTCTACAATCGCAGAATCATCCAAAGCTCAATTTGTAATCACGGGAGTTAATCGCGGTTACGAAATGGCGTCATACAGTATAGGCTTTGACGGGAATATCCATGAACATATCCCGACTAATAAAGACCCGTTAAAAACAATAGAACTATCAAATTGCACGCACGGTCTGGCTTTGTCTGATTATGTTTTGCCAGAAATCGGCACTTACGGAGTTTGCACCAACGCCATGAAAATCGGGATGGAACGCTTTATAGAGGCCGTATCGAAACGGGATAACTCTGTAAATACTAACGTCACTTTTTTAGCTTTAAGCGCCCCGAATCGTCCAGAATATATGTTTCAGTGCGAATAACGCATTTTTGTCCAGAATTAGTAAGCGGCCCTTCCGGAACTTCAATAGGGCCAAGGCTTGCTATAGCCGCAGCAAGCTCTTCTTCGCTGATCTCGCGTGGTTCGTTTGTATCGTTGTTTTTCTTCATTAAAACTCCGCCTTTCAATTTATTGCATTTTACTATAATTAACGATATTTTACATCATTTTATAGAAAGAGACAATAACTTGTGAGAGAATGCAAGACGGTATAATTTAGATCGGCCCCGCCGCCCTCTGCAACAAACGGCGGGGCCTTTTTGCAGCCAGCGGGGAGCGGCCGCCGCTGCTTGCCTTCACCGTAGCCCACTTTGGTTTGGTAATTCAATGCCGAAACATTGCAATAAGACAGCGCTCGACGTGGTTCGACAAGCCCTCATCTTGCGACTTTGCGGCGCGAAAATCGGAAAAATTAAGGTGGCATAAATGAACATTCAAGAAGTGTGTAAACTCCGTAAAGAAGAATTGAAACTGACCTATCAGGGCATTTCCGACGCTTCTGGCGTACCGCTGTCCACCGTGCAGAACTTTTTCTCGAAATTTTCAAAGGCTCCGTCGATCTACACTGTCGCGCCGATCTGCAAGGCAATGGGAATATCTCTTGATGAAGTGTTCGGGATTTCCGAACACTTGACACCGACCGAGGAAACATTGCAAGCGCGAAACGATGAGCTGGAACGCCATGTTGATGCAAAGGCCGACACCATCGAGATCATGCGGCGCGGCGTCCGTATCCGCAACGGCGTGATTGCCATCATGTTTATTATCATCGTTTTGCTCGTTGCATGGTGTGTGTATATCGACCTGCACTGCGTCGACTATGGGTTTTGGAGGGGGTAACATGGCAAATTGTATTAAATGCAAAGCAGCGCTGCCGGATGGCGCGCTGTTTTGTCCTATGTGTGGGAAAAAGCAAATAGTAGAAAAGCGGCGTGGAAGACAGCGCGGAAGCGGAACAGGAACAGCTTTTCGGCGCGGTAAGACATGGACTGCCCAAGCTGTGGGATATTCATATATCGTGCACGGCGAAGATGGGTGCCCTAAGTTAATTCGTCGAAGGCCTACTAAAGGCGGCTTCTCGACAAAAACCGCTGCTTTGGAATGGGCTGCTTCTCAAACCCCAGGAAAATCGCAAAAAGAAGCTCCAACCCTTTTAGAGCTTTGGCACGGGTGGAGCGAGAACGATATGTTGACACGGTCAAAGGATAAGCAAATAGCATTCAAAAAAGCTCGTGAGCGTTTAGAGCCGATTATAGCCCGAAAAATAGACGAGTTAACGGTTGATGATCTGCAAGAAACGGTAAACTCCGCAGCAAAGTCATATTATACCGCTCGAGACATGAAGTCCCTGCTATCTCATCTATACAAGCGCGCTATGGCAAGCGGCGGTAGCAATGGGCCAGTAACCGTTAATCTGTCGCGATTTATTGTTTTGCCTGAGCTGGAAGAAAAAGTCCCCGAACCATTTACCGAAGACGAAGTCAACGCCATGTGGAAAGCATGGGATGAAGGAAATGTTTTTGTCGGCTATATGCTGCTGATGATCTACACGTCAATGATGCCCGGGGAATTGCTTGCGTGCAAAACCGATATGATCGACTATGACCGGCTTGAAATTTATGGATGCGGGAAAAAGACAAAGAAAAGAAAAGATACCCCTATCGTTTTCCCTGAGTTCATTGCACCGGTGCTGCAAGAATTAAGCGAAAAGTCTACCAGCAAAACGGGAAAGATATTTGGTGGCGATGAAAACACTTTCTATACGGCCTATCACGCCACTACAAGCGCAATTGGAGTGCGAGACCTAAATCCATACTCCTGCCGCCACACAACGGCTACAGAGGCCGTTAAAAAGGGCGTAGAGCTTCCCGTGCTACAGCAGATCATGCGCCACGCAAAGTTATCATCGACACAACGATATGTCCATGTTTCCACCGAAGCCGCGCATAAAGGGGTTAATCAGCTTAGTCGTAATGACAAATGAATCTATGCTGGTTATTCGATAGCAAATATGTTAGCCATTTTGTTAGCCATAGGTTAAAACTTTTCAACCCAAAGAACACCAAAAGTTGCAAAAACGTTTTTAGCTAAAAACAAGAAAAAACCTTGGAACCATTGAGATTCCAAGGTTTTTTCGATCTGGCGCGGAAGAGAGGATTTGAACCTCCGCGGCGCTTTTTACACGCCCTACTCCCTTAGCAGGGGAGCAAAATCCCTTTATTTTACAGCGTTTTTTAGGCTTTTGTTAGCCATTTGTTAGCCATAAAATTCACCTATAGATTTGCGTATGCGTGAATATTCAAAGCATTTTACTCGCTACCGAGCTTTCGCATGACGCTATTATAGACGCGCTCGTTTACAATTTTCAAACTGTCCATCAGCTCGTCCATGATATCCCACGCCTTGTCCGGCGGAACATCTGCCACCGCGCGCAGAAAGTCGCTGTCACCGTATGTTTCGACGCTAACCGGTGCGGGCGTTGCGGAGTATGACATTGGCAAAGCCCTATCTCTGCTACCGCTTTGCTGGTCACGAATGGCATACAGCACGGCAAGGCGCTCATAGTTTGTCCAGCTTGATTCCTCTGTTTCAAGTCGAGCTATCCAGCGCTTGACCTCATTCTCATCGACCATAGGGGAGCACCCCCTTTAGCCCTCGATCGTGTCCATGCAACGCTGGATGGCTCTGCGGATGCTTTCGTCATCGGCGTTGTCCAACATTTCCTGCAACTGGCGTTTCATGTTGTCGATGCCGCCGTCACGGGAATAGTGGCCGCGCACATAATGCGTGCCGCGTCTCGCATTGGACATATCACGGTCATAAGCGCCGCGCATGCCCGACTGCCAGTCTCCGTCGCGGGAATAGCGGCGAGAATAGTCTTCATCGCGGGAATAGCCGCCGTCTTCCATCATCTCGATCTTATCGATGTTCTTGATGGTGGCCGTCAGTTTGTGCGCAATTTCGAGATCACCCGCGCCAAGCTCGCCCTTGCGTGCCAGCTCGTCGAGTTCATCGCACAGCATATTGCGCAGATCATACATTGCTTTCTTGCTCATGTCCATTCTCC
>ERZ1034768.494-NODE-494-length-13344-cov-9.422229_pt1 | contig 13344 bp, 10 predicted proteins | sample MGYA00520691_ERZ1034768 | MGnify/ENA primary metagenome ERZ1034768 (study PRJEB33766, sample SAMN09781704) | gut metagenome | biome: gut microbiome | host: Homo sapiens | place: Madagascar | study: EMG produced TPA metagenomics assembly of the PRJNA485056 data set...
CGGCACCGTAAGCCTTCATCAGCTGGCGGCGCTCCACGCTCATGGTCTCGGGCATCACGATGATGATGCGGTAGCCCTTGGCGGCGGCTACGGCAGCCAGACCGATGCCGGTGTTGCCGGAGGTGGGTTCGATGATGACTGAGCCTTCCTTCAGCAGGCCCTTGGCCTCGGCGTCGTCGATCATCTTTTTGGCGATGCGGTCCTTCACGGAACCGGCCGGGTTGAAGTACTCCAGCTTTGCGATGAGGTGGGCAGACAGGTTCTGCTCTTTTTCAATGTGGGTCAGCTCCAGCAGAGGAGTGTGGCCGATCAGCTGGTCTGCGGCGGTGTAAATCTTGCTCATAGTGGTTTCCTCCTGATACAGTTTTTGTATGGGCGGTGTGCCCAGCCGGGCGGCCCGGTTTTAAATCCTTTAAACCAACATTGTTTGTGGGTTTGATGGTATTATAGTCCCCATTTGGGCGCTTGTCAATGGATTTTTTGAAAAAAGTGGGATTGAAATATTATTTACCCTGTTGTATAATAGGTTTGAAATTTGATCAACCAACAAAGGAAGTACACTATTATGATCGTGTCCACCAAAGGGCGCTATGCACTGCGCGTGATGATCGACCTGGCCGAGCATCAGTCTGAAAAATATGTCCCCCTCAAAGAGGTCGCTGCCCGGCAGGAGATCTCGGAAAAATATCTCGAAAACATCCTCAAGGTGCTGGTGCAGAACGGCTTTCTGGAAGGTCTGCGCGGCAAGGGCGGCGGCTACCGGCTGACCCGCAGCCCGGACCAGTACACTGTGGGCGAGATTTTGATGCTGACCGAAGGCAGCCTTGCACCCGTCAGCTGCCTGACCCCCGGCGCAGCACCCTGCCACCGCATGGCAGACTGCCGCACCTATGAGATGTGGAAGGGCCTGAATGACCTCATCTCTAATTATTTTGGCAACATCACCCTCGCAGACCTCGCCCTGCCCGATCAGGCCGGGAATGATTATGTGATCTGAGAAAACTCTGCCATCGGCGCACCGTTTCTGCGGTGCGTCTTTTTTTGCACAGTTCTGGGAAAAATGTGCAGTTTTTCTTATCCAGAATCACGGTTGATGGTTTGGAGCTCCTGCGGTATACTTTACATTCGATGTGACTTTTTACACTTTTACCCAAGGAAGGAGCGTTTTGCTACGAAATACATTTTTCAGTTTGCACGCATTCTTGCGTTTTGCTTTTTAGGTGAGATCCTTCACCATGTGCTGCCCCTGCCGGTGCCGGCCAGCGTGTACGGACTGGTGCTTTTGCTGCTGGCTTTGAACTTCCAGCTGATCAAGCTGGAAGACGTGAAAGAGGTGGGTACCTACCTCACCGGCATCTTCCCGCTGCTGTTCGTGCCCGCTGCCGCCGGTGTGATGGAGCTGTGGGCAGAAATGGGCGAAATGCTGCTGCCCATCCTCATTGCCATCATCCCGGTGACGGTGCTGGTGATGGTAAGCGCAGGCAAGACCACGCAGGCCCTGACCGGCCGCAAAAACAAGGAGGCCGACCATGACGCAGCTGCTGAATGATTTTCTGTCCGGCTCTGCCGCATGGGGCGTGCTGCTCACACTGGCCGCTTTTGCGCTGGGCGCCCTCATTAATAAGCTGACCGGCAAGGCCATCTTCAACCCGCTGCTGCTGGGCAGCATTTTTGTCATCGTGTTTCTTTCGGTGTGCAAGATCCCGTATGCAGACTACAAGGTCAGCGCAGCACCGGTGAATTACCTGCTGCTGCCCGCCACGGTGGCACTGGCCATCCCGCTGTATGAGAAGATCGACCTGCTCAAGAAGAATGCCGCCGCCATCATTGCAGGCATTTCGGTGGGCACGCTGGTGAGTCTTGGCAGCGCACTGGCGCTGGCACTGGCGCTGGACCTGACCCGTGAGCAGTATGCCACCCTGCTGCCCAAGTCCGTGACCACCGCCATCAGCATGGACGTGGCCGCAGAGCTGGGCGGCATTGCGGCGCTGACCGGTGCCATCGTGATCGTCACCGGCATCGTGGGTGCCCTGCTGGCCGAGACCGTGTGCAAGGTGTTCCACATCACCGACCCCATTGCGAAGGGCGTGGGCATCGGTACGGCGGCCCATGCCGTGGGCACCAGCAAGGCGCTGCAGATGGGCGAGGTGGAAGGTGCCATGAGCGGCCTTTCCATCGCGGTGGCCGGTGTGCTGACCGCCGTGCTCTGCCCGGTGTTCGTGAACCTGATCAAGTAAACGATTTAAAATGCTCTCCGCTTCGCTCTGAGCATTTTCAGCGGAAAAATTATTTTTAATTTGCAAAGGAGAAAAGCCTGCGGACTTTTCTCCTTTGCTTTTTCACGAGAAGGGCCGTAACGGGAAACGGCATATGCTGCCGCTGGCTCCCTGCGGGAGCATCCGCGTCAGCAGACGAAACCCTCTCAGTCTCGCATACGTTCGACAGGTGCTCCCCTTTTTGGCTTCGCCATCTTCCCCCGGCCGGAGGAGCTGCCAAACGAAGTGAGGCGGAGAGGGTTACAGCAGAAAACCCCAGCCGGTCGGCTGGGGTTTTCTGCTTCTTTATGGAATGAGGTTCAACATGAGATCTCGAAGATGGCTTATCAGAACTTGAACAGGTTCACGATGCGCTGCCACAGGCGGGTGAAGAAGTTGCCTTCCTGCACGGTCTCGGTCTCGGCAGCGGTAGCATCCGCAGCGGCGACGGTCTCAGCGGTCTTGTAGATGAACTTCACGCTGTTCTCGGCGTCGTCCGGGGCACCGGCAAAGCTGGTGTAGTTTTCCAGACGGTCGGTCATCTCGTCCAGCACGGTCTTCAGGCCGTGGAGCTGATCCTCGTCCAGTGCGCCGGTCAGCTTGGAGATGCCTTCCTCGTTGAACTGGTTCAGGCCGTCGTTCAGCTGGCCTGCGCCGTCATTCAGCTGGCTTGCGCCATCGCTCAGGGTGTTCACGCCGTCATACAGGGTCTTGGTACCGGCGGCAAGCTGTGCGCTGCCGTCCTTGGCAGAGTGGGCACCGTCTGCGGCGGTCTGCACACCGGCGGTGTACTGCCCCACGCTGGAAACGAAGTACTGGATCTGGGAAAGGCTGTCCTTCAGGGCACGCACATCAGCAATATCCTGACTGTTCTCCACCTGATACTTCAGCTCTGCCTTGGCGGTGTCCTTGGCTTCCTGACTGGTCAGCAGCTGCACCAGACCGCTCAGCATGGAGGGATCGTAGTTCTGCATCAGGCGCAGAGCGGCCTCCAGATCATGGTTCGTCTTGGTGGCGGAGAGGTACAGGGCCAGGTCCAGCTGGCTGTCCTTGAAACTGGGCTCCTGCTCCCACACGGTGCGCACGATCTTCTTGCGGCCGGCGGCCAGGGTCTTGTCGTTCATGGTCAGGATGTTGTCGATGACCGCGGCGTAGTTGTCCCAGGTCATATCGGTGTCGATCAGGCCGCCCTCTTTCAGGGTCTTGTTGGCAGAGGCCAGCACGCCGTCGGCCACCTGCTGGGCGGCAGAATCCAGTGCGGCATTGTTGGAAGTCAGGGTGTCCAGACCGTTGGTCAGCTGGCCCAGACCGTCATCCAGAGCGGCAGCGCCGTTGTTCAGAGTGTTGGCACCGTCCAACAGGGCCAACACGCCGCTGGCCAGCTGGGAAGTGCCGTCCACCAGCTGAGAAGCACCGTCCAGCAGCTGGCTCATGGCGTCGTTCAGCTGGCTGATGCCGTCGGTCAGATCGTTGATGCTGCTCAGGTCAAACACATTGTCGGTGCCCAGAGCGGCGGTGCTGGTGGCGCAGGCCATCATCACCTGCGGGCAGGTCAGCTCAGTGACATCAGCCTCCACGGTGATGGTATCCTGCAGGTAGTCCTCGATGCTGTCCACTTCGTCGGGCAGCAGGCCGGACAGGGAATCCTTCACGCCCGGCAGGGTGACGAAGGCGGCCACGCTGCTCTTGGCAGCGCTTTCGATGATGCCGTGCTCGGCGGTGACGTTGGAAGCATCCTCGCCGAAAATCACGCCCACGGCGGTGATCAGCGGGGTGACGATGGTGCGGTCGGTGCCGTTTACGTTCACGGTGTCGGTCTCGCTGTTGGTCAGGGCGATGGTCACGGTCAGGTGGCCGCTCTTGCCGATCAGGTCTTCCAGGGCAGCCTCCTGGCCGTCCATGGCGTAGGTGATCTTGGCGGAGATGGGCAGGCTGCGGTCGGTGTCGCCCTTATAGTAAACATCGGTGTCGTCGGTATTCCAGGTGATGTCCTCACCGTTCTGGGTGAACGCGGCGTCGCTCTCGGTGTTCTGGATGTTGGTCAGGCTGCTCTTGTCAGTGACATTGGACAGGCCGGAAGCGCTGTACACATGCTCGCTGACGGTGGTGCTGCTGATGGAGCCGTCGTCGTTCATCACGGCATACACGGTCTCAGACTTGGTAAAGCTGCTGCCAGCGGCAAAAGCGGGCGCGGCGCAGCTGGCGGCGAGGGCAACAGCCAGCGCCGCACTGGCGAAACGAAGCGATTTTTTCATAACGCATTACTCCTTTTCAGACTTCTTGGCGTTGGCTGTTTCGGGCACCATCCACTTGAGGGTGGTGTGGCGGATGATCCAGTCGCACAGCATCAGGGCTGCGGGAAGGACCACCAGAATGACGACCATACTGATCAGTGCACCGCGGGAGATCAGCAGGCAGATGCTGCGCAGCAGCTCCATCTTACTGATGGCGGCCACGCCGACGGTGGCGGCAAAGAAGGTCAGGCCGCTGGTCAGGATGGACTGGCTGCAGTGTTCCAGCGACTGCTGGGCGGCTTCCTTGGGGGTGCGGCCAAAGGCGCGCTCCTCGTGATAACGGGTGGTCATCAGGATGGAGTAGTCCACGGTAGCGCCCAGCTGGATGGTGCCGATAACGATGCTGGCGATAAAGGGCAGCTGCGTACCGGTAAAGTACGGGATGCCCATATTGATGGCGATAGCGGCTTCGATGCTGGCGACCAGCAGCACCGGGATGGAGATGCTCTTGAAGGAGATGGCGATGATGGCGAGAACCGCCAGAATCGACCAGACGTTGACGTTCTTGAAGTCCACATCGGCGACCTCGATCAGGTCCTTGGTCATGGCACCTTCACCGGTGATGACGCCCTCGGGGTCCACGGCCTTGATGAGACTGATCATCTCGTCCAGCTGGTTGTTGATGGCGTCGGTGCCGGTCTTGTAGGAACTGTTGGCCAAAATCAGCTTGTAGCCGCCGGACTGCAGGATCTCCATCACGCTGTCGGGCAGCAGCTCTGTATCAAAGCCCGGGCCGGTGATGGAATCCAGGCTCATCACCTGGGTGATGCCGTCCACATCCTTGAGTTCGTCGCACAGGTCGGACACCTCGGAAGCGGTCAGGTCGTCATGCACCAGAATGAAGTGGCTGGTGGTCATGCCGAAATCCTCGCCCAGCTTGTTGGTGCCCACGATGCCGGTCAGGTCCTGGGGCAGGGAATCGAACAGAGTGTAGTAGACTTCGGTCTTGTTCTGGGCGATGGCAAAGGGGATAATAATAAGGATAAAGGCGACCACGATGGGCACCGCGTGGTTGGAGACGAAGTAGCTCAGCTTGGTCAGCTTGGGGATGACGGTGCGGTGCTTATATTTTTCCACCCATTTATCAAAGGTAAGGATCAGGGCGGGCAGGATGACCACGGTGCAGATGACGCCCAGGGCCACGCCCTTGGCCATGACCAGGCCGATATCGCGGCCCAGCGTCAGGCGCATGGCGCACAGAGCCAGGAAGCCTGCGATGGTGGTCAGACTGGAAGCGGAGATAGAGGTCATGGTCTTGCAGATGGCGCTGGCCATGGCTTCTTCATTGGAGGAGCGCAGCTCCTTTTCTTCCTCGTAGCGGTGCAGCAGGAAGATGGAGAAGTCCATCGTCACGCCCAGCTGCAGCACGGTGGCCAGCGCTTCGGTGATGTAGCTGATCTGGCCCAGCAGGATGTTGGTACCGAAGTTGTACACGATGGGGAACAAAAGGCCCAGCATGAACAGCAGCGGGGTAATGGTGCTTTCCAGCGAGAGGAACAGCACCAGCAGGCTGGCACCCACGGCGATCAGGATGTACAGGGGCATTTCCTGATTGACCAGCGCCTTGGTGTCCTGCAAAATAACGCTCATGCCGCCGAAGAAGCAGTCCTTGCGCAGCAGCTTTTCGATCTGCTTGACGGCTTCCATGGTCTCGTCGCTGGCGCTGGGGGCGTCAAAGCGGACCAGCAGCATGGTGGAATCGTTCTTGCCGAACATGAACTGCTGCACGTCGGCGGGGAGCATCTCGGTGGGGATGCTGGGGTCGATCACATCGCTGAGCCAGAAGGTCTGGGTGACGCCGGGCACGGCGTCGATGTCCTTCTTCATGGCGATGAGCTCGTTGGTAGGCAGGCCTTCGACCGTGATCATGCCGGTGGAGGCCAGATGGAAGTCGTCCTCAAGGGCTACCTCGCCGATCATGGAGTCCAGATCCTGCGGCAGGTAGGTGAGGATGTCATAGTTGATGCGGGTGGCGATCGCGCCGATGGCGGAAGGGATCAGCAGCAGGAACGCTACTGTCAAAATCAGCTTCCGGAACCGCACGATGCCCTGTGCGATCTTTTTCATGAGAACCCTCCAGAATAGAAAGTGGTTAAAGAATCTTAGTAAAATGACCGCTGGTCATTTCTAAGCAAACCCTATTATATTCAGGAAGCGGCGGGTGTCAAGCACAAAAATGACCAAAAGTCAGTTTTCTTATCACGGACGGAAAATTGTATAGGAAAGTGGGCTTGCACATTCGCACAAGGACTGCTAAACTAAGAAAAGTAAACCGGACGCAACACCGGGATGTGCCCGGAACAAAAGGCAAAAACAAGAGGAAAGAGGAATCGACCCAGAGCATGAGCACCGTGGAGGGAAAAAAGCAGGAAAAGCGCCGGGCGCTGCTGGACGCGGCCTATGAGCTGTTTTTGGAGCGCGGCACCGCGAAGACCAGCGTGGAGGACATCACCTCCCGCGCAAAGGTGGCAAAAGGCACCTTTTATTTGTATTTCCAGGATAAGGGTGCCGTGATGCAGGCGCTGCTGGGCCGGGTGAGCTACCAGCTGCTGAGCGAGGCGTGCATGGCTGTGGAGCAGCAGACCGAGCTGCAGACCTTCCCGGATAAGATGGTGGCGGTGATCGACCACATCATTGAAGCGCTGCGCCGCGACACGCTGGTGCTGAAATTTCTGGAGCGCAACTTCGTCTGGCCGGGGCTGGACCAGATCGAGGCCAGCCGCGACGCCGAACCTCTGATGCGCAAGCTGCTCACCGTGGTGATGTCCAGCCCGGAGATGGTCGGCCGCACCGAGCGCGAGATCTACCAGCGCATCACGGCGCTGGGCAGCATGTGTATGTCGGTGTGCTACTCCAGCATTCTGGAAGGCAAGCCGGACGACATCGAAGCCATGAAGCCGGTGCTGTATGACATCATCCATAAGGCGCTGGCCGTGCAAAAATAAAAAAGTTGCAGAAAAGTATTGCTTTTTTGCCGAAGCTGTGGTAAAATAATCGAGTCGATATGGCGTATGGACGGTTAGCTCAGCTGGTAGAGCATCTGCTTGACGTGCAGGAGGTCACAGGTTCGAGTCCTGTACCGTCCACCACAAAAATCCTCAGACTTTTGTCTGAGGATTTTTTGTTTATGGCAGGCAGGATAGGACGAGAACAGCAAAGGCAGGGTATCACCATAGCGTGGTATCCTGCCTTTTGTGCTAGATTAGCCTGTTCTTTCACCAGGGAGTATGGTATACTTAACTCAACAAGTTCGCGTTTGCGCAGCAGCGCGGAGCAATGAAGTCCCCAGCGGGGACTTTAAGCGACCGAACGGTCTTGCCGCAGGCAAGGTGGAGGGGCCCCGCCCCGACAAGTTCGCGTTTGCGAAGCGAAGCAATGGAAGCCCCAGCGGGCCCCCCTGGCAAGCGCGTGCTTCATGGTATCATAAAGCTAAACTGGGATTGTGCCGATCCTGGAGGGAAAGGAGCGTTGCGGATGCAGTATCTCTTTTTGAACAAGGATTCCGTCTGGCTGGAATTCCATTGTGAGCAGAACGAATATCTGGAAACGACCGCGCAGGAAGATGTCTGGCACACGGAACTTCGGCCCTTTGGATACGCAAACCTGACGGATTTTCTGGAGCAGCGCAAAGCGCCAAAGCACCGGGCACATATTGCCGAACTTCTGAAAGAGTATGGCTGCGACACGCTGGAAGGCTATCTGAACGTTACCCATGCGCTCTCTCTGAATGACACCTTCTGGGTCAAGCCGGTGGATTCCGGCCTGCAGTGGAAGGACGTTTCCCTCTATCGGAACCCGTTCAACGAGATCATTTCCGAAGCTGCGTTTGATGGCTCCGTGAGCAGTTCCGGCTTTTCTTCCACCTCCCCGGAGTTCAGCACGGACGGGCAGTATGCGAAATGCTGGGTGCGGGAAGATGACACCATTCAGCTCTATAAAACGGGCGGTGTGTTCGGCGTGGAGCCGATCGCAGAATACCTTGCTTCGCAGCTTGCGGCTATTCTCTGTCCGGATGCGGTCCGTTATGAACTTGCCTTCTACCATGGCGAGCTGATCTCCAAATGTGCGCTGTTCACCAGCGAACGGTACGGCCTGGCAAAGGCGGCGGCCCTCACGAAAGACCGCACGATCTCCGGGTTCCTCCGCTGCTTTGAAAGCATCGGGAGCGGAGGCGCTTTCCGGCGGATGTGCATTCTGGATGCGTTGATCCTGAACATTGACCGCCACAGCGGAAACTTCGGCGTGCTATACGAGAACGATACGCTGCAGATCCCCAAAATGGCACCGGTGTTCGACAACAACCGAAGTCTGCTGTTCGATCTGGACAGCGACCAGCTGAAAAATATGGAATGGTGCATCCGGCACTGTGCGCCCCGGCTGGGTTCGGATTTTATCGCCACGGCCAGGGGACTGCTGACAGACGACGTCCGCGCAGACCTGAAAAACCTGAAAGACTTCCGCTTCGCGGGCCATCCGGAGATTTGCATCGAGCCGGAGCGGATCGAACGGCTGAACGCGATCCTGCAATGCCAGCTGAAGAAGATCCTTGCGTAGGAAGCAAACCGCTCTGCAAGGCCGCCCCGCGGAGAAATAAGAAAAAACAAAAAAATCAGGGCACCCGCGGGTGTCCTGATTTTTGCTGTAAAAGGAAATTTATTTCTGCACGCCTGCTTCGCACTGCTCAATGAACTGCTTTGCGACGCGGGGGCTGCGGCCGCCGGCGCGGATGGCAAAGGCTTCGGCCTTGACCAGCAGCTGATCCATGGGCATGTCGATGTGGTGCTGCTTTGCCAGCTCGGCGAGGATGGTCTCGAACCGGGCTTTCTCCGGCCGCTGGAAGGTCACCGTCAGGCCGAACCGGGCCGAAAGGCTCATGAGCTCCTGCCGGGTGTCGGCTTCGTGGATGTCGTCGCCGGTGCGGTCGGTGAGGGTCTCTTTAATAAGGTGGCGGCGGTTGGAGGTGGCGTACACTGCAATGTTCTTTGCCCGGCCGCCCACGCTGCCCTCGAGGATGGCTTTGAGCGCGGCAAAGTTGTCGTCGTTGGCGGTAAAGCTCAGGTCGTCGATGAACAGGATGAACTTCAGCGGATTTGCGGCCAGCTTGTCCATCAGGTCCGGGATCTGGTAAAGCTGGTTCTTTTTCACTTCCACCAGCCGCAGGCCCTCGGGCGCAAACTCATTGGCAATGGCCTTCACGGCACTGGACTTGCCGGTGCCCGCGTCGCCGTAGAGCAGCACATTGTTGGCGGGCATCCCGGCCAGCAGGGCACGGGTGTTGGCGATGACCTTCTCCCGTTCCTTCTCGTAGCCCGGCAGCTCAGAAAGACGCTGGGGGTCCGGGTACTTCACCGGCACCAGCTGACCGTTCTCCACCGTGAAGACGTGATGCTTGGCGAACATGCCGTAGCCCTTGCGGCCCACCTCGCTCATGCGCTGGGCGTAGGCGACGGGCAGGTCGATGGCGGAAGTCTCCCACCGGGGCAGGAAGGCGTACTCTGCGCTCTGGGCGGGGACCCCGCCGGAAGCCAGCAGCTCATCCAGTGTCAGGCCGCACAGCGCCTGCAGAAAGGCAAGCTCGCGGTCCAGCGCGGTCTGCAGGGCCGGGGCCAGTGCGCCTGCGGCGGCACTGCGCACGCAGACGGTCTCGGCTTCCAGCACGGCAGCACTGAGGTAGTCGCCCCAGTTGGTGGTGTGCTCAAACAGTGCAGCCTCAAACTGCGCCACGGCGTCACACACGGCACTGCAGCCGGGCGTGCCGGAGGCCATGCGGTCCGTCAGGTCCACGAGCTTTGCCACAACGGCATCGTCCAGCAGACTGCGAAAGACCACGAGCCCGTGCAGACGGGCATTCCATTCGTTCGATCTCATATTTCCTGTCCCTCAGTTGCATCATAAAAATACGCGCACACGCGCATAGAAGAAGTATACAGCACTTTTGTGCCCCGCGCAAGAACTGAAATGTCAGTGTTCAAATCCCTTCATGTTTGAGGCGGTTCAGGAGACAAATCGTCGATTGACAAAAGGCCGATTTATAGTATAATTTACATCAACAAATGCGCAGATGGGAAAAAGTACCACACGATCCCCACTGTTCAGAGAGCTGCCGTCTGGTGCAAGGCAGTCAGCGTTTCGTGCGGAAAATCATCCCGGAGCAGCCTGCCCAACGGGTGCAAACCCTTGTAAGCAGCGCCGGTTGCAGCCGTTACAGTGCGGGACTTTGCTGGAAGTCCGTGAGGGGGCGTGCAGGGCACGTCAACGAGAGTGGTACCGCAGAGAGCTTGATGATCACAAGGTCTTTGTCTCTTGGAGAACAGGGGACAAGGGCTTTTTTTATACCCGGTCTCCTGCGGCAGAAGCGTGTCAATGATAGAAGGATCAGGAAAGAAACAGGAGTAACGCACCATGCAGTTGAATGGTTCCCAGATTTTTGTCGAGGTCCTCTGCGAACAGGGCGTGGATACCCTTTTTGGCTATCCCGGCGGCGCAGTGCTGAACCTTTATGATGAACTGTATAAGAATTCCGACCGCATCACCCATGTGCTTACCGCCCACGAGCAGGGCGCGGCCCATGCGGCAGACGGCTATGCCCGTGCCACCGGCCGCACCGGCGTGGTGCTGGCCACCAGCGGCCCGGGTGCCACCAATCTGGTCACCGGCATTGCCACCGCCTATATGGACTCGGTGCCCATGGTTGCCTTCACCGGCAACGTGCCCACCGCAGGTCTGGGCACGGACAGCTTTCAGGAAGCTTACATCGAGGGCATCACCATGCCCATCACCAAGCATAATTTCACGGTGCGCCGGGTGGAAGAGCTGGCAGACACCATGCGGGCGGCCTTCCGCATCGCGCAGAGCGGACGCAAGGGCCCGGTGCTGGTGGACATCCCCAAGGATGTGACCGCAGCGGTGTGCGAGTTCACCCCGAAGCAGCCGGAAAAGATCCGCACCGTGACCACCTTCAACGCCGAACAGGTCAAGTGGGCGGCCGACCTCATCAACGCGGCCCAGCGCCCGCTGGTCTACTTCGGCGGCGGCGTGCGCAGCGCAGCTTCCTGCCAGCCGCTGCGGGATCTGCTGCACAAGGCGGAAATTCCCGCCACCTACACCCTGATGGCGGCCGGCGTCGTGCCCTACGGCGACCCGATGAACATCGGCATGCTGGGCATGCACGGCTGCTACACCTCCAACCGGGCCGTGGCCGACTGTGATGTACTGATCGCGGTGGGCACCCGCTTCTCGGACCGTGTGGCCCTGAACCCCAAGACCTTTGCCAAGAACGCCACCATCATCCAGATCGACATCGACGCCAGCGAGCTGGGCAAGAATGTGGAAGTGGACCTCTCCATTGTGGGCGATGCCGCCTATGTGCTGAATGCCATGCTGCCGCAGATCGAGGAAAAGAAGCACCCGGAGTGGATGACCATGATCCGCGAGTGGCAGGCACAGGATTACCATCCTGTTTCCGACCCCACCCGCCTGATGCCGCATCAGGTCATCGGCGAGGTGTGCAACCAGTGCGGCCCCGAGGCCGTGTACGTCACCGACGTGGGCCAGCACCAGATGTGGGCTGCCCAGTACCTGCGCCACACCAAGAGCCGCGGCTTTATCACCAGCGGCGGTCTGGGCACCATGGGCTTCGGCTACGGCGCTGCCATCGGCGCGCAGATGGCCCTGGGCCGTGACCAGCGGGTGGTCATGTTCACCGGCGACGGCTCCTTCCACATGAACCTGAACGAAGCCTGCACCGCCGTCAGCTACGAGCTGCCCATCATCACGGTCATCTTCAATAACTCCGTGCTGGGCATGGTACGCCAGTGGCAGACCATCTTCTACGATAAGCGCTACAGCCAGACTGACCCCCACCGCAAGACCGACTTCGTCAAGCTGGCCGAGGGTTTTGGCCTGAAGGGCTACCGCTGCAAAAACCTGCCCGAGTTCCAGGCCGCCTTTGCGGATGCCCTGAAGCAGAAGGGCCCCACCTGGATCGAGTGCATCATTGATAAGGATGAGCGCGTGCTGCCCATGATCCCCGGCGGCGGCGACATCAACGACATCATCATGGAATAAGGAGGACGCGAACCTATGGAATCCAACAAGCGCAGGGTCATCAGCCTGCTGGTGGACAACCAGAGCGGCGTTCTGGCCCGTGTGTCCAACCTGTTCTGCCGCCGCGGCTTCAACATCGACAGCCTGACCGTCTCGGCCACCAACGACCCGGCGGTGAGCCGCATCACGGTTACCATCACCAGCGACGAGAAAGCCCTTCAGCAGCTCATCTTGCAGACCGAGCGTCTGGAGGTCACCCGGCAGGTGTTCGTGCTGGACGGCGAAAAATCGCTGGAACGGGAGCTGCTGCTGCTGAAGGTGGCCTCTGACGTGCACAACCGCAGCGAGCTGCGGGAGATCGCCAGCATCTACAAGGCAAAGATCATTGACCTTTCGCCGGACAGCATGGTGTTTGAGCTGATCGGCAAGCCGGATAAGATCGACGCCTTCCTGAAAATGTTCACAGATTACAAGATCCTTGAGCAGTGCCGCACCGGCGTCACCGCGCTGGAACGCGGCGGGATGCACCAGCATATGCAGAAGCCGCCGCAGCAGGTGCGCTCGGCCCAGCTGCCCCTGCCCGGCACCCACTGCCCGGAGAGAACCTGAGCTTTTCCGCTCCCCAGTGAGCGAAAAAATAAAAGTACGTTTATAATTAGCCACAACAAGAAAAATTAAAAGGAGAACAACTACCATGGCTATCAAGAAATACTACGATTCCGACTGCAACCTCGGCGTGCTGGACGGCA
>ERZ1034768.496-NODE-496-length-13321-cov-5.384065_pt1 | contig 13321 bp, 9 predicted proteins | sample MGYA00520691_ERZ1034768 | MGnify/ENA primary metagenome ERZ1034768 (study PRJEB33766, sample SAMN09781704) | gut metagenome | biome: gut microbiome | host: Homo sapiens | place: Madagascar | study: EMG produced TPA metagenomics assembly of the PRJNA485056 data set...
GCCATATAATTCAAAAACATATTAACGCTGATATCCGGATAGAGCGGCGAACCCTCCGGCAAAAAACCGATGTTTTCTTTGGCGAACAGGGCGTTGTCGCTGATTTTTTGACCTAAAACTTCTATGCTGCCGGAAGTTGGAGCCAAATAGCCTGATATCATATTCATAAGCGTGGACTTTCCGGCGCCGTTTGGCCCCAGCAAAGCAATAATTTCTTTGCGTTTGGCACTGAATGAAATGTAATCGGAGGCGGTAATTGTGTCATATTTTTTACAAAGATGAGATATTTTTAAAGTTATATCATTGTTTTTCTTCATAGATTTCTCCTCCGGTCATAGGTTCATAGGCTCCGGTTGTGCCGGGATAGGTAATCGGTAAAGCATAAATCCGGCGGGCAGTGTTAAATGCGGTGGAAATTGCTCCTACAGCCTTAAAGTCAGGATTTAAATCGGTAATTGATTTCAGCTGATGATTTTTGAAAACATGCTTTAAAAAACGCATCAGCGACGGGTTTTTTATTCCTTCTCCGGCAGCATAAATTTCCGCAGGCTGCTGCGGCAAAAAATCCTGCACAGCTTGATAAATTGCCTGCGCGATAAAGGCGGTGGCGGTCGCCGTGCCGTCTTCCAGCGATAAACCTTCCAAGTGCTCTTTTTTGTCGCTGAAACAAAGAATATCCAAAGATTTGGGCGGATTTTTACGCAAGAATTTATGATGCAACAGGCTTTCAGCAATTTGAGTGTGAATTTTACCCGTAATCGCCAAACGTCCGTTGTAGTCAGTCTGCATATTGGCATGGCGGAAAGTCCAATCTTCTATCATCGCCAGCCCAGGCGCGCAGTCAAAAGCCAGCAATTCGCCTGATTCTCCCAAATAGATTAGGCTGCTGACTGCTTCTAAATCTATAAACAAAACTGGATGTTCAATGTGTTGTCCGACAGCATTGAAAAATGCCGGAGTTAGAGGCGAGGCCTGTCCACCTGAAAGCAAATCCGCTTTGTGAAAATGTGTAACTACGCGGCGTCCGAATTTTCGGCTGAGCTCATGGCCTTGTTCTAGCTGATAAGAGCATTTATTTGTAGGATTGTTACAGATTGTCAGGCTGTCAATGCCGATTTCATCAAATTCTTCCGGTGTGCAAAAATCATTGACCGCTTCAATATAAAAGTCAGTCATTTCGTTTTGCAACTGTTGAATCTGTATATTTCCCTGTAAAGATGATAAATCGCAGACACGTTTGCCGATAACCGAGCGTATATCCATAACCAAAGGCTCTGGATATGGAACAACAGCGGTTTTTATTATTTTATGAACATCTATGCCGTCTGTCTGCACCAAAGACAGCTCAAGCGAATTTAGCGAAGCTCCGCCGAAAAGTCCTAAAACCGTCATATTTTTTATCATCTGTATACATCTCTTTTGTTGCAATGCCGAAATAATATGCTAATATGCGTTAAAATTTAGTATAAAGGACATAAATCGATGAATAAGTTTAAATCAGAATTTCTAAATATTATGCACGAGCGCGGTTTTTATAATCAATGCACCAACGAAGAGGGGTTTGATGCCTATCTTTATGAATGCGAAAGCAAAGGTAAACCTGCCGTGGGATATTTAGGTTCTGACCCGACCGGCGACAGCTTGCATGTTGGACACATTGTGCCATTGATGATGATGCGCTGGTTTCAAAAATGCGGACATAAACCACTGACTTTAGTCGGCGGTGCAACAGCGCGCATCGGTGATCCGTCCGGCAAAGACAAGCTGCGTCCGTTTTTGGATGAAGAAACTTTGGCACACAATATTGAAGGCTTGAAAAAGTCGTTTCGCAAGTTTTTGAAATTCGGCGATGGTGATAACGATGCCGTTATGGTTGATAATTGGGATTGGTTCAAAGATGTGAATTATTTGGCGTTTTTACGCGACATCGGAACGTGCTATTCTGTTAATCGTATGCTGACTATGGATAGTGTAAAAAGCCGTTTGGAACGCGAACAACCAATGTCATTTTTGGAATTTAACTATATGCTTCTGCAGGGCTATGACTTTTGCCAGCTGCTGCAAAAATATAATTGCCGCGCCCAGATTGCCGGAGCCGACCAATGGGGCAACATCACATCCGGCACCGAATTGGGACGCCGCCGCTATGATACGGAGTTGTTCGGCTTTACCAGCCCGATTTTGACCGATTCTTCCGGCAAGAAAATGGGCAAGTCCGAGGGCAACGCAGTGTGGATTAACGATGAAAAACTGCCTTCATACGATTATTATCAATATTTCCGCAACATCGGCGATGCTGAAGTCGGAAAATGTTTGCGCGTGTTTACAGATTTGCCGATGGATGAAGTGTGCCGATTGGAACAGCTGAAAGACAAAGAAATTAACGAAGCTAAAAAGATTTTGGCTTTTGAAGCTACCAAAATTTGCCGCGGTTTAGATGAAGCTCAAAAAGCTCAGGAAACTGCAGTCAAAACTTTTGAACAAGGTGCAGCCGGCGGAGATTTGCCGACGCTTAATGCTGATTTAAATACAGGTATCGGTGTTTTAGACGCCTTCTTGCAAATCGGCTTTGTGGCCAGCAAAGGCGAAGCCCGCCGCCTGATTAAGCAATCAGGCTTAAAAATCAACGACAAGCCGGTTATTGATGAAAATTATGTTATTACATCAGCCGATGTAATTGACGGCGCCGTTAAAATTTCGCAAGGAAAGAAAAAATTCGGCTTAATTAAATAAAGCTATAAAAAACACCTCGGTTTTGCAAAACCGAGGTGTTGAATTTCTAGTAAATATCAAGTCCTTTCTGCTTGTCCAGTTCAGCATCTTTTTTCTTTTGCTCTTCAATTTCTTTGAGCAAGACATCGCCCGGAAAATCAGTACATTTATAAAGTCTGACTTTTAAGCGATGTGCATTCATCAATGGCTTGTAACTGTCAAAGAAACTTATTTCATCGTTAAGAATCTCAAAAGCATTAAACTCGTCAGGAATTTGCGCTTTTATTATGTCTACATATAGGTTCGGCAGGCTATGAATATCTTGCCGGCAGTAAATTTCTGTTTCTGAAACACGCAAAATCTTTGACTGCTCCAAAGGCAGAAGCTTTGCATTTTTGGAAATGGAAGTACTCAGCTCTACTTTTGAACGGTCAAAAGCCGAAGAATAGAACATTTCGCAGATTTTTGCCTTAGCCTGTTTCTGTTCAGCAGCATTATAAGATATAACGTTCAAGCCGTTGTCTTTAGAAATAACGCTGACAATTCTATGCAGAAATCTGGCGTCCCCATAGCGAGCCTTTTTTTCAGCTTCCAAAAATTTACGGTAAGCCTCATAATATTTTGCTTTTGTTTCTTGAGACAGCATATTGCAACTTAACAAGTCTAAGCGTTTTTGGAAATTTTCCAAATTAAATAACAATTCATGATCTTTCATAAGTACAAAAAATTTAGTTAATAATTGAAATAAAATAATAAAAAACTAAGATGTAAAATGGCTTATTTTTCTCTATTTGTCAAGAGAGTTTTGTGTTGATTGGTTTTTAATACACTTTATTCATATTGCCGTTTTCATAGCGGTAAATGGCATAAGATTCGCTGGTGCTTGGCGCGCCGTTATGAAACATTTGGCTGCCGAATTCGGTTTTTACGCCTTTAACTGCTTGATTAGACACTTTATTGTAGTCAAAAGATTTGGCTGCATTCACCAAACTTTTCCACAAATTAACCGCCGAATAGCCGTAAAGCGACAATCCGTCGGCGTCAAAGCCGTTTAAGCGTAGCTTTACCAATGTTTCGGCAAATTCCGGATCTTCTTCTTTGCCGCGCAGAGCCATAAAATAAATACCATCAGCAAGCCCGTCCATATATTCAAAAAATTCGCTTCCGGCTGTATATTTGTTGACAAACACTGCAGTGTCACTGCTGCGGTCTTTCAATGCATATGCCATTTTACGGATGTTTTTCGGATAGCCTAAAACAAACGCTGCCGTGTTTCCGTCAGTCAAAACCTGCTCTGCCAATTTTTTATAATCTTTATTAGTGGATTCGTAGGTATAAGAAGTTATAACAACAGATTTACCATGTTTGCGAAACTCGTTTTCAATAGCTTTTGCTTCTTCTGTGCTTTCAGCATCGGCAGAATTATAAATAACCGCCACTTGAGAGCCGGCCATATTGCTGTTGTAATAGTCAAAAAAGTCTTTGGCCTGCTGATTGGTGTAGCCCAGCATTTTTACCAACCCTTTTTTAATGGTTTTGGCTTGAGTATAATTGACGGTAGTAGGAATAATCTGAAACAGCTGTCCTTTGGCATAGATATCGGCTACTTCATCAAAAGAGTTGGCGCAATAGGGGCCAACCACTAATTTAATGTTCTTTTGTTTTAAAATGGTCAGCATTTGGGCTGTGGAAATAGCTACACCGTCGCTGCATTGATCATCAATCGTCAGCAGTTCAAGCTTTTTGCCTAGTAAGCCGCCATCGCTGTTGATTTCGTCAACAGCCCGCTGCACGCCTTTAGTCAGCTCTTCCCCCTGTTGCTGATAGGAGCCGGCTTTGGGCATTACCAAAGCAATAGTAATATTATCTGCCTTTGCCAAATGCGGCAAACACATTGCAACTAAGCTTAAAAATATAACTAATCGGCGCAACATTACGGCCATATTCCCTTTATTTCTCTGAGCCTAATATATAGATGTAAATTTGTAATTGCAATAGTTTAATAGCCTATTGCCAAGTGTTGGGGATTGGTGTATATATAACGACTGTTTGGAGTTTGTAAAATGTTGGAAAGTAAATATATAGAAATAAGGGGTGCTCGCCAGCATAACTTAAAAAATGTGGATATAAATATTCCCAAAAACAGTCTGACTGTAATTACCGGTCTTTCCGGTTCCGGTAAATCTTCTTTGGCGTTTGACACAATCTATGCCGAGGGACAACGGCGCTATGTTGAAAGTTTGTCTTCATACGCTCGTCAATTTTTGGATTTACAAAATAAGCCTGATGTTGATTCGATAGAGGGACTGTCGCCGGCTATTTCCATAGAACAAAAAACCACATCGCACAATCCGCGTTCCACTGTTGGCACGGTTACAGAAATTTATGACTATATGCGTTTGCTGTGGGCAAGAGCCGGAACTCCGTATTCTCCGGCAACCGGACTGCCGATTGAGGCGCAGTCGGTTTCTCAGATGGTTGATAAAATTTTGGCTATGCCGGAAGGAACAAAACTTATACTTTTGGCGCCGATTGCCCGCGGTAAAAAAGGGGAGTTTAAAAAAGAATTTGCCGAATTGCAAAAAAAAGGCTTTCAGCGTGTTAATATTGATGATGAAATTTATAATATAGAAGAACTGCCTGAGCTGAACAAAAATCAAAAACACGATATAGAAGTGGTGGTAGACCGCATTATCATCAAGCAAGGTATTGAAAGCCGTGTCAGTCAATCTGTTGAAACCGCTCTGAAGTTAAGCGACGGGTTGCTGTATGTGGAAAATATGGCGGATAAAAAACGCCAAACGTTTTCTTCTAAATTTGCTTGTCCGGTGTCAGGCTTTACGATTGAAGAAATTGAGCCGCGGCTGTTTTCGTTTAACAATCCGCAAGGAGCTTGCCCGTGTTGCGGTGGTTTGGGAGCAAGTTTATATATGGATCCTGAACTTGTGGTGCCAAACGAAAATTTGAGCTTATCAGGCGGAGCGATTGCTCCGTGGTCGGTCAGCAGTCACTCGATGTTTTATAGGCAAACACTCGATTCTCTGTGCGAATATCTGGAAATTTCCAACAAAACACCGTGGAAAAATTTACCGGCGTATGCACAGGAAACGATTTTGTATGGTTCAGGCAATAAATGCGTGCCGATGGTTTATTCACGTTTTGTAACAGATAAGCCTTTTGAGGGTGTGATTCCTAATATGGAACGTCGTTTTTTAGAAACGGATTCGGCGGCAAGTCGTGAGGAATTGTCACATTATCAATCGGCGGCTCCTTGTGAATGCTGCCATGGAAAACGTCTGAAACCTGAGGCTCTGGCAGTCAAAATTTGCGGTAAGGATATTATAGAAGCGTCGGATATGTCCATTAAGCAAGCCTTGAATTGGTTTAGCGGGGTAGAAGCGCAATTAACGCCGCAAAAACAGGAAATCGCCCATAAAATCATCAAAGAAATTGTCGAGCGTCTGCGCTTTTTGAATAATGTCGGCTTGGATTATTTGACCATGTCACGCCAATCCGGAACTCTTTCCGGCGGTGAGGCGCAGCGGATTCGCTTGGCATCGCAAATCGGCTCTGGCTTGACCGGTGTTATGTATGTTTTGGACGAGCCGTCCATCGGCTTGCATCAGCGAGACAACGACAAGCTGCTGGCAACGCTTACGCGTTTGCGCGACATAGGCAATACGGTTATTGTGGTAGAACATGATGAAGACGCCATGCGTGCGGCTGATTTTTTGGTTGATATGGGACCCGGAGCCGGCTCCAACGGTGGAAACGTGGTTGCTGCAGGTACGGTTGCCGAAGTGTTGAAAAATAAAAACAGTCTGACTGCCAAATATCTGACTGGCGAAAAATATATTGCCGTGCCGTCGATTCGCCGTAAAGGCAACGGAAAATTTTTGGAATTAACCGGAGCAAAAACAAATAATCTGAAAAATGTCGATTTAAAGATTCCTTTGGGAACATTTACCTGCGTGACCGGTATTTCCGGCGGCGGCAAATCGTCGCTGATTTTGGAAACTTTGTGCAAAGCTATTGATAAAGAGCTGAACGGCAGCCGCATTCCGACCGGAAAATATGATAAACTGATTGGTTTGGAAAATATAGATAAAGTCATAGATATTGACCAGTCGCCGATTGGACGTACGCCGCGTTCTAATCCGGCTACTTACACCGGCGTGTTTACCAATATCCGCGATTGGTTTGCCGGACTTCCGGAAGCCAAAGCCCGCGGTTATACTTCTGGACGGTTTTCATTTAACGTTGCCGGCGGACGCTGCGAGGCTTGCAAGGGCGATGGCGTGATGAAAATTGAAATGAACTTTTTGCCGGATGTGTATGTGCCTTGCGATAGTTGCCACGGCACGCGTTATAACCGTGAAACCCTGCAGGTTAAGTTTAAGGATAAGTCAATCGCTGATGTGTTGGATATGACGATAGACGATGCTTACCACTTTTTTGAAAATATTCCGGCAATTAAAAATAAGCTGGATTTGCTTCGCCGTGTCGGTTTGGGCTATATTCATCTTGGGCAATCAGCGCCAACGCTTTCCGGCGGCGAGGCACAGCGCATTAAGCTTTCAAAAGAATTGAGTAAAAAAGCTACCGGCAAAACTCTGTATATTTTAGATGAGCCGACAACCGGACTGCATTTTGAAGATATCAAAAAACTGCTGCAAGTGCTGCAAATGCTGGTAGAACAAGGAAACACCGTAGTGGTTATAGAACACAATCTGGATGTGATAAAAACTGCCGATTATATTGTAGACTTAGGGCCGGAAGGCGGCGACGGCGGCGGCGAGATAATTGCGACCGGCACACCGGAAGAAATTGTTAAAGTTGCGCGTAGCTATACCGGTAAATATCTGAAAGGTAAACTTTAATGAAAAAGCGGCTTTATATAGTGCGCCACGGTGAAACAGAGTATAATGCCAGAGGAATCTGTCAGGGACAAAAACTTAATATCGGCCTCACCGAAGATGGGCGGCGGCAGGCAAAAGCCGCGGCGGCAAAGCTGGAAAATTCTAATGCCGGCGCGCTTTATACCAGTCCGCTGCGTCGTGCTTATGAAACTGCGCAAATCATCGGCCATCATTTACATCTGAAACCAAACATTCATAATGGCTTGATAGAAGGAAATTTTGGTATTGCCGAGGGCGTGTCTATGGAAATGGTACGTCGCTGGCCGGAATTTGCCGATTGGACTAATCCAGATGCTGCTTATATAGATTCGCACTATTTGGGCGGAGAAAGCAAGCGACTGATTCGTGACAGAGCCATGCAGGCTTTGGACGATATCTGCAGCACTTGTGAAGCTGATGACATAATAATCGTTACTCACAGCGCCGTGGCTCGCTTGCTTAATTGGACTGCCGGAAGCACAGTACGGCGGATTATGCCTAACGCCTCTGTCTCGGAACTGGTTTATGAAAACGGCAAACTGTCGCAGCAGCAAAATAAACTGTTGCTGCTTTCCTGCTGTGCGCCGTGTTCCTGCGCCGTAATTAAAAAGCTGGCGGAAGAACACGCTGATTTTACGGTTGTGTTTTATAATCCGAATATCCGTCCGAAAAAGGAATATGACAAGCGCTGTTCCGAAAATAAGCGTGTTTGCGAATTGTACGGCGTTCCGTTTATAGAACTGGAATATGACAATGAGCGTTGGTGCAGTTTAACCCAAGGCTTGGAAAATGAGCCGGAGCGTGGATGTCGCTGTTCAGTTTGTTTTGAAATGCGTTTACAACGGGTTATGGAATATGCCAAAGCTAATGGCTATACGGCAGTATCCTCGGTTTTAGGTGTGTCGCGCTATAAAAATTTGGAACAAGTAAATGCGGCGGCCGCGAGAGCCGGTCAAACTGTTAATTTTCCTTATCGACAGATTGAGGGACGTAAAAACGGCATGCAGGAATTACGTCAGCAGTTAATAGAAGAATTGAATTTATATAATCAGGATTATTGCGGTTGCAAACCGCGTCATTCATAAAAAAAGGAGAATAAAATATGCAAAAAATTATTCCACAGAAATTGCAAAAAGGCGATAAAGTGATGATTGTGGCACCATCTCGCGGATTGAAAATTATTGGGCAAGACACACGGCAAATTGCAACAGAAAGATTGCAAAAACTTGGACTGACGGTTGAATACGCACCGCATACTACTGATGACAACTGGAATGAAATGGGCTCGAGTTCTATTTCCGATCGTGTTGATGATATTATGACAGCTTTTAAAGATAAGTCGGTTAAAGCTATTTTTACCATTATCGGTGGATTTAATTCTAATCAGATTATCCCGCATCTGGACTATGATGTTATTCGCCAAAATCCGAAAATTATTTGCGGTTTTTCGGATATTACAGCTTTGTTGGCGGCAATTGAAGCTAAAACCGGTTTAGAAGTTTATTATGGCCCGCATTTCAGTTCGTTAGGTATGAAAAAAGGCTGTGATTATACTTTGGAATATATGGAAAAAATGTTGTTTGCAGATGAGGCCGTAAAAGTTGAGCCTGCCACCGAATGGAGCGACGATTTGTGGTTTATTGACCAAGAAAATCGTGAATTTATTAAAAACGAGGGCTATTGGACCATTCACGCCGGCAATGCCGAGGGCACAATAACAGGCGGTAATCTCTGCACTTTTAATTTGCTCTTAGGCACGGAATACCGTCCTGCATTTGCAAAAGATACAATTTTGTTTATCGAAGATTTTGAAACTACAAACCCGACTGCATTTGACCGTGATTTACAGGCTTTGTGCTATCAGTCGGACTTTAAAAATGTTAAAGCTTTAGTTATCGGACGTTTTCAAAAGAAGTCGGAACTTAGCCGCGAAATTTTGGAATTTATTATCAACAACAAGCCGGAGCTAAACGATTTGCCGGTTATCGCCAATGTTGATTTCGGACACGCTACGCCGATTTTAACCATTCCTTTGGGCGGCCACGCCAAACTTGAAAATGGCAAACTTACATTGTCTAAATAATCAAAAAGGCCGGAGCAAAACTCCGGCCATAAATATTTTTACACCAGCTGAGTGCGATATAAAGCCGCATAGGCACCTTGTTTTTTCAAGAGCTCATCATGCGTGCCTTTTTCCACGATTTGGCCGTCGTTAATCACAACAATGCAATCGGCATTGCGGACTGTGGACAGACGGTGGGCTATAACCAGCACCGTGCGGTCTTTCATCAGATTGTCAATCGCCTGCTGTACTACCGCTTCAGACTTATTATCCAGCGCCGATGTTGCCTCGTCCAAAATCAGAATAGGCGCATTTTTAATAAAGGCGCGGGCAATGGCGATGCGCTGTTTTTGTCCGCCGGAAAGCATTACTCCGCGTTCGCCGATTTGTGTATCCAACCCGTCTTTCAGCGTGCCGATAAATTCATCCAGACAAGCGGAATGAATAGCATTTTGCAGCTGTTCATTGCTGATGTTCTGTCGTCCGAACAAAATATTTTCACGGATTGTCCCGCCAAATAAGAAGTTATCCTGAAAGACAATGGAAATATTATCGCGCAGGCAGTCAATATCCAAGTCCTTTATATTTATGCCGTCCACGGTAACAGCGCCGGATTTAACATCGTAGAAGCGTGGCAACAATGATGAAATTGTAGTTTTACCGCCGCCGGAGTTACCGACCAAAGCAATGGTTTGTCCTGCTTTTATATCTAAATTCACATTTTTCAAAACAGGCTTGTCATCATTGTAAGCAAAGCAAACATCTTTATAGCAGATATTGCCTTTGCAGTGTTCCAGCTTTTTAGCATTGTATTTATTTTTTATTTGAGGAATCTCGTTGAGTTTATTAAATACGCGTTCTACCGCCATCAAAGAGAATATAACATTATTATAGTTGTTACCGATAGATTTTATAGGGTTATAGAGCATTACCAGTGAAGTAATGAATGAAGCAAAATTACCTACCGTTATATCGTGATTAACAATTAAATAGCTGCCGTACCAAATCACAAAGGCAATGCCGAATGATGAAATAACATGCATAATCGGGGTGATAATGCCGATTTTTGTTACCATCTGAATTCCCAAAGAGAACACATTATTCACGGCATCCACAAATTTATTTTTGCAAAAATCATATAAATTGTAGGCTGTAATAATGCGGTTGCCGCTGTAGGCCTCGTTATAATGTCTCATCAAGGTGGCGATAGCGTTGGCATCTTTGCTTACAACTTTTTTCAAACGCTTACGCACGCGGGTTAAAGGCATAAGCGCACCAAACAGCACTGCTACGGCAACAATCGCCAGCTGCCATGAGTTATAAAATAATACCGCAATTAAAGAAATGGATGAAAAAAAACGTGTGGTAAACAATTTCATATTGTTCAGCAGTCCGCTGCAGGCCGATTCTGCATCGTTATTAAAACGAAACAGAATTTCTCCTGAATTGCTTTTATCAAAAAAAGCTGCATCACTGTGCAAAAGCTTATTGAACAGCTTGCGCTTTACGTCCAGCGAAATTTTGTTGCCAACCCAGGTGTTCATATAAGTAGCAATATAAGTGAATAACGCCTGCAGTACGCTGAACACCACAATCATAAGCGGAATATACATTGTCCAGCCGGTTTGTTTTTCAACTAGTACAACATCCATAAACGGCTTGAGCGACCATGCAATAACTGCATCCATCATACCGACCGGAATTGTTATGACAACCGCCACCAGCGCTCTGAACCAATATGGTTTGGCGTACGGCATAATCAGCGCATAATTTTTAAAAGTGTAAACTTTCAGAAGTTTTTCTTTTATTTTTTGGCGGAAAATATAAGCCAGTAGTGCTGATGCGCTTAAAATTATGTAAATCATCATTGCCAAACACAAATAAATATAGTTTATCTGACGCTGTGTCGGTAGCGGCAGGCAATCAGTGCAAATATTTATTTCTGCCTTGTCACGCATATTAAAATCAACGGAGTTTACGCTGCTATTTAAAATATTGAGGTTATCTGCAGCGGCCGGAATAAGGTGCTTGAAGTTTTTTCCACCGATAAACACATCGCTGATATTGATTTGACCTTGGTAATCAGCGATATTTAATTTTAGTTCTTTCAGTTCGTCAGTTTTTAGAGGTATGGTATAAAGCGTAGGTGTTGCGGTTAATACCGGATATAGCACGTTTTTTTCCGTGCTGTCATCATAGCGCGCGGCTTCAACTGAAATTTGCGGCAAGCCGTTTCCGCTCATAAAAAATGAGAGCTTCAATTCGGGATAAGAATACCAAAAATAAGAGCTGGCAAGCAAAAGGCCAAACAAGCTGAATACACCGTATTTTATCAAATTTTTCAAAGTCATAATCAATTCATTGCCATATAAATTTAAAAGATGTTTCATAAATAGAATATTTTTTGCGTTAGAGCAATAGGAATATGCCGAATATATGCAATTTCTTAATTTTTTTATTCTAAAATCGGCGGAAATAAGGAGAAAAATATGCAAGTTGATGCCAGAATATCTAAATTAGCCGAAAATATTTTGAAAAATTCCGTGCAGCTTCAAAAAGGCGAAAAAATATATATTGAAGCCTTTGGTGCCAGCACTAAAGATTTTTTTAATGAGATGATAAAAGAAACAATCAAGCTGGGAGCCGTTCCGTTTTATTTTTATAACGACGCTTCATTTGAAAAGAGCTTGATTGAAGGAGCAGATAAGCAGCAGATAGAGGCTTATACAGCCATTCACAAATGTTTAATGGAAGATGTGGATTGCTATGTGGCAGTGCGCGGCTATGATGATACATTTGCTTTGGCTGATGTTAAGGCGGAATATATGGATTTGTTTGGCAGAATCTTTCAGGAACAGGTACACATGCGCACGCGTCTGCCTAAAACCCGCTGGTGCGTTATGCGCTGGCCAAATACGAGCATGGCAGCTATGTCTCGCATGTCTTTAAAGCAGTTTGAAGATTTTTATTTTGAAGCTTGCCTGCTTGACTATCGTAAAATGGGCAAAGCCATGCAGCCGCTTAAAGAGCTGATGGATAAAACCGAAAACGTACATATCAAAGGTCAAGATACCGATTTGACTTTTTCGCTGAAGGGCATAAACGCCATTGTTTGCGACGGCAAAATGAATATTCCGGATGGCGAGGTTTATAGTGCGCCGGTTAAAAATTCTATCAACGGCTATGTGCAGTTTAATACCGATACCATGTATGACGGCGTGTTTTATTCCAATATCAGACTGGAATTTAATAATGGCAGAATTATTAAAGGCACGTCGCTGGTAAACAACGATAAATTTCAAAAAATGCTGGATTTAGATGCCGGCAGCCGTTATATGGGCGAGTTTGCACTTGGCGTAAATCCTTATATCACGCATCCGATTTTGGATATTTTGTTTGATGAAAAAACCTGTGGCTCGTTTCACATGGCCATCGGTAATTCGTATGAAGATGAAACCAACAACGGCAATAAATCATCTATCCATTGGGATTTGGTAAAAATTCAAACACCGGAACACGGTGGCGGAGAGATTTGGTTTGACAATGAGCTGATTCGCAAGGATGGACTATTCGTTTTGCCGGAGTTAAAAGGACTGAATCCGGAAAATCTTAAATAGAATTTAAGAAACCTGATGTATATATTTTATAA
>ERZ1034768.497-NODE-497-length-13272-cov-6.420897_pt1 | contig 13272 bp, 15 predicted proteins | sample MGYA00520691_ERZ1034768 | MGnify/ENA primary metagenome ERZ1034768 (study PRJEB33766, sample SAMN09781704) | gut metagenome | biome: gut microbiome | host: Homo sapiens | place: Madagascar | study: EMG produced TPA metagenomics assembly of the PRJNA485056 data set...
TGTGTTTTTGCTTTTCAGAATGTCCGGCGGAACGCCTAATCTGTCCAAGTAAATCAAGATAAATCAAAGAGAAGAACAAGAGATTTCATCGTCTCGAGTTCTTCTCTTTTTCTTTTTGTCGTTATTCCTGCTGCTTTTCCAAGTCTCTTCCCAGTTTGCCAGGAAGAGCTGGGCAGGGGATTGACGGCTTGGTTTCAAGCAGAAAAAGCAAAAGTTCTCCTGGTACATTTCCGAATTATTGCAAATGACCTCGCCACGCCAAATCTAAGCCTCCTCTTAGACGTTTTCCCGTTGCAGTAGTGTTCCTTATCGCCTCCCACCTTCAACGCGCTACAGCTTGTCTCCGAAGACTCTTGGGATTTTATTAGTCATACTTTGCAGTCTCGTTTATTCGTCAATTTGACCAATACGGACATTATATTGGTTCCATTGGACACGGCACGAGAGGTGATTACATTTGCTCAAATTTAAAAAATATACAAGAAAATCTCGCTTTTTTCGTTAAAATATGTTGCAAAAGTCAAGCTAATTGTGTAAAATATACATCAAGAGCTTTTGATTTTCGGGCAAGATGGCCAACGGCAATTTGCCCACAAATATCTGAAGGGGAGCACATACTATGGCGAACAGGGTCTTCCAGAACGTGGTGTACCAGATGAAGGACGCCGTCGACCGCGTGGTCGGCGTTGTTGACGAAACGGGCACCGTGATTTCCTGCTCAGAGCTGGGGCAGATCGGTGAGGTGCGAGAAGGCGTAGCTGCTGCCCACCAGACCGCTGGTGATGCTTTTGTGCGCGACGGCTACTCCTACCATCAGTTCTCCAATGCCAAGCATAACGATTATGCTGCATTTGTGGAGGGCACCGATGAAACGGCCGAGCAGTTTTCTGCCATGCTGTCGATCAGCCTGCAGTGCATCAAACAGTATCACGACGAAAAATTCGACAAGACAAACTTTATCAAAAACGTCGTGCTGGACAACATCCTGCCCGGCGACATCTACGCCAAAGCGCGGGAGCTGCACTTCGTCTCCGACGTGCAGCGTGTTGTCCTGCTGGTCCGCGTGACATCCGGCAACGATATTTCCGCTTACGATGTTGTCAGTGGTCTGTTCCCGGACAAGCAGAAGGACTTCGTCTTTAACATCAGCGAGACGGATACCGTGCTGGTCAAGGAGATCAAGCCCGACAACAACACCCGCGATATGGAAAAGCTGGCCGCATCCATCGTGGACACCCTGCAGGGCGACCACTACATCAAAGCGGTCGTCGGCATCGGCACCCCCATCGGCAACATCAAAGATCTGGCCTCCAGCTTCAAAGAGGCCCAGATCGCTATGGAAGTCGGCAAGGTGTTCGACACCGAGCGTCAGGTCATCAGCTACGATCACCTGGGCATCGCCCGCCTGATCTACCAGCTGCCCACCACCTTGTGCGAGGCCTTCCTGCGCGAAGTCTTCAAGCAGGAGAGCATCGACTCTCTCGACGCTGAGACGCTGTTCACCATCCAGCGCTTCTTCGAGAACAACCTGAACGTTTCCGAAACGAGCCGCGGCCTGTTCGTACACCGCAACACGCTGGTCTACCGCCTGGAGAAGATCCGCAAGCTGACCGGCCTGGATCTGCGCAACTTCGATGACGCCATCGTCTTTAAGGTAGCGCTGATGGTCAAAAAGTACCTCTCCGCCAACCCGGCCAAGTATTGATTTCCATAAATTCACAAAGATTTCAAAAAGTCCTGCTGCTACGCACAACAGCAGGACTTTTTCGCATTTTTCCTACAGAAAAGTGCTTGACCGTAACACCCCGGCATGGTATCCTATTATATGTATGACTGTAACCATCCACAAGAAGTCACAAGGGCATGGGAGTTAAAACCAATGATCGAATTTGAACACGTTTCAAAAACTTACGAGACGCACAACGACGAAAATGTAGCGCTCGATGACATCAATATCCAAATCGAGGACGGCGAGTTCGTCTTTATCCTTGGCCATTCCGGTGCGGGCAAATCCACCTTCCTCAAACTGATCCAGATGGAAGAAAAGCCCACCGAGGGCCGCGTCATCATCAACGGTCAGGACCTTACCAAGATGAAACGCCGCAAGGTGCCGTATCTGCGCCGCCAGATGGGTGTCGTCTTCCAGGATTTCCGCCTGATCCCCACCATGACAGTGTACGAGAATGTGGCTTTCGCCATGCGCGTGACCAACATTCCTACCAAAAAGATCAAATCCCGCATCCCATATGTTCTGTCCCTGGTCGGTCTGGAGGATAAGATGGACCGCCTGCCAGACGAACTTTCCGGCGGTGAACAGCAGCGTGTGGCGGTAGCTCGCGCCTTGGCCCACGGCCCCAAGCTCATCATTGCCGATGAGCCCACCGGCAACATCGACCCCGAGATGTCCATGGACATCATGCAGCTGTTTGAGGCCATCAACAAGGTCAACATCACGGTGGTGGTTGTCACTCACGAGCACGAGCTGGTACATAAGCTGGCCCGCAAATACAACAACCGCGTCATCGAGCTGGCCAACGGCATGGTCGCCTCGGACACTTCGCACCCCGAAGCTGCCCGTCGCTACGCCGCCCGCATGGCCGAGCGTGAGAACGGCTACGATGAGTACGAAGATTACGATGATGAGGAATAAATAAGAGGGGATACCATGCGTTTTTCCAGCTTTACTTATCTGGTCGGTCAGGGCCTGCACAACCTGCGGGCCAACCGGCTTATGACCTTTGCTTCCATGGGCGTGCTGACCGTCTGCATGCTGCTGATCGGCGCCGCCTACCTGCTGGGTGTCAACATCGATGCCATGGTCGAGTATATCGGCGACCAGAACGAGACCGTTGTCTACATGGACCAGGGGGCCAGCGATGACCAGATTGCCGCCGCTGACACCGCCATCCGCAGCACTGAGCACGTGGTGGGCGTCACCTACATGTCGCCCCAGGACGTGCTGGCAGTTTACAGCGACATGCTGTCCGCCTACACCAACCTGCAGGATGCTTTCGCTAACGATAACCCGTTCTACCCCAACTACCGCGTTGTGGTGGACAGCCCTGATAACATCGAGGCCGTTTCCCAGCAGCTGCGCCAGATCGATGGTGTTTACCAGGTCAACGCCCCGCTGGAGATGTCCAAGGTCTTTGTTTCGCTGCAAAAGGTCGTTTCCTACGCCTGCTACGGCATCGTGCTGGTGCTGGCCATTGTCAGCATCGTGGTCATCAACAACACCATCAAGATCACCGTCTTTAACCGCCGCAAGGAGATCAACATCATGAAGCTGGTCGGTGCCACCAACGGCTTCATCCGCTTCCCGTTCTTTGTCGAAGGCGTCACCTCCGGCCTGATTTCCGCGGCACTGGCCTCTGGCATTATCTGCGGCGCTTACTATGCCCTAACCCGCTGGTATGCCGAGAACCCTTCCAATCTGTCCCAGATGTTTGGCGGCCAACTGGTGCCGCTGGCTGACGTCTGGTACTACCTTGTCGGCGGCTTTGCGCTGCTGGGCTTCGTGCTCTGCGGCATCGGTACCGCCACCAGCATCCGTAAACATCTGAACGTCTGATTTACGATTTACTAAAAGAGAAAACAGAGGAACAGAAAAGCCAATGAGAATTTCCCGTCGTTTCAAACGGATCGTTTCCGCTATGCTGGCCACCGCCCTGGCCTTTACCATGACCTTCTCCACTGATGTCATGCCGCTGGCTGACTCCAAGCAGGACCAGCTGAAGGCTGAGGTCTCCGCCAAGCAGGCTGAGCTGGACAAGGTCAACGCCGCGCTGAAAGAAGCGCAGAGCAACAAGGAAAACGCCGAGGCCATCAAGAGCCAGCTGGAAGAACAGAAGAACCTGATTTTAAGCCAGATCTCGCTGCTCAGCGACCAGATTACCGACCTGCAGGAACAGATCTACCTCAAGCAGACCGAGATCGACGAAAAACAAATCGAGGTCGACAATAAACAGGCCGAGTATGACCAGCGCTGGTCCGATTTCAAACAACGCATGGGCGCTATGCAGATGCTCAACGACGGTGGTTCCATCGCACTGCTGTCCAGCGCCACCAACCTGTACCAGCTGCTAACCTTTGCTCAGACGCTGGAGCAAATCAGCAGCAAGGATCAATCCATCTGCCAGGATTTGGAGAATCAGCGCGCCGATTTGGAGAACCAGCGCACCGAGCTGGAAAATGCCAAGGCCGAGATGGAAGCCACCCAGGCCAGCCTGGAGGAGCAGACCACCCAGCTGAACAGCAAGCAGGATGAACTAGCCGTCAATATTGCCCAGGCCAACGAGGACCTGGACGAAGCCTCTGCCCAGCAGGAGGCCGCCGAAGCGGCCGCAGCCGAAGCCCGCAAAAAGCTGGACGAAGCCACCGCCGCCCTGGACTCCTATCTGGAAGCCCAGAACAAGAAGTATGGCAACGCCTCCATTACCTGCTCACTGGACTTCGGCCGCCCGCTGGCCACCTTTAAGTACATTTCCTGCTACTTCGGCGGCGGCGGTCACCGCGGCACTGACTATGCAGCCCCCGGCGGCACCGAGATCTACACCATCGCTGATGGCGTCGTCACCGCCGCCGCCTACCACTACAGCTGGGGCTACTATGTGCAGGTCTACCATGGTACCGATTCCAACGGCAATACCTATTCGACCCTGTACGCTCACATGAACAGCGCCCCCGTGGTCAGCGTCGGCCAGACTGTCTCCAAGGGCCAGCTGCTGGGCTATGTCGGCACCACAGGCAATTCTACCGGCAACCATCTGCACCTGGAAATGAAGGTCAACGGTGTGTTGACCAGCGTCACCAACTACATCTCGTAAGGGGAGGAAAGTCCTGATGAAGCCCCAGAAACATAAGCCAGCCGTGCGCTTTTTCTGTCTTGTTATTGCGGTCGTTATGATTATCAGCCTTTTCTCCAGCGTTCTTTTCAGTCTGGCCTATACTCTGTAAAAGACCGCACTATTTTGTAAGGAGCCATCTGAACCCATGAGCAAAAAAATTAGTCTCGGCGTTACCATCACCATTGCCTTGATCGCCATGGCGGTCACTTTTTCTCTAACGATGGTCGTCTCGATGAATATGTTCAACTCCACCGTGTCCAGCGTCAAAAGCAAGGAGCGCCAGTACAACAAGCTGGCCGAGATCGACCGTTTTGTACGCTCCAACGAGTATTTCACTATCAACGAGGACACGCTGAACGACACCTTGGCCGCCGGTTACATGTTGGGCATCAACGATAAATACGCCCGCTACTACACCGCCAAAGCTTACAGCGAGCGCCTGGCCGTTGAGTCCGGCAAGCTGACCGGCATCGGCGTGGCCGTCGTCAACGACCCGTCCTCCGGCTACGGCCGCATCACCCGCGTCTACGACAACTCGCCCGCCAGCGAGGCCGGTCTGCAGGTCGGCGGTTACATCACTGCCATCGGCGATATGTCCACCAAGTCCATGACCGACACTGCCTCCCTGACCTCGGCCCTGCTGGGCGAAGAGGGGACCACCACCACCATCACCTACCTGACGCCCGACCGACAGGAGCAGACCGTCGACCTGGTGCACAGCAACTACCGCACCACCACCGTTTCCAGCCAGATGATTGGCGACACCTGCGGCTATGTCCGCATCGACGCTTTCTCCTCCGGCACGGCCAGCGAGTTCCGCTCTGCTGTGGACAACCTGCTGAACCAGGGCGCTGCCAGCTTCATCTTCGACGTGCGCGACAATATCGGTGAGAACCTGAACGCCGCGCTGGTCTGCGCCGACTACTGCGTGCCTTCCGGCGTCATCGCCCAACAGGAGGACAAGGACGGCAGCATCACCTTGCTGCGTATGTCCGATGAAAACGAGGTCACCGTGCCCATGGTTGTCCTCGTCAACGGCAGCACCTCCGATGGTGCCGAGCTGTTTGCCAATGCCCTGCGCAAGATGAACAGCGCCACCATCGTAGGCACCCGCACCGCCGGTAAGGGTGTTGTGATGAGCGACGCCCAGAGCTTTTCCGATGGCTCCGCCGCCTACATCACTATCGGTCTGCTACTGGACAACGAGGGCCAATCCTGGAACGACCTGGGCCTGACCCCTGATGTGGACGCTGCGCTGTCCTCCGACGAACAAAATGCCTATTACGATTACACCGTCGACACCGACCCCCAGATCAGCAAGGCCCTGAACACCGCCAAGATGCTGTCTGGCCAGAACTGATTTTCCCGAATTTTCCTGTGCTGAGAGGAGTCCGCTTTGCCTACCCTGACCGATTTGTCTACCATCCGCGACCTTTGCGCACGGTATGATTTTGCCCTGTCCAAAGGCTTTGGCCAGAATTTTATCATCAATCCCGGCATCTGCCCTCGCATTGCCGATGAGGCCGGTATCGGCCCCGGCTGGGGTGCGCTGGAAGTCGGCCCCGGCATCGGCGTGCTGACCGAGCAGCTTTGCAAACGCGCCGATAAGGTCGTTTCCATCGAGGTGGACAAGCGCCTGCCGCCGCTGTTGGAAGAAACGATGGCCGATTATGACAATTTCAAGCTGGTGCTGAACGATGTCCTCAAGGTCAACCTCAAAGCCCTGCTGGCCGAGGAATTCGGCGATAAACCGGTGGCTGTCTGCGCCAACCTGCCGTACTACATCACCAGCCCGATTCTGATGCGCCTGTTAGAAGAGAAACTCCCCATCGAGAATATTACCGTCATGGTCCAGAAAGAGGCCGCACAGCGCCTTTGCGCTGCTCCTGGTACCCGTGACGCTGGTGCCATCAGCTATGCGGTGGCTTATTATGCCGAGCCAAAGTTGCTTTTTACCGTACAGCCCGGCAGTTTTTACCCAGCCCCCAAGGTCACTAGCGCGGTCATCCGCTTGAACGTCCGCAAAACACCTGCGGTTGAAGTGCCGGGCGGAGATGAGAAAGCTTTCTTCTCTCTGATCCGCGCAGCCTTCTCTCAGCGCCGCAAGACCGCCGCCAACGCCATCTCCAACGGTCTGCAGCTGCCAAAAGCCACCGTCCTCTCCGCCCTGGAAGCTGCTCACCTGGACCCCCGCTCCCGCCCAGAACAGCTGACTCTGCAAGACTACTGCGCCCTGCAAGCTGCTCTTCAGGCTGGGGAATAATCTGTTTTTCCAAAAAATCACAAACAAAACGCCCCGGAACACAAACCGTGTTCCGGGGCGTTTTCTTTTGGAGCTAGTAACAGGAATCGAACGTCTAATTTGTGCCTCCATCTGCCGAAATCCTGACTTATACAGACGAAAAAACACCCTGACTGCGATATTTTTCACGGTCAGGGTATTTTAATTTGCGGTGCTTTAATTGACAGTGCGGTCAAAAGTGCGGTCAGACCGCACCCCGGCGTAGACTATACTTATGCCAGCAATCCTACCGTGATTTTTTCCACTTTAGCGTTAAAATTTTAGTTGTCAAGCACGAATTGCAGAAAAATGGCGTTTCTGAAAAACCTGTCCCGTTTTTCCCGAAAAACCGCGTTAGAATAAATACAGGAAAGGGCAAAAATCAGAAAATCTTGTCACATTTTTAGTCGTTTCCCATGTTATGATTAAGTTACACCAAGAAAATCAACGGAGGTATAGAAGCATGAAAAAATTCATTCTTTTAAGACAGGCCATGCTGGCCCACGGCATGAACCAGCGCGAACTTGCCAGCGTGGCAGGCATCGGAGACAGTAGTTTATCTGCTCGCCTGCACGGCAAGGCAGAATTTACCGCCGGGGAGATGGTAAAGATTGGCGAGGCCCTGGGCCTGCAGCCGGACGATTACTATTTATACTTCTTGAATGATACAGCGTCGTTTATGGAGGGGCAAGCATGAGCGCGGGGCCACAGGAAGTGCCGACGTTTACACTCTGCTGCGCCAGAGTACGCGGAAAAAAGCAAAACGCCTTTTACCCAGACGAACGGCCCGTCCACACGCTGGACGATTTACTAAAAATTGCGCAGCTTGACCACACGCCGGGATTTTTCAAAGATGCTCACCGGGGAAAACTAAGTTGGTACTGGCAGGAGTGCATCGTTCTCGATGTCGACAACACCGACGGCGGCAAAGTCACCAACCCCGCCGACATTGCGCGAGACTTCCCCGGGGTAGGGCACTACATCATTTACAGCAGGCACCACAACAAGCCGAAAGTCAAAGACGATGGCAAAGGCGAGTATCCAGCGGCCCCACGCTTTCACGTCTACTTTCCTATCAACTCACAATTTACGGGTGCCAAAATTGACGCCTTTATAAAAAAGGCCATTGCATCACAGCCCTATTTTGACCCCTGCTGTGATGGCCGCGCCCGCTTTATCTTTGGTGTCGAAAATCCGCAAGGCGAGACGGTGCCCGGCGCTCTGACGCTCGACGACTTTCTAGCACAGCAGGCCGCACCCGTGGCGACTTCCCCGGCGGTGCTGCCTGTATCGTCTGGCATGGAGCGCATAATCCCCGCCGGGGAGCGTCACAGCCATATGGTCAAGGTAGCAACCCAGGTGTTGACGCGGTGCGGCCCTGACGGCGTAGAACAGGCCCGCGAGGCTTACGACCGGGAGGCTGAACACCTGGAGGGCAACTTTCCACAGGTCGAGGTCGACCGCATCTGGGCAGACCAGCTCGCTTTTGCACAAGCGAACATCTGGAACCAGCCCGGCTACCTGACCCCGGCAGAGTACGCCGTCCAGGGCTTCCAGGACGTCGCCCCTGCACTGCAAGGTGAAATCCTGCACAAACTATCCGACCTGTCCGATGTGGCAGAGGGCGAACTTTTTGCAAAGAATTTCAAGGGCACTGTCCTCTATAACAAGGGCCTGACCTGGTTAGTTTGGGATGGTGCACGATTCAAGCAGAGCGATGGACAGGCCCGCAAACTGGCCCACAAGTTCACCGCGCTACAGCTGGAGGCCGCGCAGGCAGCTTTTCAAAAGGCCAGTGCTGGAGCTGCAAAGGACTTGAACGACGCGGTCCTGCAAGAACAATTCCAGAAAGCAAAAAAGTTTTTGGCGTTCGTCGCCCACTGCCGCGAAACGACTGGCATCGACCACACGCTGAAAGAGGCCGCCGTACACCTAGAAGTTGACGCGGATACATTGGACGCCGACCCGGCAAAACTGAACACACCCGCCGGGATTATCGACCTGCGCACGGGAGAGCTTCACCCCAACGACCCGGCGGAACGCTGCACAAAAATCACCAGTGTGGCCCCCAGTGATACCGGGGCCGACATCTGGCGGGATTTTCTAGAGCAAGTCACCTGCGGCGATGCTGATATGGCCCGCTACCTGCAAGAACTGGCAGGCATGGCGGCTTATGGCAAGCAGGTCAACGAGGGCATTGTGATGGCGGTGGGCGATGGAGGTAACGGAAAGTCGACCCTGTTCAACGTGCTGGCCCGTGTCCTGGGCGATTACGCAGGCAGCATCAATCCGAAAATCCTGCTGGCCTCCCGTGGCAAATCCTACGACGCCGAAACTGTCGAGCTGCGCGGCCTGCGCTTGGCGATTGCGGCAGAGACGGAAGAAGGTGCCCGCCTGGATAGCTCTGCCGTCAAGCAGTTAGGTAGTCAAGATAGAATCAGCGCCCGCCCACTGTACGGCAAGCCGATAGCGTTCTGGCCCTCGCATACGCTTGTGCTGTTTACCAACTTTTTGCCAAAAGTTGGCAGCCGCGACGATGGCACCTGGAGCCGTTTAAAGATTGCCCCGTTCAGGGCAAAGCTGCGCGGTGCAAAGGGTGAAATTAAGGATTTTGCAAGCTACCTCTACGAGAACGCGGGCGGCGCGGTGCTGTCCTGGGTGGTCGAGGGTGCCCGGCGCTTCATTGCCAACGGCTTCAAAATCGACCCGCCCGAGGCTGCACGAGCCGCGCTGGTAGAGTACAGCCGCGAGAACGATTGGCTCCAGGACTTCATCGATGATTGTTGCGATGTGGGCCCGACCTACACAGCAGGGAGTCAGGAGCTGTACACGATGTACGCGATGCACTGTCAGGCCACTGGCGCAAGCTACAAACGGGACGCCCGCGAGTTCAGGCAGGCGCTGACCGCCGCCGGGTACGAGAGTAGACGGCAAAATAAAGGCGTACGGTTTTATGGTCTCGGCTTGAAATCAGCAGCCGCTCCAGATTCCTGACCCTGCCGCGAGAGTGTAGGCAAGTGTAGGGTCTGACAAACTTTCCCTATAGCCTTTTTTTCGATTTTGAAAAGTTTGTCTAGACCTACACTTGCCTACACCATTAACGATATATCGTTGAATTCAAAAATCTACAATTGGAGGTGCTTGCCTATATGCGCAATACCGAAAACCGTTTATTCATGCCTGTAGCGATTTGGCGCACACGGCGTGGCGCGGTCGAGCTGCAACGCGAGATCAATCCTGCGCGGATGCCTGACAGCCTGGACGACCTGCGCCAGCTAATTGACGCGGACGCCGTGGAGCCCGCCCGGCGGGGGAGCTATTGCGTGCAGTTTGGCGGAGGTGGCCACTACTTTGATAGCCATGCGGACGCCCTGGCCTACCTCTGTAGGCGCTGGCGCGGCAGCTTCATCGTCAACCACCTGGACGACGCCTGCGCCAGAGCTGCCCGCCGCCAGCCTGCTGCCCTGGCAGAAGCCCAAGACTGGGCCAGAATGTGGCAAAATATGGAAAATCGAGGAGGTGAAGAATCAGAGTGACCCCGAACCAGAACAAAGCCCTGGCGGCTCTGCTGACCTGCAAGAGCCGCACCGAGGCGGCCCGCGTTTGTGGGCTGTCCACAAAGACCTTGCAAGGGTACGAAAAAGACCCGGCCTTTGCAGAGGCCCTGGAACGTGGCCGCCGGGAAGCCCTGGCCGATGCTGCCCACCGCATCTCCGCTGGGTACAGTACCACCGTGGACGCCTTGCAGGACATCGTACAGGACGACAGTGCAGCAGACCCGGCCCGCGTGGCCGCTGCCCGCGCTCTGCTGGAATACGGCCTGCGCTTTGCAGAAATTACCGATATAAACAAGAGACTGGACAAATTGGAGGAGATGCTATAATGCATATTTACCACGATACCTACACCGGAACCGTTGACGCTATCATCCTGAACTACTTGCGCCAGCACAAAGACGACCCCACCGCACACAATCGCTTGCAGGCAGAACTCGATGAAGTCTGCAAATGGTATCCCGAACACCTGAAAACCTGGGCCGCACGTCCTGCCCGTAAACCGTACCCGGACGAGATGCACCCTGACCGCCTGCCCGCTGCCCGTCTGGCGGCCGATGATCTCGACCTGGGCGAGTTCACCATCATCTGCAAATTCTGCGAGGGTGACGCGGGCCTGTACCCTGCTATGCGGGCCGCTGCCGCTGTCGAGGGCCGCGAGGGCTGGGCGGACGTCTTTGCCCAGTATTGCCACACCGTCAAGCAGCGCCAGGCGGCTTTTACCAAGTTCACCAAGCTGGCACAGGCTGTGCTTGATGCAGACCCCGCCACACTGCCCGCCGTGGACATTGGCGGGGCTGGCCGTGGCTGGCTAGACAAGCAGGCTGTTGTGCTGCCCTACAGCACCAAATGGGAGGCCACCCGCGCTGCTGCCTCTGACGCGATGGGCTACACCGACCGTATCCACATGTGAGGGAGGGCGCACGGATGAAGAACGCGCTGGCCCGACTGGAAGCTTTGGAGCGGGGATCCCCGGCGGATAGGCTGCTAATCGTCACCGAGATTCAAACCGACGCCGGGCCGCGCTACCGTCTGCCACAGGGGGATGACCTGCTGACACTGCACGATGTGTATAGCTATATGCGCGTGCACGGTCAAGGTATCCTGCTGATTGACGACCTACCACAACCGCCAAAGAAAGGACGCAAGAAAAAATGAGCAGTAAATACATGCTGGAGCAGCTGCACCGCCACACGATGGGCGGTTACCAGGTCACTGTGGCCGAAAGCCTTAGAAACGACACCATCCGCCTGACCTACCAGGCCCGCCCAGGGGGCACCATTGTGGGCTGGTATGTAGAGGGGCCGGGCATGTCGTTTCCGCTGAAATTCAAGACGGAACAGGAAGCCCGTGAGTATATCCGCCGCCGCTGGAACCTGGAACCCCACACAAAGCGCTGGGGCGAGCCATGAGCCGCCCAGGCCCGCCGGGGCAGGTCAAGAGGCCTGCACCCGCCAAAGTTAAACCACAGCCCCGCAAAGGCCTGAAACGACCGCGCAGCGGGGCCAGACAATCTACAAGAGCATGAAATAGGAGGATTTACCATGAACTATATCAATGAAGCCCGCCGCATTGTCACCAACTACTTTGCATCTGTTGCCCCATCTGAACAGCTGCGCCGCGAGACTGCGCAAGAGCTGCGCCTGGGTCACATCACCGAGGGCTACGCCCGCCAGCTGACTCTATCCGCCAACAATGAGGAGCTACAGCTGCGCCAGGACGCTACAAACAAGCTGCAAGCACTGTCCAGACGATTTGCGTGCGCTGCCGCCCTGGCCGATACTCCAGACGGCAACGCGCTCCAAGGCGGCGACTACAAGCTGCTGGCCGATAATTTCCCTATGAGCGTGGAGGAGTTCAGCGCCCTGTGTGAGCGCAACAAGAACAACCCCACATTGCTGCGCAAGGCCATGGAGTACGGCGACAAGCACGGCGGCATGGCACCCTACGCAAAGAAGTACTACCGCTCTGCCCTGGAGCGCACGAAACTGTTTAGCAAGTTCATCCGGCAGTGCTCTGGCGTGCTGGAGGCAGAGCCTACCAGCCCCGCACGCGGTGAAGCATACTGGAACATGATTGCCAAAGAGGTAGCCCCCTGGGCCACGCTGTGAGGGCTGCAAGATGGAGCTGGACAAACTGCTGACCCAGGTCGAGAAAGCCCGCCGGGCACCTCTGCAAGTGTGCTGCCGCACCCCGGCGGGGGAGCTGGTAGTCACCACTGTGGAGGACTGCGCCCGCCAGGGATACAGGTACTACCACATCGTGGCAGATGATCTCGATGCACTGCTGGACAGAGAGCTGAAAACCAGATGACGGCCCACAGCACTGCGCCGTAACGGCTCGGCGGCGACTAGCTGGGCATCGCAACCGCATAGAAACAGCAACACCCCACCACAGCCCGGCGGGCCATGGTGGGGCGTTTACTGTATGCGCAAGTATGCTTTTGTCAACAGGCGAGCTCTGTTGACACTTTCTGTTGACACCTCTGTTGACAGGAAAACGACGTTATATAGTTATAAATATACTATTGTCACAATGTCAACAGAAATACTATATAGATATAATTTTATAGTATATAGAGCCTATATAG
>ERZ1034768.500-NODE-500-length-13259-cov-4.843381_pt1 | contig 13259 bp, 10 predicted proteins | sample MGYA00520691_ERZ1034768 | MGnify/ENA primary metagenome ERZ1034768 (study PRJEB33766, sample SAMN09781704) | gut metagenome | biome: gut microbiome | host: Homo sapiens | place: Madagascar | study: EMG produced TPA metagenomics assembly of the PRJNA485056 data set...
GAATACACGTATGAATATATTTTATATTATGGGGCCGGTTATGGTCGGGCCATCTAGTTCGCATACAGCTGGAGCGGTTAAGATAGGGTATATAAGCAGAAGACTGCTAGGTGAAGAATTGGCTTCCGCAAAGATATTACTTTATGGCTCATTTCTTACGACAGGAAAAGGTCATGGAACCAGAAAGGCTCTGGTGGCGGGACTCCTGGGGATGAAGACGGATGATATACGCATTTCAGAAGCTTTGGAGATTGCTGAAAGAGCTGGCATTGAGGTTGAATTTGGTGAAGCTTTGTTAAAAGAGGCTCACCCAAATACGGCACAGCTTTTTTTGACGGGGGTATCAGGACGGACCCTTGAGATTATAGGCCAGTCTCTGGGCGGATCGAGGATAAACATAGCAGAGATAGATGGTATAGAGACAAACTTTTCCGGGGATCATCCAACTCTAGTTGTCCACAATCAGGATCAGCCTGGACATGTATCGGAGGTCACATCTATGCTTGCTCACAAGAGTGTCAATATTGCGACTATGCAGCTGTACCGTGCAAGTCGGGGAGGCGAAGCTGTTATGGTTATTGAGTGCGACCAGGAAGTTCCAATTGAAGGAATAGAATGGTTGAAGAAGGTAGAAGGTGTGAATAAAGTGACTTATCTTGGACTTTGAGAGACCGTTGGGGTCAGACCCCTTAGAAAAAGAAGAGAAATAAACAAGAAAAAAGAAGGTGCCTGACCCCATTGTTGGCCAGGGTGCCTGCCCCCGTTGTAGAATTGGGGCCAGACCCCTTAGAAAAAGAAGAGAAATAAACAAGAAAAAGAAGGTGCCTGACCCCATTGTTGGCCAGGGTGCCTGACCCCATTGTTGTGACCCGATTGTTTTGTGAGAGAATAGGAGATGGAAAAGTATGTATCATTCTATACAGGATATTATCGATATATGTAATGAAGAGAATATGGAATTCTGGGAGGTTGTTCAGAGGGCTGATATGGATGAGCGGGCGGTGTCTTCTGCTGAGTCCTGGACGAATATGGCAAATATGTATCAGGCCATGAAAGATGCAGATAAGAGCTATAATGCCAGGCTCAGATCAGCATCGGGACTGGCCGGCGGCGATGGTGAAAAGCTGCGTATTTATAATGAAAGCGGACGGAATATATGTGGAGATTTCATCGGCTCAGTGATGGAGAAGGCGGTCAAGATGGGGGAGTCAAATGCCTGCATGCGCAGGATAGTCGCTGCACCGACAGCCGGTTCATGTGGTGTGATCCCGGCTGTATTTTTGACCGCTCATGAAAAGCTGGGGTTTACTGATGAGCAGATGATACATGCAATGTATGTGTCGGCGGGCGTTGGAGCTGTCATAGCAGAAAACGCATCCATAGCAGGAGCATCAGGTGGATGCCAGGCAGAGATAGGATCTGCAAGTGCCATGGCAGCAGCAGGACTTGTAAGCCTGCAGGGTGGAACTGTGGAAAATATTGCTCACGGCGCAGCTCTTGCACTTAAAAATATGCTGGGGCTTGCGTGCGATCCGGTCTGCGGTCTTGTGGAAGTCCCTTGTGTGAAGAGAAATGTGGCCGGCGCTGTGAATGCAGTTACGGCTGCACAGATGGCTATGGCCGGCATTGTCAGTGCTATCCCTGTCGACGAGGTGATAGATGCCATGCGCAGAATTGGAAATGCCATGCCTGAATCTCTGAAAGAGACGGCGGGAGGCGGGCTTGCAACAACCCCGACGGCTGCTTTGATTGCACAGAGATTTCAAAAGTGAGAATAGAAAAAAGGGTATTCATAATCACTTATACACAAAGTGCACAAAAATAAATGGCGATAATGCATATTTATTATGAAAAAATTTTGACGGACGTCAAAATGCATAATCCGTATTTCATTTATTGCACAAATATGGTATACTTGGTGCAATAAGCCCCAATATTGTAATGGGGCAGATGGGGATGATGGTATGAAGAACAGAAAGAGGATTTGCGTTATTACTGCACAGGTTGAAGAAGATACACAGAATCATTTCATGCATGGTTTTATGAAGAAAGCATACGAGAAGAACTATGACGTATGCGTGTTTTCCATGTTTTTAAAGTATCAGGATTCGTCTTACCGTGAGGTTGGAGATTCGAATATCTACAACCTTATTAATTTTGACCTTTTTGATGCGGTGGTTATGTGTCAGGATACATTGCAGACTCCAGGTGTTGTGGAGAAGCTGGAGAAGAGGCTTCAATCAGAATTCCCTAACGGATTGGTTGTGGTTGTTGACAAGGAGAACAAGCTGTTTCCTACCATCATGATGGATCATTATACTCCTATAGTAAAGCTGGTTGACCATCTCATAGATGTGCACGGATATAAGAACATATACTTCCTGAACGGTCTAAAGGGGCATGTACATTCCAAGCAGAGACTGGCTGGATATATTGACAGCATGAAAGCCCATGGACTTCCTGTTACTGACGATATGATATATTATGGAACCTATTGGTATGACAGCGGAGATTACATGGTGGATGAGTTGGTCAAGGACAGGGATCATCTGCCGGAAGCGATAGTGTGTGCCAATGATTGTATGGCGATAGGAGTCTGCACAGCATTTGACAAATATGGCATAAAGGTTCCGGATGATATTGCTGTGGTTGGATATGACTCAATAGAGGACGGAAGAAACAGCCCGGTGCCGATCACATCTGCAGATATACCTGCGGAGGATTGCGGAAAGTATTGCGTGGAATATATAGATGCACAACTGAAAGGTCAGAGCGTTCCGGAGTTTAAGACGAATGTAGATCTGTACATAGGCGGAACCTGTGGATGCAAAGGCTGGGAGAAAGAGACTATAAGGCTCAGGAGAGAGAAGTGGGCTACAGATCTGTCAGCCACAAGCTTCTATTCCTGCTTTAACAATATTATGGACGACCTTGTTGCACAGACAGATGTGAAGTCATTCTTTGAGACTGTATTCGAATATGTATATCAGATCAGACCATTTACAGGATTCCATCTGTGTCTGAATGATTATTGGAGGAATCCGGAGATCATGACTGGCGATGAGGCTCTTAGAAATGGGTATACAGATCAGGTGTACAGGATAATCAAGTGTGGGGCCGAAGAAGAAGAATCACATATCAGTTATGATGATGTGTTCGATTCTGAGATTTTGCTTCCTGAACTGTCTATGGACAGAGACTATCCTACGGCATACATATTTTCGCCGTTGTTTTTCCAGGACAGAAGCTTTGGATATGCGGTGGTGAATTATGGAGAAGAGCCAAGGGTGTATGAAGATGTGTACAGATCATGGATAAAGACGGTGTCCAGGGATTTGGAGTCATTTGCAAGACATGAGGGACTTACGGCGGTGCTCAAAAGGCTGGAGGCTGAGCAGATAAGAGATGGCCTCACAGGACTTTACAATTATAGAGGATTTATGAGCCGGATGAATGAGATGGTGTCTGGCGCAAAAGAAAAAGATAAGGATATTCTGGTGCTGGCGATAGATCTCAAGGGAACTCGTCAGATAAATAATACATATGGAAGAACCGAGGGCGACAAGGTGATAGGCTATGTGGCCCAATCAATAAATGAAATCATGACCCAATCAGAGATAGCGATGAGAATGGGCAATGATGAGTTTGTGATCGCCACAACTGTGGATTCCGAAGATGACAACCGGGGAGAAGGTATTGTGGCTGAACTCAAGAAAAAACTTGAGGAGATCGATACTAGTAACAGCAATGATATAGAGATTGGAATTTATTACGGCTGTAGGAAGGGCAGAGTTAAATCGAATACTGAACTTGAGCAGCTTATAAATGATGCGGTAAACCAGAAGAATAAGATAAAAGACAAGAATGCAAATAAAGGCAGGCATAAAGCAGAACTTACGAACAAGGATATAGAGAGAGATGAGATGGTTGCAGCGGTGCTTGACAAGAATCTGTTCACCTATCATTTTCAGCCTATTGTAAGTGCACATACAGGAACTATATTTGCATATGAAGCTCTCATGAGAGTTGTGGAGCCGGTGCGTATGTCGCCGCCTGAAGTACTTGAGAGTGCAGAGAGACTTGGCCGTCTTTACGATGTCGAGAAGTATACGTTATTCAATGTGGTCGAGATTGTGGCATCAAACCCAGAGATGTTTAAGGGCAAGAAGGTGTTCATCAACAGTATGCCGGGACATATGTTGAACCCGAAGGACAGACAGGAATTTCTGAAAAAAGTGAAGACACTTCAGTGCGCTGGCATAGTTGTCGAGTTTACTGAGGGCGACGAGCTGTCTGACAATGAACTTGAAGAACTTAAGGCTTTCCTTAGGGGAAATGGAATGGAGATTGCCATAGATGATTACGGCTCAGGCTATTCAAATGTCAACAATCTCCTCAGATATATGCCGGAGTATGTCAAGATAGACAGGATGCTGCTCTCGGGAATAGATTCGGATCCTCACAGGCAGCATTTTGTGAAAGATATAATAGAATTCACAAGAGACAATGGAATAAAAGCTCTGGCGGAGGGTGTTGAGACAGCCAAGGAGATGAAAACAGTGATTCAGCTCGGCTCAGATCTGATTCAGGGTTACTACACAGCACATCCGAATGCTGAGGTGGTACAGCTCATATCGCCTCAGGTTGTGAATGAGATAATCCAGTACAACCATATTGAGGACAGCGCTGAAAATGGCAGGGTATTTGTCATGGAGTACGAGCGGAGTGTATCGCTTGTGAAGCTGGAAAGTGACAGTTACAGAGAGATTGTGGTTGCGCCTAAGGCTGGAGGTGACAACAACGTTCGAATCGTGGGCGCAAATGGATTCCAGTCAGATATCAGTCTCAGAGTAAAGGATGGATTCACGGGAACCATAGTTATGCAGAATGCAAGCTTTTCAAGTGACAGGGATAAGCCTTGTATAGATTGCGGAGAGAACACAGATCTCTACATAGTATTGGAAGGCAAAAATTCATGCAGAGTGGGTGGTATACGTATTCCGGAGTCGTCGAGGGTGACATTCATAGGCGAGGGTGATATGCACATTCAGGTACATAGCAACAGGTATTATGGTATAGGAAACGATGTCGCTTCAAAGCATGGTATTATCAGGTTCAGGCAGGATGGCGTTATAAATATAGAAGCGAATGGTGTAAACGGAGTGGCTATAGGATCTGGCTATGGCGGAGACATCCGTATAGAGAAAGGCCGTTATGATCTGTTTCTCAATGGGGAGAACGGAGTGGCTATAGGATGCATACATAGTCCGGTGAAGATGAACATAGTCAAGGGCGATATTGACATATCGTTTGAGGCTGCAAATGGTGTGGCAATAGGTTCTGTTGAGGGACATGCGGACATCTCAGTCAGGAATACATCTATAACTATCCGTGGATCTGGCAACAGATATGTGGCTATGGGAACCCTGGATGGTGATGGCTGCATAGTTGATATCGGTAAAACTCATGTCGATATGAATTTGAAGGGTAATTCCTGCATAGCCATCGGATCAGATCATGGACCTGCTGACGTATGCATATCAGATGCCAATTCAAGAATAATGGCTCAGGGAGAGGCTTGTTTTGCAATAGGAAGCAGATATGATATAGGTACACTTTCAAGCAGCAATGCCGACTTGAATGTGTCGGTGAAGAATGCTATCAATGTAGACATATCTGTTCCGGAACAGAATATCCGGCTGCTCAACGGCAGATGTATGTTCATGCTGAATAACGAGAGCGTAGAGCGCAAAGTTACTGAGCGTTACTAGATATATAGAAATAATACATTAAACAGTGGGCGCACGGGTTGCGCCCTGTTTTATGTATAAAAAGGTGCCAGCTCCATCATTTGAAAAATGCTTTGATGGGGTGATTATTAATTGGAAGGAGTAAAGAAAATGGAAAGAGAAACAATGTGTATTCAGGCTGGCTACCAGCCAAAAAATGGAGAGTCAAGGATGATACCTATCGTGCAGAGCACGACATTCAAGTATGACACAAGTGAGGATATGGGAAAATTGTTTGATTTGGAGGAAAGTGGATATTTCTACACCAGACTTGCAAATCCTACAAATGATTATGTAGCAGCAAAGATATGTGCTCTTGAAGGAGGCTCTGCCGCTGTTCTCACATCATCAGGTCAGGCGGCAACATTCTTTTCGGTATTCAACATCGCAGGTGCCGGAGATCATGTAATAGCATCGTCAACAATATATGGAGGAAGTTACAATCTGTTTGCAGTTACCATGAAGAGAATGGGGGTTGAATTCACATTTGTCGATCCTGACTGCTCTGATGATGAGCTTGAAGCTGCATTTAAGCCGAATACAAAGGCTGTATTTGGCGAGACAATAGCCAATCCGGCTCTTATAGTATTTGACATAGAGAGATTTGCAAATGCTGCACATGCACACGGTGTTCCACTTATTGTTGACAATACATTTGCCACACCTATCAACTGCAGACCTATAGAATGGGGAGCTGATATTGTGACACATTCAACAACAAAATACATGGACGGCCATGACGCAACAGTGGGCGGAGTGATCGTTGATTCTGGAAAATTTGACTGGATGGCTCATGCTGACAAGTTCCCTAGTCTTACAACGCCGGATGATTCCTATCACGGAGTTGTATATGCGGAGAAGTTTGGAATGGGCGGAGCCTATATCAACAAGATCGTTGCGCAGCTTATGAGAGATCTCGGACCTATCCCTGCACCGATGAATTCATATATGTTGAACCTGGGGCTTGAGTCGCTGCACGTGCGTATGCCTAGACACTGCGAGAATGCCATGGCTGTTGCACAGTTCCTCGAGAAGCATGAGAAAGTTGCGTGGGTTAATTATCCGGGACTTGCCAGCAACAAATATTACGAGCGTGCGCAGAAGTATATGCCTGATGGAACATGTGGAGTTGTGTCATTTGGCGTGAAAGGTGGCAGAAGTGCCGCAGAGAAATTTATGAAGGGTCTTAAGGTTGCCATGATAGCGACGCATGTGGCAGATGCGCACACCTGTGTACTTCATCCTGCATCGGCAACCCACAGACAGATGAACGACGAGGAGCTCCTGGCTGCAGGCGTGAGCCCTGATCTGGTGCGTCTGTCCGTAGGCATAGAGAATGTGAATGACATTATTGCTGATCTTGAGAATGCATTGGCTGAGGTATAGTGATTGTGAAAACAGGAGATGTGTATGGGAGAGATTATTGAGATCACAGATTTTTCGGCTCCGGCGCTGGATATGTATGCGAGGATGTCAGAGAATCAGCTTGCGCATGCATATGAGCCGGACGCGGGAGTTTTCATTGCAGAGAGTCCAAATGTTATCATGCGTGCACTTGATGCCGGATACGAACCTGAGTCTATTCTTATAGAGAAGAAGCAGATAGGTGGAGCTGGCGCGGAAGTCATAAAAAGGTGTGCGGATGTGCCTGTATATACGGCGGAATTTGATGTGCTTACGAAGCTTACAGGATTTGCGCTGACCCGGGGGATGCTCTGTGTGATGCGGCGGAGAACGCTGCAGTCAGTGGAGCATCTGTGCAAAGATGCGAAGAGAATTGCAGTCTTGGAAGATGTGATGAATCCTACAAATGTGGGAGCGATATTCAGGTCGGCGGCAGCTCTTGGCATGGATGCGGTGCTGCTCACCAGCGGATGCAGTGATCCGCTTTACAGACGAGCTGCAAGAGTCAGTATGGGAACAGTCTTTCAAATACCCTGGACATACATAACCCGGGAGACTTTGGGGGAGAAAAATACGAATATTCCTGCATGGCCAGAGTCTGGTATGTGTAAACTTGGCAGTATGGGGTTTAAAATCGCATCAATGGCCCTCAGAAATGATACAGTGGACATTTGCGATGACAGATTGAAACGTGAGGAGAAGCTGGCCATTGTCCTTGGAACAGAGGGAGACGGCCTTGGCGTATCTACTATAGAGATGAGCGATTATACGGTTAAGATACCGATGTACCACGGTGTGGATTCACTCAACGTGGCGGCTGCCAGCGCTGTGGCATTCTGGGAGCTGGGACGCAGACTGTAAGACATCCGGACGAAGGGGTCAGGCACCATCGTCAGACAAAGGGGTCAGGCACCCTCGTCAGACGATGGGGTCAGGCACCATCGTCTGCAAGGGGTCAGGCACCCTCGTCAGACAAAGGGGTCAGGCACCATCGTCTGCAAGGGGTCAGGCACCATCGTCTGCAAAGGTGCCTGACCCCAATGCCCGAAAGAGTGCCTGACCCCTTTTGCTGGAGTGGGGTGTCGAAAAAATGAATGGGAAAAAAGGTTCAATGGTAGATACATAATGACGAATTTATGTTATAATAATCAAGCTGCCGGGTGATGTGTAAGAACAGGCGGCACATTAAAAACGAATACCAGAACACAAGGAGGAAACGATAGATGTTTTATGCGATTTCGGGAATAAATGGAGATTATGAGGCGTACAGGAGGGCTCTTAAGAAGCTTAAATTTCAGAACCTCGATGACATAAAAGAAGACGATATCATGAATGAAGAGACCGTGATAAATACCCTTGAGGGGGAGGATGTGCTGTATGTCCTTGGCAATATTGTAGGTGCCGGCGGCGGTTCCATGAAGATCATACAGGACATGATGAACAGGGATAATGTCATAGCTGTGGTAGGTGAGAATGAGTACAAGATAACCCAGTCCCTGAAGGCGCTTGATGACCACATTCGTTCCACAGGTGATGTTCCGCCACAGGCAATCATGGACAGGATCACGTCCATGCTGGGCGATGAACTTTCAGGTGTTGTCAAGGAGTTTACAGAGCTTGACGATGACGACAGAGAGGACGTAATAGACTACATCGATGAGATATCCGAGGAGGCATTCCTTGAGGTTATGATGGCGAAAAAGAAGTTCGTTCTGGTGCACGCCGGAATAAAGAACTTCAAGCAGGACAAAGAACTTGATGAGTACAGTACAGAGGATTTTGTCACAGAACCTGCAGATCTGGATAAGACATATTACAAGAACAGAACACTTGTGGTAGGTCATGTGCCAACTACAGAGATAGAAGGCGGAGAAGGCAAGATCGTGAAGAAGAACAACAATGTAGCTATTGACTGCGGCTGCGGCAAAGGGGGACAGCTTGGAATATACTGCCTGAACAATGGCGCAGAGATGTATGTATAATAGAGATAGATATGGATCATGGCCGGGTGAGATCATCACTCCGGCCATTTTCTGTGCAAAATTGACCTGCGAGGTGCGGAAAACAGGCTGTAAAAAGATACAAATTGTATAATGTGTACATAAAAACTAAAATGCCGCCGCAAAAATTGGCAAAAAAAATTTGCTTCCAAGTATTCACAAAATATGACAAATTTGTTAAATTAAATGTTGAGCATGTAGACCTATGTCGAGGTACAGATGTAGAGATAGGAGGATGCAATGAAGGTTATAGATTTTCATTCGCACATACTGCCAGGGATAGATGACGGCAGCCGGAATGTGCAGACATCAGTGGACATGCTGAGGATGTGCAAGGAACACGGAGTGGATCTGATGATCGCCACACCGCATTTCTATGCTGATTCCAACAGGGTAGAGAGATTTGTTGAAAACAGACAGGCGGCATATGACAAGGTCATGGCTGCGAGAGCGGATATACCGAAGATATTGATGGGAGCAGAGGTGGCATTCTTCGAGGGTATAAGCAGATCGGAGAAATTGCAGGCACTAACAATACAGGGAACGAATGTCATATTGCTTGAGATGCCATTCGTGACATGGAGTGATTCGGTAGTGCGAGAAGTAAGAGACTTAACAGAGAAGAGACATTTCCATATCATATTAGCTCATATAGAGCGTTTCTTAAGCATACCAGGCAACAATTCTTACGTAAAACAGGTGCTTGAACTGCCAGTGACGGTTCAGGTGAATGCTGAGACACTGCTGGATTTCAGACAGAAGGGCAAGATGTTCAAGATGTTCAGAAAGAACTATGCACACATTCTGGGAAGTGACTGCCATGGTATGCATCACAGGATGCCAAATCTATGGCTGGGACGTGAAGCGATATCCCGCAAACTTGGAGCAGATGTGCTTTCCCGCATCGACGTATACGGCGAGAGGCTGCTTGCGGAACATACGATACAATCATGACCAGAAAACAAAAGATAGTCTGGCGGCATACAAATACCAGAATAAAGAAGACCGATTACAACAGAACAAATTAATATAGAAGAAAATTTGTATGGAGGACATAATATGTCTAAGAAGACAGCGATAATCATAAGCGTTATTTTATTTGTGATACTGTGCGCACTCATAGTATGTGAAAAGATGTGGCCAACTGCAGGAGCAAATCTCCTGATTGGGACATTGAGATAGGCTGCAGCAAAGTAGTAGTGCATGGTGCGTTATCCGGCAGGGTAGCCGGCGTGATCAGAGGTGATACATATGTCGCATAAAGATATGACATTTACAGAAAAAAAGAGAATATACAGGCGGATTGGTGCAGGCATTCTCCTGGTGGCCATATTGTGTGCATCACTCGCTATTGCGCTCAGACCTGCAAGCGGCGGGAATACGGCAAGCCCGACTGATGCGAAGGCAGACGGTATGATAGAGGTGGACGGAGTCAGGTATGTTCCAAAGAAGAACATAGAGACATATCTGTTCATGGGAATAGACAACATGGGCAAGGTTCAGAAGGTTACAGGCTATGAAGGCGCCGGCAGATGTGATGTAGTGATGCTGATGGTGAGAGACCTGAGCGATGGCACATACAAGACGCTTACACTTGACCGCAATACCATGGTGGAACAGGATTCACTTGAGCCGGATGGCACCAGCCTTGGCTCGTCAGTGGCACAGCTTGCACTGTCACATGAGAACGGCGATGGAATGGAGATAAGCTGTGAGAATGTGAAAAAAGCAGTGTCGAATTTCCTTGACGGTCAGAGGATAGACGGCTACGCTGCCGTGAACATGGGTGCCATAGGAACTATCAACCATCTGGCAGGCGGGGTCACAGTTACCATAGAAGATGACTTTTCCAAGGTGGATAAGACCATGAAGATGGGTGAGACCGTCACGCTGACAGATGAACAGGCAGTACATTATGTACACGACAGATATGATGTGGGAGATGAATCCAACACACAGCGAATGAAACGGCATGAGGCATACAAGGCAGGCCTGATGAAGAATCTCGAAGACAAATGCAACGCAGACAACTCATATCCGCTCACCATATATGAAGCCCTTGGCGATTACATGGTGACGGACATAAATTCACAGAAGTTCTCCAAACTGGCGCTTCTGGTGCTGAAAGACAAAGATGCGGGATCTGTGAGCATAGAGGGAACAGAGACCATAGATGATCTTGGGTATGTTGAAGTTGAGGCCGATGAGACGAGCCGTCAACAGGCGGTACTTGATCTGTTCTACAAAGAATACAAGTAGAATCTAAGTGTTTTATCACGGCGATTATAAAAAAGCAGGCGCAGGGATAGCCTGACAAATTAGAAACACGGAGGAGTAATATGAATTCCAATAATATGGCGGCACCGGGCAATGAGGTGGCAGCAAAGAACACGATAACAACACTAAAGGTGGAAGAAGATGACAAAGAGATAGATCTGCTCGATATGGGTATGGCACTCGTCGAGAAGCTTCCATATATCATACTGTGCTTCCTGCTTGGAGCGGTGATCTTCAATGCATACGCATATTTCATGGTGAAGCCGACATACCAGTCAACCGCAAAGTTATATGTAGTATCAGCGTCCAGCGATTCGGTGGTAAATCTTCAGGATCTGAATCTGGGATCATCACTGACAAAGGACTATGAAGATCTGATACTCAGCTATCCGGTGCTGGATCAGGTTATAGACAAGATGGGACTCAATATGAATTCAGCAGATCTGGCAAAGATGATAAGCCTTGAGAATCCGACGGATACCCGAGTGCTGAAGATTACAGTCACCAGCACTGACAAGCAGCAGGCATGCGATATAGCGAATACACTCGCTGACGTATCTGTGGATTATCTCCCGGATACCATGAGCACAAATGCGCCAAATATAGCACAGGTTGCAAGAGTTGCTGATCAGAAAGTAGGACCAAGCTATCTGAAGTATACAACCATCGGAGCGATACTCGGAGCGTTCATATATTGCATGATCATCATCATCGGATATCTGATGGATGACACCATTCATTCAGCAGACGATCTGGAGAAATATTTCGATATAGTTCCACTTACCGTCATTCCAGAGAGCGATCAGTTCAGGACAGATGATGCTCAGGAGTATACATCAAGAAAACTGGGAAAGAAAGGAGCAAAGCATGAATAAGTTAAATGTAGAGTTCCAGGAACTGCCATATGCAGTTGAAGAGGCGATGAACCGTCTCAGAATAAACATAAAGTTCTGCGGCAAGAACACCAGAAAGATACTTATCACAAGCAGTATGCCAAACGAGGGCAAGAGCAGTGTGGCCATCAATCTGTGGAGAATGCTGGCTGAAGCAGGATTTCCAGCAGTGCTGGTTGACGTCGACCTCAGGAAATCAGTCATAAAGGAAAGACATCACATAAAGAATGCGGATAAGCTTCAGGATCTCGGCTGTTACCTGTCGGGTCAGGCTGAGATGGAGGATGTGGTTTATCAGACGCAGATAGAGAATGCATACATGGTTCCATGTGTGAACCTGCTGGAGAGCCCGTCGGCTCTGCTGGAAGACGCCAGATTTTCAGAGATGCTTGACAAGCTGGCAAAGACTTACAGATACGTCATCATCGACTCCCCTCCTATGGGAAGCGTGGCAGATGCAGCGCAGATCGCGTCGTTGTGTGATGGCGCGGCACTTGTTGTAAGGGCTGGAGAGACATCAAGGAATCTCATAAAACAGTCACTGCAGCAGCTTGACCAGGTAGGCTGCAAGCTCCTCGGAATCATACTCAACAGAGTGGAGACTGCCGGAAGAGCCTACAAGAAATACTATGGCAAATATGGCAAATATTACAGCCAGTATGGCTATGGCGCATATGGTAAAGAAAATGCCTCAAGATCAGATGAGGTAGCTGTAACAAAAGCTTCACAAAAATAAAAGCGGATATTACATAGTGTAGTGTGGCATACGTTATGTTTTATCATATAAATTTGCGATCAATTTGGGAAGGAGGAATTTATCGTGAAGAAATTAAAGAAGTTACTGGCAATAGTATTATGTATAGCCATGATGGTTCCTGCAACAGTACTTGCTGCAC
>ERZ1034768.504-NODE-504-length-13229-cov-4.274176_pt1 | contig 13229 bp, 12 predicted proteins | sample MGYA00520691_ERZ1034768 | MGnify/ENA primary metagenome ERZ1034768 (study PRJEB33766, sample SAMN09781704) | gut metagenome | biome: gut microbiome | host: Homo sapiens | place: Madagascar | study: EMG produced TPA metagenomics assembly of the PRJNA485056 data set...
GGAGGGAGCGAAGCGACCGGGCGGGGACAAACCAGCCGCAGGCTGACCGCTTCATTGCACCGGCCTTCGAATACTGACTCCGCTCAATCTTGTTGCTGCCCTTCGCATCCGGACCGGCGAAGCCGGGGCGCGGAACGACCGCGAGTCTCTGACCGGAGCGCTTTGCGCGTAGGGAAGAGTCTCGCAGTGTAGCTGCCATAAGTGGAGTTCGGAGGGGCGCATCGTGCCCCGGAGGACGGAACCAAAGTGAGTGAGCGGAGCTTTAGCGCAGCGAACTGGCTTTGACCGCTTTCCTTATCGGCCAGAAGATAATATCGACATAGATGATAATGAATAACGGAGTCTCGATTGAGGCTTCGCATCATTTTAACCAAGACTTTTCGGTACGAAGGCTTGAAATAGTATCTCGGTACTCCTGGTTAATGGGATTCTTGTTCTTGTCAATATTGAGAGGAGGATTCAAATCCTCGATCAGTCTGGTTTCCATCTTATCTGGGGATTCGTTATGCTGATAATGGAAAATCAGGTTCTCCTTCATCCAGGCTCTTAATTCTCTCTCTTCATCAATTACAAATCGTACGTGCCCATTGTTGGGATTCTTCTTGTCTCTGGGTATCGGTGTGTATCCCAGAAGGCATCCGATTGTCAGTCGAAGCGTGGAGTGCCCTGCGTTGCCGCAGATATGATTTCTCCAAATTCGTCCCCTCAGGTTCGTTCCTGCGACACCGGTATAAATAAGATGTTTGCCCTTGTAGATAGGCACCTCAAGCGAATATCCCAGAGTAGGTAGGGAGTTTATATCTCGAATAGTCACAAGGTAGTTCCCAGGAACTTCTAGGAGATCTTTCCCTTTACCTATTTGCGGGTCAAATTCTATGAAGCCAATTAGTTCCATATTCTGACCATTACGCAAAGATTAGCATAAAGCCCAACCAGAGTGCAGCAAATATACCGCCGATAATCACTGCATAGTGGATGATTGTGTGCCCCAACTCACCTCCGATACTGGCATTAAGGATGAGACCAACACCAACGGCCACAACTTCAAGGAAGGCCGCAATACAAAATGCGACCATCAGCCACATCGCGATACTTTGACGTGTTTCCTCGTCTTGCTTCTCTATGGCTTCCTTCTCAGCAGTAGTGGCCTTCGTGGCAATATTCCATCGCTTATAGCAGAGATAGCAGCCTATCAGGCCTATGACCAGCATAGCCAGCCCATGCCATGAATCCGGATTCTTATAGGCAATAATGCCTCCAGAGATCAAAGCAATCAGAGTAATGATTAAGACCAATAGGCCACGGCTTTCCCTGCGAGTCATATCAGATATTTTGTTTTTGTTCGTTCAGTTCGCGTAGGGAGGTGGGGACCATGTCGTACTCGACTTCTTCACCGGTGTCGACGCGAAGGAAGTGCTGGCTCATGAAACGTTCTTTATCCTTTGGCCCCTGGCCCTTTCTCTCGAAGGCTACCAGCAAGTAGTTATCGGACTCGTCGAGGGTATAGGTCTTGCCATTCAGTTCCGGAGTATATAGGCGGTCGAACGCAAGGGGATTGTCGCTTTTAGGAGTTACCTTGAAAAATTCGTAGTCCTTATCGATAGTCCTGATGAATTCGTCGCGAATTGTGCGGTGTAGGTCTGAAGACCAGCACTCGTCCTCGTACCCGGCATAAGATGCGATTACGAAGAGGAGGTTGATGCTGAATTCACGCAGAATGAGGGTGTCCCGGTCAAACAAACGGTCTTCGAAGTGCTTGTTGGATGGCGGGTTCTCGTGGCCTTTATCTTCGTCCCAGAAGGTTTTCTTCAAGGATGGTGCGCTGAAGTCGGTATCGTCCTCGGTGACGCGGGCCCGGATGAAGAAGTTAGGTGTAATGTTGTAGCCTTCGGTAAGGGTGTCGCGGTAGCGGATCTCACCCTTGCCTTTAGGTGGCCAGGGACCACGTTTATGTGCAAGGTAGTACTTGTCAATGTGGTACTGGATAGCGTTCTTGGCGTAGGTGAACTGCTTATAGAGCGCCACTCCTTCCGGGCGTTTATCGTCACGATAGTATTTGCTATCGCCGATGTAATAGATGTCGGAGATGTTCCCGATGAGGGAGGTAAAGCGGAAGATGTGGTCAACGAGTTTGCCATCGTCCTGCTTCTTGAGGTCCTCGACTCCACTGGCGTCACTCATCAGACTATCGACCATTGCTTCGAAGATGGTCTCGAATTTCCGGACAAGCAGGTGTTCATCCGTCCTGTTTTTGTCTTCTTCGGAGGTGTTGTAGGTGAAGAAGGAATCCAACAGCCCCCAGAGGTGTTTGAGGTCGTCACGGAAGTATTTGTGCCGGATGCGGCGCATTTTCTTGCTACCAATACCAGTGTCAATGAGCATCTGAACCTCGGTCTCCGGTAGCAATTCGTACGGGACTTCACCCAGGTCGATAGGGAAGCGATACTTGTCGCGCAGGTATTTGAGTACCGAATAGTACAGGACGAGTAGGGTATCGTCGATGTCAATGGACTTTTCCTTGATGGCAGGGTCGAGATACCAAGGCTCTCCGTCTTCGATAAACGGGTCTCCGGCCACAGTCTTAGGCCAGTCAATCTTATCTCTGCCGCTATGGTTGATGAGACTGATTTGGGTAAAGAGGTTTCGGTGGTCCTTCAGGAAGTCCATTAGGTCGAGAGCTGTGCTCAGGAAGTCTTTATCCCTGAAGTCATTGTCGGGCAGTTGTGAATCCAGTAATGCCCGCTGGCTTATAGGCGTCCCTTCGTGTTCTTCTCGGAAGCGGTTCAGAGCCCTGTATAGCCAAAGGCCCAGCTCGGGAAGGAATGAACCTTTTCCCTCGATTTCAAGCGGGTTGTGCTCATCGTCGGTATCCATCACGTCTTCCGGATAGATGCCGTTCATTCCGAGGACGTTTAGCCTGCTTCCTTCGTTGATGAGAAAAGATTTCGGCAGTATGAATACAGGCCCGGAATACTTTTCTGTGTTAACGAATATGTAGCCGATGCGATCGGTTTCCCACGTACCTTTGTCGAAATCGTGATGCACAAGGGCCTGCCCCAGAATCTTCTCGATCTGGTCGGTCTTGTATGGGTATTTCTCAAAATAGATACGCACGGGGTGTAATCAGGAACTATGTCAGTTATACATCTTTCACATCCAGCACGAAATCAGACTTCTTCTCCTTGTATTTGCTTTCAAGGTAAAGCATGAATTCGTGCAAAAGACGGAAATCCTTATTCCTCTCGCTGAACAGTTCGGCAAAGGTGAAGAAGTCATTCTTCTCACTATCCAGTTTGTTCTTTACGCGCATGAAGTAAGGTGCCTGAACGCGCAGGGGACGGTAGTAGTCCTTGCAGACGTCGTTCCACAGGTAGAACATAACTTTGTTGATGATCTCCTTCTCGGTAACAGGTCCTTTGATGAAAAATTCACCCATCTGCTTGTCTTCGCTCTCGGTAGCAACGAGAATCATTTCGTTGACCATCTGGAGGAACTGAATCCACTGGTATTGCTTCTTCCCAATCGTAATTGTGAAATTGTCCGCTTTTGTACCGGAGTAAGCAATAGGCTTGTATTCCATCGCCCAGCGACGTTTGAATGCAGAGTCCATAGGGAACTGGCTCTGGTCAGAGGTGTTCATTGTGGCATAGAGATGAAGATTTGCGGGGAGCTTAAGGCTCTCGTAAGGTACGCCTTCTCCTTTCAGGTATTTAGCCAATTCGGCATCCGGCTTGATTTCATAGTCGGATACGCCATCGGTGCGGTCCAGCAGTTGGAAGAGGTCGCCGAAAATCTGTGCGCAGTTGCCGCGGTTAATCTCTTCGATGATGAGATAAATCGGATCTTCCGGATGCCTCATAGCAGCCACATAGGCGTTTGTGAATACCTGTGGAACAAACTTGTAGTCCAGCTTATTGTTATCGTCCTTACCCGGCTTGTAGCAACCTACAAAGGTGGCGTAGTCGTAATCCGGATGGAAGGTTGTACGGAAAACATTATTTGTCAACTTCTTCTTTTCTTCTTCCGTTGGTTCATGGTCAAGCTTTTTACCTTCGGGATGTTCATCTGTAGGTAGCTCATACCAAATTATCTTCTCGCGATCCTCACCTTCAGCAATCTCCTTGACTTCATACGACTTTCCAGATCCAGGGCAACCATAGTAGATTGTCTGGGCGGTGGTGTCCGGTCCATTATGTTGTTGATTCGAATCCTGTCGAAGAATTCTGAGAGCATCTTTTGCCCCTTGATATATTGTCTTCATAAGCCTATTGTATTCAGTGATTAAGGATGTGTCAGATACGGTTTCGAAAATGTTAATAATAGCATTCAATGCGTCTGTTTTAGCCGAAGTCTTGCTTTCTTCGTCAAACAATGCCTCGAATCTTGATGCTCTGCTTGAGTCAGAAACCTCAAATTCAAATGCGGCTTTAAGGAATGCAGAGAAGTACTTGTTGGCCATTCCGTAGAAGCCCTTAGGAATCACGTCGGAATCGTTCCCGAACATAAACAGAGGCATCTTTTGCTGAAAAATATCAGTGAGGGAGACCCGAGTTGTAATTGCATCACGGACATCAGCAACAGACTGAATAGTCTTTCTAAGTTTGAGCTCCTTAAACTCATTTGTCCGTATAGACATGCTAAAAGGAGCCGTATTCTTCCCGCTTAGCGTGTCTTCGAAAACAGATGGAATAGGGTTGGCGGCAGGATTCTTAGAATAAAGATACTCGCGATACTTCAATTCGCACAGGAACGCTGAAAGGACATATCGATGCCATTTGATGAAATCAATATCATCTGGGCAGGGATAGATGTTATTGAGCCGATAAATCAGAGCATTTACGGAAATCTCTGTACGGCCTATAGTTACTGATTGGAGTAAAGAGTAAATCGAGCATAATGCAGAATACGCGAATCTTAGAGAGTCTATGTCTTCTACTTGCTTTGCTTTTGTAATAATAGAAGAAATAAACCCAAGATCCGACTGAGCGTTTTTGCCTGCTTTGATGTGATCAAGGCCACTTTCGCCCTTTGTCAGTTCGAGACAAAGAAGGCCTATTCGGTACATTTCTTTAGCTCTCGACCGATCACTTGACCCTGTCGCCCTGACAGCATCAGTGAAATTAGTTGCAGTATTGTCCAGATTGCCGGCCAATATTGTATCGTTCCACTGACAAAGCGTGTCGAGCAGAGTCTCCGGATAGTTATATATACACTTAAAAGAAGATGCCATAATTACCTTTTCTTAAGCATTAAAACATATTCGTATTCAATCTTCTGAGGTTTTCCTTCCCTCGGAATGGAAGTTCTATGGTCCTTTATCTTATACTTGTAGTACCCAAACCATTCAAAACCGACATTCTGTGCCAGAGACGCAATGATTTTATGGGTAGAAACGCGTATCCCTTTGATGGTATTATCGCCGATAATCATATGATATTCGCCACCATGGACGAGGGATCTGTAAACACAGGAAAGATTGGCGTAAATGTCATTGAAGTACGATAGGCAAGTTTCAGCGCGACCTTTATCCTTTTTAGCGATTCGGGCATAAAGTTTACCGAACTCATTCATAACCACCTGAGTGGCATCATCCTTTCGTCTATTTTCGTGGCCAATTTGCATTCCACGCATTTCTTTCGCCACTTCGTTCGTGATATGGCCAACCATAGCACCTTCGACTTTTACACATCTTGTATAGTCAAGGGCGTTGATATACGGAGGAGAAGTTATCGCAAGATTAATACCCTCAAAATCGAAGGAAGTTGCATCGAATCCAATCCATCTTAATGCCTCAGGTCGCACTGGGCAATCTTGGGACATTTCAGTAATGGCGCCAATATGAGCCCGAAAACTATGCTCAAATGATACCTGAACCGGTTGAGTGACTTTCGCGTATTTTGTCGATATATAAGGCTTCAAAGACTGGCGTTCCATCTTTGAAACTGGCTTAATACAATCGGCAAACACAACAAGGAAGAAGTCTTTATATGGTGCCGGAACTGTTGCCAAAATACAGGCCTTTAAGCGCAGAAGCAGGTCCAGGTCACCTGGATTAAACCATCTTCCAATGCCATCAAGTTCTGGAACGGGGCTGGGCTCATAATCTCTCCATGTGGCAGCAACCACTTCATAATAGCGGTTTATCTCGGCCAATTGCTCTTCTGTAAACACAGTGGAACTAACTTCAGAAATGAGCCGTGCAAAAGGGTCCATTTCCAATCCATAAGGGATATTGCCGCTTAATATAGTTTCGACGGCCGTCGTTCCAGACCCCATGAACGGATCAAGTACCCGAAGTCCATTGTTCTGTTGGTGGTACAGGATTGCTCGAGGAACCAAGAAGACACTTCTTGCCGGATACCTATTGTATATCCTGTTCCCATACTCCTTGATTGTCCTGGTGGAAGGAAAAGTGATTTCCTTGCCCCAGGATAACTCATATGGATTAAAACCGCCGGTTTTATTTATGTCTTCTACTATTTTGGCCATTTTAAAATCACCATACTTTCGCGAACATATTTCTGGTCGCAATCTTCAATTAACTTAGTTTGTTGGGATGAGGGGACCACCTTTCGATAGATTGTAATACCCTTACATTCGAATCCCACGATTTCAGCAATATCAGCAAGAATCAAATCGGTCGCTACAACTACTCCGGCATATGTCGGATTGCCGACCACGAATCCGATAGTGGCTCCAGGGTTGATGTTCTTGGAGAGGTTAATCAGGCACCTCTTCATATCACGAAAATAACCAGAAATCATAGATGGAATCGAATTGCTCCACAGGTCTCTTTCTTTCAAGAGGGGAACAATTGTCGATTCTACGATTGGTATGCACGTGTCATCCTCTCTCTTCCATCTGTAGTGTACATGACTAATCACAGATTTCTCACGGAAGCGCTGCTGATCTTCTTGACTCTTGAAAAAACCGCCGAGCCAGAGTTCTACCAAATAAACCTTGCTGTAATCAAAGCAGTTAGCATATGGCGGTGATGTCAAGACAATATCTGCCTTTTTTGGCAGACGATAATCTTCTATACAACTACCATCAACGATTTGATTCTTCGTGGTTTTGTTCAAATTACATATATCTCCAACGAATACGTTTAGTCGGCTGATAATAAGTTCTTTGAACGCATGGTAAGGAGTAGGAAGTGGCGGATGAACTTTCTTCTTCACGCCATTCCCGTTCTTCTTATGAGTAGAGACACTCTCAATATCCGACAACAAAGCCAACATGAAAATGTCTTTAATCTTACTCTCGGGTATAGTATCCACGAAATTGCGAACTCCAACTATCGCATCATAAGTCTCTTTATGGAAGTAGCTGATAACAGTTTTGCTGATACCATACTTATCATCAAAGTTGGGCTCATAACTACTAAACCTCGAAATTGTTTCTTGAAGGCGTTTCAGATCTGCTTTGGTGTACTTGGCGTTTTTAACGCGAGATGCAAAATTGCCAAGCGGACTGACGTCAAGAGAATATGCCTCATAACCGAGCTCATTTGCTGCGAGAACTGTGGTTCCTACTCCACCATATGGATCGAAAACTATATTAGTTGGAGCCGTGGAATACTGCTGAATGAAGCCCTTAACAAACGACGGAGAAAAACCTTCCTTGTATGCATACCATCTGTGAATAGGGCAGTTCAAAGATTCCTTGAAATTCACAGGCGTCGTATATGTGCCCGTGATGTTGCCGGAAGGCTTAACTCGCCTTTCAACCGATGTGTAATATTTTCGTAAATCTTGTATCAAATTCATTTGTCTCTACAGATAAAAAAGAGTACACAGGTAATCAGTCCTTTGTGTTGTTAATCAAGACCTTGACATCAATATCAAGAATCTTGGCTATTTCCACTAACTGATCGAGGGATGGCTGTACTTTATTTTGCGCCCATCGGCAAACCGTTATTTCTGATTTACCGAGCTGTTTCGCCAACCACCTGTTTGTGCGATTCTTCTCAGCTAATACAACCTTCAGCCTGTTTATCGGTTCATCCATATTAGAACTCATATTTATCTTCGTATGATGCAAATTTAACATAATTTGTTAAAAATGTCACTATAAACATGTCAAAAAAGGCCGATATACGAAAACGCCAAAAGGCTTGCCCCGAACCGTGGCCCGGGGCACCTTCTGGCTAACGTTTTTTGTATTCTCCGTGCTTCACTTGCTCGATCTCGCCGGCTTCGCTTGCCCGCGCTACCTGCCGCCGTACAGTCCGGAGACTCTTGCCGACCTGCTTGGCCACCGTCTTCATATCGTCGGTCTTGAAGTAGCCCGGCAATGCGGCAAGGATGGTCTTGCGGGTGGCGGAGGAGTAGGAATCGGCGACTGCGATGCCCTCTGGTCGCTCACGATCCAGGACGTTGAAGATGTAGTCGTTGTGCGTGGATATGACCCGGATGATGTCCATAGTCATATCGAAATCCGCGTCGGAACATTCAATCGTTTCCTTGATCGTGCCGGCGTCCATCATCCGCAGGGTGGTCAGCACCATCGCGATACGGAGGAAGCACCAGGCAAGGCGGTGGGAGCTGGCAGAGTAGCGGTCGCCATTGAGTTCCTGCATCCGGTCTTTCTCGGCCGCGAAGAAGTCGTTGAACTTCCCGATCTGCGGCAGGGAGAGACGGAACGTGACCTTTGGTTGTTCCTCCAGCAGCTTGGTGAAGGCCGTGAACCTGGCGCCGATGGCATCGAAAGTCTCCTCCAGCGGCTCATCGCTGCCGTAGGAGTCGAAACCATCCAGCCACTGGGGCGTGGAGTTGACGCAGAAGAACATGAACCTGGACAGCAAGCCGTTTTCGGAATCTCGTATCAGCGATTTCACTTGCTCCGGCGTGCCTGACAGAACGGTGGCGAGGCGGGGATTGTCAATCTCGCGCTCTTCACCGTCGTCTCCGCGGCGCAGGTAACCGAAACTCTCGTGCGCGAAGGCCTTGCGGAATGCATCGCTGTAGTCACCGTAATCACTTGAAAATGCATTGACTACGGTGTCGCCCTCGGTCTCGAACATCAGCAGATTGCCGTTCTCGGCCATTGCCTGCTGGAACGAGGTCGAGCTGGAGTTGGCCGGGACGCGGAGCAGCTGGATGGGTGGCTTCTCGGGCGGGTCGATGTTCTCTCCCTTCTTCTGGCGCTTGTAACGGGCGTACTCCTTCTTGTATTCCTCCTTAGCCGTATTCCAGCGGTCCAGTTTTTCCTTGTGGATGGCCTTGACCAGACGGAAGCAGAAGTCGAGTTTTCCCTTGCCCGCACCCGCCGGTCCGGGGACGAAGAGATACATGTTGGGGTAGATGGTCTTGCCGAAGTAGACGGTTCTCAGGGGCAGCATGGCGGAGCTGACGGTGACGATGCTTCCGATGAGAACGAGACTCTTTTCCTGGTCCGTCAACATCAGATCCGTGGCATCTTTCAGGAGTCCGGGCAGCGCGGGGAAGATGCGGGCGGGGAACAGCGGAAGTATCGGCATTTCCTCGGGGTCATCGTCCGAAAGGGACAAAGGGACATTTTTGTCACTTTGACCTTTTTGACTTGGTGCGACTTTCATCGTTCGCGGCTCGTTCTCGGGTCGTTGCAGGGTAACTACCTGATTCTTCGCAAGATAGAATAGAGTACTGATATCAGTCCTTCCGGAGTCCGATTTGAGGCACTCAGTGTACTTGGTGTCACTTTCGGCCTGGTCGTACCCCGGGTAGAGGGAGGAGATGTCGTGGAAGTATCCGCGGCCTCCTTCGCCGAATTCTCCGGCCAGCGCAAAGCCTACCTTCAGCCAGTCGTTGTAGTCGGCGGTGATGTCTGCTCCGGAGGCACGGAGCGCCGCAATGAGGGCTTCGACCCTGGATGCGGTGTCCGTGTCCGGAGCACTCGAGCCTACGGGATGCGCAGGCTGCTGGGGTTGCTGCGAAGGCTTGTCGCCCTCATTCAGCAGATCCATTAAGAAATCTGGAGATGTCATAGTCAAAATCGTCTTCGATGAAAAACGGGTTCAGGAATGCGTCGGGGTCGTAGGGGAGGAAGCAGGCCCGGCAGATGTCCTTGCCGGATGGGTCTGCCTCGTAGCCGTAGGCACGCCTGACGTAGTTGAAAAGGATGGTGAAGTACTCGCCGTAGGTGAAGGGCGTTCCGTCGGGTTTGGTCTGCCCAACCGGCAGATTCACAAACCATTTGACACCGTCACCGGAAGGAGAGCGGAAAGCAAGAACCGTCTCGAAATTGTCCTCGTTGGCCAGCAACAGGACCAGTCCGTCGGGGTCGGGAATATGGTCGAAATCGATGACCATATAGCCGGATGCCTGGATCAGATCGCCCTCTTTGCGGGAGCGGAACAGACCGCCCGGGGTCACGTAGTCAAAGTGCTCGGCCTTGTACCGGCTGCGTTCCTTGCTGTCCTTGATGGTGCGAAGGTGCTCCGTGTGCTCGCGGGCGTAATCCGATACCAGGTACTTGTAGATGTCCTGCGGAGAGGCATCGCGGCAGGGCCTGGTGTTGCGGATGGGACGCCGGAAGAAGCTCATCCGTGCGCAGGGCGGGAGAGCGGGTTTCGCCGGTTCAGGCTCGGCCTGGGACTCCTCCTGCTGCCGCTTCTCGCATTCCAGTTCAGCGAGGGTCTTACGCGGCTCCGGAATGAACATTTCCTCTGCCAGGCGAGCAATGATCTCCTCCTGCGAGAGGTCTTCTCCGCGCTCGTGATAGTAAGCGGTGGCCAGGGCGATGGCGTCACCGTCAAGCAGCTGGCCATCGGGGTAGTGGAACCGCGCCCTGTAGTCCGGAAGTTTCTGACCTTCGACAGGGATGCGGTCGATAGTGACCTCGATGACGCTGCCGTCTGCCCAGACGGGATCGGGGCATTCGCCGCAGCTGGAGCCGGATACGTGCATGATGTGGTCCGGAAACTCCTTACGGATGAGGTGCTGGATAATGTCCGCGCCATAGAGGGTCTTCTCGAGCAAGTATTCCTTAGTCATTTTTGGCCTCCTTTCTGCGGATTTCATCAATGTCAAGACCGTAGAGGTCACATTCGACGAGACGGTCGAGTTCGGCGTCCGTCAGGTCATCAAGGGACATGTAGCCCCGTTTGAGCATCTCCACCTGGAAGAACGGGCAGTGCCTGAGAATCTGCGCGTACGGGTCGTTGGGGTTGTTCAGCACGAGCTGATGCATAACCTCGCTGATGTGTTTCGGCTGGCTCATTTGGCACCTCCTTTCAGAATGATGATGCTGTTGATCTCGGACAGACGGTAACGGTCCATATGGCCGAGCTGAACGGGAACCAGGTACCCGCTCTTCTTCCATCTCCACAAGGTCGCGCTGGAAACGTCGAGTTTTTCCATCGCTTCCTCGCGGGAGATGTAGGTCTCGTTGTCCGGCACCGGGATCTCGGGCAGAGAGCCACGGATTTCCTGGAGCAGTTCATCTCGCAATGTCCTGCCCATTTCGATAAGGTCTGACGCTTTTACGGAGATCGTCACGTCCGGGCACTGTCGTGCCAGTTCCAATAGGGTCACTTCCATTTTTATAATTGTTTTGGAAGGTTGTGTCCCTCGGTGCGGAGTTATCGGTCTCCGCACCTGTTCGACACACAAAAATGAAAGCAGCCGATAATTCATGTTTTCATTTTACGGGCTGCAAGTTAGACCGGATTTGAACGGGCACCTATTGACTAAATGTAATTTCCCCGGAAGTTGAGATGCGCAAAAATAACCGCTTGACATCAAGCGGTTTACAAAGATTTTGTCTAAAAAATACTAAGTCGTTCAGCGGATTGACGCTAAAGCCGCGGCGATGAGGCTTTCAGCTCTTTTCACGTGTACGTCGGCAAGCTTGGGAGCGCAGGTCAGGGAGTTCTCGGAATAGCTCTTGATGACCTGGCAGTCACGGCCGAATGCGTCCATCGCTTTCTCCTTGCAAGTAGTGATGTTCTTGGTGCCGAAAGGCTGGCGGTAATGCGTCTTGGGCTTTCTGAAGAGAAGGATGACGGCCATAACCGTCTTATCCGCAACCTTGGGATCTTCGGACGTATAGAGGTCCTTCAGGCTGTTGTAGAGCGTCCGCTTCTGCTTGGTGCTGTAGTTACAAGACTTCTTGAACAGACTGGCGAATGTGGCGTACCCGGCATCGGCGGCAAGGTCGGCAGGGGATGCCTCGTCATAATTGATCTCCAGTTTGAGGACGATGGGAGTGCCTGGATTCCTCTTTGACGTCTGGTACCATTTGCGGACGCTATAGGCAAACTCATATACTCGGCGCAGGAGACCGGCTTCCGATGTGAGGCTGAGATTCTGAAAGGCGTCGGCCACGCCCAGCATCGGCTCAATGGGGATGCGGTTGAAGCGGGCTGCGAGGAGCGTCTCCTGGCTTACATTGATATAATTGCTGAAAGTGTCAAAGTTGTCCTTATAAAGGAGGGCTTCACGCGGCAGTTTCTCCTTGAGGTGAGGGACCGGCCTGATGAAGCGGACGAGCCGGATATACAGGTCATATATCGTAGGATGCTCGACCTCAAGCAGGGGCGGCTGCTTCATGGTTTCCCACTTGGCAGCCTCGCCCCGATAGTCGTACTTCTGCAGATATTCCAATGCTTTAGCTGCCTCGGCTGAATAGTCTCTGAGGCTGGATATTATGAGTTCTGCGCCTTTCTGATCCATAGTGTGTTTGTGTTATTAGTCCAGCAGGGAAGTCATCTCCTTAATCATATCGTCGTCAATGTCGCGATAGCGGGCGAATGCCTTGGAGCCTTCGCAGTGGCCGGAGAGCTTACCGACGAGATTGGGGTCTTTCACCTTCTTATAGAGGTTGCCGATGAAGGTACGGCGGGCCATGTGAGAGCTGGCAATGTCGCTGATAGGATGCTGCTCAGACTGCTTGGTCCTCGGGTTGACGATGGTCACGACACGGTTGATGCCTGCCTTCTTCAGCGCCTGGCGGATAAGGTCGTTGAGTTTGCCGGTGCTGTAGAAGGGGAAGATGGTACCCTTGTTCTTTCCTTTGTAGCGCTCCAGGATCTCGATGGCGGTGGGTGCCAGGTAGACCTTTACTACGCGCGGGCGTTCCTCTTTAGTTTTGGAAGGCACATACTGCACGGAGATGCCGTTGTCAGTTGTGACGATGTTGTTCTCGGTGAAAGAGAGGAGATCGCTGATACGGCAGCCGATGTAGCACTGGAAGACGAAGATGTCCCGAGCCTGCGTGAGATCTTTGTCCTTGCCCATATCCGTCTT
>ERZ1034768.511-NODE-511-length-13163-cov-6.494431_pt1 | contig 13163 bp, 9 predicted proteins | sample MGYA00520691_ERZ1034768 | MGnify/ENA primary metagenome ERZ1034768 (study PRJEB33766, sample SAMN09781704) | gut metagenome | biome: gut microbiome | host: Homo sapiens | place: Madagascar | study: EMG produced TPA metagenomics assembly of the PRJNA485056 data set...
TAACTGATATAATATATAATGCTCTATAAATTTTTTGCTTTCTTCTCATTTCCTTAGTTACATATACTTTTTTTGATACTAATATTTGATTCATTTATAACAGTGTTCCTCCTTTCTTATCTTGATAGTGCATTTGCAATTTCTGCATATTGTTCTAGACTTAGATTTTCTCCTCTTTCGTTTAATGATATTCCTAGTTTTGTTAATATTTGTTCTAATTCATTTTTGTTTGCTATTGTTGATAATGAGTTTAATATAGTCTTTCTTCTTTTTGTAAAATTAGTTTTTATTATTTCAAAAAATAATTTTTCATCTTTTACTTGTACTCGTGGTTTGTCTAGCTTTTGTATATTTACTATACTAGATTCTACTTCTGGATTTGGTATAAATGATTCTTTTGATACATTTCCTATTATGTGTGCATCTGCATAATAATTTACAAAATACGTAATTGCTCCTGCTTCTTTATCTCCTGGCATAGCACATATTCTTTGTGCTACTTCTTTCTGGATTAGTATCGTTATATCTTGTATATCTGTTTTTAATAAGTTAGTTATTATTGATGTTGTTATATAATATGGCAAATTTGCTACAACTTTTGCTTTTGGAGCTAATTTACTTATATCAACTTTTAATACATCTTCGTTAATTATCTCTATATTGTTATACGCTATAAATCTTTCTTTTATTATGTTATACATTTTAGGATCTAATTCGATTGCTATTACTTTTTTTGCTTTTTCTGCAAGTATAGCAGTTAATGTTCCTAGTCCTGGTCCTATTTCTATTATTGTGTCTTCTTTAGTTACGTTTTCAGCTATTTGGTTTAGTGCATTTTCATCAAATAAGAAGTTTTGTCCTAGTCGTTTATTGGGATGTACATCATATTTGTCCATTATGTATTTGGTTTCTTGTAATAGGTTCATTAGTCCTCCTTGTATTTTTTATTAATGCTGACCTGATGTTGTTGCTTCTTGTAGTGTTACATTTATAACTGTTCCTTCATCTACTGATGTTCCTGCTTTAGGATCTTGTGCAATTACTATTCCAGTTCCTTTGCTTGATATGTTAAGGTTTCGTGCCTTTAACATTACTTTTGCTTGTGCTAAGCTTACTCCTTTTAAATCTGGTACAGTTTGTGAAACCCTTTCGTCTTTTCCTTCTGCATATATTTTTACTATTCCGTTTTTTTGAAGTTGTGTTCCACTCTTTGGAACTTGTTCTGATACTATATTATCAGCGTCTCCTACGCTACTATATTCTAGTCCTGCTGCTTTTAATATTTTTTGTGCTTCTGCTATTGTTTTATTTGTTACATTTGGTACGCTTACTAATTCTACATTTCCTTCGTCTGAATTATTAGAAGGAATATCTAAATATGGTAATATTTCTGATAACATTTGTGATACCGCTGGTGCTGCTATTGATCCTCCATAATAGTTCCTAACTTTTGGTGCATATAATGTTAATAGTAATACTATTTTTGTATTATCTACTGGTGCTATTGCTAGGAATGATGCTACATATCCGTTTTCTGGGTGATTTGGATCTGCTTCTGATGTTCCTGTTTTTCCTCCAATTTCATAGCCTTTAACTTGTGCATATTTTCCTCCACCAGTTTCTACAACTGATTTCATCATATCTTTTATTTTGTTTGCTGTATCTTCTGATATTACTTGTCTTTCTTCATTTGTCTGAATTGTTTTTACTGTTCCTGTATCAGGATTTTCTATTTCCTTTACAACATGTGGTGTTACTAGTTTTCCTTCATTTGCTATTGCTGCAGCTGCTTTTACCAGCTGCATTGGTGTTATTGTAAATCTTTGTCCAAATGACATTGTTGCAAGTTCTACTGGACCTACATTTTTTTCTTTCCAGAAGCTGCTTGTTCCTTCACTTGGTAAGTCAATTCCTGTTTTTTTGAAAAATCCAAAAGCATCTAAGTATTTATAAAATGTTGATACTCCTATTCTTTGTCCGAGTTGGATTAATGCTGGGTTACAAGAATTTTCAAGTGCATTTCTTAATGATTGTGAACCATGCCCTGATCTATTAGCGCAACTTATTCTTGTTCCTGATACTGTTTCTGAACCTCCACAGTAAAAATCTCCTGCTGTGTCTGTTTCTACTATTTTTTCTTCAAGTCCAATTGATGCTGCTATTATTTTGAATGTTGAACCTGGTTCATAGGTATCAAGTACTGCTCTATTTCTCCACATTGAATATAATTTATTGCTTTGCTCTTGTGATGATAGTTTGTCCCATCCTTTGCTTAGTGATTCATTTGGAGTGTATGGATCATTTAAGTTATAATCTGGATATGTTGCCATTGCTAATATTTCTCCATTTTCAGGGTTCACTGCAATTGCATTTCCACCTCTTTGGCAGTTATTTTCTTCAACTGCTTGTTTTAAATATTTTTCTACTATTGTTTGTATATTTGAGTCTATTGTAAGATATATATTGCTTCCATTTTCAGGTGCAATATATTGCTCATTTTGGTCTGGAATTGCTGTTTGTATTACTGATATTGCTGTTATTAGTTTTCCATTTGTTCCTTTTAGTTCATCATCATAGCTTAATTCTATTCCGTCTAGTCCTTGGTTATTTGTTCCGCAAAATCCTATTAAATTAGATGCTAAATTATTATACGGATAATATCTTTTTACGTCTTCATCAATGTTTACACCTGATGATATTTTGTTTTCTTTTAGCCATGCTTTTAAAGTTGTTACTTTATCTGTTTCTACTTTTGATGCTATTGTTTCGACACTTCTAGAACTATTTAGTTTTTTTAGTACATCATCATATTCTAGTGAGAATATTTCTGCAAATTTTTGTGCCATTTTCTCTCTTAGTTCTTGTGTTTTTTCTTGATTGACTTCACCTTTTTCTTTTACAACCAGATATTCTGGATTTACTGAAACCGTATCAACTTCAGCACTTATTGCTAGTGCTTTTCCATTGCTGTCATATATCGTTCCTCTTTTTGCACTTACTACTGTACTTGATGTTGATTGACTATACGCTCGTTCTTTTAGCCATGTTCCATCTATAAATTGTATTGCTCCTATTCTTGCTACTAATGCTATAAATACTATAAATATGAATACCAAGAATCCTTTTAGTCTTTTTATTGATACTTTTACTGTTTTCTGGATTCTGTTATCCTCTTTAGCTTTTTTATTTATAGGTATAATTTTTCCTTTTCCCATTTTTTATCCTTTTTTGAATAATTTTATCCCTTTTTATCATATATAATTTTACATTAGTTTGGTAGAAAAATCAATAGTAGTTATGTAAAAACTCTCAATGTTTATTTTTACATTGAGAGTTTTATTTTTATTTAGTTTTCTGCAAATATTTGGTCAAATTCATCTCCTGTTATTTTTTCTTTTTCTATTAAAACAGCTGCTACTTTGTCTAATTTGTCTCTATTTTTGCTTAATATAGATTTTGCCTCTTCATAAGCATGATCTATGATGTGTTTTATTTCTTCATCAATTATTCCTGCTGTTTCTTCTGAATATGATTTTTCTTGTGCAAAATCTCTTCCTAGGAATACTTCGTCTTGGCTTGAGCCTAATGTTATTGTTCCTATTCTATCGCTCATTCCGTATTTTGTACACATTGATTTTGCTATTTGTGTTGCTCTTTCTATATCATTACTTGCTCCTGTTGATATGTCTCCTAATACTAGTTGTTCTGATACTCTTCCTCCTAGTAATGATACGATGTTTTCTTCCATTTCTGTTTTTGATATGAAAGATTTATCTTCAGCTGGTCTATACATTGTGTATCCTCCAGCCATTCCTCTTGGTATAATTGATATTTCATGTACTGGGTCTTGTGTTGGTAAGAATTTACTTACTACTGCGTGACCTGCTTCATGATATGCAACTAATCTCTTTTCTTTGTTGCTTCTTACTCTTGTCTTTTTTTCTGGTCCCATTGTGACTTTTATCATTGCATCTTCTATTTCTTTTTCACCAATTTCTTGTTTATCTCTTCTTGCTGTCAATAATGCTGCTTCATTTAATAAATTTTCTAAGTCTGCACCAGTGAAACCTGATGTATTTTTTGCTATTACTTTTAAGTCAACATCTTCTGCTAGCTTCTTCTTTTTACTGTGTACTTCTAATATTTGTTCTCTTGCTTTTACGTCTGGTGCTGGTACTACTATTTGTCTATCAAATCTTCCTGGTCTTAATAAAGCTTTGTCTAATACGTCTGGTCTGTTAGTTGCTGCTAATACTATTACTCCTTCGTTTGCAGAGAATCCATCCATTTCAACTAACATTTGATTTAGAGTTTGTTCTCTTTCATCATGTCCTCCACCAAGTCCGGCTCCTCTTTGACGTCCTACTGCATCTATTTCATCTATAAATATGATACATGGTGCATTTCTTTTTGCTTCTTCAAATAAATCCCTTACTCTTGATGCTCCTACACCTACAAACATTTCAACAAAATCTGATCCACTTATTATGAAGAATGGTACTCCTGCTTCTCCTGCTACAGCCTTTGCTAGTAATGTTTTTCCTGTACCTGGTTGGCCTACTAATAATACTCCTTTTGGTATTCTTGCTCCCATGTCTGTAAACTTCTTTGGATTTTTTAGAAATTCTACTATTTCTTGAAGTTCTTCTTTTTCTTCGTCTATTCCTGCAACATCATCAAATGTTATTTTATTTTTATCATTTCCATTTAATAATCTTGCTCTACTTTTTCCAAATGTCATTGTTCCTTTTTGTCCTGCTTGGTTTCCACCTAAGAATAACATCATTAAAACAAATAACATTACTATTGATGTTACTGGTAATATCCAGTCTCCTATTGTTGCAAGAAATGATTCATCTTCTCTAAATACATTTACATTGTTTTCTTTCATTGAATCATTTAAATTATCTAATAAATTATTGATTCCTGGTAGATTAACATTTTTTATACTATTATCGTCTTTTAATTTTACTTTTGCTGAATCTCCATCATAACTTATGCTTATGTCTGTTACTTCTCCTGCTTCTATTTTTGATAGTAATTCTGAATATGTCATTTGTTTGTTAGTCCCATCTAATACAGCTGGTACAACAAATAATATTATGACTCCTATTACTAACCAAATTGCTAATGTTTTTATTCCGTTTTTCAACTCTATTCCTCCCTGTTTTATCCCCTTATTATTGTATTCTATCAAAATTAGAGTATCACATCTATTTTGTTTATGCAAGTGTTTTTTTATAACTTTTTCTCTCAAGTCTTGATATATCAAGGCTTTTCTTACGGATATATGCCTTGACGTTCTAAAAAATATTTTATTTATTTTTTATTGTTCTTTTTTAGTAAAAATTATCTTACCTTTTGTTACTCCCACTTGTATTTTGTTAAATTCTATATGTTTTCCACCAATATTATTATTTGCCATCGAAATTATATTATCAATATAGCTTTTTGATATGTTTCTCGTTGTACCCGTAAGTTTTTCTATTGCTGTTCTTATTATAATTTGCTTTATTGAAATATTTTCTTGATTAAATTTTTTTAAATCAATTTCTACTTCATTTGAATCTTTTTTGCTTTCTATCGATTCATATTCTTTTTTAGCATATTGTTCTACAAATTCATTATTTTCTTTTGCTAATATTGATGTTCTGCTTAAACTTTCTTCTATATTGGGATTTAATTTTCTTAGTTCTGGCATTATTATGTTTCTAATTATGTTTCTTTTATATATGTTTTCCTTATTTGTGCTGTCTATTCGTGGATGTAATTGATTTTTTTCGCAATATTGTTCTATTTCTTTTCTTGATACATAGATTAATGGTCGTATATATTTTCCATATTCACTAGGTTGTATTCCTTCTAATCCTTGCATTCCACAGCCTCTTACAAGATTTAATATCATCGTTTCTGCATTATCATTTTGATTATGTGCTATTGCTATTTTATTTGCATTTTCTTTTTTACAAATTTCGTTAAAAAAATCATATCTGACTTTTCTACCGGTTTCTTCTGTTCCTTTTTTATTTATTTTTGCTAATTCTTCTACTTTTACTCTTTTTGCATAAAAAGGTATAGCCATTTTCTTGCAGACGTTTTCCACAAATTGTTCGTCTTCTGTGGAATCTTCTCTTATTAGATGGTTTATGTGAGCACAGATTATTTTACAGCCTAATTTTGATTTATATTTATTTAAACATGTTAAAAGAGTAATAGAGTCTGGGCCTCCTGAGACCCCTACTACTATTACATCTCCCTTTTCTATCAACTTTTCTTTTTTTATTGTGTTAAGAAATTTTTCCTCAACTATATCTAGTCTTTGAGCCATTTTTCTTTCCTTTATTTATTAGTTTCTTAATAAGTTTACAAACTTTGTATAACTTGGCATCCATAATAATTCTACTGGTCCTGTTGAACCACTTCTGTTTTTGGCTATTATTATTTCTGCTATATTGGTTTGTTCGCCTTGTGGATTATAATAATCATCTCTATATATGAATAATACCATATCGGCATCTTGCTCTATTGATCCTGATTCACGTAAATCCTGTAGCATAGGTCTATGATCTGGTCTAGCTTCTGGAGCACGTGATAGCTGTGATAGTGCTATTACTGGTACATCTATTTCTTTTGCTAGAATTTTTAATGATCTACTGATTTCTGCAATTTCTTGTTCACGGCTACTTGCTTTTCCACTTCCATTTATTAGCTGCAAATAGTCTATTACTATTAATCCTATATTTTTTTCTGAGACTGTGATACCTGGTGTGTCATCTATAAATATTCCAGCTGATTCTGATAATTCACCTGACGCTATTGCAAGTTTCGACCATTCTTCGTCTGTTATATCTCCTCTTTGTACTTTTCCACTGTCTACCATTGCTTGTGCGCATAATATTCTGTTTGCACACTGTTCTTTTGACATTTCGAGGCTGAACACTACTACTGGTGTATTATTTCCCACTGCTGCATTTGTTGCTATATTTAGTGCAAATGCTGTTTTTCCCATAGCTGGTCTTGCAGCAATTAGTATTAGTTCTGATTTATGAAAGCCTGCTGTTTTATTGTCTAAGTCTGCAAATCCTGTTGCTACACCTGTTATATGTTGTTTCTTATTATATAATTCTTGTAACTCTGTAAATGAATCTACTAATATATCTTTTATAGATTCATAGCCTTTTTGTGATTTTCTTTGCATTATATCAAAAATCTTTTTTTCTGCTCCATCCATGATGGTTTCTATTTCTTCATTTTGGCTATATCCTAGTTCTATTAGTTCATTTGCAGTTTTTATTAATCCTCTTAGTAGAGATTTCTCTTCTACTATTTTTACATACTTATCAACGTTTGCAGTAGTTGGCACTTTGTCTGGCAGGCTTGCTAGATATTCTAGTCCTCCAACTGCTTCTAATTTTCCCATTGATGTTAGTTCATCTTTTAATGTAATTATATCAATTGGTTCTCCTTTACCATATATCGTCATCACTGCTTCATATATTGTCATATTGTCGTTACGATAAAAGTCTCCTGGCTTTAATGTCTCTATTGCTGCTACAACTGCATCTTTATCTGTTAGCATACTTCCTAACACAGCTTGTTCAGCTTCATCGTCATGGGGTGGTACTTTTCCAAGTTCCATATTCAAAGCCTCCTTTTGCATATTATTTATAGATTATTCTCCAATTATATGTATTTTTAATTTTCCAACGACACCTTCAAATAGTTTTAGGTCTATTGTAAACATTCCTATTGTTTTTATTGTTTCTTTTATATCAATTTTCTTTTTATCTATGTTATAGTTGTATTGTTTTTTTAATTGCTCTGATATTTCTTTTGCTGTAACTCCGCCGAATATCTTTCCGTTTTCTCCAGCTTTTACGTTTATTTTTAATACTATTTTGCTAAGTTTTTCTTTCATTTCTTCAGCATTCTTTTTTTCTTCACTTTTTTTGAATGATGCTGAATCTTGTTTAGATTTTAATTTTGACAAATTTGTGCTATTTGCCTCTATTGCTAAGTTCTTAGGAAATAAGAAATTACGTGCATATCCATCATTTGCATTGATTATCTCATCTTTTTTTCCTACGCCTTTTACATTTTCTAATAAGATTACTTTCATTTAAGTTCTCCTTTCTTGTTAGTTCTCATTTTCAAAAAAGTATTCATTGATTCTATTAATCAACTCTTGCTTTGCATCTTCTAAGCTTATGTTCTCTAGTTGTGCTCCTGCTAATGTTATATGTCCGCCTCCGCCAAGCTTTTCTAGTATTATTTGTACATTTATATCACCTATTGATCTTCCACTTATATATACTTTGTCATCTATTTTTCCTAGTACAAATGATGCTGTAATTCCGCCTATTGTAAGTAGCTCATCTGCTGCCTTAGCTGCTATTATGTTGGCATTTTCGTCTGCTTGGTCATATATTGATATTGCTATATTTCCATTTATTATTTCTGATTTTGATACTATGTTCGATATTGTTTGATATGTTTCTAAATCACTTTGGAACCATTTCTTTACTTTTATGATGTCTACTCCACATTTTCTTAAATATGCTGCTGCTTCAAATGTTCTTACGCCTGTTTTAAATGTAAAATTCTTTGTGTCTAGCATAATTCCAGCATATAGTGCTTCTATTTCTAGCTGCGTTAACTTGATATCTGCTTGTGAATATTCTAATATTTCTGTAACTAATTCTGATGCTGATGAAGCATATACCTCGTGGAATGTTAATATTGCATTTTCAATGTAGTCTGTACTTCTTCTATGGTGATCTATTACAACTATTTTTGATATTTGTTCTAATAATTCTGGTGCTTCTACATAGTTCTTTTTGTTTGTATCTGTTACAACTAATAATGTATTTGGTTTTATTTTTGAACCTGCTTCTTGTCTTGTTATAAAGCAATCTGCATATTCTTCTGTTTTCTTAGCTGTTTCTAAGAATTTTTCTAATCCTATTCCTGTTGTTTCATTTATTATTTTAGCTTCTTTTCCTAATGTTTTTGATAAACGGTATACTCCCATTGATGAACCAATTGAGTCCATGTCACCATTCATGTGTCCCATGATTATTACATTGTCTGAAGCTTGTATCAACTCTTTTAATGCATGTGATACCATTCTTGCTTTTACTTTTGTTCTTTTTTCTACTTCTTGTGTCCTTCCACCAAAGAATTCGTATCTTCCATCCATTTTTATTATTGCTTGATCTCCGCCTCTTCCTAATGCTATATCTATTACTGCTCTTGTTGAATCTGCTTTCTCGCTATTAGTTTTTCCGTCATCTGAAAATGCAATACTTAATGTTGGCTGTACTATTTCTGGAATCTCTATATTTTTTATTTCATCTAGTATTGTCATTTTATCATTTTCTGCTTGTTTTAAATATTTCTGTTCTATAACGCAATAAAATGTATCTCTATCTGATTTTAATATTAGTGCATTGTATTTTGACGCCCATTCGTATATATATTTTTCTACTTGAGCTATTAGTTGAGGTTTAAATTCTGTTGATATTCTCTGACTTATTTCTTCATAATTATCAATCATTATGATTCCTATACAAATGTCTTCATCTTCGGCTTTTTTCTCTAATTTTTTTGTATATGTTTCGTCAATGAAGTATAACATTGTTGTATATTCTTGTTCTTTATTTCTTTTTATTTTGTGTGACTTTACATAGGAACCTAATATATTATAGTCTCTTCCATTAATCTGTACGTTTGTGTTTATATTACCTTTTTCTTTTTTCTCTGAATTTTCTATTGTTATTTTTATTTCTTTTAAAATTTCGTTTAGCTCTTGATTTATATCTATATTTACAAATTTTTCACTTTTCCATATTATATTTCCTGTTGTCTCAATCATTACTAATGGAAATGGAGAGTTGATTAATGTAGTTTTTGCTGTATTATTTACATTTAGTGTTAAGTCTCTTAATTGTTCTGATAATTCTGCTTTTCTTTTTTTATTAGTCCAATTTGTGTATATGATTAATAATGTATATATTGCTACTGCAACTGGTATTAGTCTGTAGTTATATATACATATTGATAATAATAATACTGCTATTATTATTAAATATATCATTGTTCTGGATATAAATTTTTCTGAGTTTATACTATTTCCACTCGGCATATTATTCCCCTATCTTGTATAATCAATTTAGGCAATTATACAATGTATATTTTACTATTTTTATGGGATTTTGTCAATTTTTTGTGAATTCCATATTTTTCTTTTGAAGAGTAAAAAAATAAGACCATTTTGAAGTGCACTGAACCCAAAAAGTTAGACACTTTTTGGGTTCAGTTCATTTGAGGCCTTATTTTTATTTTTCTCCGCTTGTTTCGTTTTCTTTGTTTGTGCGACTTGATTCATTTACTGTATTTTGTGCATTTTCATTTGATTGTGTGTTTTGAGTGTAATTTTCTTTTTTCAAACTATCTGTTATCATTATAAATTTTACAGATCCTTTGTCACCATCATTTATTTTAGTGAATGTTTTATATTCTTCTGATAATTTCTTTAATGCTTCTAATCTTGAAGTTAGATCTTTTACATCTCCATTAATGTAGTTTGCAATCTTTTCTATTCCTTCTTGATCAAATTTGTTCATTCCTTCTGCTAATGTGTTACTTCCATCTGCTAAAGTGCTTGTTCCTTCTGTTAATGTTCCAGCACCTTCATTTAGTTGTGCTAATCCTGATGTTAATTCTGTTAAACCATCTGTTAGTGAACTCATTTGGCTTGCAACTTGTGATAAAGCTGTTCCTTTTACTTGATTTGCAACTGTTCCAGCTACTGTTTTAGCAGTTTGGTTTGCAACACTTTGTGCTACTTGCATTGCTGTGCTTTGTGCTGTTTGTTCTGCAACGCTTCCTGCTACTTGGCTTGCTGTGCTTTGTGCTGTTTGTTCTGCAATGTTTCCTGCTACTTGCATTACTGCATTCTGTGCTGTTTGTTCTGCAACGCTTCCTGCTACTTGCATTGCTGTGCTTTGTGCTGTTTTATTTGCTACTTGTTTTGCAGTTGTTGTAACTGTACTTTTTGCTGCTGATACAGCTGATGCTTGTGAATATTGTAAAACTATTGCTTGCATATCTTCTGACATTGCAATATAGTTGCTGTCTTTTTCTAGATTTGCTTTTACTTGTGCTTTTATTCCAGCTATTTGCTTATCTGTTAATTGTACATTTGCAGCTTCTGTTTCTGCTTGTTTTCCAATAGAGCTTAATTGCTCTTTTATTGATTTTGTAGCTTGTTTCTTTGCTGAAGTTCCAATAGAACTTAATTGTCCTTTTATTGTTGCTTGTGCTTGTTCCTTTGCTGAAGTTCCTATTGAACTTAATTGTCTTTTTATTGTTTCTGTAGCTTGCTCTTTTGCTGAACTTCCTATTGCTTCTGATTGAGAGCTGATTGTAGCTAGTGCTGTTTTTGATGCAGATACACCAATTGATTCTAATGTTTTTGAGTCAAGTGCATCTGATTTATCATTTAATAAACTATTTGTTGATTTTGCTACTGCTGTTTTTATTGTACTTGCACCATTATATGCAACACTAATTCCTGATTTTAATGTATTAGCTCCTTCATCTAATTGTTTTGCTCCGTCTTTTACTTGATTTGCTCCATCAACTAGTTGTCTGCTTGATGATTGTAATGTATTTACTTGACTGTATATTTTGTCTAATTCATCAAACATTTTTAAATCTTCTGTTTCTAATAATTTTGGTGTTGCAAAAGCTACTATGTTATTCATTTCAAAATCTTTTGCATCCATTTCAAATTCTATATTGCTTGGAATATTAAATTTATCACTTGATATTCCTAAGCTTTCTTGCATTCCTGGTACGGCTAATCCTATTGCAATAGTTTTGTTTCCATTTTCAATTACTTTTCCTGATGAAATTTTTATGTTTGAATTTTCTGTATTGTCAAATATTGTTCCTGCAACTACTACAAATGGTGTATACATTTTCACATTTTTTCCATTTACTTTTACTGTATGAACTTCATTGTTAGTATATTCTAATGTTATCTTTACTTTTCCTGTTTTTCCGACTATATCCTTTGCTTCTACTTCATTTCCATCTAGCTCATATTTTATATGACATATAACTGGTAAGCTTTTATTTGTTTCTCCTCTATATTGTATGTTTTTTCCTTGTGCTTCCCATGTAATGTTTTCACCATCTTGACTAAATTTCTCATCTCCGTTTGTGTTCTCTAGATTTAATAAATCTGTGATATCTTTAAGAAATTCATCATTGTTGTCATTAGATAATTTGTCGCTTACTATTGTACTATATGATTCACTGTTATTATTTAATTTTGTATATACAGTTTCATCTTTTGTATTAGCAAATACAGGCATTGTTGTCATGCACATTGTTCCTATTAAAAGTGCTGAAACGATTTTTCTATTATTTTTCATTTTCTTATCCTTTCTTTAATTAACTTTATTTTCATTCTTCATTCCAATTGTAGTTTTGCATATTAATTTATCAAATACTAGTAGGAATGCTGGTAATACAGTTACTACTGTTACCATACTTATTATTGCTCCTCTTGACATTAGAGTACATAGTGAGCTTATCATTTCTATCTTTGAATATGCTCCTACTCCGAATGTTGCTCCGAAGAAGCAAAGTGCACTTACAACTATTGAGCTTATTGATGTTCCTAGTGCTTCTGATACTGCCTCTTTCTTGTCTTTTCCTTCTTTTCTTAGTCCCTTATATTTTGTTGTTATTAATATTGCATAGTCTATTGTTGCTCCTAATTGTATTGTTCCAATTACTATTGATGCAACAAATGGTAATACTGTATTTGTGTATGCTGGAATACCCATGTTGATAAATATTGCAAATTCGATTGCTGCTAATAATATAAATGGTAATGATATTGATTTTAATGTTATTATCATTAATATAAATATGATTCCTATTGATGATGAATTTACACTATTAAAGTCATGATCACTTATTTCTACTAAGTCTGTCATTAATGGCCCTTCACCTGCTAGTAAGGCATTGCTGTCATATCTCTTTACTATCTCTTTTACTTTTTCTACTTGATCATTTAGCTCATTTGTTGCTAATTCATATTTTGAACTTATTATTATCATTTGATATTTATCACTTTGGAAGATACT
>ERZ1034768.515-NODE-515-length-13050-cov-7.002770_pt1 | contig 13050 bp, 14 predicted proteins | sample MGYA00520691_ERZ1034768 | MGnify/ENA primary metagenome ERZ1034768 (study PRJEB33766, sample SAMN09781704) | gut metagenome | biome: gut microbiome | host: Homo sapiens | place: Madagascar | study: EMG produced TPA metagenomics assembly of the PRJNA485056 data set...
CGCTTTATTAGAGTAAGAATACCAGATATAATACCTAGTCTTTATTTAATTTTTTATTCTCAGGGAATAACCCGATATTATCATCTCTGTTTCTATAAATAATTGATTAAAAAGAAAAGACCAACTATTAAGCTGATCCCATCTATAAATTGTAATTTGTTATTTATTCTTTTTAATTAGTTTGAATATATTTATAAATATTAAAACTAATAATATTATAAATAAAGCCAGTATTAACCAAGGTTCCAGCATTCTATCAATAGTAGCAGTTTGTATCATAAATTCCCAGTCTGTTCCTCCAAATACGAAATCTTCTTTTTTCAAGCACCATAATGAGATTGAAATAGGAACAATAATAGTCAATATCAACTGAATAATTCCCATCTTCTTATCTCGCTTTATTAGAGTAAGAATACCAGATATAATACCTAGTCCTGTTATCAATCCAATTACCAAATCCATAATATTTACCTCACTTTCAAATTACTATTTATCTATTTCTTATATATTATTATATCATAGAAATAGCCAATAATTTTGCTAAGCGTATAGCTTTAGGCATTAAACTGTTTGTCAAATCATTTTTTTCAAACACTTTATAAAAACTTTTCGACAATTTAATTATTGTAAATATAGTTTAAACACATTAAAACTAATAAATCAAATACAAGAGTTAAAAGATAAAATGAAACTTGAACACGGAAATGTGTCCTTTTCATCACTATAAAGAGAGTGCAATGAAAGTGCTTATTTTTACTAAATTGTGCACTTTATTTTGTACTCTCTCAATGTAGAAGTAGTTTCGGCCATGCAAATGTTTTTATCTCAAATTATTAGGAATTATTTATTCATTTCCAATGATATCTTCAAATGGTATTTTCTTTAACCAAAATTGCTTTGAATTTTCATAAGCTACATATAAAGTTTGTTCTTCATTATCAAAAAATGCATGTGGATAAAAAAACAACTTATTATCTTCTTCTATGTTAATTTTTTTATAAAAATTTTCTCCATCTTTAGAAACCCAAATTTGTAAATGCGTTCTATTTTTATATCCCATAAAATCAAATGATTAGCTTTTACTAAAGTAACTTTAGTATTTGGATTAGGTATATTCGTTTGTTTGAACTCTGTCCATGTTTTTCCATAATCATAACTATGACTAATTCCTAAATAGGAATCGTTATTATTTCTTATATACATAATAATATGTCCATTCTCTGCTTCTATACAATTAGGTTCCCATAATCCTTTTTTGCTTTTTATATAACCATATCTTTGGTAACTTTTTAATCCATCATTAGATATCATTACACCACAACAAAATTTAAAGTTATCATTCCAGTTTGTTACATTTTTCCAATCAAAATTATTTACAACTTCTCCATAGTAAATTGGAAATAGATAATTATTATTACTCAATATAATTCCTTGTCTAACACTAACGCCATTGATTCCATTAGGCAATGATACGGGCTCACTCCATGTGTTGCCATCATCATAACTCATTGAATAAAATGTTTGTAATTCTCTATAATAGCTCTCGGCATTATATGTTTGTACAATAATCATTATTTTATCATCAATTACAAACATTTCTGGAGCCCATACTCCTCTACTATGATGTGAAAATAATACCTGTGGTTCAGACCAAGTCTTACCATCATCATAGCTTTTTTGTATTTTAACTACATTAGCATTTTCTGGTTCCCAATTGCCGCCTGATAGGCAAGTACATAATAATGTTCCATTTTTTGTTTTCCTGATAATAGGTTCTCTTCCATAACTTTCTTTAAAATCGTGTATTAAATATTTTTCCATCCTCATCTTCCTTTTATTTATTAAACTTTAGTTTTAAAATTTCATGATACAATTCTTCCCAATTTTGAATAACTCTTAAATTTCCATATGGAGTTTTGTCATACATTGTTTTTCCTCTGTATAAATAACAATTGATACCTCCTAAAATCATTTTATTACAGTTATCAACACTATCATCAAACATAATATCAACTTTGCATTCTTTACATTCTGGAGTTTTATCAGTTTCTTTACTTATTATAAGTTTTGTATATTTTATTTTTTTATCTTTTAACCATTGTTTTGTTATTTCAAAGGGATTTTTATAGTGTGGATAAACTCTATGTGATATTAAATACACCTCATCACCATCACTCATTATTTTATCAATAAAATACTTTGCTTCTTCATTTAATTCTAATGTTTTCGCCCATTCTTCACAGTTATTACAGAAAAACTCTTCGATTTCTTCATTACTCCAGTCAAACATTTCATATATATTATTAGCATTATGATTAATAATTCCTGTGTTTCTTTTATCTTCTTTTATTAATTCTTCCATTAATTTTTTATCAAAATTACTTATTACATTATCAATATCTAATCCAATTCTCATATAAGACCCCTACTATGTATATTACTTCATTATTATATATCTATTTATTACATACTAAACACTTAAAATTATAACACAATTCCCAAATTTTTTCAGTGAATTTAAAATTGTTGTATCCTTTAAATTATACCTTCTCTACTCTTCTAACACAAAAATTATTTCTGCAAAATATTCTTCATTTATTTCTAAGGCATCGTTCGTTAAATCTAAAAGTGGTCCTTTTTCTCTAGACCAAGTAACTAATGTAATTTCTGAATCTCTATTATTATTTGCACCAGTAAATACTAAAGTTGGAGTTTCACTTAAAATAATTACTTCATCATCTAGTTTTTTAAATACTAAAGCATCTGGCAAAGTATAGCCTCCCTGACTAGTTATAGTTTTTTCAATATAAGCATACACTTTCCAGTCTGTACTATTTACCCTACTATCTACTACCTTTAAATATACACTTCTATTTTTTCCAAAAATAATGGGATTAGTAGAAATTGGTACTAATGAAAAAGTAAAAGTCTTGGTTGCGTCCATAAGTGATAATTCACCATTATAAAGAGAAGTAATTAATCTACTACCATAAATAAAACTACTACTAACATTAGAAGTAAATTCAATTTCTGTACCATCTGGTATTGTATCTGTAATATTATATTCAAAGTAACCATCATCATCTGAAGTTACTATTTGTTCATTCCCATTATATTTAATTAATACATCGGCGAGATTAAAGGACAAGTTAGTGTTTTCCCAATATTTTCACCTCCATTAACTAACATAAGTTTATCTTCAAAAAGACCTTTAAAACATTATTTTTCGCACTATGACTATAATTGGTGTTATTATGGGAGAATTCCTAAGTTGTAAAAAAGGTATTGGTTATTTAATACTTTATGGAACTCAAGTATTTAACCTATCTCTTGTTATGTGTGGCATATTTTTACTTTTATTATTATCATTCATTTTCTATGAAATAATTAATTTAATAGATAAAAAACTAGCAGCACGCTAGTTCTTTTATTTTAACTAAAATTAGGCACAACAAATTAATTTATGCAATTATTATTTACACCAATAGTTAAAGAATAATATAATATTGCTAGGTGGTAGTATGGATATTAAAAAAAACATGTTAAAAAATGAAACCTATTTATGTGAATATGCATCATTTAATAAAGATGCAATCAGATTTGAAGAAGAAAAAACTGATATTAGACCAGAGTACTTTAGAGATATTGATAGAATTATTCATAGTATGAATTATTCAAGATATATTAATAAAACTCAAGTATTTACAAAACCTCATAATGATCACGTTTCAACAAGAATGATTCACGTTCAGCTTGTAAGCAAAGTTGCAAGGACAATTGGAAGAGCCCTTTTATTAAACGAAGATTTAATTGAGGCTGCTGCCTTAGGTCATGATTTAGGACACACTCCTTTCGGTCATTTTGGAGAATCTGTTTTAAATGAAATATCTTTAAAACATAATGAAGGGTACTTTATGCATAATGTTCAATCAGTAAGAAATATGATGTTTGTTGAAAATCATGGAAAAGGACATAATCTAACTATTCAAGTGCTTGATGCATTCCTTTGTCATAATGGTGAACTAGTTCAAAATGAATATAGACCAGTAAAAAAAACAAAGGAAGAATTTTTAGAACAATATGAAGCTTGCTATAATGATAAAGATATGGCAAAACATCTTATACCTATGACTTTAGAAGGCTGTGTTGTTAGAATAAGTGATGTTATAGCTTATTTAGGACGTGATATCGAAGACGCTATAAGACTTAAAGTATTTGATATAAACGAATTACCAAAAAGCATAGGAGACATCTTAGGTAACAGTAACAGAGATATCATAAATACCATTATTTTAGATATTATCGAAAATTCAATTGGAAAAGACTATATAAGTATGTCACCAAAAGTATACAAAGCCATTAAGGATTTAAAAGAATTTAATTACCAAAATATATATTCAAAATCAATGACTGATGAGACAAGAGAATATTTGAAAAACGGATTTTATCAATTATTTAATTACTTTTTAGAACAAATAAAACAAAAAAACATGAAATCAATTATATATAAGGAGTTTCTAAAAGATATGGATGAATCCTATTTAAATAATACAACTGATGAAAGAAAAGTAATTGATTTTATTGCTGGTATGACAGATGAATATTTCCTATATCAATATAAAAAAATACAAAAGTTAGCTCAACAAAGCTAACTTTTATTATGAAAAAAAGAAGCATTATTTTGCTTCTTCTTGAGCTCTAGTTTCCCTGATAACAGTAATTTTAATCGTACCCGGATATTGCATTTCACCTTCGATTTTTTCTTTAATCTCACGAGCAATCTTAAAACTTTTTAAATCATCAACTTCATCCGGTTTTACAAGAACACGAATTTCTCTACCTGCTTGCATTGCATAACTCTTTTCAACACCAGCAAATGAATTACCAATGTTTTCAAGTTGTTCTAAACGCTTAACATAGTTTTCCATCGAATCATTTCTTGCACCAGGTCTTGCAGCACTCATCGTATCAGCAATTTGAACTAAGCAAGATATGACACTTGTTTGTTCAGTATCACCATGGTGTGAAGCAATAGCATTTATAACTATTGAATCCTCATGATATTTTTTAGCTATATCAACGCCAATATCAACATGACTTCCTTCAACTTCAAAATCAATAGCTTTACCAATGTCATGTAGAAGTCCCGCACGTTTAGCAAGAAGAACATTTTCTCCAAGTTCACCCGCCATAATTCCACAAAGGTTTGCAACTTCAATTGAATGTTGTAAAGCATTTTGACCATAACTTGTTCTAAAATTCAATTTACCAACCAAATTTACAAGTTCAGGATCCATCTTCGACAATCCAAGATTATAAACAGCTTCCTTACCAATTTCAGTAACACGAGCATTCATATCTTTACATGTTTTATCATAGATTTCTTCAATTCTTGTAGGATGAATTCTTCCATCTTTAATTAAAGTTTCAATTGTTTGTTTAGCAATTTCTCTTCTAAACGGATCAAAGGATGAAATAACAATAGCCTCTGGCGTATCATCTATTATCAAATCAACTCCAGTGACCGCTTCGATTGTACGAATATTTCTTCCCTCTCTACCAATAAGTCTGCCTTTCATATCATCACTTGGCAAATTAATTGTTGATACAGTTTGAATACTAGTAACATCATTAGAATATTTTTCCATTGAGTTAACAAGTAAATTCTTAGCTTTTGTATCCACTTCAAGTCTAGCTTCAGCTTCTTTCTCGCGAATAAATTCAGCTATTTCAACTTCCATGCTGCTTTCAACTCTTTGCAAAATCATATCATGAGCTTTTTCCTTAGAAAATTTAGCAATAGTTTCAAGCTTTTCCATTTCTTCCTTAAGAAGATCATCCATTTTACTTTCCTTCTCTTGGACTTGTTTTTGTAAAGCACTTAAATTATTATCTTTTTGTTCAAGCATGTTATCTCTATTTTGTAACATTTCTTCTCTTTTATCCAAAGATTGTTCTCTTTGTAAAAGTCGTTCCTCACTTTGAGCAATTTCAGCCTTTTTTTCCTTTATCTCTTTTTCAGTTTCTTGTTTTAATTTGAAACTTTCCTCTTTTAGTTCTAATAAACTATCTCTTTTATGTTTATCAGCCTCTTTTTTAGCTTCATTTAATAATTTTTCAGCCTTTTTTCCTGCCCCAGCACCTGTTAGCACAATGATTAAAAACATTACTGTACTACCGGCAACAAGACCAACAAGAAGTGTAATTATGCTCATAGCATCTAACATTTTAACACTCCCTCTATCTATATAGATAATTATATAAACTCATCTATACATTAATTATAAAATATAAACAAGCATTTTACAAGTTAAAAAAAGTGGAATCTAACTTCCACTTCTACTCATCTATTGGCTTAAAACCATAATGTTCTCTTATTTGATTTTCAATTTCATTCGCGATATCAGGATTATTCTTTAAGAATATTTTTGTATTTTCTCGACCTTGACCAATCTTCTCCCCATGATACGAATACCAAGCACCACTTTTATCCATTATTCCTAAATCGCTTGCAATATCAACAAGTTCACCAACATGACTTACACCTTCACCATACATAATATCAACTGTAGCAACCTTAAATGGAGGTGCAATTTTATTTTTTACAACTTTTATATTCGTCTTATTTCCAATTACAGAGTCTCCTAATTTAATTTGTTCTCCGCGTCTTACATCAAGCCTAACGGAAGCATAGAATTTTAACGCTCTTCCTCCTGGAGTTGTTTCTGGATTTCCAAATAATACTCCAACTTTTTCTCTTAATTGATTGATAAATATAGCTGTTGTATTTGTTTTATTGATAATACCAGAAAGCTTTCTTAGAGCTTGACTCATAAGTCTCGCTTGAAGACCAACATGACTATCTCCCATTTCACCTTCTATTTCAGCTTGAGGAACAAGGGCTGCAACAGAGTCGATTACTACTATTGAAACAGCATTACTTCTAACCAATGCCTCACAAATTTCAAGTGCTTGTTCACCAGTATCCGGTTGACTTAATAAAAGTTCATCAATATTAACTCCTAAATTTTTAGCATAAATGGGATCAAGAGCATGTTCAGCATCAATAAATGCCGCTCTACCTCCACGCTTTTGCACTTCAGCAACTGCTTGAAGAGCAATAGTAGTTTTACCACTTGATTCAGGTCCATAAACCTCTATTATTCTTCCCTTTGGAAACCCACCAGCACCAAGTGCGATATCAAGTCCTAGGGAACCCGTTGGAGTTGTTTCAATCTCATAATGGGTTTCTTCTCCAAGTTTCATTATAGCTCCCTTACCAAATTGTTTTTCTATCTCAGCCATTACTTGTTCTAAGGCTTTATCTTTATCCTGATTTGTTGTATCTATTTTTTTCATAAATTCTCCTATCCAATCTTCCTTACATAAACATCTTAACAATTATAAAAACAAATGTCAACACTTTTTGCGAACAAATGTACAATTTTAAAAATCTGCCATTTTCATAAAAAAAATCTGCCCTGCAGATTATTTTTCTTTAAAATATTCTTTATTAACTAAATAATATTGAACTCCACTTATTATTGATAAAACACAAGCTATATAAAGAAGTCCATTAGCAACATCTAAATTAATAAGTTCAAAAGGAATATTGTAGAAGAATGTTAAAGTTAAACCACTCATCATACATATAGTCTTAAGTTTTCCTAAAATTGATGCTCCAACAGCTTTCCCTTTACTTCCAGCAACCATCTTAATCGAATCAACAAAGATATCTCTAGTAATAATAATTACTGGTATAATTTCATTAATAACTCCATTACAAGCAAGTACAACTAAAACTCCGTTTACTAGTACTTTATCAGCAATAGCATCCATTACTTTTCCAAAATCAGTAACTAAGTTTCTCTTTCTAGCGATATTTCCATCAATGAAATCTGTTAAAGATGCAATTAAAAATATAACTCCACCAATAATATATTTTAAATCAACACTTATTGTTCCAAATAATTCATATTTAGGGAAATCAATTCCACATAAACTGAAAGGAAACACCAATAAAATAAGTAACATAATTGAAATAACAATTCTTCCCATTGTAATTTTGTTTGGTAAATTCATAATATCTCTCTCCTAATCTAAAAAACCAATAATACTGTTTGATCCATTAACAGTAATTTGTTTTATGCTCCATATAAGTACCAAAACCACCAAAATAATTATAACTACAGCCGACAAAATATATGGCAATGTTTTTTCTTTAGGGGTAACTCTTGTATAAGGCGAATGTATTTCTTCATCACTTTCTTTTTCTTTTTGTTGTTCCCTCATCGCTTTTTCTATTTCATCCAGTTTTATTTTACTTGTATAATCAAACATATATTCATTAAATTTTAACTTAATATCATCTGTATTTAAACCTAGATATTTACCATATTCAACCATCATATTTTTTAGTTCATATATATCCTCAAACGCTCCAACAGCACCTGATTCAATCTGTTCTAAAAATAATACAGGGATATTTAAGTCCTGGCTTGCTTCTTCTATTGAAACTCCAGCTTTTTCTCTTGCACTTTTTAAAGACTCTCCAGCTTCTATCAAAGTACTCACATCCTTTTATAAATAAAAAAATAATATCTTATAAGCCATGTTCTGTACCTATTTCTAGGCGGTAAACATTTATCTACATTTCTGTCCTTTAGGCCCTTCTTAATTTGTTTCTAAAGACTCCCCTACCAATTTTGGGTTTCTCGCTCATGGGGTTTACCACGTTCCACTACATTCGTTTCCAAATGTACTCGTCTCTTTGGCACTTTTATACCTAATTTAACCATTTGAGGTTATTTCGGAGCCGTTAAGTTAAAACTTACCCTCGGTTATTTATTCCCTCGGCATGAACACTACTACCATCACAGGTTAGTGCGAGCATGGACTTTCCTCAACATAATACTATGTCGCGTTTACCAAGATATTATTTATTCATCTTTACCATATACAATTTTTTCCAAATTGCTTATTCTTTTAAGAAGATCAATGTTATTGAAACTATTATTAGATGATCCATTATTTTCTTCAGCACTATCAATAATATTTTTAAGCTTACGATATTCTGCCTTTAATTTAGCATTATCTTCAGCTAAATACTTATTATCATTCTTAAGTTTATTGATAATACTCGCAAATTCTGTATAATCTCTTATAACCATATCAAGAAATTTATCCACTTCTTGAGGTCTATATCCTTTAGCATCAATCTTAAACTCTTTTTCAAGTATTTCTTGAGGAGTTAAAAATATTTTTTCATTATACATATAATCACCCTATTTTTTCTTCTTAACACTTATAATTTTATTATTTTTTAAGCTTATTGTCAATTGGTTGTATAAGTTTATTAAAAATAGCCATTTCACACAAACAATCTAGTCTAAAGCCATAACTTTTTTTGCTAAATTGCTCTTTATATATTGGTGATAGTACTTGAACTATTATTATTCTATCTACTATCATTGGTATTTTAAAGCTTCGTTTATCCCCAGTTTCTTCAGGTATATTAACTTCACTTGCACCTTTGTTTTTATATACTTGTGGATTCTCATCACGTCACCAAGATTATCTGTATTTAAAGTATTCTTTATTGAACTAATATCTCTATCATTTCATTAACATTACTCATATTCCTATACTGTTATTGGTACTATTACTTTAATAATTTCTTCAACACATTTCATTATTTCTTCATAATTAATATCATTTGCATATTCATATTTTTTCTTATATAAATTCCATCTATTTTTAATAATCTCACTATTTTTTAATATTGTTATGGCTTCTTCAATATTTCCAGTATAATTTCTCTTTTCAAATGTTTTATCTACTGCCTTACACAGATCATTTATTTTAACATCATTCCAACCCTTAGTATATATCAAATATAAGTCATAATAATCTCTTATTCTACTATTAGCTTCAGCCCTTCTTAAAATTGTTTCTAGCTTTTCTGCAATTACAGTTTCAATATTGTATGACCATACATTTACAAAACTATCTCCTAATATTGGATGATATTTATATACAATTGGTTTTGGTGTGATAGGATCTCCTGTTGCTATATCGATTTGAAAGTTTTCTCTAATTGTATCTACTTTTACATTTAAAACAGCTCTAAAACCACCATATTGATCTTCTTCACGTATGTTACCAATCTCTATGAAACTTATTAAAGCACCATCATTAATATCTATCGCAATAATAGACTTAATCATCTTTTCAATATTTTCTTTAGTAAAATTAGCATCTTTTATTGCAGTATCTATATCTTTAGTAAATCGGCTTTCTAATCCAAATAATGTACTTAAATAAAATCCACCTTTTAAAATGAAATTATCACGATACTTACTTACTGCTAATCTTTCTATAAATCTATCATACATATATAAACGAAGCAATGTATTAAAATCTATGTTTCGTTTAATTGATATATTTTTTAATTTATCTTTTACTTGCATACTATTCATACATCATACTCACAAAATCCATAACTTCTTCTTTTATACCAAACATATCAGCATACTTTGAAAGTTTTATTAGATCACTATCATTTTTTTTTAGATATTCTTTAATTGCATACTTAACATGCTCTATATCCATTCTTTTTTTAGAACGAATTATATCACAAATACATCTTTCCACATCATAAACTCTTACTTTATTACCCTGTGGTGTTGTAACTTCGGTAATTCCAATATCATAGAATTTATCATCAACATAGAAAACATTATGTTTTTTTAGCTTAGGATTATTATACTTTTTTGTAACAGTTATATCAAAAGAACTATCTGGTGCTTTAATTGAAAGATTATGAAAATAAAGTGCAGTCATATGAGAATAAATTATTTTTGGAATACTTATACTAAGTACATAGTATACATCCTCAATCTTAGCAGAATCTATATAAATTCCCTTGGCTACTTTTTCTATCATATTTTTTTTAGTCATGATAGATAGATAATTTCTACTTATACCAAAATCTTCGAGTTCTTTTACAGTGATATACCCATTATTTCTATCCATAAGTTTTTGAATAATTTCTATATTACTTTCATTTATAAACTCTTCTTTTGTCATAAAATCCATAATTCCACCTCTTTGTTCATTCATACGGACATTATATAATTTATCCGTATCATTGTCAATATAATAAAAAACTGATAAATTAATAATATTCAATTTAATAGTCAGAAAGCAAATATTTTTCATTGAGAATTTTTGCCACTTTCAGCAACTGGATATATGCCATACATAGCACAATAAAAAAGCTTCTACTTTTTTCTTTTAGTAGAAGCTTCATACAACCCTAATTTCACTTTATCAATATCACTTATCATTGAATCAAGTATTCTATTTACCTTTTTCATATGTTCACCAATTAAACTATATTACTTAAATTTTATAAGTTCAATAGATTCGACAAAAGTAGATAAATCATTCTATAATTTGATAATATTTTAATATTGAATCAGCTATATTATAACCAATTAATTTTTTATTTTGCATAATCCATAAAGCATCTTCATAATAATCATGATGTGCAACTTCAACTAAAATTCCAAATGGAAGATAATTATCATTTACTTCTCCTAAAGCTCCATTAGCATATTTTACACCACGATCAGCATATGCTTTATCTTTATCTGGATATATGCTTACTAAATCCTTTTGAATCTTATTAGCAAGACTATAAGTATCACTACTTTCTGAATGAATCCAAGTTTCAATACCACGAGAAGTATGATCAACTGATGCATTAGAATGTATCGCAATATGTAAATTAGCTCCAAAATAATTACTTTCTTTTAACCATAAATTAATATTTCCACTAGAATTATTTCTTTTTATTTTTACACCAAAACGTTCAAGTCTTTCAACTATGTAATTAGATAAATCATTCATTTCATCTCTTTCATTAGTGTAAAGAGCTTCTTTAACACCAAAGTTTTTAGATTGATTAGATGGACTTATATACACCTTTAATTGAGCCATATCACTTACGTTAATATTATATGTCTTAATGATACTATTTACCTTATTATCACTTACAGCAACGACTTTTAAAGTAACATTTTCATTAATCGTGATAGGTTCTTTATAAGGAATACCAAAACTTTCTGGATTATTTCCATCTAACGTATAATAAATAGTTGCATCTTTATCAGGACTTGCTAAAGTAATTTTAGTTCCACGTTTAATATGATTCCAATTATTAGAAATATAAACCGGTTTTAATTGTTCTTTTTCACTCATTTGAAAATTAACACTAGCGTTCTTTTTATATTCACCAACAGTAGGAATAACTTCAATTTTATAATTTAATCCCGTTTTAAATAAATCTTTAGATAAAATAACTTTTTTCTTATTTGTAGAACTTGTTTTAATAAGTTTCTTATTTTCATAAATCTTTATCTCAGTACTTTCAGAGTTATCTCCACCAGTAAACTCTAAATACACATCATTATATTTAAGAATAGAATTATCTTCAATAGAAGAAATAGCAACATCACTTATAGGATTCATATTATTATAAAAACTATGCTCATCAACAATATTTTCACCGGATTTAATTTGAACTTTTAAAATACCGGATAATCCTTGATAGATACTCTTACTAACAACGTATTCATCTTTGGTCAGTTCTTCACTTAGTTTAACATTATCATTAAAAAGACATTCTATTTTATAATGTTTATTTTGTAAATCACCATCAATGGTTAAATATAAATCTTCATCATTTAATATTGTAGAATCATATTCCATACTCGCTTCATCCCATTTAAATTTATATTCACTTTTAGCAGGACGAGTTTCACCAGACTTATCAATTGCATAAACCATTAAAGAATATGTGTTATCATATTCAAGATTATTTAAATTAAACTTAGCCACATTAGAATCAAATGTTTCATCATATATTTTTATATCGTTTTGATCATATATAGTTATACGATAATTAACAGCTGCTTTAACTCGTTCATACTTTACAGTATATTCTCGCATATTATTATCTACACTTATAATCTTAAAATTAGTTAA
>ERZ1034768.516-NODE-516-length-13021-cov-8.944085_pt1 | contig 13021 bp, 13 predicted proteins | sample MGYA00520691_ERZ1034768 | MGnify/ENA primary metagenome ERZ1034768 (study PRJEB33766, sample SAMN09781704) | gut metagenome | biome: gut microbiome | host: Homo sapiens | place: Madagascar | study: EMG produced TPA metagenomics assembly of the PRJNA485056 data set...
GCGGTGATGGAGCTGGGCATCCACGGCCTGCACCCGGACCTGATCAAGCTGATCGGCCGGTTGAAGTACCGCACCAGCTTCGGCCAGAACGCCCTGACCCACAGCATGGAAGTGGCCTGGCTGGCCGGCCTGCTGGCAGGCGAGATGGGCGTGAACGTCACGCTGGCACGCCGCGCCGGTCTGCTGCATGACATCGGCAAGGCACTGGACCACGAGATCGAGGGCAGCCATGTCCAGATCGGTGTGGACATCTGCCGCAAGTACAAAGAGAACACCCAGATCATCCATGCCATTGAGGCCCACCACGGCGACGTGGAGCCCAAGACCCCGCTGGCCTTCATCATTCAGGCGGCCGATGCCATCAGCGCCGCACGCCCGGGTGCCCGCCGCGAGAACGTGGAAAGCTACGTCAAGCGTCTGGAAAATCTGGAAGAAATTTCTTCCAGCTTCGAGGGCGTGGAGCAGGCCTTTGCCGTGCAGGCGGGCCGCGAAGTGCGCATCATGGTCAAGCCCGATGTCATCAGCGACGATCAGGTCATCCTGCTGGCACGCTCCATCGCAAAGAAGATCGAGGACACGCTGGATTACCCCGGCCAGATCAAGGTCAACGTCATCCGCGAGAGCCGCGCCGTCGAATACGCGAAATAAGATTTTGGCATCAGAGGACCGCCGCACATTCCTGTGCGGCGGCCCTTTTTAGCAGGCGCGCCCTCTCCGTCTGCTCCCGTTGGTCGCATCCACCTCTCCCTTTGGGAGAGCTGTTGAGCGCAGCGAAGCTGAGAGGGCGTTCCTGCACAGCGAATTTTTCTTATTCATAAATACTTGTAATTCCCTGTCGAAAAGGGTATCATGGAGAAAACGCACCGAAAGGAGACGGATCTACATGAAACACGCAAAGAGATTTCTGGCTGCGCTGCTGGCAGGGGTGCTGGCGCTGGCGGCGTTCACCGGCTGCAGCGGGCTGCTGAACTTTGCCACGGTACAGGTCAACACGGAGGAAGCTCAGGCCCTGATGAAGCGGGTCAGCCCGGCTTTGCAGTACGACACCCAGCTGGAATACCCCGCCGAGCGCATCGCCCAGTGGATGACCGAGGAAGTGACCAACCTGACCACTGCGGACGGGCAGCTGGTCCGCAAGGTGCAGCTGGACCCGGGCACCGGCAACATGAACCCGGGCATCAGCGTCAACGAATTCATCTCCGACTCCACCAATGGGTCGCTCTATCTCTCGTCGAACGTGAAGATCGCCCTGACCATGGACAACAGCGGCAACCCGTACTATGACCCGGGCCGCCTGTATGCACCGGCAGCACAGGACGCCGTGGAGGCCCTGCGCAGCGAGGCCGAAGGCTGCAGCAGGATGGGTGCGGTGTTCATTGAATACAGCGGCGGGACCTATGTGGTGGCGCTGTTCCTATAACAAAAACAAAGGCTCAGCTCCCTTCCGATGCGCGGCGTCGGGAGGGAGTTTTTCTGTGCGCAGAAAGCGGACAAAATGGGCGAAACAGTATGACTTATGCATAAAATGCAAAAATATACAGGTGAAATTTCTTCATCTGTATCTCTGAAAAATACAAAAAACTCATGTTTTCATGAAACTGTGTTCTGTACAGATACAGTATATCTTCAAAACTGCACAAAAATAAAAACAAAATTTTGACTGACCATTGGTCAAAGCACAGAAAAACAGCCGGAAGTCTTTCTTTTTTGGGCGGAACAGCGTATAATGCGTGTATCGCACAAAGGTGTGCAGAGCTCCGGAGGAGGAGCAAAAAACCTTTGTGCATTTTTCACAACTTGCTGCTTTACCTCGGTAAAGCAATGAGGTAAGAGAGAGGGAAAAATTATGAAATTCGATCGTCGTATTTCTCGCCGCAGCTTCCTGGCTGCTGCAGGCGTATCGGCTGCTGCACTGGCTCTGACTGCCTGCGGCGGCTCCTCCAGCACCGCCGCTTCCGGCTCCACTGCATCTTCCGGTGCAGCTGCCGGTTCCGCTGAGGGCGGCGTGCTGAACATCATGCTGGAGACCGAAGTCCAGTCTCTGGACCCCCAGCTGGCTACCGATGGTACTTCCTTCGAGGTCATCGCTGATTACACCGACGGCCTGATGCAGATGGACGAGAACGGTGCAGCTGTGGAGGCTCTGGCAGAGAGCTATGAGCTGAGCGAGGACGGCAAGACCTACACCTTCCACCTGAAGGATGCAAAGTGGTCCAACGGCGATGCCGTTACCGCAGCCGACTTCGTCTTCGGCTGGCAGCGTGCTGTGGACCCCGCAAACGCTTCTGAGTATTCTTACATGCTGAGCGACATCGGCCAGGTGGTCAACGCCGCTGAGATCATTGCAGGCGACAAGCCCGTTACCGATCTGGGCGTTACCGCTGTGGACGACAAGACCCTGAAGGTGGAGCTGAACGTTCCCGTCAGCTACTTCCTGAGTCTGATGTACTTCCCCACCTTCTACCCCATGAACCAGAAGTTCTTTGAGAGCTGCGGCGATACCTACGGCACCAGCGCAGACACCGTGCTGTCCAACGGTGCGTTCGTGCTGACCAGCTATGAGCCGGCCGCCACTGCTTTTGAGCTGGCGAAGAACGCCGACTACTACGATGCCGACCGCATTGCTCTGGACGGCCTGAACTATCAGGTCATCAAGGACAGCCAGCAGGCTCTGATGAGCTATCAGAACGGCGATCTGGATATCACCCTGCTGAACGGCGAGCAGGTCGAGCAGGTCAAGGATGACCCCGAGTTCACCAGCGTGGGTGCCGGCTACCTGTGGTACATCAGCCCCAACATCGACGCTGTGCCGGAGCTGGCAAACCTGAACCTGCGCCGCGCCATCACCTTTGCACTGGATCGTGAGTCCATCACCAACGATGTGCTGAAGGACGGTTCTTCTCCCGCCTACACCGCAGTGCCCGCACAGTTCGCCACCGGCCCGGACGGCAGCGATTTCAGCGCTGACCAGACCAAGTTTGCAGACTTCTGCGCATACGATCCCGACAAGGCTCTGGAGTACTACGAGAAGGCCAAGGCCGAGCTGGGCAAGGATTCCTTCTCCTTCACCATGATCGTTGATGCCGACGATGCTCCCCAGAAGGTCGCTCAGGTCGTTCAGGAGCAGCTGCAGACCACCCTGCCCGGCTTCACGCTGGAGCTGAAGGTGGAGCCCAAGAAGCAGCGCGTGCAGGATATGCAGGACGGCAACTTTGAAGTCGCCCTCACCCGCTGGGGACCCGACTACGCCGATCCCATGACCTATCTGGGCATGTGGGTCACCGGCAACTCCAACAACTACGGTCTGTGGAGCGACGCTGACTACGATGCAATCATCGCAGAGTGCACCACCGGCGATCTGTGCACCGATCCCGAAGGCCGCTGGGAGGCAATGTATGACGCTGAGTCCATCGTTCTGGAGCAGGCAGTCATCTTCCCGCTGTATGGCCAGTGCAATGCTGAGATGATCTCCTCCGCCGTCACCGGCATCGAGCATCACCCCTGCGCTCTGAACCGTGTTTACAAGAACACCAAGAAGAACGCCTAAGCTTAACTGCTGAATCAAAAATGCCGCACAGTGGCAGCGAAAACGCCGCTGTGCGACTTTTTGGCTTTTTGACTGTCCGCGCCCGGCGCACGGCTGACCGCGGCAGCGCAAGGTCGGCTCCGCCTTTGGCGGGGCGGAGAAGAAACTTTAAGGGGGTCTACCCAACGTGAAAAAATACACGCTCAAGCGTATCATCACTTCGTTGTTTACGCTGCTGGCCATCCTGCTGGTGTTGTTCATCCTCATGCAGCTGATGCCCGGCTCGCCCTTCAACGATGAAAAGCTGACCGCAGACATGCGCGCAGCTCTGTACGCAAAGTATGGTCTGGATCAGCCCATCTATGTGCAGTTCTTCCGCTATGTGGCCAACATGCTGCGCGGCGATTTCGGCGTCAGCTACAACATCTCCAAAAATACGCCCATCTCCCAGCTGATCCAGTCCCGTCTGCCCATCTCCATCCGTGTGGGCGGCATGGCGGTCACACTGGGTGCCGTGGTGGGCCTTGTCCTCGGCATCATCGCAGCCCTCAAGCGCGACACCATCTTTGACACCCTGGCCACCATCATTTCGGTCATCGGTGTGTCGGTGCCGTCCTACGTTATTGCGCTGGCCCTGAGCTACACCTTCGGCTTCAAGCTGAAGTGGTTCCCCATGCTGTTCTCTGCAAAGGACGTGTTCGGCTCCAGCGTGCTGCCCAGCATCTCGCTTTCCATGTTCACCATGGCATCCATTGCCCGCTTTACCCGCAGTGAGATGATCGAAGTTCTGGACTCCGATTATATGCTGCTGGCCGAGAGCAAGGGCATTTCCGGCCCGGCGCTGATCTTCCGCCACGCGCTGCGCAACGCGCTGATCCCCATTATCACCGTGCTGGCCCCGCTGATCGTTGATCTGATGACCGGTTCTCTGGTGGTGGAGAAGATCTTCGCCATCCCCGGCGTGGGCAGCCTGCTGGTGACCGCCATCCAGTCCAACGACTACAACGTGGTCATCAGCCTGAGCTTCATCTACAGCGCCATGTACATTGGCATCATGCTGGTCGTTGACCTGCTGTACGGCATCATCGACCCGCGCATCCGCTTGGCAAAGGGGGACGACTGATATGGCAGAAAAAGCAATTCGCCTTGGCGGCGAATCCACTGCGGACGCCATCGTCAGCGCCGTGGATACCATGTATTCTGAGCACACCTTCGACGAAAAGGACTTCGTGCTCAAGCACAACGACGACGAGATCGCCGTGGACTCCAACTTTGCGGCCCAGAGCTTCTGGAAGGATGTGCGGGTGCGCTTCTTCCGCAAAAAGAGCGCCGTGTTCGGCATGATCCTCGTTGTCTTTATCGTGCTGCTGGCGGCATTTGGCCCCGGCATGAACGAGTATACCTACTCCGGTCAGGAGCTGAGCCAGAAAAACTTTGCACCCCGCGTGCAGGTGCTGGAAAACTTCGGCATCTTCAACGGTGACGAAAAAATGAGCACCACCACCGGTTCCAAGACGGTCAATGCCTATGTGGAAAAGGGCAAGGACGATGTCTACTACTGGTTCGGCAGCGACACCTATGGCCGCGATATCTGGACCCGCACCTGGGAAGGTGCCCGTGTCTCGCTGATCATCGCGGTGGCCGCCGCCGTCATTGATATGGTCATCGGCATGAGCTATGGCCTGATCTCCGGCTACTTCGGCGGCAAGGTGGATATGGTGATGCAGCGTTTTCTGGAAGTGGCCAACGGCATCCCCCGTCTGGTCATCGTCACGCTGCTTCTGCTGGTGCTGAAGCCCGGCATGGTCACCATCATCTTTGCCCTGATGCTGACCGAGTGGGTGGGCATGAGCCGCATCGCCCGCGCCGAGATGCTCAAGCTGAAGGATCAGGAGTTCGTTCTGGCCTCCCGCACGCTGGGCGCAGGCAGCTTCTTCATCATCTTCAAGGAAGTGCTGCCCAACATCATCGGACCCATCATCACCCAGGTCATGTTCAGCATCCCGACGGCTATCTTCACCGAGGCGTTCCTGTCCTTCGTTGGTCTGGGCATCCCGGTGCCGCAGTGCTCGCTGGGCTCGCTGATCAGTGAGCTGTACAACAGCTTCACCACCCACCCCTACCAGATCATCCCGCCCATGGTGGTCATGAGCCTGCTGATGATGAGCTTCAACCTCGTGGCCGACGGCCTGCGCGAAGCACTGGACCCCAAGATGAAGAGTATGTAAGGAGGAACACCCCATGCCTGAAAACAAAAAAGAACAGGTCCTGTCGGTGCGAGACCTTGATATTACCTTTAAGACCACTGCAGGCCCGGTGCACGCCATCCGCGGCGTGAACATCGACCTGTACAAGGGCGAGACGGTCGCTCTGGTGGGCGAATCCGGTTCCGGCAAGTCCGTTACCATGAAGGCCGCCATGGGCATTCTGGCTCAGAACGCCATCGTGAACAGCGGCTCCATCGAGTTCAGCTACCATCACGCCGACGGCAGCCCCGAGACCGTGGACCTGCTGCAAAAGGATAAAAAGTGGATCCGCCGCCACATCAACGGCAAGCGCATCGCCATGGTGTTCCAGGACCCCATGACCAGCCTGGACCCCACCATGCAGATCGGCAAGCAGATCATGGAAGGCATGCTGTGGCATTACAAGATGCCTAAGGATGCCGCCTACAAGAAGGCTGTGCAGCTGCTGGAGGAAGTGGGCATCACCGACGCCGAAAAGCGCATGAAAAGCTACCCGCACCAGCTGTCCGGCGGTATGCGCCAGCGCGTGGTCATCGCCATTGCACTGGCCTGCGACCCCGACCTGCTGATCTGTGACGAGCCCACCACCGCTCTGGACGTGACCATTCAGGCCAAGATTCTGGAACTGATCCGCAGCATCCAGCGCGAGCGCGGCATTTCGGTCATCTACATCACCCACGATCTGGGCGTTGTGGCAAAGGTCGCCGATTATGTGGACGTTATGTACGCGGGCAAGATCGTGGAGACCGGCACTATCAATGAAATTTTCTACGAGCCGCGCCACCCCTATACCTGGGGCCTGCTGTCCGCCATGCCTGATCTGGACACCGCAGACGACCGCCTGTACACCATCCCGGGTTCGCCGCCGAACCTGCTGCATGAGAAGCCGGGCGACGCCTTTGCGCCGCGCAACCACTTTGCCCTGAACATCGACGACGAAGTGGACCCGCCTATGTTCAAGATCAGCGATACCCACTATGCAGCCACCTGGCTGCTGGACCCCCGTGCACCCAAGGTGGAGATGCCGCCTGAGCTTGCTCAGCGCATCGAGCGTATGCGTGCCGAGGCAGAAAAGATCAAGGAGGCGGAATAAATGGCAGAACAGAACGCTGCTCCGCTGCTGAAGGTGGAAGGCCTGAAGCAGTATTTCCGCGTGAGCAAGAGCTTTACCGTCAAGGCCGTGGAAGATGTCAGCTTTGAGATCTACCCCGGCGAGACCTACGGTCTGGTGGGCGAGTCCGGTTCCGGCAAGTCCACCATCGGCCGCAGCGTCATCCGCCTGTATGACCCTACCGCCGGCAAGATCACCTTTGACGGGCAGGACATCAGCGGCAAGCTGAGCCACAGCCAGAACAACACTCTGCGCACCCAGATGCAGATGATCTTCCAGGACCCCATGGCCTCCCTGAACCCCCGCAAGAAGGTGGAGGATATCATCGGCGAAGGTCTGGACATCCATCACATGTACAAGACCAAAGAGGAACGCCGCGACAAGGTGGAGAAAATTCTGGCGAAGGTGGGCCTTGCCCCCGAACACGCCGAGCGTTACCCTCACCAGTTCTCCGGCGGCCAGCGCCAGCGCGTCGGCATTGCCCGGGCGTTGATTATGAACCCCAAGCTCATCATCGCAGACGAGTGCATCTCGGCTCTGGATGTGTCCATCCAGGCACAGGTGGTCAACCTGATGAAGGATATCCAGCAGGAGACCGGCACGGCCTACCTGTTCATTGCACACGACCTGTCCATGGTCAAGTACATCTCGGACCGCATCGGCGTGCTGCATCTGGGCCACCTGCTGGAGACAGGTACCACCGAAGAAATTTTCGAGAACCCCATCCACCCGTATACCCGCAGCCTGCTGTCGGCTATCCCGCTGCCGAACCCCGTTGTGGAGAAGCGCCGCGTGGCCGAGACCTACGACTACGCCACTTCCGGCATCGACTACAACAAGGGCACCAATCACCTCGTGAGCGGCAGCCACTACGTCAAGTGCACCGACGAAGAATTCGCCAAGTGGTGCAAGTGAAAACGTTCAAACTCTGACGGATAACAAAAAAGAACACCCCTTTGTGGGGTGTTCTTTTTTTGTTATGGGCCAGCCAGGACTTGAACCCGGGACCAAGCGGTTATGAGCCGCCAGCTCTGACCAACTGAGCTACTAGCCCGCAGATGCTGCACTGCAGCATATATCAGTATACCAAATTCCGCGCAAAATGAAAAGCATTTGCCCGAAAGTTTATTTGGTGCGGTGGGCGTCCAGCTTCTGCTGCAGGAAGGTGTCCAGCATTTCCTGCGGGAACAGCGGCTCCTTGTAGCCAAATGCTTCGCGGATGAAGATCAGGGTCACCACGGTCTGGCGGCCGGGGTCCAGCCGCAGGGTGTAAAGGGTGTCCAGCGGCTGCTGGGTGGGCTGGTGCAGCGTCAGGTGCAACAGGAAGCCGCCGTCCTTTTCGCGGCGGCAGTCGTAGGCAAACACGTCGGTGTCCCTGTGCTCGTCCAGACGGTCGAAGCATTCGTCCAGCGCAAGGTCGGTGCGGAACTCCGACAGGCCGGACGGGCCGTACTGGCTGTGGCGGCCGGACTCCCGCCGGGAGAGCAGAAAGACGATCACGCCCAGCACGGCGGCGAGAAAAAGGATGGAAACAGCGGCGTTCATGGCGCACCTCCGAAAGAGTTTTCCTTATTGTAACACAACGCGCGGACTTTTGTGCTATAATATTTTTAATTCTTTGAAAATTTTGACTTTTTGACAAAGGGCCTGCGCCACAGCGCGGGCGGGAGGAACGCAATGAAGCTCAAATTCACACGCAAGACCTGGTACTTTTTCCTGCTGGCAGCTGCGGCCATGTCCATGCTGGGCGGCTTTGCCGTGCTGGGCGGCATGGATTTTTCGGGGCTGGAGCTGATCGTGTTCTGCATCACCGGCATCGCGGTGCTGTTTCTGGCCGCGCAGAAGGGTGCCCCGACCAAGGATAAGCGCAATTACACGCTGGTGTTCGTGCTGCTGATGCTCAGCAAGCTGGCTGCCGGGGGCTGGGCGGGTGACCTGTGCTCGGCGCTGGTGTGGCCCAGCCTGCTGGCCATTGAGTACGGCCACGGCAGGCCCGTTCAGCGCCAGCTGCAGCTGGTGTGCATCGCGGAGGCCATGCGGGTGGTGTTCTGGATGATGACCAAGTATGCGGGTCTGAGCAGCTTTGCCTTCTGGACGAACCTGATGTTCGTGCTGCTGGCCTGCGCCCGCGGCTGGGCGGCACTGGTGCTCTACAAGACCCAGGAGGAGACCCTGTGACCCAGCGGCGCAGGTCCAAAAAGACGGAAGTGAAACCGCGCCGCTTCGGGCGGCGTGCCTTTCTGCTGGGCGCAGGTGCGGCCTGCGTGGGGGCGGGGCTCTGGCTGCGGCGGAAAGACCTTTCCGCGCCGGATAAAACGCAGGAAGATCAACCGCCCGTTCAGAACCCGGCCCTGCCTGCCGGGGAGTGGCGGGCTGTGTGGGTGAGCTACCTGGAATGGGCGGCCATGGATTTTTCCTCGGCCGATGCCTTCCGCGCCGGGTGCGTGCAGCTGCTGGACAACTGCGCGGGCCTTGGGCTGAACACGGTGCTGGCGCAGGTGCGGCCCTTCGGGGATGCACTGTACAAGAGCCAGCTGTTCCCGTGGAGCCACCTGTGCACCGGCACCCAGGGGCAGGACCCCGGCTTTGACCCGCTGGATATCCTGCTGCAGGAGGCCCACAGCCGCGGGCTCTCGGTGGAAGCGTGGGTGAACCCCTACCGGCTGCGGTCGTCGGCCGCCATGCCGCCGAACCTGGCGGAGAACAACCTTGCCAGCACTCACCCGGAGTGGGTCTGCGCCGTGGGAGAGGGGCTTTACCTGAACCCGGCCGAGCCCGCTGCGGCGGACTATGTGGTGCAGGGCGTGGCAGAACTTGTGCAGAACTATGCGGTGGATGGCATCCACTTTGACGATTACTTTTACCCCACCACGGAGGAGAGCATCGACGCGGCGCAGTTTGCGGCGTCCGGTGCGGCCGACCTTGCCGCCTGGCGGCGGGAGAACGTGAGCGCCCTGGTGCGGAAGGTGTACCGCACCGTGAAGGCCGCCGACCCGACGCTGCGGTTCGGCATCAGTCCGCAGGGGAATCCCGACAATGATCTCAACGGCCAGTACAGCGACGTGACCGGCTGGCTGGCGGCGGAAGGGGAGCAGCAGGCAGTGGATTACCTCTGCCCGCAGGTCTACTGGGGCTACGGCTATACGCTGCAAAGCGGCAGCACCCGCTTCGCCTTTGAGAACATCGTGCCTGCCTGGCTGGCCTACCCCCGGGCAGAGGGCGTGGCCCTCTACTTTGGGCTGGGGCCTACCGGGTGGGCGTGGGCGACGGCGGGGCCAACGCCGACAGCGTGAGCGGTTGGAGCACCGGCAGCGCGCTGGCCCGGCAGGTGGAGGACCTGCGCCGCCAGAACGCGGACGGCTGGGCGTTGTACCGTTACGGCAGCCTGTTCGGGGCCGGGGCACCGGCGCTGGCTGCCGCCGAGTGCGAAGCCCTGCGGGCGCTGAACGGCTGAAAAGTGAAAAATCGGGCGGCAAACCGCACAAAAAGAAAAGCCCCGGTGGGGCGTTTCTTGCCCGGCGGCGCAGGACAAATATCTTGTACCGCACCGCAAAATGCGGTATACTATATCTGTATCTGCCCGGCGGAAGATGCGGGGCGGGAGGATGAAAACAAAAGGAAGCATCTGCTTCGTGAGGAACGCTATGAAGATGAAAAAACGGCTTTTGGCATTGCTGCTGGCAGCGGTGCTGGTCATGAGCCTGACCGGCTGCAAGGAAACGCTGAAAAATGTGGCCCAGAAGGTCACCGGCAGCAGCAATCAGGTGCAGGAAGAAGATACCACCCGCTGGGCGGACGCCACCAGTGATCAGCTGATCATTCAGGGCATCGCGGACGCTTCGGCCAAGTTTGACACGGCCGTGGTGGACGGCACCCTGTATGCGGTGTTCAACGGCATCTGGACCCGCCAGACCAGCTACTTTACCGTGCCCTCCGGCACACTGAACATCATGGGCTGCGGCACCGCCGAGGGCACCCAGAAGTTCAAGGTGGCCCTGTGGAAAAAGGTGGACGGCGGTGCCGAGTATGTGCCGGACAGCACCTATTATATCAAGACCGACGGCCAGAACTACACCTGCACCGTCTCCGGGCTGGACCCGGCGGCGCAGTACCGGGTGACCATCTCCTATGACTCCAGCCGCTACTACCTGTACGGCCTGCTGAAGGTGGAGGGTGTCGGCTGATGAAGACACAGACCAAAAATTCCCTGCTTCTGCTGCTGTGCTCCTTTATCTGGGGTACGGCCTTTGTGGCTCAGAGCGCCGGTTCCGGCATGGGCGCCTACAGCTTTCTGGCCGGGCGCAGCTGGCTTGCCGTGGTGGTGCTGATCCCCACGGTGCTGGTGTTTGACGCCATCCGCCGCAAAAACGGCACCGATGCAAAGCCCAAGACCGCCGCAGAAAAGAAAAAGCTGCTGACGGCGGGCCTTGTGTGCGGCACCTTCCTGTTCGCGGCGTCCGCGGCGCAGCAGATCGGCATCACCCTCAACCCGTCCACGGCCAAGGCCGGCTTCCTGACGGCCATGTATGTGGTGCTGGTGCCGGTGTTCGGCCTGTTTGTGGGCCGCAGGGGCAGCGCACAGCTGTGGGTGAGCATGGTGGTGGCCGTGCTGGGGCTGTATCTGCTGTGCATGAAGAACGGCTTTGGCAGCATCGAGTCCAGCGACTGGGTGCTGCTGAGCTGCGCGGTGCTGTTCAGCTTCCAGATCATGGCGGTGGACCACTTTGCCCCGCAGGTGGACGGCGTGCGGCTGAGCCTGCTGCAGTTCTTTGTGGTGGCGGTGGAGAGCACCGTGGCGGCGTTTCTGTTCGAAGCGCCCACGGCGGCACAGTTTGCCGAGAACGCGCTGCCCATTTTCTACTGCGGTGTGCTGTCCAGCGGCGTGGCCTACACGCTGCAGATCTTAGGCCAGCAGGACCTGAACCCCGCCATCGCCAGCCTGATCATGTGCCTGGAAAGCGTGTTCAGTGCGCTGGGCGGCTGGCTGCTGCTCAGCCAGAGCCTTTCCGCGCGGGAAGCCTTTGGCTGTGCGCTGATCTTTGCCGCTGTGGTGCTGGCCCAGCTGCCGCTGGAAGTGCTGCACCGCGCCAAAAAGGTATCCTGACCCCGTGGCGAAGCAGCAGCCCGTGCCGCAGCTGCGCACGGCAGGCGGCATCCGGTATGAGCTGACCCGCAAACGGGTGAAAAACCTGAACATCCGGGTGCGGGAGGACGGCACCGTGGCGGTGAGCATCCCGCTGCGCACGAGCGCAGAGGCTGCCGACCGCTTTGTGGCCGCACGCGCCGCGTGGGTGCAGCAGGCACAGGCTCGTGCCCGGCGGTGCAGCCTGCAGGACGCCCGGCCCCTGCCGGACAAAGAGACCGCGCTGGCCCACTTTACCGCCATGAGCGATAAAGTCTACCCGGCTTTTGCCGGGGTGCTGGGCGGGCAGAAGCCAACCATCAAGGTGCGCAGCATGACCAGCCGGTGGGGCGTGTGCCACATGGCAAAGCGGCAGATCACCTTTGCGCTGCAGCTGTACAACCAGCCGGAAGCGGCACAAATTTATGTGGTGGTGCACGAATACTGCCACTTTCTGCAGCCGAACCACAGCCCGGCCTTCTGGGCCGAGGTGGCAAAGCTGCTGCCGGACTGGAAGGCCCGGCGGAATCTTTTGAAGTAAAACAGGAGGGGAGTTCCCTTGGAAAACGAAAATAAGTCCGGCGATAAATATTCCAAACTGGCCGGCAACACGCTGATCTTTGCGATCAGCAGCTTTTCGTCGAAGCTGCTGACGTTGATCGTTCAGCCGTTCCTCACCTACGCCATGGCCGAGGTCTCGGACCTGGGCCTTTCCAAAATTCTGAGCCAGTACGCGAACCTGCTCATCCCCTTTGTGTCCATGGGCATGTCCAACGCCATCATCCGCTTCGGACTGGACAAGGGCAACAGTGAAAAGCAGGTGTTCACCAACGGCCTGCTCACCATTCTGGGCGGCTTTGGCATTCTGGTGCTGTGCTGGCCCGTGGCGCGGTTTTTGCCCGATATGGCGCAGTACGGCCTGCTCATTTACATCTATGTGCTTATGAGCTGCCTGCGCACGCTGTGCACCCAGTTCGTGCGCAGCCGCCAGTGGAACAAGCTGGTGGCCGTGGACG
>ERZ1034768.521-NODE-521-length-12937-cov-8.491616_pt1 | contig 12937 bp, 9 predicted proteins | sample MGYA00520691_ERZ1034768 | MGnify/ENA primary metagenome ERZ1034768 (study PRJEB33766, sample SAMN09781704) | gut metagenome | biome: gut microbiome | host: Homo sapiens | place: Madagascar | study: EMG produced TPA metagenomics assembly of the PRJNA485056 data set...
AAAAAGAGTTTTAGAAAAATCCGCAGATTTTTCTAAAACTCAAATATAAAAATAAAATTTCCGATGAGAATGGCCAAAGCGCACGCGGCGGCCATTTTAAATGATCCGGCTCACTGCACCATTTGCTTCAAAGTCTCCGGTTCCAGAAGCTTGAAGCTGCTCTTGTAAGTGTCCAGCAGGCCGTCCCGCTGCATCTGGCTCAGCTCACGGGAAAGGGCGCTGCGGTCGCAGTTCAGGTAATCCGCCAGCTGGATGCGGGAGAACGGGATGCTGAAGGTCAGGCTGCCCGCCCGCTCGGCTTCGCTGAGCAGGTAAGCGCACACCTTGGCCCGCAGGCTTTTCAGCACCAGCAGGTCGATGCGGCGGGAAAGCGAAAAATACTTGTCGCTGATGGTGCGCACCAGGTTCTGCAGCGCGCGCTGGTGCGCCGGGCTGCCGTCCGAAAGCAGCAGCCGCTCGTAGGGGATGAGCAGCACTTCGCAGGGTGCGGCGGCCAGCACCGTCACCGGGCTGGCAAGGCTGGACCCGCCCAGCACGTCGCCGAACACGCCGCCCGGCTCCATGTGGGTGATGGGGATGCGCGCCCCGCCCGGGGCCGGGCGGTAGGCTTCCAGCGTGCCGGTGAGCACCACGCCCACCCGGCGGTTGGGTTCCCCGGCCAGCACCAGGGCCTCGCCCTTGCCGTAACTGCGCACCACAGCACCCAGCTGGGCCAGCAGCACCTGCAGCTGGTCGGTGGGGATGCCGGTGAACAAAGAGGTGGATTGTAACAGCGGAAGATAGTTTTTCATCACAAATCCGTGGGAAAGAGACAGGCTCCCACAGCCCTCCTGCAATTCTGTTGCACACGCAACGGTATTTTTACCCCTATTATAGTAAACTTAGACACGCAAAGCAAATGATTTTGCAAATTTGCTTTGTAAAATTTTGAAAAAGACCGACCCATTCCGCAAACGATGCGGCCCCGGCGGGGGAAAGGGCGCGGTCTTGCGCGGAAAGAGGAAGGTATCCACACATGAAAAAAATCGTATCCCTGCTGCTGGCGCTGACCATGGCACTGAGCCTGGCTGCCTGCGGCGGTGCAGCATCCGAAGCTGCTTCCAGCGAGGCTATCTCCGAGGCAGCATCCGAAGCTGCTTCCAGTGAAGAAGCAAAAGAACTGTCCACCACTGATGCCCTGCGCATTGCCGGGCTGAAGGGCCCCACCACCATGGGCCTTGTCAACCTGCTGAGCATGGAAGAAGACGGCACCGCCGCCATGGACTATGACCTGCAGCTCTACGGCGCGGCCGACGAGATCGTGCCTCTGCTGATGAAGGGCGAGCTGGACATGGCTGCCATCCCGGCAAACCTGGCCGCGACCCTCTACCAGAAGACGAACGGCGGCATTCAGGCCGTGGCCGTCAACACGCTGGGCGTGCTGTATGTGGTGGAAAAGGGCGGCGACACCGTCCAGTCCATGGCTGACCTGAAGGGCCGCACCATCCTGTCCACCGGCAAGGGCACCACGCCGGAGTACGTCCTGCGCTATCTGCTGAATGCCAACGGCATCGACCCGGACAAGGACGTGACCATTGAATACTACAGCGAGGCCACCGAGGTCACCGCCCAGATGGCCAACACCGACAACGCCATTGCCGTGCTGCCCCAGCCCTATGTGACCGCGGCCGGTCTGCAGGACGACACCCTGCGCGTGGCCCTGAACCTGACCGAGGAGTGGGACAAGGTGGCTGACACCCAGCTCATCACCGGTGTGACCGTGGTGCGTAAGGAGTACGCCGAGGCCCACCCCGACGTGGTGGCCGCTTTCCTCGCTGACTACGCCAAGAGTGTGGACGCCGCCAACACCGATCTGGACGGCACTGCCGCCCTGTGCGAGGAGCAGGGCGTTGTGGCCAAGGCTGCCATCGCCAAGAAGGCCCTGCCCAACTGCAACATCGTCTGCCTGACCGGCGACGAGCTGAAGGCCAACGCTTCCGCTTACCTGCAGGTGCTGTATGATGCCGACCCCGCAGCTGTGGGCGGCGCACTGCCCGGCGACGACTTCTACTGGACTGCCGAGTAACCCCTGAATAAACCATCTCTCCGGCCGCTGTGCGATTGGTACGCATGGCGGCCTTTTTGCGTGTGGCAATAGGGCAGGCCATCAGATAGCTTTCTCCGCGAACAGCGACGGGTTGCGGCACCCAGCATCCGCTTCGCTATCGCTTGCGTCTTGCTGGCCGCGGCCCCAACAGCAACTCCCTGTTTCCGCCACCGGCGGCGGTCGTTGCCGTTGCAGAACTCCAGTCCCGCCCCAACGCTTGCGCGCCGGGGCCCCACCCCCAGGTCATTCGCTGGAGAAACTATCTGCCGTCCTGCCCGGGAAACTGCTGCCGCCCCTTCCACCCCTTGCCTTTCCGTTCAAAAAAGACTACAATACCCATAGTAAATCAAAACAAACCGAAACGGAGGACATAGATTATGGCTTGTACGACAATTCTGGTCGGCAAAAATGCTTCTTATGATGGCTCCACCATGATCGCCCGCAACGACGATTCCGGCGCGGGCCACTTCACCGCCAAAAAATTCACCGTGGTGCACCCTGCGGAGATGCCTAAAACCTACCGCAGTGTGCTTTCTCATGTGGAGGTGCCTCTGCCCGAAGGTGCGCTGCGCTTCACCGCCATGCCCAATGCGGTGGAGGGCAAGGGCATCTGGGCGGCCGGCGGCGTCAACGCGGCCAATGTGGGCATGACCGCCACCGAGACCATCACCTCCAACCCCCGCGTGCTGGGCGCGGACCCGCTGGTGCCCGGCGGCATCGGGGAGGAAGATATCGTCTACCTGACCCTGCCTTATATCCACTCTGCCCGCGAGGGCGTGCGGCGGCTGGGCAAGCTGCTGGAAACGTATGGTACCTACGAGATGAACGGCATCGCCTTCCAGGACGTGGACGAGATCTGGTGGCTGGAGACCATCGGCGGCCACCACTGGATCGCCCGCCGTGTGCCGGACGACAGCTATGTGGTCATGCCGAACCAGCTGGGCATCGACAGCTTTGATCTGGAGGACGCCCTTGGTGCCCAGAGGGAGCACATGTGCTCTGCTGATCTGGCGGAGTTCGTGGAAAAGTATCACCTGAATCTCTCCATGGACGGCAGCCTGAACCCGCGGGACGCCTTCGGCAGCCACGACGACGCCGACCACGTCTATAACACGCCCCGCGCCTGGTGGATGCTGCGCCACCTGAACCCCACTACTTGGGTGTGGGACGGCCCGGACGCCGACTACGGCCCCCGCTCCGACGACCTGCCCTGGTGCATGGTGCCGGAAAAGAAGATCACTCCGGAAGAAGTCAAGTATGTGCTGTCCGGCCATTATCAGGGCACGCCCTATGACCCCTACCTGACCTACGGCGACAAGGGCATGAAGGGCGCTTACCGCTCCATCGGCATCAACCGCAACGATTTCATGGCTCTGCTGCAGATGCGTCCGGACGTGCCGGAAGCTTCCCGTGCCATTGAGTGGATCGCCTATGCGTCCAACGCCTTCAACACCATGGTGCCTTTCTACGCCAACGTGGAGCGCACCCCGGAGTACCTTGCAAACACCACCGGCACCGTCTCCACCGACAACTTCTACTGGGTCAGCCGCATGATCGCCGCCATGACCGATGCTTCCTATAATAAGTCGCTCATCCATATCGAGCGCTATGCCGAGGCCGTTGTCTCTGCCGCCCGGGCACTGGTGAACGAGTATGACGCAAAGCTTGCGGCAGCTGCATCGGACCAGCGTCCCGCCCTGCGCGAGGAAGCCAACGATGCCATTGCCGCCATGCTGAAGGAGAAAGCCGCCGACACGCTGGATAAAGTTCTGTTTGAGCTGAGCTGCCAGATGAAGAACGCCTACTCCCGTTCGGATGCGTAACGCTTGACAAAAGTGCAAAAAATCACTATACTACAAATAGAAAAGGTGCTGCCCGCAATGGTCAGCTTCCTTTCCCTGGCAGTTTAATTAACAAAAGTCAACGACCGCTAGAGTTTGGTAGCCTAGGCGGTCGTTACTTTTTGCCCTGAGAATAATGTTTCGCCCGAGGATCATCCCGAAAGACATCCTTGGAGATCATCCATGTAATCTCGATCACGCCGATGATGACTGTAGCCAAAAGGTTCAGTACGCTGCAAACAATATTCAAAATTTCCATAGTGGAACTCCTCCATTCGATATCCGGTTAAAAACCGTTTCTATCGTCCGGAGAAGAACAAATAAGTAAACTTCCCCGGACAGCTCTGTCAGGAGGAAGTTGACCACCTGTGATGCAGGCAGCACCTTAACTGCCGCCGAAGCGGCAAGAAAAGTATACCATATTTCGTCAAAAACCGCAATGAAAACCGTTCTGTGTTGGATACGCAGAGCGGTTTTTGCGTATCTGGGATGATATATCCTACGCTGTGTGCATACTGCACAAAAATCAATGCGATTTTTTGTGAGCGAACACGAACGAAAATGACCGAAACTGATTGAAATTGACGCAAAACTTGCTATAATAAAGATGCGATCAATCAAAACACGCCAGACTTGTGCAAAACCGGTCATGGCGTGAGACCAAAGGAGAGGATGCAGATGCTGGCAGAAGAACGCTTCAGTCTGATCCTGAAGCAGCTGGAACGGCAGCGCACCGTCACCGTGCAGGAGCTGTGCGAGGCGCTGAACACTAGCGAGTCCACCATCCGGCGCGATCTGACCGAGCTGGACCGGCTGGGCAAGCTGAACAAGGTGCACGGCGGTGCCACCCTGCCGGACAGCCGTTTTCTGGCCGATGAGCCCACCATGGCGGCCAAGGAGACGCTGGCCGTGGCCCAGAAGCGCAGCATCGCGCAGACGGCGGCCGGGCTGATCCAGGCAGACGACTTCGTCTTCATCGACGCCGGGTCCACCACGCTGGAGCTGGTGCATGCGCTGGAAGGCGACGCCCTCAAGGCCGGTTATGTGACCAACGGCGTGGCCCACGCCCGGGCGCTGGCCCGGAAGGGCTGCCGGGTGTACCTGCCCGGCGGGCTGCTGCGGCCCCAGACCGAAGCCATTGTGGGCGCGCCCGCCCTGGCCAGCCTGCAGCAGTACCGGTTCACCAAGGCGTTCATGGGGGCCAACGGTGTGGCGCTGGAAGCGGGCTTTACCACCCCGGACCCCGAGGAGGCGGCCGTAAAAGCGGCGGCGGTGCACCGTGCGCGGGAAGCCTGGTTTCTGGTGGATGACGCCAAATTCGCCCGCGTCTACCCGGCGGTCATCGCGGACCTGCAAAGCGGGGCCATCCTGACAAACCGCTGCCCGAACCCCAAGTACAAACAGTACACCTTAGTAAAGGAGACAGAGCTATGATCTATACCGTAACGTTCAACCCGGCCATTGATTATGTGGTGCGGCTGGATGCCCCGCTGGAAGTGGGCGAGGTGAACCGCGCAAACGGCGAGGACTGCGTGCTGGGCGGCAAGGGCATCAACGTGTCCGGCGTGCTGGCCCAGCTGGGCTGCGAGAGCGTGGCCCTGGGCTTCGTGGCCGGTGAGACCGGTGCCTGGCTGGAGCGGGGCCTTGCCGCCCAGGGCCTGCGCACCGACTTCGTGCACCTGGAACAGGGCATGACCCGGATCAACGTCAAGATCAAGGCCGGGCAGGAGACCGAGCTGAACGGCGCGGGCCCCGCCATCCCGGAAAGCGCCATGCAGCAGCTGGAAGCCCGGTTGGACCAGCTGGGCGAGGACGACATCCTCATTCTGGCGGGCAGCATCCCGAAAAGCCTGCCGCAGGATACCTACGAGCGGCTGCTGGCCCGGCTGCAGGGCCGCGGTGTGAGGGCCGTGGTGGACGCCACCCGCGATCTGCTGGTGAACGTGCTGCAGTACCACCCCTTCCTCATCAAGCCCAACAACCATGAGCTGGGCGAGATCGTGGGCAAAGTGCTCACCACGGACGAGGAGATCATTGCCGCCGCCCGCACCCTGCAGCAAAAGGGTGCCCGCAACGTGCTGGTGAGCATGGCGGGCGACGGCGCTCTGCTGCTGGACGAGCACGGCGAGACCCACCGCATCGGCTGCCCGAAGGGCAAGGTGGTGAACAGCGTGGGCGCAGGCGACAGCATGGTGGCCGGTTTCGTGGCCGGGTGGCGCAAGACCCAGAGCTACGCCTATGCCCTGCGCCTGGGCACCGCCTGCGGCAGCGCCACGGCCTTCAGCCTGGGGCTTGCCACACGGGAAAAGATCGAGGAATTGCTGAAGCAGATTTGAGAAGAAGGGAGCAAGATCATGCGTATCACCGAGTTATTCACAGCACAGTCCATCGCGCTGGACGAAGCGCTGGAAAATCAGGAGCAGATCCTCAGCCGTCTGGTGGAGCTGCAGGCCACCCACGGCAACATCACGGACAAGGATGCCTACAAAAAGGCCCTCTATGCCCGCGAAGCTGAAGGCTCCACCTATGTGGACAACGGCATCACGGTGCCCCACGCCAAGACCGATGTGGTCACCCGGCCCAGTCTGGCGGCCCTGCGGCTGGCAAAGCCGGTGCAGTACAACGCCGAGGACGACGGCACCACCGACCTGCTGTTTGCCATCGCCGCCCCGGAAAACGGCAGCCTGCATGTGGACATGCTGGCCCGCATGATGCAGATGCTGATGAACGAGGACTTTGTGGCAAAGCTGAAAGCCGCCAAGACCCCGGCAGAGTTCCTCGACTGCATCGACGCGCAGGAGGACGCCCAGTTCGGCACCGAGAGCTTCACCCAGCAGGAGATCCCCCAGAACGGCTACCGCATTCTGGCGGTCACCGCCTGCGTGAACGGCATCGCCCACACCTACATGGCCGCCGAGGCCCTCACCAAGGCGGGCGACAAGCTGGGCCTGCCCACCAAAGTGGAGACCAACGGCTCCGACGGGGCGAAGAACATCCTCACCAAAGAGGAAATTGCGGCCTGCGACGGCATCATCGTGGCGGCCGAGAAAAAGGTGGAGACCGCCCGCTTCGACGGCAAGCCGGTGCTGTTCACCCGCGTGGACGACGGCATCCATAAGCCGGAGGAGCTCATCAAGAAGATCGTCCACGGCGAGGTGCCCGTCTACCACGCCGAGGGCGGTGCGCAGGCGGCCGACGATGCTTCCGGCAAGGACAGCGTGGGCCGCACCCTCTACAAGAACCTGATGAACGGCGTCTCCCACATGCTGCCCTTCGTGGTGGGCGGCGGCATCATGATCGCGCTGGCCTTCCTGCTGGACGATTACACCATCGACCCCTCCAACTTCGGCATGAACACCCCCGTCGCCGCCTTCTTCAAGACGGTGGGCGGTGCAGCCTTCGGCTACATGCTGCCCATCCTCTCCGCCTTCATCGCCATGTCCATCGCGGACCGTCCGGGCCTGGCCGTGGGCTTCGTGGGCGGTGTGCTGGCCATGAACGGCACCAACTTCGCGGGCATCGCGGCAGGCGAGACCACCGGTATCTCCGGCGGTTTCCTGGCGGCTCTGCTGGCCGGTTTTGCGGCGGGCTATATCGTCCAGTTCCTCAAGAAAATCACCGAAAAGCTCCCCGCCAGCCTGAACGGCATCCGCCCCATGCTCATCTACCCGCTGGGCGGCATGCTGGTCATCGGCGCGGTGATGTGCGGCATCAACCCGGTCATGGGCATGATCAACACTGCTATGACCAACTGGCTGAATGCCATGGGCGGCACCTCCAAGGTGCTGCTGGGTGCCATCGTGGCCGGTATGATGAGCATCGACATGGGCGGCCCCTTCAACAAGGCAGCCTACGTCTTCGGCACGGCCGCCCTTGCCTCCGGCAACTATGAGGTGATGGCTGCCGTCATGGTGGGCGGCATGGTGCCTCCCATCGCCATCGCTCTTTCCACCACCTTCTGCCCCAAGAAGTGGACCCCCGACGAGCGCCGCAACGGCATCGTGAACTACGTCATGGGCCTGTGCTTCGTCACCGAGGGTGCCATCCCCTACGCCGCCGCCGACCCGCTGCGCATCCTGCCCAGCTGTGTGGCCGGTGCGGCCGTCGCGGGTGCCCTGTCCATGACCTTCGGCTGTGCCCTGCGCGCCCCCCATGGCGGCATCTTCGTGTTCCCGGTGGTGGACCACGCCGTGCTGTACTGCGTGGCGCTGGCCGTGGGCAGCGTGCTGGGCGCGGTGATCCTGAGCCTGCTCAAAAAGAACCGCACCGACGCCGAGTAAAAAACGCCATTTCCTCCCATTTGGAGATACCATAAAGCCTGCAGAACCGCCCCGGAGCTTTCCGGGGCGGTTTTGCGCTGTTTGTGCAAATGTGACGAAAAATGGCATGAAACTTTGGTGGGGCGAAAAAGTCCGAAACTATTGCAACCAAATAGGGGGGGGGGTATAATGAAGGTGAGGTGCCACGCCTTCGGGGGAGGCACCCGGACAACAAAGAGAGCGAGGGAATAATCATGAGAAAAAAGAGTACGAGACTTCTCAGTGCAGCGCTTGCGGCGTGCATGATGCTGTCAGCCCTGCCGGTGGGCGCATTTGCGGCGGAGCCGGGCACAGAACAGGAGAATGCGGTGGCCGCGCAGGAAGAAGCACAAACACTGCCCAAAACCGGCGGCAGCATTACTTCCGGCGGTACGTATACAATGGAGGGCGGCGAGTATACCGGACCGATCACGGTAAATGTTCAGGATGGCAATGACGTGATCATCAACATTACCGGTCACGTGACCACAAGTATCAAGGATGTGTTGATCGAAGTGGTCAATGGCCAGGTGAAGATCAACGGAGACGGCGCGACTGTGGAAAACATAAGGGAAGGGTTGGGATCCTATCACGGTATAGGTAGTGCACTCATCGCCCTTTCCAGTACGGATAATAATACAACGGTTGAGATCAACGGCGGCACATATAGTAACAAGTTCGGTGTCGCAGTCGGATGCCAGCCTGATAGCAATGGAACCCTTACCATCAAGAGCGGTACTTTTAAGACAGGAATGGGCGGTGCGGTAGTAAATGATGCTACTGTTGGATCTGCAGTAATGCGGATCGAAGGAGGTACATTTATTGGATTTGACCGAGGGAAGGATAATTATCGTCCCGGTGCCTACGCACTTGAAAACTATGGAACAACGATCATCGAAGATGGCCTTTTCCAAAGTGATGCAGGTGTGGTTGTTGACCAGTCTAAGGGAAAGCTGCAGATTGACGGCGGTACGTTTGTGTCAAATGGGAGTACTGTGATAGATATTGGGAGTGGCCCATCGAAAACAACGATTACCGGTGGAGATTTCAAAAGTCAAGGCAGTAGGTGGGGGCATGTAGTAGATTACAACTCCTATATGGGTTACGTGGAAGAGAGTGCATTGTTTATCACAGGTGGCACTTTTGAGATAGAAGGAGAAAATGTAGATGGAATCTACATACCTTATACAAACGGACCCGTCATAATTGAGAATGCAACGATCAAGGTAAATGCAACAAGTGGCAGAGGCGCTGGAATTGTTAGGAGATGTGATAGCGGGGATGACGTTGCGCTAACAGTGAAAAATGTGACAATTGAGAATAACGGCTCATCGGGAGACTTCAGCGATATTCTATTGGATAATTATTATCAGGATCCAGATCATCCAGTGCATCTTGAAATAACGAAAGATTTTACCAACAAGGCGGTGGTAGGTGCAATCGGAATAGGAGTTGGCTTGCATGTCACCACAAAAACTCCTACACACTACCAGAAAGACCTGAAGCTGGTCAGCGCAGACCCGGAGTACATCATTGACTACGATCATGATGATGACGGAATGGAGTACCGCTACTTTAACAAACGCGAGCCGGGTAAGTATTATGTAAACCCCATCCATGCTACCATGAAGGCTGAGGATGGCACCGAGATGCGGCCTTACAGCCAGTTTAAAGAGGGTGATAAAGTGACCTTGACCGCCTTCTCCAACGATGAGGGCAAAAAGTTCACCGGCTGGAAGGTGGAAAAAATTGCGGCCGAAGGCGTGGAAGACGTTTCGGAGAAGGTCAACATCGTCTCCGAAGACCCCGAAAACCCCGAGACCGCGACCCTGACCATGCCGAACTATGATATTTTCGTGACCGCCGAGTATGAAGATGTGATCATTGACCCCGGCACGGGTGACAGCGACTACGGCGGAGACATCGCGGCCGGTGTGGTCATTGGCGGCATTGCGGCTGTGGGCGCTTACGAAGTGGGCACCGGCCTGTACCGCATTACCCAGATGGACGATGTGGCCATGCCTGCAAACCGCATTGCCCTTGCAAAGCTGCTGTGGGAGCGTGCAGGCAAGCCGGAGCCGGAAAACACCGCCCTCTACAGCGATATCAGCGCCGAGGACACCGACGCCCAGAAGGCCGCCCGCTGGGCCGTGGAGCAGGGCCTGCTGAAGGACGATGACAGCGTGGAAGGGGAACTGAAGTTCCACCCGGCCTTCCCCGTCAGCAAGCTGCGCGTCTGCCTGACCTGGGAAAAGGCAAAGCAGAAGGGCCTCTTTGACCAGAACACCGAAGCATAACCCCTGAAAAACGCAAGAAAGAGCCGCCGCACGAATTGCCGTGCGGCGGCTCCTTTTTTGTGCAGGTGCCTGCCCAGAAGCGCAAGATCAGATGTAATCCGAAATATAGGGAATTTTGTGGAACAGCACATCGTCCAGCCGTTCCACGGCTTCCTCACGGCCTTCGATGCGCTCCAGCTCAAACAGGCGCTCGGCCGTTTTGTAGCCCAGCAGCAGGGTGGAAAGGGTGCCGATGCCCATTTTCAGGTGGTACTCGGCGGGGGCGTCGGTCAGCGCACAGCTGCCGTCCGCGAACCGGATGCGGAAGGTGCGGTCGTTCCAGGGCAGAAGCGTGTCCTCAATTTCCAGCTCGATGCACAGCTCGCCGCCGTCCGGGTCGCAGGGGTAATCTTCCAGAAAGCTGGCCACGTCCACGATGCGGCCCATGGCGTAGGGGCGGATGGTCTCCTTGATGTCGCCGTCGTCCATCTCAAAGGCGATGGGCTCACTGAAGTAGGTGTTGCCGTGCACCTCGTCGATCATGGAGTCGTGGGCGTGGATGTACTCCCACAGGCCCTTCTGCGCCTCGCGGTTCAGGTAGATCATTTCCTTGATGTGCATGATGTCGTTCTTGATCAGGTACACCATGTAGCCGCAGGGCTTGTCCTTTACATTATAATAGACGGCCACATTGGTGTCGTCCTCATCCCAGCGCCAGTATTCCTCCCATGCCAGCGAGTTGCGGAACAAACAGCCGTGGGTGATGGATGCAAAGTGGGAGTGCAGCTCGTGGAATTCGGTGTTGTCCCAGTCCACTCGCCGCACATAGCCGGGGGCGGAAACTTTGGTGGGGATCTGCCGGTCTTTGATGTTGTAGGAGATCTTGTTGGAGATGATCTCCCACCCCAGGTGGTGGTACAGCGGGATGGAGTAGGGGTAGAGCAGGGCGAAGCTCTTGCCCTCCTTGTGCATCTGGGTCAGGCCCTGGATCATCAGCCGCTTCATGATGCCGTTGCCGGTGTACTCCGGGTAGGTGCACACGCTAGTGACGAAGCCGACGTGGTACACCGCGTCGTAGATGTTCATCTTCAGCGGGTAGACCGCGAACTGGGAGACAAGGCTCTTGCCGTCAAAGCAGCCCAGCACGTCGGCGCGCTCCAGCACGGGGAACTTGGACTGCTTGATCTCGTCGTCCTTCCAGCCGGTGGCGGTCAGCTCCTCCTCGGTCACCTGAAAGGTGTAGCGCAGCAGGGCGTTATACTGGTCGAGATCGTCTGTCTCGAGATAACGGTATGTATAATCTTCGGCGGAATTCATGATGGACTTCCTCTCTGTTTTTGTGGATCGTTGCCGAACAAGCCCATTATACACCCGGCACGGAAAGGGCGGCAAGAACCTTTTTCACAAAAAATGCGGCAAAGAATGGGGCGAAACACCGCATTTGCTGGAAAACCGCGCCACCGCCCCCTTTTGCATTGCACCGCCTTTTTGAGTGTGGTATACTGTTCCTGTTATGGAAAAGTTCCGGTGCGGTGTGCCGGGCACAGCAAAGAGGAAAAGGAAACGAACGATGAAAATTGGATTTGACAACGACAAATATCTTTCGATGCAGTCGGAACATATCCGCGAGCGCATCAAGAAGTTTGACAACAAGCTCTATCTGGAATTCGGCGGCAAGCTGTTCGACGACTACCACGCTTCCCGCGTGCTGCCGGGCTTCCAGCCCGATTCCAAGCTGCAGATGCTGCTGCAGCTCAAGGATCAGGCCGAGGTGGTCATCGTCATCAGCGCGGAGGATATCGTCAGCAGCAAGATCCGCGGCGATTACGGCATCACCTACGATCTGGACGTGCTGCGCCTGATCGACGCCTTCCAGGAAGTGGGCCTGTACGTGGGCAGCGTGTGCGTGACCAAGTACACCGCCGCCCCGGAAGTGGAAGCCTTTGAAAAGCGGCTGAACAGCCTGGGCATCCGCACCTTCCGCCACTACAAGATTCCCGGCTACCCCAACGACGTGGCCCGCATCGTCAGCGACGAGGGCTACGGCCGCAATGACTACATCGAGACCCAGCGCCCGCTGGTGGTCATCACGGCCCCCGGCCCCGGCAGCGGCAAAATGGCCACCTGCCTGTCCCAGCTGTACCACGAGCACAAGCGCGGCGTGAAGGCCGGTTACGCCAAGTTCGAGACCTTCCCCATCTGGAACATTCCTCTCAAGCACCCGGTGAACCTGGCCTATGAAGCCGCCACCGCCGACCTGAACGATGTGAACATGATCGACCCCTTCCATCTGGAAGCCTACGGCGTGACCACCGTCAACTACAACCGCGACATCGAAATTTTCCCCGTGGTGAACGCCATGTTCGAGCTCATCGCGGGCGAGAGCCCCTACAAGAGCCCCACGGACATGGGCGTGAACATGGCGGGCAACTGCAT
>ERZ1034768.524-NODE-524-length-12881-cov-5.577187_pt1 | contig 12881 bp, 7 predicted proteins | sample MGYA00520691_ERZ1034768 | MGnify/ENA primary metagenome ERZ1034768 (study PRJEB33766, sample SAMN09781704) | gut metagenome | biome: gut microbiome | host: Homo sapiens | place: Madagascar | study: EMG produced TPA metagenomics assembly of the PRJNA485056 data set...
TCCTTATAGTTTCTATTGCTTTATTGGTATTAGTGCTCGACCAAGTGTCGTCGGGAATAATAAAGCCATTGGTAGAGCGCCTACGTCCTTCGCACGATGATAGTATAGCTCCATATTTGCAGTATGTAAACGACTATCATGGTGGCAAATATGGTTTTGTTTCTGGTCATGCTACCAATATCGTGGGCATAGTGACATGGCTATGCTATATGTTCCGCACTCATCTGTCGCGAGTGCTGTTTATAGTCTTTGGTGCCACATTATGCTATTCGCGCATATATCTTGGAGTTCATTTCCCTGGTGATATCTTGTGTGGTTCGCTTTTAGGCTTCTTCATAGCTCGCTTTGGTATAGCTCTGCTCCAGAAGTATAACCTTATGTTTACTACCGACCGCCAACCTTGGTTTGTGCTTGCTGCGTATATCCTAACGGCAATAGTCTTGATGGTAATGAGCTTTATTGCCTATATGGCTTAGAATTTCCAGCGTAGCTGTAGGTCTACGTCTATAGGCGTTTTGGTGTCTATAGCCTGTAGTCCTGAGCCTATTTTGTTGTTGTCAATACGATGTGTGCCACCAACCTTTGCTATAGCCATAAGGTTGGATGAGAAATCTGCACGTATGGTTGCGGCAAACCTTATTCCTTCGCCATAGAGTGCAGGAAATGATAGATTGTAGAGTGTGGAACGCTCGTAGGTATACACTCTTGAGTTGTAGTCGTCGGTATTGAAATACGCCAACGAGGTATATGCCTGCATCTTATTTTTTCTTATTCCCACTTGTTGCATCACCATGTAGCCAAAGCTGTTTTCGTCTTTATGATAAAGGCTTATGTCGCCTTGAGTGCGCAAGAATAATAGTTTATTATCTTTCGTTATGGTCAAGCGTATGCGATGTTGCGTGATACGGTCGAGGAATTTATTATCATCGTCATCTTTGCTATCTTTGTTCCATGTCTTCAGTCGGTAGCGAGCCGTGATACTCCATGTATTTTTGCTCCATGTAGCAGAATGTTGCATATCGAAAGTGCGTGTGTTGGCAGTAGCAAGATATTTTGGCCAAGGGAAATAAGCCCAATCAAAATAGTGAGAGAATGTTAGCTGATATATTGGTTGCCATTTTGCTCCAAGATATACGCCACTTTCATTTTGTACCGACCTTCCTTCCGAGAAGCTCGACGCCATCAATGAATAGTATTTATATGAATAGAATCTCTGTATAGCCACTAATGTTAGATTGCTGTTCACCATATAGTTGATGCTGTTTATCGTAGCTATACCCTTTGAGTTGCCTGTTGCCACTTCGCCATTTATAGATATCCTTCTGCTCAGATAAGCATAGTCGGCACCTATATTCCAGAAGCGTTTTCCCCATGGCGCTATCAGCTTGTATAGCTTTGTGGTATCAGGATGCAGAGGTTTGTCGAATGATGTCTGATAGCCTGTTATGCCGAAATGAAAACCATTCACATGATAGTATATGTTTCCTCCCATTATTGCTTGCGAGGCATTCCTACGTCGTAGCATCTCGGTAGCCGAACGATGGTAGCCAGTTTTGAGAATTGTGCTTATGCTATTGTCGTCACTATTTATTGTGGCATCAATCTTGCGATACGACAGAAATCCTGTTACGTCAAGGTTGTGTATGGTTTCCACAGTTGCTCCTATACCCTGCATATAGTTGCCTTCTTGGCGTGAGGCGTGGGCATACAGTCCTCTCGACACTCTGCCTATAGAAGCCAACGAAGCCTGCTTGCCCATCGAAAAACTGTTGTTCATAACCAGTCCCATGCCAAAGCGAGCCTTATACCTGCCTATTGCCAACGTCTTCACCTTTCCAAGGTCTTTTATTAGCATATATGGCGACATATAGTCGTAGCCCAATTTGTTTTTACCAGCAAAGAATGGTTCGCCAGCATCTTGCGACATCATGACTCCAGCCTTTATCCATTTGCCATACTTAAATTCATATTTTATCCAATGCTTGTAGTTATATCCTAAATATCCCCATTTGTCGCCCTTGTGGTCATAGCATGGAATATGACCTGTGGCTATAATCTGATGCTTACCATATTTAGCAATATTAGATAGCGAAGGAAACTTCTTTTCTTCGTCTTTATCTCCAACAAATAAGCATTGAGCAAGCAGCTGGCGTGTTTCATAATCTATAGATCTTATCATCGCCAATTCTGCAAGCGATTTCATAGAACCATAATGATACATATATTCCATGATGTCCATAACCTGCTGGTTGGAAAGAAACGGAAGTCTCAGAAGGTCTTCTCTGGTGGCAGAATTGATATCTATCTTATGTTCTATAAGGTCGCTAAGTTCTTCGTACTGCATCTCCCAGTTTTCCACTTCTTCTTCGTCAACATCCTCTATAGTCTGGAATGAGCTTTCCCAATCAATAATGTCTGTTTGTGCCTGCATGTGGAATACAGAGAGCATAGTGATAACAAATGTGATATATACAATTTGTAGATTAGTCTTCATAACAATTGCAAACTTAGCATAAAAGCGTGAAAATAGCAAGAGAAAAGCGAAAGATATTTTGCTAATTGTATGAAAAGATGTAATTTTGCGCCATGTTTGCATACATTTCCATACATATTCGCCTATTGGCTGTAGCTATAATGATGTTTATAGCCTCTACTGCTATGGCTCAAGTTGATGGGGCTGTAAGGGTAAATCCTGAAGATAGGGATGTTGACCTTGACGACCCTACCTTTGTTCCTATGGTGCGAGTTGGAAAGGTGTTGCAAGGTCGCGACTCTATACAATATGTAGAGCTAAATAATATTTATATATATCCAAAGCCTGTTTTCAAGAACGAAAAACAGCGCATGGCTTACAACCGTTTGGTATATAATATTAAAAAGGTGTTGCCTATAGCTAAGGAGGTTAACAAGATTATCGTGGAAACCTACGAATATCTTGAAACTCTGCCAAACAAGAAGGCTAAGGATGCGCACATGAAGCTTGTAGAAAAGAGCATCAAGAAAGAATATACTCCAAGAATGAAAAAGCTTACCTATTCGCAAGGTAAGCTTCTTATAAAATTAGTTTATCGTGAGTGTAATAGCAGCTCGTATAATCTCGTTCAGGCTTTCCTCGGACCAGTAAAGGCTGGTTTCTACCAAGCTTTTGCTTGGGCTTTTGGTGCAAGCCTAAAGAAAGATTACGACCCTAATGGCGTAGACCGCCTCACAGAGCGTGTGGTGCTGCAGGTTGAAGCAGGACAGTTATAGCTCTTTTATAATTAAAAAAGTGTTTATTACTATTTATCAGTTTGACAGTTTTCTTGTTCATATAAAGCCTTTAGAATTTGTAGTCCGGTTTCTGTCAATTGATACTTCTGATTTCTGCTATTCGGCTTGTCTGGATATAACATCTTTACATAGCCGCAATCTATTGCAGGTCGCAAGACAGATTTAGAAAAAGCTTGTCTGCTTAAGGTTGCAAGTTGGGTTGTAAGTTATCAAATAATTGTTGCCTTATGTTCTCTGCCTCCAGCGTTTCTGCATCTTTGACCGTTGCGAGAAATACCGTGATGTAATCTACATTAAACTCAGCCTTAGAATTTCCATTCTCAGCCAATAAAGCCTGTACATTGCGTATACCGTGATTAAGCAGGATGTATTTAGAGCCTTATAACTAACCATAACTTACTATGAATAATCAAACATAAAGTCTTGATTTTCAACACTCTTTGATTTTTAACACTTTCTGAGTGCTTTTTCCTGACTTCGTCATCGTGTCACCCAAAAATCTTCATCAAAGAGTTTGGCGATTTTCTGATGCCTTGCCATCAGCATTGTTTGGGTGTAAACCTCCTTGTTCAGAGGTAGCTTAATTTGTATGGTTGTGATGGTCTTAGCCAATGCAAGCACCTTGTCTACGCTCATCTTAATCTCTGAGACTTTCAGCATGCGCTCGTTCTTTGCATAATACGGATAGCTCAAGCTTGCCTACTTTACCATTTCGTATTCGCTGATTCCATCGCCTGTACCGATAAGTCCTTTGGTCACAAGCTTCAGCACAAACACACCTTTTGTCTTGTCAAATGACTGTATGGATGCGCAATACGTGATCTTTAGTACATCGTTTGCCAAGACAATATAACGTCCTTTTGCATTCTTCCCGACCTTAGAATAGTCGAATTTGGAATATTCGTATGACGTTATAGGAGTATCTGTAATGTAATATGGATATGTACTAAACGAGCCGTCTTTGCGTCGCCAGATTCTCTGGCTCATGGTGTATTCATCAAAATCACCACTTGTGTCTCCTTTTATTATCCATTTGGTTCCGTTCAACCGTAATGTTGACACAGTTACCTGCGCCATGCTTATTGAGGCGGTTGCTATAAACAAGCCTGTTAATAATGTTCGTAATGTTTGCATCTGTATGGTACTTTTATTGTTTTAAAATATATATATCCACTTCCCATTAAGGCCTTTTTTGAGTAAATGGTAACTGTTCTTCGTAAAATACTCAAGCCACCTACTTCACTATTTCGTCAGTTTTATTATTTTTCCTATAACCAGCGAATCTCCCGTCTGTCTTACAGATAGGTCGCGCCATGACCACATAAACCATTTCTCGGCTTTTATCATGTTTGCCTGTATGTTCGCTTTGTAAGAATTATCATTGTAACGTCGTCTTTGAGCTTCAATCTCCCTATACTCATAATCGCTGGTATTAATGTCTGGTATACATGGTGGATTTGTCCCTTCGTCAACATATACTTTCACGTCTTTAGGCTTTACATATGCTGACACCTTTTCATTTTTTATCTCATATCTGCCTGATACCATAATGGAAAGTGGCCGATGGTTAGAATGTATTGTGTAAGTCCTATTGTATGCATCAATATCTCCCCAATACTTTTGTGTTCGCTTTATTCCTTTTATCTTAAGCTTAAACTTCCCATTTTTCTTAAAAATATAGTGTCCTTTTATGGCATCATAGCGGAGTTGCAGGCGGTCTAAAAGTTCCTTGGAACACTTCCACTTACCCGTGATGTCCTGCGCCTGCGCAGAATATGTCATGGCAAGGAGCAGAAAGAATATAATACAAAATCGTTTCATAGTTATTGATAATAATTGTTATTAAATACTATATTTAAAATAGATGATCTCTGTTCACAAAGTTATAGAAATAAATTTGAATTTGCTTGATTTTTTATGATTTATTTTTCTTAGTGTTACAAAAGTTGAGGTTGATTTAAAATATTGATATTGAGTGGTTTAAGTGTGAATATTGCTTGTTTTGCAAGATAAAAATGTAACGCATGTAATATAAAAGATGTTGGTTTTTTGTCTCTAAAATATCAATTAAAAGATAATTATATTAACTTTGTAATGGAAAATATTTGTAAGTGATGAACAAAAATAGCTTTTATTTTTTACTTGTAGCGATGGTATCGCTATTTCAGGTTGGCTGTATTAATGATAATGCAACTTATAGGCAAATGGTTCTTGTTGATTCGCTGATTCATCGTAATCAACCAGATTCTGCTGATATTGTGCTCGCAAAGGTCAAGAATACAATAAGGACAGAAAAACAAGTGGCATATTACGGACTTCTGTTAATGAACATTCGGTATATGCAATATCGCCCATTAAAATCAGATACTCTAATTAGTAAAAGTATAAAATATTACGAAAAGATAGGCGATAATGAAAAGTTGGCAGAGTCGTATTTGGCGAAAAGTAAAAACTTATATTCGAGAGGCTTTGTTCATCAATCTGTTATTTATGCTAAAGAATGTGAGAAACTTATTCCTCAAATTAATAATCTTTCTCTTGAAAGCGAATTGTATCGTTTTCTGTCAAGGATAAATACTAAGGGTGGAGATTATAATACAGGATTAAAATATGCACGTAAAGCTTTGTGTATAGCAGAATCTAATGATAGAGGAACTTGGAAAGTTAGTAGTTATTCCAGAATGGCTATAACTTTTGCAAAACTTGGAGATGCAGATAGTGCATGCTTTTATATTAACAAGTGTATTCCTTACTTGGATTATTTTTTTCCTAAAGATAGAGTTGTCGTTATGGATAACATTGGTTACCTTAATCAAGAACGTAATCCAGAGTTGGCTTTAAAATATCTAAATATGGCTTTGGCAACTTATCCATCTGTCGACACATATGATAATTTAGCCCGAATTTATGCCAAGCAAGGTAAGAAAGTGAAGGCAGATAGTTTGTGGCAAATGGCTTTACAGACAAAGGATGTAGAGAAACGATGTGCTATAGTTGGTGCAATGTTGAAGCAAAAGAAAGATGAAGGAGATCAAAGTGAAATTTTAAAGTTGTCGCAGCGACTATTAGTGCTCAAAGATAGCGTTAACAAACTACGCCAAGAAAATAATATTAGGGAACTACAAAAGGAGTTTGATGCAAATGAAACGATTATAGCACAACAAGAACATATAAGAAATATGATGTGGGTGATCTGTTTTGGTATAATTGTTATTGGGCTAATGATTCTAATAGGGTGGCTGTATGTCAGAAACAGACGATTAAAAATACTTGCAGAACGATTGGATAGAACTAAGAAAATGCAACAATACCAAGCAACTATCAATCTTTTGAGGGAGAATGAACAGAAAGCTCAGTCTACAATTTCAAATATGGTAAAGAGCGATAATACGAACCAACGAACAATAGAACGTTTAAATAAAAAACTAAAGAAATTGCAGGAGCAAACGATAGAAGACGAAAGAAAAGCGTGCTTATTATATAAGTCTGCTATGCAAGGTTCATCTATTAAAGACTGGAAAAAGGCTGAACAGCAGGCATTTCTTGACTATTATTTCCATATAGATTTTAGTTTTCTTTCATCGCTTGAAGCTTATGATAGTTTGTCGCCACGTGAAAAAGTATATCTTGTTTTACTGCATGAGGGCATGGAAGAGGAACAAGTGAAAAATATAATGGGAATATCAGACACTTCAATGCGAGTCCTTAAGAGTAGGATTAAAAGCAAAATGCAATTATAAAGACCATTGGGCTCTACTAAGGAGATTGAGGTATATATACGATTGGTATGCACCACAAACGAAAACTTGGCACAGATAGTTACTGAAGGAAATGGCAGAGGGTATAAGGTTTATGTTTAAAAGACTATCTAAACACTTGACACTAAACACTAAACACTAAACATTAGACACTAAACATTAAGACAAGGAATGTTTTTCCATAATGTATAGGCTAAAAAGTTTTCATCAACACTTCTCTTAGGTCGTCGCTCGTGGCAAGTCCGAGCTTCTTGCGGATATGTATGCGCACCGAGCTGATGTTGTTGGGTGTTTTGTTGAGTATTGACGCTATTTCATATATAGTCTTGCCACCGATAATCAATCGGCATACCTCCTGCTCTGTAGGTGTCAACGAGGGCAACACAGATGAAATATTGGCATGTTGCATTCGTCGATGAGCCATTCGCTGCTCCACAGCCCTGATAAGGTTGGCTTCGGTGCGCTCGTCGAGACGGTCGAAGAAGTCGGTGATGTCCTTGTCGCTCTGCTCTCCTCGTCCCAGTTGTATATAGGCAAGCAGTTCGGTTTTGGTCATGTGGAAAGTGGCAAGCACTCGGTTGATCGTAGTGTGATAGTCGGCATTTTCGCATTGCATATCTCGTATGCCTCTTCTTATCATTTCGCCCAACACACATGTGAACATTTCCACAAGAACGAATATCACTACTATCTGTTTATTAAATCCTCCGTCGGTGTATAGATAAGCAAATACGATTGTGGCAATACTTATTGTGGCTATTATCGTTGGTATATGTCTGACGACAGCCATAACAAGATAGATGATGAGGGCGAGCGAAATAATCTGGTTGAACAATATAGTCTGGTCAAAACCCTCAGGACGTTCTATAGCCATATACACAATGCGAGCACTGCCTGTCAGCTGTATCAACAATCCAAATGTGGATATAGCTATCTTCAACGACATACGACGCGTCATATACAAAACAAACAGCACCACTGTCATCAACCACATCAGAGCCGATATGGCATACAGTATGCCACTGCTGCGTCCTACTATTCCCATGATGTGCATAGGCACACCAGCCACTATCACCGTCAAACAGAGCGTCAAGAATATGATAAGACACAGACGCTGCTGCCAGTTGCTGCTGCGATGGTCGAGAAATCTGGTTAGTCGTTGTATATTTTTTGATTTCATTCTTTTTTGAATTTTGTCGCTACAAAGGTAGCCTTTTTTCATGATTTTACGTCTTTTTACCCAACTTTTTACACCTCTTTACGCTATTTTACGGTTATGTGTTTTTTTGCCTTGATGCTATTTTAAACTAATTTTGCTGCTTGTGCAACAATAAAATCAACAAATATGAAGAAAACCATTAACTCTAAACACTCTCGCAGCGTATTTATATTTGCGTTGCTCTCGCTATTTATGTGTATGGCAGGTGCTGGCAACGCATCTGCCGAAGAACTCAAACCATTAGTCCATTTCGACAAAATATCTTATAATAGGAGTGGCATCGAGGTCAGGCTTGAATTATGGATATTCAACTGGAAACTGGAGCCTTTAAACCCCAAACAATACAATTCCCGTTTTACTGGCGATGTGTATCTCTGCATCGACGACAAAGAGGTTGCTAATCTTAAGGAAATGTGGTCTTTAATATCCGATGCAAACTACACTCAGCTTATAGACATACCTGGTGATGTCGGCAATATTTTAGCTATAAATCATAATGGCACAAATGTAGGCTCTGCACAGCTCCAAGATTTAAAGAGCGGACAGACATCCTATGGGACTCCGAAATCATGGGTTACCATTGACCTTAAGCTCTCTTTCAAAAAAACATTCTCTTATTATGGTCATAAGTTTACGGTGAAGGGCAAATGGCAAGACCAGACCAGTGGTTCTTTAGTAGAAAAGGACGTGGCTCTTGAACTATCCAACGTAGGATACGTTCGTCCTATCAATTTTAAGGTGCAGCCTTCTGGCGATAAGATGATGTTCACCTGGGAGCAGCAAGGCTATTCAAAGTATGCATCTACTGAGGGCAAGTGGATAGCATACAAGCGCGTGGGCAGCAAAAATGTCAAGTTGGGCGAGTTGGCTGCAACCGAACATTCGCTCAGTATAAAGAAGAAGACGTATAGTTGTTCGAAAGATTACATTATAACATTCGTCCCCAACGAATGTGAGGGGGAAGAGACTGTTTCTGGTCTTACCGCTAAGATTCCTGCCGGGAGTCATAAGCTTAACGATGATGATATATGTCAGGTGTGCGGGAATAGTTATTTCCGTTACCAAACAACCGATGGCAATAAAGTGGCTATATCAAAAACATCGTTTGGTGGTGCTACGGTAGTGGAGCATTGGAGGGAAGGTGATGGTAAGAGTAAGTGCGTGATAGAGTTTGACGCTCCGATTACGCAAATTCCTGAGCGAGCGTTCTATAAATCTAACATTACAGGAAACCTTATTATTCCTAATTCAGTAACAGGTATAGATGATGGAGCCTTTTACGGATGTGAAAATCTTAATGGCACCCTAACACTGTCAAATTCGCTAATATGGATAGGCGAAGATGCTTTCTTAAATTGTCCTGGATTGACGGGAAAGTTGACTTTACCAAACTCTTTAAAATACATTTATGGTGGGGCTTTCTCTGGATGCACTGGATTCACGGGAGATTTGTTATTACCTAAATCATTGGAAGAAGTTGGTTCTTACTCTTTTGAAAACTGTAATAATATTCAAACTGTCAATTTCCAGTCGTTGCCTAAATCGATAGGTTATCAACCAAAGAAGACAGTAAGTCTGAGCGACGACTCATATATCTACACCGAGGCAACCGGCATAGTTGATGAAATATCCTACACTCGCCAGATGACGAGCAACTGGGGCACACTCGTGTTGCCTTACTCCTTGACGCTGACAGGCAATGAACCTTACCGCCTTTATGCCATTGACAACATGGAGGGCGAGGAACTTGTATTGAAACAACTTGAAGGCGAAGTGGCTGCCGGAACTCCATGCGTAGTAAAGCGCAACGGCACAGAATCAGAGCTGACATTTGCCGCTAACGATGCAAAGTTGAATATGGCAAGAGTGGCTCAAGACGTGGGCGGCATGAAATTCCGCAGCACTTACTGGACTAAGGATGTCAACAGCGGATATGTAATATCAAAGAACAGTTTCTGGAATGTGGAGGAACTGAAAAATTCGACTTCGGTTAATGGCGTCAAGGTTCGTCCGTTCCGCGCTTGGCTCGACGGCACTTCTGCCAACGCACCTGCCAAACTCAGCATGCGCATCGACGGCTCTACTACTGGCATCGACGCTATTGATGCCCTCAACGATGCCGAGGCTGAATACTACGACCTCAGCGGCAAGCGTCTCGACGAGCCACAGCGCGGCGTAAACATCGTGCGCATGAAGTCGGGAAAGACAAAGAAGATTATTATCAAATAACAAAAGACAATGCATAATATTAAACAACTTTATCGTAAATATTTCGGCAGAGCAGTAGTCTACACGCTGCTCTCGCTGTTCTTGTGTATGGCTGGTGCGGGAAAGGCGGTGGCAGCCGTAGAATTCACCTACAAGCCTCAGGTGAAAGTTATCAGCACAAACTACACAAACAGTGGCACAGAAGTAACGCTCAAATTATGGATGTACAACTTTGCAGGTGGCTCGTCACGCTTCATTAAGAATAGAACTGTTGACTTATATATTGACGACCAACTACAACAATCACTTTTACTCAATAATTTGTGGCAAAAGATAAGCAATGCTGAAGCATACGAGATGAGAAATTATGTTACCTCTGGTCCAGTAGGCAACAAAAGTAGTATTTCGTTCAACTTTAAAGATATTGGCACAGCACAATTCTCCAATCTGCAAATTTATCAATATAGCGAAAATGACGGTAAAGGTACCAAACCGACACATTGGTGCACTATCGAATTGAAGCTTTCCTTTGACAATACTTTCTCCTACTACGGCCATAAAATAAGCGTGAGAGGCTTATGGCAAGACAATAGTGGAAGATATCCTATAACCGAATACGTGTCACTCGACAACACCATCGGTGGATACGTTCGTCCTACTAAATTGAATGTGAGGTCTTTTGACAGCAGTAAAATGAGGTTGTCGTGGAAGATTCAGGACTATAATGGGTTGGCATCTAAAAAAGGCAGCTGGATTATATACAAGTGCGAAAATGGTAAACGCGAGAGAATTGGTAGCATGGAGTATTATGATAACTTCTTTAATTTTGATATACAAAAGAAAAAGTATAATTGCTCGGCTACCTATGATGTGACATTCAAACCCAGACAATTCACTCCATCCGACACTATTTGCGGCCTTACCACTTCAGTTGCTGCCACTGGACATAAGCCTAACGCCGATGATGTCTGCCAAATCTGTAATCATAGTTTCTTCCGTTACACGACTTCCGACGGCAAGATTGTGAATATCATAATTAACCGAAATCAATTTGGTGCAAACATCGTGGCGCATAGTGTTGTTAATGGCAAGTGCGTGATAGAGTTTGACGGTCCGATTACGAAAATTCCCGAAAATGCATTCGATAGCAATAAAAGTCTTACAGGAGACCTTGTCATACCTAATTCGGTAACAGAAATTGGCGAAATGGCGTTTTACTATTGCACTGGATTAAATGGCACTCTAACGCTGTCAAATAAACTGGAAACAATAGGGAGCAACGCTTTCAAAAATTGTTCAGGATTTACGGGATCTCTGATATTGCCCAACTCATTAACAACTATCGGAAAAATGGCTTTCTTTGGTTGTAAGGGATTTAAAGATCTTACGTTGTCAAAAGCTCTGAGTGTAATCCCCGAGGAGGCTTTTAAAAATTGTTCCAGTCTTACAGGAGACCTTGTCATACCTAATTCGGTAAAAGAGATTGGCAACAGTGCTTTTGACTATTGCACTGGATTCAATGGCACTCTAACGCTGTCAAATAAACTGGAAACAATAGGGAGAGCCGCTTTCTTAAAATGTTCAGGATTTAAGGGATCTCTGATATTGCCCAACTCATTAACAACTATCGGGGAATTGGCTTTCCAAGAATGTGAGGGATTTACAGAACTTACGTTGCCAAATGCTCTGAGTGTAATCCCCATCCAGACTTTCTATGGATGTAAAAGTCTTTCTGGAAATCTTGTTATTCCTGCCTCGGTAAAGGAAATTGGAAAGTTAGCATTTTATTCATGCACAGCTCTAAATGGGGATTCGGAAAACCCGTCACAAATAACGCTACCTGAATCATTGGAAAAAATACATGATAGTGTTTTTTTGAGCTGTAACAGGATTAAAACTATCAAGTACCAGTCGTTGCCTGAAGGGATATCAAAAAGCATTGGTGCACAAAAGACAGTAAGTCTGAGCGACGACTCATATATTAGCGACAAGGCAAGTGGCACAGTTAATGAAATATCCTATACTCGCAAGATGTCGAGCGACTGGGGCACACTCGTGTTGCCTTACCCCTTGACGCTGACTGGCAACGAGCCTTACCGTCTGTATTCCATCGACAATATGACTGGCGAGGAACTTGTATTGAAACAACTTGAAGGAGTGGTGGCTGCCGGAACTCCATGCGTGGTAAAGCGCAACGGCAGCGAAGCAGAGCTGACATTTGGCAATAACAAGGCAAAGTTGAATATGGCAATATCAGATCAAAACGTGGGCGGCATGACATTCCGCGGCACTTACTGGACTGAGGAAGTCAACAGCGGATATGTGATATCAAAGAACAGCTTCTGGAATGTGGAGGAACTGAAAGGCTCGGCTTCGGTTAATGGCGTCAAGGTTCGTCCGTTCCGCGCTTGGCTCGACGGCACTTC
>ERZ1034768.531-NODE-531-length-12771-cov-9.000708_pt1 | contig 12771 bp, 7 predicted proteins | sample MGYA00520691_ERZ1034768 | MGnify/ENA primary metagenome ERZ1034768 (study PRJEB33766, sample SAMN09781704) | gut metagenome | biome: gut microbiome | host: Homo sapiens | place: Madagascar | study: EMG produced TPA metagenomics assembly of the PRJNA485056 data set...
GTGATCTTGCCGTCGCCGTTGATATCGCCCTGGGTCTCGGTCTCCAGGATCAGCTCGCCCTGGTAAGTACCGGACTGACGTGCGTCAGCGCCGACGTAGCAGCACTTGTCTGCGTAGGAGTCCAGAACGCTCTTGTCGGGCTCACGGTTGATGAAGACGATGGGGGTGCCGGAGGGAGAAACGGTGTCAACGATGGTCTGAGCGGAAGTGGTCTGGACAGGGTTGATGATCAGCACGTCCACGCCCTGCTGCAGGAAGGTGTTGATCTGCTCGGTCTGGGTGTTCTGGTCGTTCTTGCCGTCCATGATGGTGACGGAGTAGCCCATATCCTTCAGGTAGCCTTCCAGATCGGAGCGGTACAGGGTCATGAAGTTATCAGCGAACTGATAGATGCACACGCCAATGTTGGCGGAGCCGTTGGTGGCAGCAACAGAAGCAGCGGTGGAAGAAGCCACGCTGGATGCAGCAGTGCTGGAGGAAGAGCCGCCGCAGGCGGTCATGGCAGCAGCAGCGCCGACAACAGCAGAAGCCTTCAGAAAGTCACGACGAGAAATCATTTTCATAATAGTGTTCTCCTTCAATTGTATACAGCATTTTCTACAGGCGTAATTGTCGCACACACCTGTAATTCCTGTGTGTATTATACCTTCGCACGGGGCAAAATGACAAGAGAACAAGTTCACAAGATTGAAGGAAATATTTTGTGAGGTTTCAACAAAAGGAAGCCTACTCTGACAAAAGCTTTTCTTGAAGCATCACAATTTTTCATGCTTTTGCAACCAACAGACAAATGTGCCGGAAACGTGTCAGAATTCTTGCAAAAGGATTACAAATTGTTGCATTTCCGGTTTCGGCGCTTTGGGGTCCGTCTTGTGTTTTTTGAAAAGTTTTTTCAGGAATACATAAAAAGAAAAACTCCCCGTGCCGCGTTTGCGGGCGCAGGGAGTTCGTTCTTTGCGTTTTTACAGTTTCAGCAGTGCCTTTGCAATGTTGAAATACACCAGCAGCGTGGTGGTATCCACGATGGTGGTGATCAGGGGCGAAGCCATCACGGCGGGGTCCACATGCAGCTTTTCGGCCACCACCGGCAGGATGCCGCCGATCAGCTGCGAGAGCAGGATGGTGCAGATCAGGGTCAGGCACACCACCAGCGCCACCGGGGCCGCCACGCGGTCCAGCAGCAGCATCTTGGCAAAGTTGCACACGGCCAGCGTGCCGCCGCACAGCAGTGCCACGCGGCTCTCGCGCCACAGGATGCGGGGCAGGTCGCGGGGGCGAATATCGCCCACGGCCATGCCGCGGATGATGGTGGAGGTGCTCTGGCTGCCCGCGTTGCCGCCTGCGTCGGTCAGCATGGGGATGTAGGCGGTCAGCACGGTCACAGCGGCCAGTGCATCTTCATAGCCCCGGATGACCAGGCTGGAGAAGGTGGCGCTGATCATCAGAAACAGCAGCCACGGTGCGCGGCTCTTGTACAGGTCCCACATGCTCTGCTTGAAGTAGGGCTTATCGGACGGGCCGATGGCGTTCATCTTGGCGATATCCTCGCTGGCCTCGTCCTGCAGGATGCTGATGGCGTCGTCAATGGTCACGATGCCCACCAGCCGGTTCTCGGCATCCACCACCGGGATGGCCAGGAAGCCGTACTTCTCGAACAGGTTGGAAACATCCTCCTGGTCGGTGGTGGTGCCCACGCTGACCACATTGGTGTCCATCAGGCTGCGGATGGGCTCTGCGGTGTCCTTGGCCAGCACCAGTGCCCGCAGCGACACCACGCCGATCAGCTTGCGGCTGCCGTCGGTGACGTAGCAGTTGTTGATGGTCTCCTTGTCAAAGCCGTTCTTGCGGATGGCATCCATGGCCTGCGCCACGGTCATGTCCGGCCGCAGCTCCATGAACTCGGTGGTCATCACGCCGCCTGCGGAGTCCTCGGGGTACTTGAGCAGTTCGTTGATCATGCGGCGGGTGGCCGGGTCTGCCTGGCCCAGGATGCGCTTGACCACGTTGGCCGGCATCTCCTCCACAAGGTCGGTGGCATCGTCCACGAACAGCTCGTCCACCACGGCCTTCAGCTCGGTGTCCGTCAGCCCGTCGATGAGCTTTTGCTGGGTCTCGGGCGTCAGCTCGGTGAACACGTCTGCCGCCAGGTCCTTCGGGCACAGGCGGAACAGCACCGGGAGCTTCTCGGCGGGCAGGTCTTCAAACACGGCGGCCAGGTCCGGCGCGGGCAGGGTCTCCATCACGTCCCGCAGGCTCTGGTACTTTTTGGCGTCATCCAGGTTCGCCAGCATGGTCTTGAGGGTGTTGATCGAAATTTCAGACATAAAAAGCTGCCTCCTTTTTTCCAGGCGGCAGCTTGAATCATCTACGCAGGGGAACACGAACACACGCCGTGCGCGTTCACGCACAGCAGGGCCATTTCCCGGCATTTCCAAAGGCTGCCGTCTGGTTCACTGATCGGGGATATAACGTGCTGCTACTACCGGCAGGTTCCATGACGACCACCTCGTTTCTGTGTTGTGAAAAGCATTTCAGTATTTTCCGCCCATTACTTTACCACGGCTTTTGCACCGCGTCAACCCCGTGCCGAAAATTTTTCCGGTTCTTTACAAAAAGCAAAAGCGCCCGACGATATTTTTCGTATCATCAGGCACTTTTGTTGTTTTTCAGGGGTTATGCTTCGGTGTTCTGGTCAAAGAGGCCCTTCTGCTTTGCCTTTTCCCAGGTCAGGCAGACGCGCAGCTTGCTGACGGGGAAGGCCGGGTGGAACTTCAGTTCCCCTTCCACGCTGTCATCGTCCTTCAGCAGGCCCTGCTCCACGGCCCAGCGGGCGGCCTTCTGGGCGTCGGTGTCCTCGGCGCTGATGTCGCTATAGAGGGCGGTGCTTTCGGGCTCCGGCTTTCCGGCGCGCTCCCACAGCAGTTCTGCGAGGGCAAGGCGGTTCGTGGGCATGGCCACATCATCCATGGCAAGGATGCGGTACAGGCCGGTGCCCACTTCATAAGCGCCAACCGCCGCAATGCCGCCAATGACCACACCGGCCGCGATATCGCCGCCGTAGTCGGTATCGCTGGGTCCAATCGGGTCAATGGGGTCCTCCTTAAAGTTTGCCTTCACTTCCACATCCTTATTCGGCATGGTGAAGCTCACCTTGGCGGGGTCGTTTGCGTCCGGAGTCAGGAAGGTGCTCGGGTCTTTCTCAACACCATCCACCGTCACCGTCCAGCCGGTGAAGTGCTCGTTGGCTTCCGGCTCCCTGCGCGTTGCTGTTACAGTATCGCCCATAGCAGCTTCGGGCTTATCCACAGTGCAGTTTACAGGCGTGATATTATACGGAATATCGCTATAATACGGTTTCGCCTTAACATTATAGGCGGGCATGATCAGGGTCGCGGTGGTTTCGGTGCCATTCTTCAGCAGCTTTGAAAGCTCTGTTTCGTTCGTGATTTCAGTCTCAGTACCATTTACGACTTTATACAGCTTCCAGCCTGCAAATATCTTTCCTTCGGGAGCATCTCCGGCAGTCAAAGTCACTTCAGTGCCTGCGGCCACAGGGGCATTCAGTTCTTCGTCGCCCAGGATGGCCGTGGCGCTGTCAGCGGTCACGGTGTACAGCGGGCGCATATAGCCGCAGCCGTCAGCGCAGGCGGCATCCTTTGCGCTGGCAAAGGTGTGGGGGCCTTTGGCCTCCTGGTCTGCCGTCAGGCCCGAGCAGTAGTCTAACTCACATGTTCTCCAGTGTTTGGTGTCATCATAGTTCCACTGATATTTATGCTGATTAACGGTTAATATAACAGTCATACGTTTCTGTTTATTATAAGTGCTCCCTGTATTATAAAGATACCGCACCCTATGGCTATTCACCTTCAGAATGCTTCCGCTCTTAGTACAACCCAGCCATGCGCTGGTTTTATCTTCGTCAAAACCTTCAGGTAAACTGTTCAAATCAAATGTGCCATTTTCGTCCACATCAATTGCACAAAGCTGCCAAAGATCGTCGAGATTCCAGATTTCTCTTGTTGTGCTAAGATCCAGTGAGGTAAGCTGGTTGCCCCTCAAATACAACCCCGTTAACCTGTACTTTTGACCAATCACCAGTCTTCTCAACTTGTTTTCTCTGCACTGTAATTCTTTCAAATACGGGTTTTTGCTCACATCCAGTTCTGTTAAATTGTTATCTTCGCAACGCAGCAAAGTCAGGTGTGTTATATCACCCAGATTCAGTTCCTCCATGCCATTATTATAGCACCTCAGAGCGCTTAACTTCGCATTCTTGCTCACGTCCAGCGTCGTCAGTTTATTGTAGGAACAGTTCAGCTCTGTCAGATTCGCATTATCCTTCAGGTTTAATTCTTCTAGCTCATTATGCTGACAACTCAGCGTTGATAATGCTGGATTTCCGCTCATGTCCAACCTTGTCAGCTTATTGTTATCACAATTCAGCGTCGTTAGATTTGCAAAGTATGTAATGCCTGTAAGATCCGTACAATTTTTATTGTTTATACTGATCCCCGTTACTCCATCTCTTTCTGCCTTGCTGAGTTTGCCATCTTTCTGACCAGTTGGCGTATCTACTGTATCAATATTGTCCTTAACATACTGCAGGAAAGCCGGATCCGGGAAATTCGTATCATTGATTTCAACAAACTCGGAATCCACAGGATCCGCCTGCGCACTCACGCCATTTTCCTGTTCTGCCTCCCCCGGCTCTGCCGCAAATGCACTCACCGGCAGGGTGGAAGCCATCATGCACACCGCAAGTGCCGCACTGACCAATCTCGTACTCTTTTTTCTCACTGGTTATCCCTCGCTCTCTTTGTTGTCCGGGTGCCTCCCCGGAGGAAGGCCGCCTCATCTTTATTATACCCCCCCCCCCTATATGCGTTGCAATAGTTTCGGGATTTTTCACCCCACCAAAGTTTTCGTGTCTTTTTTGTCAATTTTCCACAAAAGCAGCCCTCAGCCGCCTTTCTTTCCCCTTTGCGCAAAAAAACACCGGAAAAGCATGTGCCTTCCCGGTGATTTTCAAAGCTTATTTTCTTTTATTTTTGAGGGGGCATTACAGCGTTTCCACGGTGTCAAACAGGTCCTTCGCGGCTTCCACGGCATCCTTGCTGCCAAAGACCACCCGCGTGCCGGTAGCCATGGCGGCCCCCAGCTCAGCGGCCTGCGCCTTCAGCAGTTCAGCGTCCACAGCGCACAGGGCCTTGCGGTCGGCCGTCATCATCTCGTCGGTGATGCCGCAGAAGAATCGGCGGTCTGTCTCCCGGGCTTCGGCGCGGGGCTTGCGGGGCGTGTCCAGCTTGGCCACGGTGCCCACGATGAAGTCGTTCAGGTCCTTCTCGGTGTAGTCCCGTGCGGCCAGCTCGGCCGGGCCCTTGGCAAAGGTGTCGTAGCTCTCCTTCACATGGGGGTCGCGGTAGGTGTAAAGGTACTCCACCCCGTCGGAGGAAAGCATCCCGGTGCCGTAAGCACCGCCCACCTCGCGGATGTTGTGCCACAGGTATTCGTAGCTCATCACCCGGGCCAGCACCTTGCGGTCGCTGCGGCGCTCCATGGGCCACACCAGCACATCGTAGCTCACGCCGCCGTCAATGATGAACGCTTCGTTCACCGGCGGGGTCAGCGGTTCGGTGTAGGGCACAGCTTCGCGGCGGCCTTCGGCGGCGAAGCGGCTGCCCGGCAGCAGGCTGCGCAGCTTTGCAAGGGCATCCTCGCTGCCGTACAGGCTGACGGTGAGCTGTGCGTGCTGCAGCACTTCGGTGCGCAGGGCGTCCAGCTTTGCACCCAGCGCGGCCCAGTCGGCCTTGGCCAGCAGGTCACACAGGAATTTGTAGTAGCTCACGCCGCTGCAGCGCTCGCTCACCGCGCCGTCCACCGAATAGTGGGCGCTGGCGCGGGTGGCCGCGTAGGCGTTGCCCTGTTGGATGAACTGCTGTTCCAGGTTCAGCTTCTGCTGGCTCAGCACCCGGGCAAAGGCTGCTTCGGCCGCCGGGCCGGTGAGCCTGGTGTCATACAGCCACTCGCCGCCCAGCTCCACAGCCTTTTCCAGGCTGCGTTCCAGCAGGCTCAGGCACAGGCTCAGCTTTGCGTGGCAGGGTGCACCCTCCTGCCGGCCGGTCCAGATATCCAGCTGCACGCGGCTGTCGCCCAGCCAGGTGCTGCGCAGGGTGTTCAGCTGCTGGGCGGTATGTGCGCTGCTGTCCAGCTCGTCCAGCACATCGGTCAGCAGGTCAAGGTACTGCATGTCCTCGGGCTTCACATGGCCGAGGTCATAGTAGAAGTTCAGGTACAGGCTGCCCGCCGAGGGGTGATGCAGCAGCTGCGCACCGGCCAGCAGTTCCCGCTCTCCGGCGGCAGTCTTTGCACCGTCGCCGAGGTCGGCGGCCGTCAGCGGGTGTTCCAGCACCAGCTTGCCGTCGGTGCGGATGGGCTCGCCCGCCTCGTCCTTTTGGGGCAGGGTGGGCACCTGCACCACCTGCACCGGGGCCGAGGCGAACAGCTGCCGCAGCAGCTCGTCGAACCAGCCGCCTGCCATCTTCTCCCGCAGGGACGCGAACAGTTTGTCCGTGTGCAGCAGCAGGGCCGGGTCGCCGGTGTGCAGCCAGCCGGTGGAAGCGTTGATGGCATCCAGCACGCCGTCCGGCAGGCTGCCCGGGCGCTCGAGGGATGCAAACTCCGCGCTGTTCAGCGAGGCCAGCAGCAGCTCCTGCGGGATGCCCTCGGCCAGAATGCCGTCCACGGCTTTGCGCACGGCGGCGGCAAACTTGCGGGCGCTCTCCTCGGTGGCACCGCGCAGAACCAGTTCCAGCGTGGGCTGCAGGGTGCTGTCGTCAAAGCCAATGTCGATGTCTGCGCCCAGATTTTCGGCCAGCAGGGCGGCTTTCAGCGGGGAGTTGTTGGTGCCAAGCAGGGCATCCAGCAGAATCTCCACGCCCAGCTGACGCTCCCGGTCGGCAAACGCGCCGGTGTACCACGCCAGGGCGCACTGCACCTCGTCCGGCTCCGGGTTCTCGGTGTAATAGGGCAGCTCCACGCAGGTGCCCGGCTGCTCGTTTTGCAGCGTCAGGCGCGGGCGGGTGCCGGTCTGTGGCATTTTGGAAAGGTAGTCTTTGTCCAGCAGTGCCAGCTTTTCGGCCATGTCCATCTTGCCGTACAGGGTGATGCAGCAGTTGTCGGCGCTGTAGTGGCGACGGTACACCCGCTTGTACTTCTCATAGGTCAGTGCCGGGATGCTCTCCGGGTCACCGCCAGAGACGAAGCCATAGGCCGTATCCGGGAACATGGCCCGTTCCAGCGCGTCCTGCAGCTGCGCGTCCGGGGCAGCCAGCGCGCCCTGCATCTCGTTGTACACCACGCCGCTCACGGTGCCGTCGGCGTCCCGGTGCCAGCCTTCCTGCTCGAACACGCTCTTGTCCACCATGGCCAGCGGGCAGAACACCGCGTTCAGGTACACGTCCATCAGGTTCTTGAAGTCGGTCTCGTTGGGGGTGGCAAACGGGTATACGGTCTTATCCGGGAAGGTCATCGCGTTCAGGAAGGACGCCATGCTGCTTTTCAGCAGCTGCAGAAACGGCGAGGTGACCGGGTATTTTTCGCTGCCCGCCAGCACCGAGTGTTCCAGAATGTGGAACACTCCGGTGTCGTCGGACGGAAAGGTGCCGAAGCCGATGCCGAACGCCTTGTTGACATCTTCATTTTCCACCAGCAGCACGGTGGCACCGCTCACATCGTGGGTGAGCACCGTCAGGGTGCCGTGCTGTTCGGGGCAGTCCTCGGTGCGGAGGACGGTATAACCGGGGAATCGTTCCATTTCGTTTTCTCCTTTGCGGTTTTGAAATCGTTTGACACTATTGTATCATTCAAGGGCGAAAAACACAATTACAGGTTTGTTAATTATAACCGGCAGAACGCTTTTCAACCATTTGCTTCCCGTGCAGGGCGTTTTCGCGTGGGGCAGGTTCTATGGCTTTTGCAAAAGGCATTGCCGCCGGGTACGTTCTCTTTTGCATGCCAAAAGAGAACCAGAAAAGCACCCGCTACTTTCGAGGCGCGGGAGGCACGAATTAAGGGCTGCTCGCCCTTAATAATCCCAAAGCAGTTAGGCTCCATACAAAAAATCCAAGTCGCTTCGCTAAAGGATTTTTTGTGTTCCACCGATTTATAGGCCCTTCAGCCGCTGCGGCGGCAGCTCCCCGCAGGGGAGCGGGTTTGAGTTTCGTACTGCTTTATCTGCTGCGCGACAGCCGCAGGCTGACAGCAGCAATATGTTGTTTGCCATTGCGGCCCCTCCCGTGAAAAAGCAAAGGAGAAAAGCCCGCAGGCTTTTCTCCTTTGCAAATCAAAAATAATTTTTCCGCTGTCATTGTCAGAGCGAAGCGGAGACAATTCAAATCGTCCTTTTACACCTGTTTTGCCCCTTCGGTCCTGCAGGACACCCGGAACAGCACAAAGCCCACCGCGAACAGCACCGCCAGCATGCCAATGCCCACATTGGCGCTGCCGGTCAGCTGGCTGCCCACGCTGACGATCATGGTGCCCAGGAAGGAAGCACCCTTGCCGCAGATGTCGAACAGACCAAAGTATTCGCCGGATTTTTCCGCCGGGATGATCTTGGCAAAGTGGCTGCGGCTCAGCGCCTGCACGCCGCCCTGGAACATGCCCACCACGACGGCCAGCACCCAGAACTGCCACTGTTTGGTCAGGAAGAAGGCGAACACCGCAATGCCGGTGTAGGCCGCGATGCACACGGGGATCAGCTGGCTGGACGGATATTTCGCGCTCAGGCGGCCAAAGATCAATGCGGACGGGAAGGCCACGATCTGGGTCACCAGCAGCGCCAGCAGCAGGCCCGTGGTGTCCAGCCCCAGCGCGGTGCCATAGGCCGTGGCCATATCAATGATGGTATACACACCATCAATATAGCAGAAAAACGCCAGCAGGAACCAGAACACCTGTTTATCCTCGTGCAGGTGCTTGAGGGTGTGGCCGATGCGCACAAAGCTCTGCCGGATGGCGTGCTGCTCCACCTCCACATAGTTGATCTGTTTATATTTGCGCAGCAGCGGCAGGGTGGTGCCCAGCCACCACGCGGCGGTGATGAACAGCGCGATGGAAAGGGCGGTCATCTGGCTCATGCCGATGGCCCCGCTGCCCAGCACCAGCGCCAGGCACACCACAAAGGGCACACAGCTGCCGATGTAACCCCAGGCATAGCCCTGCGAGGAGACAGCATCCATGCGCTCCGGGGTGGTCACATCGCCCAGCATGGAGTCGTAGAACACCAGACTGCCCGAAAAGCCGATTTTCGCAATAATGAAGATGACGAGGAACGGCAGCCAGGTTGTGGCCACGCCCATGGCGCAGCAGCCGATGACGCCCACAAACAGACAGAGCATGAAGATGGGCTTTTTGAAGCCCTTGGTATCCGCCAGCGTGCCGAGGATGGGCCCCAGCACCGCAGTGATCACCGTGACCACCGAGCTGGCATAGCCCCAGTAGGCGAGATAATTCACCGAGCTCAGGCCGCCGGCCTCGGCCAGCGCGTTGAAGAAGATGGGCACCAGCGTTGCGATCAGCAGCACAAAGGCCGAGTTGCCCACGTCGTACAGGATCCACGCGCGCTCCAGCGGCGTCACCTTGAATTTTTCATGTTTCATTTTGTTTCCTCTTGCACCGCCGGGCGGTGCCCCCTCTTTTTAGATTTCACCATTTAAAATGGCCGCCGCTCACGCTCTGGCCATCTTCAGCGGAAATTTTATTTTTATTTTCGTGTTTGTCGCGCTCTGCGGAGCGCTCCAAACACATTCTCACCAAAAGGGTCGTAGCGGGAAACAGCATCTTTCCCTGCTGGCCTGCATCGACTTACTCAGAACTCTCCAAATGTATGGTCGTAGGCTTTATCCAGTGGTTCGTCCGTGTCCAGCTTTGCCACAAATTCCAGGATCAGCGTTTCTGCCAGCGGAAGCGCCTGCGCATACAGTTCTTCCAGCTGTTTGCCGCTCTCTACACACTTCGGGTTCGGCCGCGGGTTCGCCACAAGGCCGTGCAGCATGTCGTATTTGCCCACCACCTTCATGCCGGTCAGCACCACCCAGCGCTTGACCGGATTCGACGCCTGCAGAAGCCTGTGCACCGAGATCATGCCTTTGAGCGCATCCAGCGTCACCTGCTCTGAGATGCCCTCGTAGAACGGCGCGATCACCTTTGCATTTTTCTCCGACGGATGAATGTGGCTGGCCGTGAAGAACTTGAGCAGGTCGCAGCCATCCCGGCGCATCAGCATGTTGTCGAACTCGGTCTCGATTTCGCAATGGGTCACGCCGCTGGAACGGGTGAACTGCTCCACATAGGGGTGGCAGGTGCTGTCCAGTGCAAAGTGGCATACAAAGCCGATGGCATAGGCCAGCGCCGCGTCGCGGTCGCCTGCCGCCTTCACCACGCCCCGGGCGCGGTCGAAGAACACCCGGCCGGGCTTGTCGTGCATGGCATTGCCCAGCGCACTCACGGGGTTCGAGCTGGCCGCATGGTAATAAAACAGCAGGTCCGGCCCGTGCAGGCCGATATCGTAAAGTTCCCGGTTCATTTCCAGCTGCACCCGCACTTCGTCCGGCAGATGTTCCAGAACATTGGCACCAAAGCGGCGGTGCGCGTAGGTTGACGGCATGGCAGATTCCTTCCTTTCCCTCCGGCAGGGTGCACAAAACGCCCGCCGGTCCCACGTTCTGTTTTAGTATAGCAGAAAGTTCCCCCACCTTCTACCCCTTTGTGTCTGGTTTTGGTAAAAAGTTTGAATGATTTTTGCAGTTTTCCAGCCAGCGGACCGGTAGTTTCTCCAGCCGCGTCCTCCGCTTTCGGCCCCACTTGTGAAAAAGAGCTCCAGAAAATCCGCAGATTTTCTGGAGCTCCAATCGAAAAAAATCGACTTTTCTCTGTTCATGGCCAGAGCGCACGCGTCGGCCATTTTAAATCGTCATGCCTTAAACTTTTTCGTAGCCCTGCGGCATCTCGTTCTTGCGGTTGCGGTCCATCAGGGTGCGCAGGGCGTCACTGGCGCTCATGCCTTCCTTCACGATGGCATTCACCGTCTGTACGATGGGCATTTCCACATTGTACCGTGCGGCCAGCTCCATGGCGGCGGGCAGGGCGTTGATACCCTCCACCACCATGCCCACTTCCTTCACGGCCTGCTCCGGGCTCTCGCCCTTGCCGATCAGGATGCCCGCACGGTTGTTGCGGCTGTGCATACTGGTCGCCGTGACGATCAGGTCACCGATACCGGCCAGACCCGCAAAGGTGTGGATGTTGCAGCCCATGGCCACGCCCAGCCGGGCAATCTCGGCGATGCCGCGGGTGATAAGGGCCGCGCGGGCGTTGTCGCCGTAGCCAAGGCCGGTGGAGATGCCCACACCCAGCGCGATGACATTCTTCAAAGCGCCGCTCAGCTCCACGCCCTTGATGTCGGCGTTGGTGTACACGCGCATGCAGGTGTTGCTGAACACATCCTGCACGAACTCTGCCGCCTGCTCATCCGGGCAGGCCGAGACGATAGTGGTAGGCAGGTCCAGCGCCACTTCCTCGGCGTGGGTGGGGCCGGAGAGGGCCACCAGCTTCACGTTCTTCGGGCCATCTTCTTTGCCCAGCTCGTCCGCGATGACTTCCGTCATGGTGTAGAGGGTCTCCGGCTCCATGCCCTTTGCCACGTCCACGATGATCTGCCCGTCCGGGATGTAAGGCCGTGCCTTCGCCGTGGTGGAGCGCACGAACACCGACGGCACTGCAAACAGCAGCACATCCTTGCCGGTGCACACTTCCTCGATGCTCTTGGTGAACTGCAGCTCGGCCGGGATCTTCATGCCCGGCAGGTTGGGGTGCACCCGGGTGGTGGAAAGGCTGTCCACCTCGGCCGGCAGCGCCGACCACACCTGCACCTCATTGCCGCTGACCGTCAGCATCCGTGCCAGAGCCATGCCCCAGGTGCCTGCACCCAGAACGCCGATTTTATGTTTCATTTCGTTGGTCCTCCGTTGGCACCGCGCGGCAGGCTCAGCCCGCAGGCGGTGGATTTGCGCCGTCGCCGGGCCAAAGCCCGCGGCGCTTTTGTTATGTCCATTGTACACGAAAGCCCGTGCGCCGTCAACCGGTTGCCGCATTGCACAAAGTTAACACCTGCTTTTCCCATTTTTTGTGGACTTCACGCGTTTTATTCAAACCGTTTGCACTCGGGCTGGATTCATGTTATAGTATTTTGGTAGGTTTTGTAGGAATTTTGAAAAAGGTCTTGACTTCGACCATACTTCAAGTTCTATAATACTTTTATTCTCGTTCTTTTTAGAGTATTTGAACACCGTTCTGAGGGAACTTTTTCCATGTTTGAAGCATTTCTTTCCAACCGCACGGTCAGCGTGCTGGTGGAAGCCCTGCCCCGCATCCTGACGGCAGGCCTCACCATGACCATCCCGCTGACCCTCGTCTCGTTCTTCTTTGCCATGATCATCGCCGTGGCGGTGGCGCTGGTGCAGTACGCCAACGTGCCGGTGCTGCGGCAGGTGGCCCGGTTCTACATCTGGGTCATCCGCGGCACACCACTGCTGGTGCAGCTGTTCATCATCTTTTACGGCCTGCCCAGCGTGGGCATCATGCTGGACGCCTTCCCGGCGGCGGTCATCGCCTTTGCCTTTAATGAGGGCGCTTACTGCGCCGAGACCATGCGCGGTGCGCTGGAAAGCGTGCCCCAGGGCCAGCTGGAAGCCGGTTACTGCGTGGGCATGA
>ERZ1034768.533-NODE-533-length-12764-cov-8.093713_pt1 | contig 12764 bp, 10 predicted proteins | sample MGYA00520691_ERZ1034768 | MGnify/ENA primary metagenome ERZ1034768 (study PRJEB33766, sample SAMN09781704) | gut metagenome | biome: gut microbiome | host: Homo sapiens | place: Madagascar | study: EMG produced TPA metagenomics assembly of the PRJNA485056 data set...
AGATGAACAACGGCAAGTGGACCGCCATCGCCATTGGTTATATGTGCGCTCTGGCATACTGCTCTGCTCTGGTCGTGTACCAGCTGGGTGGCCTGATCTCTGGTGAGGTCGGCTTCAACTTCTTCACCATCGTGGCTGCTGTGGTTCTGGTTGGCTTCATCTACCTGCTGGTTCGTCCCAACAAGTACGTTGGTGACAACGAGGTCAAGATCGACGTCTCCAAGATCAAGTAAAAACGCTTTGCATTCTGAAAGGGTGTGTTTTGTATGATGGAATTTCTCGCCGCGAATTTTAATCTGCCTACCATCATTGTGGCAGTCATCGTGTTTGGCGGTGTGGGCTGGATCACATGGCACTCCCACAAGCATGGCGGCGGCTGTGGTGGCTGCGGAGAAGGCGGCTGCAATGGTGATTGCGGCGGCTGCGGTGGCTGCCACTAAAAGGTAAACCGCAACGGGGCGCGGGCTGGAAACTTTCGGCTCGCGCCCTTTTTTGAAAAACAAAAAGTTAGCTTTGGATAACATTGGAAAATCTGAAAACGAAAGAGAGTGATCGGGATGGAACTCACGTCGGCACATCTGCGCTACCTGCTGGCGATCTATGAAGTCTCGCAGACCCATCTGGATATCAGTTCCCGCAGCATCGCCGAAAAGCTGGGCGTGACCAAGCCTTCGGTGGTGCGCATCATGAACCTGCTGATGGACCGCGGCATGATCGTCAAGGAGCATTACGGCAAAATTTACCTCACGGACCGCGGCATCTGGGTGGCAAAACAGGTGGACCAGGAGCTGCAGAACATTCTGGCCCACTTCCCGCCGGTGAGCGCGCCGCTGACCGAGGAAGAAAAGTGGAACGCGGCGCTGGCCATGACCAGCGCCCTGCCGGACCGCATTTTTACCGGCGAATACGACCGCCTGTTCGGCGAAGACGCTGAAAAGGCAGAAACGGAGAAAGCTCAGTGATCAACAAAAAACTGCTTTCCTTTGACCGCGGTGCCCTGCGCTATGTAGGGCTGAACGTGCTGTTCCAGTGGCTGGGCATGCTGTGCAACGTGGTGTTCGTCACGGCTGTTGCCCGGCTGATCGGCGCAGCCTTTGCGGGCAGCCTGACCAGCGCTCTGCTGTGGCAGCAGCTGGTGCTGTGCCTTGTCACGGTGCCGCTGCGCTTCGGCTTTACCATGCTGGCATCCGGCATGAGCGACAAGGCCTCGAAGGACGTCAAGCGCACCCTGCGCAGCAATATTTACGCCAAACTCACCCGTCTGGGCTCCAACTACACCGAGACGGTGGCCACCAGCGAGGTGGTCATGCTGGCCAGCGAGGGCGTGGAACAGATCGACATCTACTTTGCAAAGTACCTGCCCCAGCTGTTTTATAGCCTGCTGGCCCCGGTCACCCTGTTCGTGCTGCTGGTGGGCGTGCACGCGCGGTCGGCCATCATCCTGCTGTGCTGCGTGCCGCTGATCCCCATGTCCATCGTGGCGGTGCAGAAGTTCGCCAAAAAGCTGCTGAACAAATACTGGGGCGAGTACACCACCCTCGGCGACAGCTTCCTCGAGAACATTCAGGGCCTGACCACCCTGAAAATCTATCAGGCCGACGGCTGGAAGCACGAGCAGATGAACGCCCAGGCCGAGCGCTTCCGCAAGATCACCATGAAGGTGCTGACCATGCAGCTGAACTCGGTGACCCTGATGGACCTGATGGCCTACGGCGGCGCGGGCCTTGGCATCATCAGTGCAGTGTCAGCCTTTGCCAAAGGCCAGCTCAGCCTGACGGCCACGCTGACCATCGTGCTGCTGGCGGCAGATTTCTTTTTGCCGCTGCGGCTGCTGGGCAGCTACTTCCACATCGCCATGAACGGTGCGGCCTCGGCCGAGAAAATCTTCAAGCTGCTGGCGGCCGACGAGCCTGCCGACGGCGACCGCGTGCCCGGCGAGGACACCGCCCTGCGGCTGGAACAGGTCACCTTCGGCTATGAGAAGGACCGCACCATCCTGCACGAGGTGTCCCTCACCATCCCGCAGGGCAGCTTTGTCTCGCTGGTGGGCGAGAGCGGCTGCGGCAAAAGCACCATCGCAGCCCTGCTGGCCGGCAGCCGCACCGGCTACACCGGCAGCGTGACCCTGGGCGGCGTGCCGGTGCAGGAACTGCAGCAGGAACAGCGCCTGCACACCCTGACTGTGGTGCCTCACAATGCCACCATCTTCAAGGGCACCGTGGAAGAAAACCTGCGCATGGCAAAGCCCGATGCCGCCGAGAGCGAGCTCTGGGCTGCACTGGAACAGGTGAATCTGGCGGACTTCTGCCGCAGCCAGAACGGCCTGCAGACGGCCCTGCACGAGGGCGGCTCGAATCTATCCGGCGGCCAGCGCCAGCGCCTTGCCATGGCAAGAGCGCTGCTGCACGATACACCCATTTACCTGTTTGACGAGGCCACTTCCAATGTGGATGCCGAGAGCGAGAATGACATCATGGCCGCCATCCACAGCCTGGCGGGCAAGAAGACGGTCATCCTCATCTCGCACCGTCTGGCAAATGTGGTGGACAGCGACTGCATCTATGTGCTGGACAAGGGCTGCATCGTGGAGCAGGGCAAACACGTCGACCTGCTGGCGGCACAGGGCGCGTACAGCCGCTTGTACACTGCTCAGAAACAGCTGGAAACACTGGGAAAGGAGGATGCCTGATATGAACAACACAAAACATCGCAGCCCCTTTGCCATTGTGGGCCGGCTCATCGTGCTGGTCAAGCCCATGCTGCCCATCATGCTGGCGGCCATCGTCATGGGTGTGGCGGGCCACTTCTGCGCCACCTTCATCACCATCTTCGGCGGCTTTGGCATCCTGCGTGCGCTGGGCCTTGCCAGCCCGGTGGGCACTGTGGGCGCAGCCTTTGCCTGCATTCTGGTGTTTGCCCTGCTGCGCGGCGTGCTGCGCTATGCCGAGCAGGCGTCCAACCACTATATTGCCTTCAAGCTGCTGGCCCTCATCCGGGATAAGGTCTTTGGTGCCCTGCGCCGCCTGACACCGGCAAAGCTGGAGGGCCGTGACCGCGGCGACCTCATCTCCCTCATCACGGCCGACATCGAGGCGCTGGAGGTGTTCTACGCCCACACCATCTCGCCCATCTGCATCGCCATCCTCTGCGTCATCGGCATGACGGGCTTTGTGGCAAGCTACCACATCCTGCCTGCGCTGGTGCTGCTGGCAGGCTACCTGCTGGTGGGCGTGGCTCTGCCTGTTTGGAGCGCCAAGCGCGGCGACCGGGTGGCCCGGGAGTACCGGCAGGCCCTGGCCGACACCAACAGCTATGTGCTGGAAAGCCTGCGCGGCCTGCGGGACACCCTGCAGTATCAGGACACGGCGTCCCGCGCCGAGGGCATCAACGCCCACAGCGAGACGCTGGGCGAAAAGCAGAAGGCCCTCAAGTACCGCGAGGGCCTCACGGTGGCCATCACCAATACCCTCATCCTGTTCACCGTCATTGCGGTGCTGGGCGTGAGCCTGAGCCTGTATCAGAACGGCCAGCTGGGCGTGGAAGGCGTGCTGGTGTGCACCCTGTCGGCTCTGAGCTCCTTTGGCCCGGTGGTGGCGCTGGCAAACCTCGGTGCCAGCCTGACCCAGGTGTTCGCCAGCGCAGACCGCGTGCTGGACCTGCTGGACGAAGAACCCGTCACCGCCGACGTGACCGACGGCACCGACACTGCCTTTGCCGGGGCCGAGGCACAGAACGTCAGCTTTGCTTACGCCGACGAGGAAGTGCTGCATGATTTGAGCCTGACCATCCCGGAAAAGAAGATCGTGGGCATCACGGGACGCTCCGGCAGCGGCAAGTCCACCTTCCTGCGGCTGCTGATGCGGTTCTGGGACGTTTCCAGCGGCAGCATCCACTTTGGTGAACAGGATATCCGCCGCGTGAATACCGCCGCTCTGCGGGCCCAGGAGAGCCTTGTGACGCAGGAGACGGAACTGTTCGACGATACCATCGAGAACAACATCCGCATCGCCAAGCGCGACGCCACCCGCGAGGAAGTGGAAGCCGCCTGCAAAAAGGCGGCACTGGATGGCTTTATCCGCAGCCTACCCAAAGGGTATGACACCCCGGTGGGTGAGCTGGGCGGGGCCCTTTCCGGCGGCGAGCGCCAGCGCATCGGCGTGGCGCGGGCGTTCTTGCACGATGCACCCTTCCTGCTGCTGGACGAGCCCACCTCGAACCTCGACAGTCTGAACGAGGGCGTGATCCTCAAGGCCGTCCGGGCTGAGTGCAGGGACAAAACGGTGCTGCTGGTGTCGCACCGCAAGTCCACCATGGCGGCAGCCGACGTGAGCTTCTCGGTGGAGAGCGGACGCCTGAGTTGATGCAGAGTTAAAAAATAACGCCTGTCCCGGCTGGGACAGGCGTTATTTTTATTCTTACTTGAGTGCGCTCAGGATCTGGTTTGCGATGTACCGATGCCCCCGGACGGTGGGGTGGGCATCGCTGGAAGTCTGCGTGAAGGTCACGGGGACGTAGGTCACGCCCTCCTGCTGCGCGGCAAGCTCTTTGGCAAAGCGGTTCAGGTCGCAGAAATAGCGGTTCCATGCGGGCAGCAGGGGCACCGGGTCGTACCAGCCAACCAGCAGGATGGTCGCGTCCGGGTTCAGCTTGCGGATCTCCTGCAGGATCAGGGGCAGGTTCGTGGTCACCTGCGTGTAGGCATCGCGGCAGATGACGTCCATGCCGTGGAACAGCAGGCGGTTGGTGTCCCGGGTCTCCTCCGGGGTCAGGCGCAGCTGGCGCAAGGCGTTGGTCATGGCCTGAAGGTTTTCAAGGCTGAAGGTCCGCAAATCGCCGCTAACCGTCAGTTCAACCAGCTTCTCGCTCTTCCAGTGGGTCGCCTCGCCCAGCCCCATGACGCAGGGCACCGTCGCATCGTTGGAGCCGATCTGGATGGAGATGATGTCGGCTTTGCGCAGATAGTCCTGAAACTGGGGGTAGATGTAGTAGCTGCCGGTAGCCTGATTCGGCTGGGACGTCCCGCTGTCCCGCACCATGTCCAGAAGGTCGGCGCTCATCAGACCCGGCAGACCCAGATCAATGGCGTGCTGCCGGTCCAGCCCAAGGCCCTGGGCCACCAGTGCGATGTAGCTCTGGTCTGGGTAGCCCTCAAAGTTGGCCGAATAGTCCAGCCCGGACTCGGTAGGGGTGCAGAGGACCCCCGGCAGCCCCACACCGGCCGCGATGCTGTCGCCCAGCGCCACATAGGTGAGCTGCGGCTCCGGTTCGCCGTCTGTCTGTGCATCGGCGGGCAGGGCGGTCTCCTGCTCGGCAGGCGCTGCGGTCTGCTCTTGCTGCACCTCTGCCGCTTCGGAAGCAGGCAGCTCCGTCTGTTCGTCGGCAGCAAATGCAGGCATGGCCAGCAGCACAAGCGCTGCTGCTGCGGCCAGAAAGCTGGCAAATTTTTTGTTTTTCATTGTGATTCCTTCTTTCCGGAATGACTGCACCTGCGCGGTACAGCTGTTGTCTCTATGATAAAATGGAAAGCAAAAATTGTCAACTGACAAAATTCAAAATCCGTGCAGGGCGCGCTGCACCCGCAAAAATAAAAAAGCTCCCCCAAACGGAGGAGCGGGCGCGTTGGCGCCGGAGAGGGGCATGCCCCCCAGATTCAAATTCAGTAATCGCGGGAGGTGATCTCCTCCTCCAGCTTGCGGTAATCCACCTTGCCCACGGGGGTAAAGGGCATTTCGGAGATGAACTTGTAGCCCACCGGCTGCACATACTCCGGCAGTTCTTCCTTGCACAGCTGGCGCAGTTCGCGCACGATCTGACGCTTTTTCTTGTCGCCTTCCGGGTCCAGCACCACATAGACGAAGGGCAGGCGGCCCTGCACATGGTCCTTGTCGGTGCAGCCTACCACCGAGCACTGGTGCACGGCGGGGTGGCGGCTGATGACGTTTTCGATCATGGAGGGGAACACTTTGAAGCCATCGTGACGGATGATCATGCGCTTGATGCGGGAGTCCAGATACACAAAGCCGTCCTCGTCCATGTAGCCGACATCGCCGGTGTGCACCCAGAGCTGGCCGTCTGCGTGGCGGCGCAGCACCATGGCGGTCTCGTCGGGCTTGTTGTAGTAGCCCTTCATGGCGGTGGGGGTGCAGATGCAGATCTCGCCGCGCTCGCCAATGGGCAGCTCGGTCTCGGTGCCGGGCTCAAAAACGGACACCACGGTGTTCAGCATGGGGATGCCCACGCTGCCGGGCTTGGTCACGTTGCCGGCGGCGATGGTGGCGGCCGAGGAAACTTCGGTCATGCCGTAGCCCTTGGCCAGCGGGTACTCCACGCCGTGCTCCTTGAGGAACTCGTTCACGGTCTGCTCGGCACCCAGCGGCAGCGAGTCGCCGCCGGCGGCGTAGTTGCGGATAAAGGAGAGGTCCTTGTTCTTCAGCAGCAGGGAAGCGGCCATCTGCTGGTAGTGGGCGGGCACGCCGAACATGTGTTCGGGCTTGTGCTTCCAGATCAGGGCACCCAGCTTGTCGGGGTCCAGATTGGGGATGATGATGACATGCAGGCCCATGACCAGCGGCATGTGCACACCGCAGGCGTAGCCGTAGGCGATGAACGGCGGCATGATGTTCATCAGCTTCTGGCCGCGGTGGAACAGACGGCTCTGGGCGGCAAACTCATGGGCCAGTGCGTTGAAATTGTGGTCCGTGAGCATGACGCCCTTGGGCGAACCGGTGGTGCCGCCGGTGTGCACCACCACGCAGGTGTGCTGCGGGTCGTAGGGTTCGGCGTTCATGCTCTGGTTTTTGCCGGCCGCGATGAAGTCCTTCCAGTGGAGGACGTTGGATTTGTAGCTGTTGCGGTCGGGGTTCGTCATCTTGTAGCCGATGGCCAGATGCAGCGGCAGCGAGTCTGCCGGGCTGATGACCAGCACCCGCTCCACATTGGTGCGCTTTTCTGCCTTATGGCAGCGCTCATAGGTCACATTCAGGCAGATGAGCAGGCGGGAATCCACCTCCTCGATGTACTCGTGGATGCCCTCGGCGCTGTAGCGCGGGTCCACCAGATTCAGCGAGGCACCGATCATGTCGGCGGCGTAGAAGGAGTAAATGACCTCCGGGGTCATGACGCTGACCACGGTGATGATATCGCCCTTCTTCACGCCGATGCCGCGGAAGGCGGCGGCCGTCTTTTTCACGTTGACGATCAGGTCTGCAAAGGTGATCTTGCGGCCATAGTATTCCAGCGCAGTCTCGGGCAGGTGGTTCTTGTTCTGGCGGCAGACGTACTCAAAGGCCGAACACTCCGGCAGGGGCAGGTCAATGAACTTCTGGTCGTAGTATTTCAGCCAGGGCTTCGCAGTGGACGCATAGAGCGGTTCACGCTGTTCAGTAGTCATAGAATCAAGTCCTCTTTTCTTTCTTCTTTTCATTGCTAAAAGCCGACAGCTTTGCAAAGAAGATGAAAGCCGCCGGTCAGAACACGCTAATAACTCAAAAATTAGAATCAATGATGCAGATTCTATTGTAGTGGAGCTGCTTGAGAATGTCAAGAAATAAACTATGAATATTGCGTAAAAGAGCCGTAAAACAACGATCCAGCCCGAAATATCGGAGGTCAGCGCGGCAGCCACTGCTCGGCTTCGGCCGCGCTGCACAGCACGAAGTGCTCGGGCCGCAGCTCGCGCCACTGGGGCGCTTCGCGGCTGTAATCGTGCATGGAAGGGTCATAGACCAGCAGTTTTTTCTCCCGTTCCCGGCGGGGGTCCGGCATGGGGATGGCAGAGAGCAGGCTGCGGGTGTAGGGGTGGATGGCGTGGGCCACCAGTTCTTCGGCCTCGGCCAGCTCCACGATGCGGCCCTTGTGGATGACCGCGATGCGGTCCGAGATATAGCGCATCACCGAAAGGTCGTGGGCGATGAACAGGTAGGTGATGCCGCGCTCTTTCTGCAGGCGGCGCAGCAGGTTCAGCACCTGGGCGCGGATGGACATATCCAGTGCGCTGATGGGCTCATCGGCCACGATGAACTCCGGCTCCACGATGAGGGCCCGGGCGATGCCGATGCGCTGGCGCTGCCCGCCGGAAAATTCGTGGGGGAAGCGGGAGGCAAACTCCGGCAGCAGGCCCACGTCCAGCAGGGCCTGCCGCACCTTTTCGGCACGCTCGGCACTAGAAAGGTCGGGCCGGACGTTCTGCAGGCCCTCGCCCACGATATAGCTCACCTTGGCGCGCTCGTTCAGCGAGGACTGCGGGTCCTGAAAAATCATCTGAATTTCCTTGATGATCTGTTTGTCCAGTGTGCGGCTGATCTTGCCGTTGATCTTCTGGCCCTTATACAGGATGTCGCCGCCGGAGGTGGGCAGGATGCGCAGGATGGCCCGGCCGATGGTGGTTTTGCCGCTGCCGCTCTCGCCCACAAGGCCGAAGGTCTCGCCTTTGTAGATTTTGAATGTGGCGTCCTGCACGGCGGGGTAGGCTTTTTTGCCGGAGCCGTAGGTCACGTTCAGGTGGTTCACTTCCACCAGAACTTCGCGTTCGTTTTCCATCTTACAGCCCCTCCTTTTGCAGTTTTTTCACCGCAGCAGGCGGCTCGATGTGCGGTGCGCGCGGGTCCAGCAGCCAGGTCTTGGCCTTGTGGGTGGGCGACACTTCAAAATAAGGCGGGCGCTTGACGAAGTCGATCTTCAGCGCCTGCGGGTTGCGGGGCGCAAAGGCATCGCCGCGAATTTCCGCAAACAGGTTTGGCGGGGTGCCCACAATGTTGAACAGGTCTTCGCCCTTCACGCCCATCTGCGGCATACTGGACAGCAGCGCCCATGTGTAGGGGTGGCGGGGGTCGTAGTAAATGTCGTCAGCGGTGCCGATCTCCACGATGTCGCCCGCGTACATCACGGCCACCCGGTCTGCAATGTTGGCCACAACGCCCAGGTCGTGGGTGATCATGACGATGGTCAGGTCGTACTTGACCCGCATTTCTTTTAAAAGCTGCAAAATTTGCGCCTGAATGGTCACGTCCAGTGCGGTGGTGGGCTCGTCGCAAATGAGAATTTTCGGGCTGCAGGCCACCGCAATGGCAATGACCACGCGCTGGCGCATACCGCCGGAGAACTCGTGCGGGTACTGCTTGAACCGCTTTTCCGGGTCCGAGATGCCCACATCCCGCAGGTATTCCAGCGTTTTTTCCTTGGCGGCAGCACCCTTCAGGCCCTGATGCAGGGTGACGGCTTCCATGATCTGGTCGCCGATGGTTTTGAGCGGGTTCAGGCTGGTCATGGGGTCCTGCATGATCATGGCAATCTCGCGGCCCCGCACCCGCAGCCAGTCCTTCTCGGTTTTCAGGTCCGAAAGGCGCAGCGGCTTGCCGTCCGCCATGCCGTAGTAATCAATGGTGCCGCCGGTGATGGCACCGTTGGCATCCAGCAGGCCCATGAAGCTTTTGGTAAAAACGCTCTTACCCGAGCCGCTCTCGCCCACGATGGCCAGCACTTCGCCTTGGTACAAATCAAGGTCGATGCCCCGGATGGTGTGCAGCACTTTTCCACGCAGATTGAACCGGATGTTGACATCTTTTGCGGAGAGAATGAGCTGGTCGTGTTCCATGATATTCCCTCCTTACTGCAGATGGTTCTTCGGGTCGGCAGCATCCGAGAAGGCGTTGCCGATCAGATAGAACGCGATGGTGACAAAGCTCAAGATCAGGGTGGGGTACAGCAGCTGGTAGCGCAGGCCCGCCTGCATCATCACCTTGCGGCCGTCATTGACCAGGTTGCCCAGCGAGGGCGTCTCCACCGAAAGGCCCAGGCCGATGTAGGTGATGAACACCTCGTTGCCAATGGCCTCCGGGATGGTGAGGGCCATGCGCAGCATGATGACCGACACCAGATACGGCAGCAGGTTGCGGAAAACGATGCGCACGGTGGGCGTGCCGATGCAGCGGGACGCCACATTGTAATCCCGGTCGCGGATGATCAAAATCTGGTTGCGGATGAAGCGGGCCATCTCAATCCAGCCCTTGATGGACATGCCCAGGATCATGGTCCAGATGCTGGGCGTTGCCACATAGGAGATCAAAATCAGCACGATGGCGGTGGGGATGTTATCGAAGATGTTGTACAGTTCGGTGAACACGAAGTCCAGCCCGCGCACATAGCCCCACAGCACACCGGCGGTGATGCCCACCACGGCCTCGATGAGGGCCACGAAGAAGGCGATGGTCAGGCTGGTGCGGGCACCGGCCCAGATGCGGGCCCACAGGTCCTGTCCGATGGAGTTGGAGCCCCAGACAAAGCCGTCCTGCCCCGGGGCGATGTTGCGGTACTGGATGCCGGTGACGGGGTCCACGGCGCACAGGTTCGGGTCTGCCTGCCCGGGCAGATAGGGCTGCAGGAAGGCAAAGGCCACCACGGCGGCCAGCGCGATGAGCAGGGCCACGGCGGCCTTGTTTTTCAAAAAGGCGCGGAAGGTGCTGCCCCAGTAGCTGTAGTTGGAGCTGGCTGTGGCTTCGGCGTCTTCGGAGCGGAACCCGGCGGGGGTGAACAGCTCGTCCTCGGGCAGGTCTTCCCAGCCGGTGCGGCGCTGTGCGTCATTCAGCTTGTCTTCCAGCTGCTTCGATTTTTCCCGTTTCAGAAAGGAAAGCATCAGCGTCCACCTTCTTTCTTGCCAAAGTTGATACGGGGGTCGATGAGCACCATGAGCACATCGCCCAAAATCAGGCCGATGATGCCCACGCAGGCGTACAGCAGCACGATGCCCTGCACCATGGTGTTGTCGTGGCGCTGCACACAGGTGACCAGCAATCCGCCCATGCCGGGGATGCTGTACAGGCTTTCAATGTAAATGGAGCCCACGACCGTGTTGAGGAAGGCCGAGGGGATGTACTGCACCAGCGGCACCATGGCATTGCGGAAGACGTGGTGCAGCGCGATGCGGTTCTCGCTCACGCCTTTGGCCCGGGCCAGCTTGACGTAGTCCTTGTTGCTCTCATCCACCATGTAGCGGCGCAGCCACATGGCGTAGAACGCGAGGTTTGCAAGGCTCATGCTGCACACCGGCAGCACCCAGTATTTCCAGTTGGAAGCGTCGAACAGCAGGCCCACGCCCACCACCGAGGTGCCGTACATCTGGATGTACAAAAAGTACACGGCGGCGGGCACCGCCTGAATGAGCACGATGAGTGCCGTGCCCAGCTTATCCGGCCAGCGGCCCTTGCACCGGCCCATCACAAGGCCCAGCGGGATGCCCATCACAAGGCCCAGCGGGATGCCCAGCACAAGGCTCAGCAGCATGGCCAGCACGCCCATCTCAATGGAGATGGGCAGCTTCTGGGCCAGAATTTCGGTGACGGGCGTGTTCACCTTGTAGATGTGGCTCACGCCCAGATCGCCGTGCAGGGCGTTCTGCCAGAAGTGCCCGATCTGCACCGGCAGCGGGTCCAGCAGGCCCATGGACTGCAGACCAGCCTGAATCTGTGCTTCGGTCATTTTTTCATAGTTTGCAAAATAGCCCTCGATCGGCATGAGCCGCAGCAGGCAGAACACCAGCGTCACGATGATGAACAGGGTCAAAATCGAGCGCCCGATGCGTTTTGCGAGATATTGCACCATGTGTGTGCACCTCTCTTTTCTTTTGAAATACAGATAAGAATAGAATACCGCAAAGTTTTACATTTGGAAAGTGATTTGCAGAGATTTTGCAGCAAAAAAGAGGTCAGGAAACGCCGATAGGCATTCCCTGACCTCTTTTACAAATCAGCGCGCGTCGCGGTTGGCGTTATACTCATCCATGGAAACATAGTGGTCGAGGATGTGCACGCCCTTCAGGCGGTTGGAAGACAGGCCGGTGGGGGCATACTGGCCTTCCCACAGGTTCAGGCGGGTGGCGATGTAGGGCGGCACCGGCATGCCCAGCGGGATGACCAGCGCGTTTTCGATGAGGTAGGCTTCGGCATCCGCAAAGGCCTCGTACCGGGCGTCCAGATCGTCGGTGATGGTCTTGGCGTTCTCGATCATGGACATATACTGCAGCACGCAGTCGGCGGTCTCGCCAGTGACGATGCCGTCCTCCACGCCGGTGCGCAGGAAGGCGTAGCAGGTGCCGCGCTCGCCCGGGGCCTGGTAGAACGGGTCAGACTCGGTCTCCGGGTCGGAGTAGTCGGCGCCCCAGTAGTAGGACATCAGCTCGTAGGCACCCACGCGGCGCACGGCGTTCAGGAAGTTGTCGGACGGGCCCTGGGTGATGATGATGTTGATGAAGTCAAAGCCGTCGTTCAGCACGCCTTCCACCTGCTGCTTGAACACCTGGCACTGCTTGTCCCAGTCCACCACAGCGGGGTTGTAGGGGTACTGCACTTTAATGGGGAAGGTGGCCCCGGCGGCGGTCAGTTCCTCCACGGCAGCGTCGCGGTACTCCTTGGCTTTGGCTTCGTCAAAGAAGTCGGACAGGTTTGCCAGGCCGCCGCATTCCGTGTAATCCACGCCCTGGCTGTTGGCGCAGAAGGAAGGCGGGGTGATGGTGTGCAGCTTGTAGTTGTCGTAGCCCTCCGGCGCGGTGACGGCCAGGGTCACGGACGGGTTGATGGCGTAGAGGAAGGCCTTGCGGAAGCTGGTGCAGTTGATGGCCTTCACCCAGTTGTCCGGCTCATACTCGGCGTCCACGCCGGAGACGGTCCAGTTGGTGAACTCGTGCTTATAAGGCAGGAAGTTGAAGATGTAGAAGTAGCTCTTGCCGGTCTCCGGGCGCTCCATGGACACCATATCCTTGGTGGTGTCGTCGG